>Ga0233342_1000110_pt1 | contig 25899 bp, 22 predicted proteins | sample GEONDECOMP273_FD_180706 | JGI IMG/M metagenome (GOLD analysis project Ga0233342, IMG submission 180706) | Leaf litter microbial communities from Shasta-Trinity National Forest, California, United States - GEON-DECOMP-273 | ecosystem: Environmental > Terrestrial > Plant litter > Unclassified...
TATATAGGGGAAAAACGGAGCACTCGTTCGTTCCTTCCTCCCCTTGCACCCATCATATCATAGTTCACCCATTTAACCAGCACTTACAAATTTTGCCTGGCCATGCTATATCCGAAAAACATTAGGAAGGACGTCGAACATTAGGACGTGCAGCTGGATGCCGTGGAACAGACCTATCCGTGGAACATAAGGCCTGGAATAACTATACGTGGAACATGAGGACGTCGAGCGGGGGACCACTATTTATAGAAGGAATTAATCACACGCTCGCAGGTGGAGCGTCAATAGCAAATTACACACTCTGTTTTGCGCTGGCGTATTACCCGAAACAGACGGGAGCGGAAAGGAGATCAAATGTATATGAAAGTATGATTGAATAATATTGTAACAAAGGTATATCTCCAAAGGTATATCTCATGATATATGTAATTACACTAATTACTGCTCTTACTTCTGCCTTCCTGGCTGTCTGCTTGGGTGCTGGCCCACTTAAATGTACCAATAGGCTGCTTGCTATATTTGGTGACCACGCACCTCACACAAATTATCGGTTTTTAGTAAGGATCCGTCCGCTCGTAGTCCCGCCCATTCCGGTAGATTACGAATTTAACCCATTTAACCATAGATAAATATACCCCTGGTTACCACACCCAAGAGATGGAGGGAAGTCTATTACCTACAGACAAGAGGGATAAATTACTTAACAACTGATGAATGAGGGCTACGCTCCTTTACATGCCCGATAAGATAGGTTAGGGGGCCCAGACCCCGGCAAGGGATTATGTGCAATTAACAACGGCTATGCGCAGGGGACCTGGCTATTTGCAGTGAATGAGCGGTTGGTTTATTTCTGTTTATGGCTTCATGTGCTTTGATGTGCACAGCTTATGTAAACCTTATTTGTTTGAGTGAGTGGCTTCTGCTTTTTGTTTCTTGTTTCTATCTGCTGTTTTTTAATGGGGGCTTTTCTATCCGCTTTTAATAGCACTGTTCTACACTCAACCGTATGGCACTTTTATATGGTACCGCACTGCACACTGGTTCCTACCTGCATCACACAACGATACGGACACTGAGTTCACCTCACATACTGCACCTCACAGAGCTGACTCACACAAGCAGCACCCGACATTGCCGAAGCCAGGAGGTAATTGCCCATAGCAGCCGCCCTATAACCTCTTCTTCACCCCTCAATCTCCATCGGAATAAATAAAGCGCTTTCGGTAACTAGAGATAGACGAAAATAAAAGAAAGCGTAATTACATATAGAAATAATTTGACACGGCGTTCTCTCGAAGGTTCATTACCTTCAACGTCGAAATCGTCCTTCCTTTATCATAAAAGGGGGCTTTTCGCGGGAATCGAGCCCACCGCGATTACAGCGTTAGTGATGAGGGGTGTCTTCAATTTTGGAGGTGGGTCTTGCATCCACGGTTGGTAAAGTCGGAAAATAGAAGTTATTATCCCGACCTAATTTTTACTATGATTTAGGCCATCACTGGACCTTTCAAATTATGGGGCAGTTGAGCGAGAGCCCCGGAAAATAGATTCTTGTAGGGCTGATTGGTCACGCACGCCATCCCGAGTAGATTCCTAGTAGGACAGATTTGGAGCATTCAAAAGTGGATGTATCCACATGCTGGTAAACCTTCCACCGGGGTTTCAAACTCGCATTTTGCTTTAGGCAATTTGATGATTTCATGTAAGGTATAAGTTTAAGGCCACTTATCCATACAAATCCTGTTCCAGGGCCATATCCCATTGGAGATCGAGAGCCTATAAACCCAGAGATAAAGATTCAGTTAGAAAGCCATAGCCTTGCCCTGTAGCTTCCCTTCGCGTGGTTCCAAATCCATGACCCGTTTGTCTAGTTATATAGTTTAATAACCATCTTTAAGAACCATCAGTTTACTCAGTTGATCGAGATCGAGTAGCTTTCGCCCAGCATCTTTGTTAGTTGAAGAAGCAGTCCCACCACTCGCATCAGTATAAGTTAAGGTTTACCTTGAATCAGCAACAAAGCAAGCAGAGCCTGTTTTAGAGTCCCTAGTTCCGGAGCCATTACCTCGCCCGATTCCATATCCAGTTGCGGATTCAGTCCCAGTTTATCCAGGTCCAAATGTAGGTAGGGGATCCGGTTCCTTTCATCATCGGATATATTGCCCTAGCAACGGAGCCCGCATACCGGCCAGTTCGACGTTGCTTTTGTTCTTTAGTTAAAGTTTCCCCATCATTTCTCATTAATAGCTACTATTTCGCCCAGATACAGATATAGAAGTTGGAAATCCAGCGCCATATATTGACCGGGTTCCAGGAGCATAGACATAGGCATAGCTCGTTCCAGTTCCATATGCGCATCAAGTAGTTTACCGAGTCTCACTCGTAGATCTACTAGCAGATGATCGAGACGAAGAACCCCAAAAAGGAATAAATGTAGCACCTAGTTTACCTTGTTTAATGAATCAAAGCAGAAAAGAAAGCCGCGGATGGAAAAGCAGGGATAAAGGCGGAAGCAGCAAGAGCATATATAGGGGGTTTAACCATAACTACTAGTTTAATAAGCAGGAGTAGCGGGAAGGGCAAGAGCAAAGATAGGAAAGGCAGGGTCTCCCCAAGTCCTTGTACCCCATGCCTCAAGTCAGGTAACCCAGCTCTTCCCCAATGGTTACCCCGCCACCCACCACTGATGCGTGCCCCTCGCGAAAATTGAATAATATTGTATACAAAGAGAAAGAGATATCTAGATAATTATGCTTGCCTTATTACTTATTACTTACTTGAAACGAAGTGTTGTTTCACCTTATATAATAGTAATAGCTCGGGTTGTTTTGTTCGTTGAGGTCAGAGTGTGGAACCGCCCCCCCTTATATAATAGAGGAGCTTCCCTCAGAAATATAGGAATTTACCCTTGCGGATAGGGATAACGGGAAATAAAGGAAGAACTTGGGAAACCTATCTCTTTATCCCCTTTATCTCCTTACATAAAGAGTGTCACTACGCTTCTTTATGGCTTCGTTCCTAACCATCACTAAGTGATTAAAGGTATCTTTCTCTTGGGAGGGATACGGCTCCGTTTCCTTCGCTCGGACTGTCTCCCAATAGCAACCCTCTCTCCCTTAACCATGAGCTTGCTAGCTTTCCTTGCTTGACCAATCAATTTTTTGGAGATTACAACCTTGCCCGATGCGGACAAGCGACTTCGTACCTTGAACTTGACTTTCGATCTAACGGAGAATGCAACCTCCGACCTCGCGGAGAACTAGTTGCATGTCTGATAGAGCTAGACCTTATCCAAATGGTAGAACTCCCCAACCTAGTAGGCTGAATACAAGTGCCATAGCTGGTGCAAGGAAGAATAGACCTTTAGTAGCATGTGCAGGTCTAAGTGGAGATCTGTAATATCCACTAATAACATTCTCTTTAACGATTAGTTGTTTCGCATCTGAGACTTAATCTTTGAAATTAGAACTGTCCCCAAAGTAAGTAAGTAGGACCCATTAAGTAATTATGTTTTTGTCCCACTTGCCCAATGGTCTGGGCCAAGGAGAGTTCCCTCATCCCCGGAAAGCCACTGTTTGCACCATCATATTGCACTATGCTACTCAACATCTGCACTATGCTACAACTTAGATATGAATAATCGATTGGACTATTATGCTCCTCTCATTGTATATCAACGGAAGGAAAAATATCTGTATATTTATATTATATATATATATATAATGTGTGATGGTAGAAGTGATATGGTTGGTGCTGTGAGGTGGATGGTGTGATGTGAATGTAGGTGGGCTTTTGGACTTTGCTGTTGATGAAGGCTTCTGGTGAGGTTACAGGCTAAAGGCTTCTGGTGAATGGCTTCTGTTGGACTACTTGTTGGACTTGGCTAAAGGTGATCAGCTGCTCTTGGTGATTTTCTCAGTTGACTTTTAGGGGAAGACTCATCCTAATCCTCCTTCCTCCAACTCCTAAACATTGATTGTACTTACTATGCAACTCAAAATGGACTATGCTCCTAAAATGGGGAATCAACTTATTCTTTTTTTATTTTTATTTTTGCCGTATGTAAATATTTTTATTGGTGTGATGTTATCGCTAGTTGTGACTCACTCACAGTGAACAACTATGTGCAACTACGGGACGGTACCGGTACCTCTAAAAGAGTTTTCATCCCAATGATGTGTATCCCCATCATATTTTATTAAACGTGATCTGGTCTTCTTATTAATGAAGGGATGTGAAACAACTGCCTTTGCCGTAAACCCTTTTAGTAAGGGCCCAACTGCCAATAGAATGTCTATTTTTTTTCCGAGAGCAGCCAAGGAAGAGAATGACTCGGATTTTACGAGCCTTGTCCTATCTACAAGATCTTAGACCCAGAAAAGAATTCTAAGATAACGGTATTTTCCGAGATAAGCCACAGAGTAGAATGCCCCATATTTTCCGATAGACCTCTAATGGTATTTTCCGATGTAAGCCAAGGAGGGTGCGTAAGCACACTCGACCGAAAGGGAGAGGGGAATGACTCGTATTTTCCGATGTAAGCCATTATTAATAAATTCTGTATTTTCCGAGCTTTTGACTTCCTATCTAAGTGACTAATGACAAAGTGGGCATTGCTTCTTGGAAAGTGCCTCCTTGAATATTAGCTGCTATGTGACGGGAAGATTATCTGGAACGGATGGTATGGCTACCTGTCCTCTGGCTTCTGGCTTCTATTGTTGGTTAAGTTTAATGACTTTCTAAAGCCCCTCTGTGACTTGAATGGCTTTATCTCTATCCCCTGGCTCTAGCTCTAGCTCTAGCCCATCCTTCCTAAGGTCTGGTTCCGAGGTCAGCCACAGAGGATAACCATATTTTCCAATTGATATCCGCTTAAAGTTTCCCTACACAAGCCCCTAGGAAAGGGGGAATTTTGAAAGGAAAGGAGACGGAAGGTCTAGGTAGGGCATCTACTAATAGGGGCTCGCATACACATTTAGGGGTACGTAGAAAAAGAGCATAGCAGTTATATTATTATAAACCCCATTTTTACCTAACAAAAAGCGTCGCTGTTAGCCGTTATTGATATACCCTTTATTAATGTCTTTTTCTATATATCAGGACCCTTTTGGAACATGGGGAATTCGTGGATCAGAAGTGGCCATATAACGTCCTTCAATGGCCTGATAACACGATTTTGATAGAGCCAATATGCCTTCGCCTTAATCGCTCCGTTCATAGGTCAGAAGTTGGATATAATGTCCTTCAATGACCTGATAGGCACACTTTTGATAAGGCCCATACCAGCAGAAGGGTTCATTTTATAGATAGATATTTCTCAGTTTGAAAGATACTAAGCTTAAAAATGACTTATCATAGAATTATTATTTTCCGAAATAAGTGACATAGGATAATTTCTTGGATTTTCCGATAGCTGCTTCCTATAGTAAAAATGAGGGCTTATAAGATTCATGCACTATGTAGGTCATTTTCCGAAAGGAGCCAAGGAGGATAATCCCTCGTATTTTCCGGTAACCCTCTACTTCAATTTTCCGAGGTCAGCTGCAATAATACCTCATATTTTCCGATGGCTCCCTTGGTTGAGAAATTCCGTATTTTCCGAGCTTTTGACTATCTGACTCTATTATTTTGACCTAGTTAAGGATTAGTTGTTGTACCTGGCTTTGGATATCTTTTATATAAGTGCCCATAGAGGGAGGGTTTTTGTGCCTGGCTTTGGAGATTCACTAATAAAGCGCCTACAGGAAGGGTTGTTCCTGGATCATCTATTCCTTCTTCCATTCATATTACTAATTTGGGTTAGGCTGCTTACATTGAATGAATGTTACCACACACATAACAAGGTTGGTTTATTACATACCCTTATGGGAGGACAAGGCTTTAGGGCATGCATGGCCGATCGTCTTATTTCTTGCTCTTGAAGGAGGGACTGGTCGCCTGGTCCGAAGGTACTATGTTATAAGTAGGAGAGGCATACTATCTAGAATATCTTTTTATTTCCAATAGGGTACTTTTTTCCACTTACTAAAGGGGCCAGGGGCTGGGTGGGTGGAGAGTGGAGGGGTTGAAAGTAAATGGAAATAGGAATAAATTGAAATATGCGAGTACAAGTTTTAAAGCAAAATGTGAAATGAGGAGGTTATGGAGGTATTGGGTAATGGGCGGGTGCTAAGGAAATAACCTCTTTAACAGGACTCATGTGGATTGTCACACCTCTTGGACCTACCTCAGAGATAGCTCTCACCTCATAGTGATAATATATGAATAGTGCTTCTATATGACCATTGTGGTAATAGTTTTATATATGATGCCCACTTACTAACTCACGGATTATCCTCATGCTGCTGGATGTAACACCTGATGGATTACCGCGAACTATTATTCATGCAGGATAGTGTAGTAAGTAAAACGCCCTAGCTAGTAGTACCGTACCGTGTCCCGTACCTTACCTTTTGATATCCCTGATGATGGGAGGGATATTTTGTTGGATCCATCAAAATGAGGTTTTTACTAACGAACATGGATGGATGCTACTGATTTTGATTCTGATTCTAACCCAATTGGTTACTTAGAAAATGTTTTCATTAGGATCCACAAAATGGGGGGGGGAACCAGTTCAACTTATATATTATCGGTATATTATTATTGCGGTTCCATTTATCTTATGAATGGCGGATTTTATCTCTAGGAGAGAGACACACTACCACCTAGATTTAGGCCATACTACAATAGTGCAACATATAGATAGCTCCATTATTTGCTCTAGTACTGATTTGCTTTTGTACTGGCCCATCCCATATGGACACTACACTAGCAGCTCTACTTAAGATAAGATGTCTGGTCCCATGAATGAATAGGTCTTGACCAATAGGCCCGCCGGACCACCCACACTATGGACTTGGGTAATGGGTTGGTGCTAAGAGATCCATACCCTCTTGAACAGGAAAGGACTCATGCTGGCTAGTGGTAACGCCTCTATTGGTTTTCTACCTCATAGTGCTCCCTATATGATGGATCTCCCACTTATAACCCGGGACTCTCATGCTAGTAATGCCCAATGGGGGATATACCACGGACTCATGCTGTTGAATCATTAGGGGAACTTAATGATGTCCACACTGGTGGGGATGGTGGTGTCCTATAACCTCTCTCCTATTGATGCTAGTTGTGCTCATCAGCGTAATAATTAAATATATAATATATTCCCAGATAAGAGAAACTTAAGTCAATGACATTATGACTAAATAAGAATCTCCATCGGACCCATCAAAATGAAGTATGGCATTATAACTAATAAATAATATAATTTTTTTTGATCCCTGATGAGGTTTGATTAAAGCTCATTTTATTTTTCACCGATCCTGGTGGTACTAAATTTGGTGGCAAGGACGTTGTATCGATGCGCGTATCATACCTCAAAGAAGAATATCCATTTGATATTCCCGATAAGTAAAATAAAAATGGATTCATCAGATCCATCAAAAATCGATTTTGACTGTGGCAAAATGCCACCAAATGATGAGGACCCGGAGGGACTCAGCCGACGATAGGAGGGTGAGGTTTTGGTAAATATGTCCCAACCAAACGAACATGGAGGACATGGATTCTATGGTTCCATTGGGACCACGTGGATCACATGGATCACAGGAGTAGTAAACCCATACATACACAGGAGATTAGTACCATTTAACGATTTCTTGCCCGGATTAATTGATTAAATGGATTCATCTTTCCCATCAAAAATAGGTTTTGAAATGACAAATGAGGAGGAGGTTTTGGATGTACCAACCAACTGAACAAACCACATATGGTGGTGGGGATACTAAGTGGTGTACACACTTAGGCTAATCCATAGCTCTATGATTAGTTTAGTTCAGAAGGAATCATGGCTATCAGATAGAAGCATTCTTAGCAGATTAGAGTTCCCATGGGATACATGGAAAGGACGTATCAATGCGCGTATCATAATAATAAGTGAGGGTAAGGTCTAGCTGCTATGGCAAGGTCTATAGAAGACTCCCCGTCCGGCCTATCTGAGACAAAAGCTAGCAGCCTCATCATAAGTTGTAGTCATCATTCGCTGGAATTAGGGTTATTCCCCTGACTTCAATATTTGGCACCACAATATGACTTTATTTGGCAATGACATATCCCTGTAGTAATTGTCCCAAAATAAACTAACATGGATTCACCTCACCTAGGGCAGGGCAGTATTTATGGAATGGTTTTTTATTCTTCCTCTTCCACAATTTGGATTATACACTGGCTATGGGCAAATTGAAACCTCACCATCCCCATCAAGTTAAACGTATCAATGTGATATAATCATATAGTAATATAGGTTGTAGTTGTAATTGTAGGTATGCCAGTTAGGTTTCCTAGTTATTATACTCTTTTCTTTTTATTTTTATTTATACGTTTACGTAAGCTGCACTATAACCTCACACCGGGACTACTATGGTTGGTTCCCTCTGGCCTCTCCGATACTGCTAGCAGCATCAGAGAACGAAGTGTCTCTATGCTGTATATAAATATTGGGATATGCTCTTAGGGAGATTACCTAAGGCCTCTCCCTTTGGTAACCCTCCTGTTATTATTAGGCAAGGACGACACGTATCGATGCGATTATTACATATATATCAATTTATACATAGGTATAGCGACGAGAGAGTGCTGTTGAAACTAAACTAATGAGGTTATGACTCAGGAAAACCGCAAAATGGGCAGGTTTCAAAATATGTCCCACCTGAACCCACACATATGGATTCAACGGGTTGTCTCTTATGGTAGGTGCTAAGGTTCACCCTATTTCATATTATACCTACTCGAAGGGTACGTGAGATTGGATCATTGTATTTGGACGTGATATAAATTAAAGCTAAGCATCAACATAAAAATAAACACTTGTATTTAAATCTGACACCTACCTGGGATAAACTTTTGGCTTTCCTATCGACATCCAGTCAATGCGTTTCCCTGTGTCAACAAATGTTTTTGGTGGGTAATGAGGAGCGTTAAGCAGCTCGACCCCAAGGAAGAGGGGGAGGATAGAGCAGCTCTACCTCCCTTTGGTCGGAAGAGGGTATCCTATTTTCCTCCTTCCTGTAAATGGAACCTCCTGTGAATGAGGGGCGAGGATATGAGCCGCTCTCCCGTTAGGTATAGGGTCGATATTTTATTGGCAACCGGTAATTGTAAAGCCGCGCTTTCTTTTGGCTAGTGTTAATGGGAACCTCCAGGGGATGGCTTATCAGCTGACTGTGACTGACCCGTGGTTAATGTATTTTGGCCGACAGTAAATGTGTGGACTCCCAAGTATTGGCAACTGGTATTGGCTATGGGTAATTGTACCTCCATCCTGTGACTGGTGGACTATTTATCCATACATAGGTGGTATGGGCGTGTATAGACTAGCGTTAATGGAGAACCTCCTTTCTGGGATTGCTTATTTGACCCTGTAGCTATAGGTGGAAAGAAGTATAAAATCTATCCTGTTAGAAGGGTAGAGGATGTTGAAGTACATATTGATGGAGTAAAGATTACAAATGATTTTGAAGTTCTCGAGATCATGGATGATAAGGACCCCTATCCTGCTTTGCTTGGGATAGACTGGGCTTTTGACCACAATGCTATCTATCTTCAATTTGAAACAGAGGAACTGCGCGTGGTGACACCCTTATATCTGACTGAAGCTTGATAGGTTCACTAGGCCTATTAATAATGATGTAAAGAGTTCTATATTGGAAAATATCTACAACATAACTACATAGAAGGAGGATTATGTAAACCCTACTACTATAGATGGGGAGCTAAGATGGAGGAGTAGCTATTCTTTTGACACAGGTTCTAAAGAAGCTTTGGAAAGATGGCAGATTGGTGTACATGAGATGTCGTCGTGAAGGTGTGCGTATGTGCAAAGGTCGATGCGGTGGATTGGAAATAAGGTGCGTGACCTACCAAAGTTTGATGGGACTAATTAAGTACTATAGTTCATAATGTACATAGATGAAGTGGTCCCAAGAAAACAGAGATTGCAGGCAATGGAAGCTGTGATGAAAGGAACACCCATGTGCTGGTGGGCGATGCGAAAAGATCAATTTGAAAAATTGGATGTAGGTAGTACAGTGTATGACTCTTCCATTTAATCCCTCTCAGGAGTTGGAATTAGCAAAGAGGTATAAAGGCATAGAATATCCCCAGGAATATTTATGGTTTTTTTCAAAATACATGGACAGACAAAGGATACCCTAGGTAAGAGTGGGTTCATCAGTTTGTCCGCACCTTGGATTCTGTGTCCCAAAGCTAGTATGTATAGGAGGAAATGAGCAGACAGATAAGAGATTAGGATATGGTGTCGACACAATTCTACGTGAATTTCCAATTTGTATCAGAGGATCCAAATCTTACTGGCCTTTTGCAGCAGATAAAGCATTTTATTTTAGTGAGGAGGAACCTGAGTACAGTAGTCGAAGGCTAAGAGTTGTTTGCATGTGACATAAGGAGTTGGAACATTTTAGTATACCCGTTTACTCAAAAAAGAGGGACCAAGAAGACCCTATGGATGAGGAGGAGCTTAGGAACATGAAGATCAAGGAAATCGTCATAGAAAGGGAGTGAAAAGGAAAAGACCCTGGTCCTAGTAAACCATACTACAAAGAACCTCTAAATACAATAAAGTGTAATATAAGCTTTAAGGCAAACTTGAAAATGGCCATCATGGAGATTATTGGAATGAAGAAACTATCACCTAGGTGGTGGAGTTGCTGTAAAAATAGAAACATTTTTTTTATAAGAATTTATAAAAAATTAAGCAGATTGCAAGTTTTCACTGGGAGAGATGAGAATAGAATTGAAGCCAAGAGCACACCCTATTAAGAATAAACCCCACCAGCGAAATCCAAAGTAGAAATAAAAGATGAAGAAATAACTTGATCCAATGCTGGAAGCAGGGGTCATTTTTCCGGTCAAAAAGGCTGAGTGGATCAGTCCTATGATCATCCAGCCAAAGAAGCAAAAAAAAAGACTGGTGGTCAGCATGGACCTCAGAGGATTCAATGTTGTCTGTGTTCATGATCCATTTCCTACCCCTTTCACAGATGATGTATTAGAGAGTGTAGGAGGTAAGGAGGCATATTATTTTACGAATGGATTTTTAGGATACCATCAGTGAGGATTGCTGAAAAAGATAGGACCAAAAAAAATTTATGACAGAATGGGGGGGTGTTTTGCTTATCATGTTTTGCCTTTTGGTTTTATTACCCTGTTTTCCTTAATTATGGTCGCAGCATTTAAGGTGCGAAGCCGCTTTCCCAACATAGGAGAGGAAGGAATTCATGCATAATTTTTTGGAAGTATACCTGGATGACTTAATTGTGTTCAGTTTTTTGAAGCAACATATTTAGGTATTAAGACTCATGTTGGATAGATGTATAAAACTTTCTATTTCCTTTAATATAGAGAAATCCATTAGGTTTTTGGAATGCGTTTCAAAGTATATTATCACCCCCAAAAGAGTTTTTCGGTATGCGTCAGAGTTTACCAAGGCTTGCGTAGGTCTGAGGCGGAGTTTAAGTGTGAGGTTAGGTCTCGAGTTCATTGTCTCTCTCTGTGCAGTTCCAATCAGTGGCAAGCCGTGATTGGTCCAGTAAGAGTAATACGTGATATGTATTGTTGGTTCATTTCATTGTTGCACTTTACTTGCACACCTTTCTTATTTCATTATAAAAAGTTATTATGCCAAAAATTGGCTAAGCAAGGTTTATATACATTTCGAGGATCATACGCAAAGAGTACTCAGGGAGGATATAGATAGAGCCAGTATTCTTCTGGGAAGGGGCTAGAGCCGGGGGAGAGGGGATACCAAGAGGTGCTATAACAATAAGGTGAACAATAACATACCATAGCAGCCAAGTTCCCACCAGATGTTAAAGATTGTTGAGTTCCCCCATTCATACACCAAATGAGAAGATTTATATTATGTTCCCACGTGACCACCGGAAGACATTGAGCTATGTTGTTTACATATGAGCGTATAAATAACCATGTTAGTGACCAACAAACGAGATTTATTGAGTTCAACAGATTGATAACTAAATATTCTTATGCTGCTGCCGTATCGGAGCGGACAGGGGATAAGCCTACTGGCTTAAAGGAAGTTATCTAACCCTACCAACCACCAGTCTTTTATCGTGTTGGATCGTTTTAACTGCTTGGATCTGCTTAGATATAGTCTTACTTATAATATATACACACTTGGATTGGGTCGGTGGGCACTTTTTATTTGTATTATCTTTTCTTTGTTTGGTTAGCCTACTCGCCGCTTTCTCTTTCAGTGCCACAGGAACAAACAGTTGTGGGAAAAAGTAAGGTATCGGATCCGTTGAAACTTTTTTGATTGACTCCTTACTTTGAATATCTTACACGTTTGGGCGGGCATTTCAAAAGATACTTTCGAACCAGAGGTTCCTGCCCAACCCCTGATTAATACTATCTAGGGTGGGGGAGCGGGGGCACTAGAGCCCGCTAGTAAAGGTGCAGATACCAATCAGCTCCTTCTGTTAAAAAGATAGTAGGCACCTGTGGGATAACGAGAAAGAAGAGCTAGACGCAGGTGCATTTGCCTAAGTAGAGTGCCTTGAGCCAATTCCAATTCAGTGCCAGTTGTTGTGCTTATTCAGTTGACCCGAATCCAAAGCCAGTTTCCTCCGACCCATAATCATCAGTTGAAGCTTCGGCAGCGGGATAAGTCTTCGGGGCCCCTCACGAAAACGAACATGCCAATACCAGGCAGGTCAGGTTGAGCCATCCGGCCGGAACCCCTTACCATTTAGTGCTTTTTGAAGGCGGGCGTTTATATCTATCCCGGAGGAACCTCATTCATTCCCATTGGAACATATCACAATGCATTACATATGATAATTCGCTGCTTTAAGTTCTACGGCATCTCCACTGATGAATTGAAATCTGAGAGAATTTAAGCATTATAGAATTATACAAGCGTTAATGCGGAACCTGAATGTGGTAAAGTGAATAAAGTAGTTCTATATAATTGGTCAGCCAAGGCATAGCCCTGCATATAATAGGTGTTCTAGGCTGTTTGCATATAACTTTTATAACCTTCCATCACAGTAGCTCTACGGTGTACCTTTTCTTCGCTATTGCTCATTGTTTCCTTCCGCTAGTAAAGAATATTGCACAATTGCTCTCATTGCTCTACCATTATATCCTATGGGCCATTACCTTTTACAAGTGATAGACATCCCGGTAATTATGCCTTTAAAATATCACTGAACTCTCCTGACTGAGAGCCCTAAACATTTTGGAAAGCAAGGTGTGTAGTCTTGTGAAAAGGGTAGTAGCACTACTTGTGCAAGTCCACCCGTAGGTGGTCCTTTAAAAGGCGGTATAGGGGTTTTTTGGATTGAGATCCACTTTTGAATTCCCGGTGCTTCATTCAGCAATGAGAACAGGCTATGAGTGGAAATGACCTTCAAGTACTGAGTAGCTGCACTGACTGCCTAAAGTTCTAGCTGCACTGATAAGAGTTCTATCACTGATCAGAGCGTCATTAAAACACCAACTAAGAGTTTATTGCTGCACTTTCTAGCTAATACTGCCAACTGGACTCTCCTATCATATTGACTACCGGTGACTATGACTTGGCATTGACTCCGGGCCTCTCAACAAGGCTTTTTGACTCATGTCTTTGGGCACCTCCTGTGTAGGGGGGGGCGAGGTGTAGAGCCACTCGACCGATACTATTAATTTTGAGATCCTTATTCTTGTAGTATTAACGTTGCCCTTTCCTTCCAAACCTGTATCTCCCAGCATATGCACTTCGGGTGATGGATTGCTGGATTTGGTGAATTTTAATGTATAGACGGGTAGCCACCCCCATATCTCTTTCATTTCATGTTATACAGACCATAGACATGCAATAGACGCCTAAGCTTGTAGAGCGAACAAGGATTGCATTATTAGCCTCAATAGCAATAGGTTTAGGAGGGATATTACACATTCACGAACCAATCGCTGGAACTGGTGGCTGAGATGCTTATGAAACTGCTTATAGGTAAACATCAACTGGTTCTGCTCGCAATGAATCTGTAATTAGAGGATCTGAAACACCAGGCTATGGCTCTCAAATTGAAAGGGGTGCCACCAGCTATGGAACAGGATCTGGGACGGGCTATGTATGAAAGTGTATCTGCATCTCGATCTGTTTCTGCACCTGCTTATTCCTCTGTTGATTCTAAGCATGCTTAGTTACCTATGCTTCTTTCTTCTCTTCGGCATCATTCACTGAATCAAGGTAAACCACTGGTGGTAGGACTGGATCCAAACTTTTGGCACGATGATAAAAAGCAATGACAATAGAAAGAGTGGGATCAATAGCAGACATCGGCGGAACACCAGCTATAGGAGCTGGTAACACATTGTAATGTAGGAACATCCATCAGAAGCCAGAACCACCACCAGCATCGGCATCAGCAGCAGTAGAGCTAGTTGGTTCATATCCTCCAGCAGAAGTTGCAGTTACAGTAGTATATTCTGGTGTTTAAGCTATAGATTATGCTGTTGGGTGAAGCAGTCGTTTATGCGGTTGTTGATCCAGCTTATCCACCAGCACGAGGAGCATCATAGGTAGCGACGCTAGTCCTGGATGTAGCCATATACGAAGCAGTAGCACCGGTAGCAGAGGGAGCAAGGGAAGCAGTTGATCCACCTGAAGCACATGTTTAAGAACCATATAGAGTAGTTTACCTTGTGCCGGGTCCAGCAACATACCTTCCATTTCTAGAGCCTGTAGTAGCCTTCTAACAGATCCAATTAGAGATCGAGACCCAGATCCATACGACTCTGTCTATTCTGGTGAGTAAGCGAGTGATCCAGTAGTTTATCCAGCAGCAGTTCCATTTCCAGTCGTAGATCGATATGCTTAACCACTAAGGCAGAACCAAGGGTAGCAATAGATTATGTGGTTTATTATGCCCTTGATTAAGCAGAAGTAGATCCGGCAGAGCCAGTAGATCATCCAACAGTTGGTTCAGCAGCTTAGCTTATTCAGATGCTTATTTCAGATCTATATACGATGCTATAAGCAGCAAAGCCAGGTGCAGATCTATACGCAGTTGTTCTATCTAGAGCCAGTCCAGTAGCGACACCGAGACCGAGCATCACCAATAGCAAAGACTAAAGAAGCAGCAGTCGATTATACAGTTGACTCAGTCGATCCAGTACCTGCAACCTCACTAGTAGCACCCCCACTAGTCGCGGCTGTTCCAGATTGAAACCCAGACCCTATGGTTTCCCTCACATTTTGCCCGTGATGATCGACGTCGTATTCGCCAAGCAAAAAGTTCTTTTATTATAGTAGACACATTGTAGCGCTTAGGTTTCGACCTTATCCTTCCTTCCTTCGTCGTTGTTTGACTCACGAGGAAGCAGAGAGGGTGTTGAATGATTGCCATGGTGGAGCCTGTGGCGGTCATCTGTCTGGGTTGTCAACAGCTCAGCCAATTTTGCGTGCAGGATATTTTTGGCCTTCAATAATCTTCAAAGATTGCATGGAGGCGGTTAATAAATGTCACCTTTTTCCAACTCTTTACTAAGAAGATGCGCACACACCCAGCCAGCTCCTTTACACCCTGTTGTCACTGTCGGCCCCTTTGCTAAGTGGGCAGTAGAGTTTACGACATGTAATCCGGCGTCGGCGAAAGAAAGGTCAATAGTACATAATTGTGGCAGTGAACTACTTTACTAAGTGGGCCGAAGCCATGCCGACTTTATCAAACGACGGTGAGACAGCAGCGTTGTTCATATTCAATCACGTTATAGCTAGGTTTGGGATACCCAAAGAAATCGTCACTGATAATGGAACGCATTTTAAAAAAAAGATGATTAAGGAACTAGCTGCAAAACTGGGGTTCCAACAGGAACACTCATACTCCTTACTATCCTCAGGCGAATGGCCAAGTATAGGCAGTCAATAAGACCTCGAAAACCATTCTTCAGAGAACGATTAATAAGGCTAAAACTAATTGGCACATTATGCTTTTGTCAGCACTTTGGGCTTCTCGGACATCTGTTAAATCCGCAACAGGTTTGACTCCATTCCAGTTAGTACATGGAGTGGAAGCAATATTACCGATTGAATGTGAAATACCTTCCTTTAAACTGGCTGTTGAGCTCTTCCCTAATACCTCAGTCGAGGAGGAGCACCTTGTTTACCTGGAGTGCTTGATGAACACCGTCAAGATGCAGGAACGGGGAATGAGGCCCACGATAAATGTGTAAAAGCTCAGTATGATAAGAGTGTCCATCCTCGGATCATTTTGAAAGGAGATCTAGTCCTCACCTATGATCAGGATAAAGAGACTCTGGGGGGGCAGGTAAGTTTTAACCAATGTGGCGCGGTCCTTACATTGTGAGGTGTTTTTTGGCAGAAAGGAGCCTATGAGTTAGGTTATTATGAATGGACCCTTCCCGATGATCCCCAAAAATAGCTTTATCTGAAGAGGTCCTATGCGTAGGTAGCAATACCTATAATACCCTTATATATGTTTTATTCTATGTTTTTTGTTTTCTTTTCTTTATTAAGCTTATGCATATCATGATTTATGCTTGGTTGGCAAGTGTCATTGGATTTCCCCGTATACGTACGATTCACGGATGGTGCCAATAGATCACCCGGAACCTTGCTTCCACAGCATGGGTTATATACTTGCCCACTAGTTAGTCAGTTGTTTCAATTAGGTGGAATTCGCATTGGTCCTACAACCAAGAATGTTGCCAAGTCTAGCGCGGTAATATAACTGTTAGTTGAAGCAATTGCACTCGGTCTACTTAATTGAATAACAAAATTTATCGTGTTCATGATCCTACACTTCTACAGAAGTTCCTCCGGGGTTATACTCCCTGAGAAACAATTTGAATTCATTACATCTATATATATGTTCATGTGCCTAGGAGATTGAACAAGCTTACTGATTCATTAGCAAATTAAATTAGAAATTGGCATAGGATGGGTTATAGAGTAACTAACTAGACAAATGATAACTTTTTTGCGGGTGCGGGTGCCGTTATATTTGGTAGCTGGTCGATTTGGTGTAGGCAATATAGATGGGTAGGATAGCTAGGCAGATAATATATATGGGGGGGAAGACAGCAAGGCGATATAGACAAGAGATAGATAGACGAAATAGATGGATTAGGAAGACAGCGCTCGCTCTTTGAGGGAAGAATGACGAAACGTAGGAATTAATGGTTTAGGGGCTATATCAAGTGCTTTTCTTTCTATTTTACTGTTGAAAATTGAATACCATAATAAAACAAAAATCGATTTGCATAATATAATAGATAATGTTTTCCGAACGTGCATCGAAGTCGATTTATTCTCTTACCTGTTTCTACGCTTTCTTACCCGCCCAAAGAAAGCGAAGCATGGAGAAACAAGCTTAACAATATATATTGAACGGTCGAGTCACTTAACGTCCCTCCCCGTTCGCACTCTCAAAATTACCAGTTCAAAGCGTAGAAGAATTTCTAACCGATAGGCCACCCTTGATGTTCCGTACCATGACTATTACGATACCAGGACTGCTGATGATATCTTGACTGTAATGCCAGGTCCTCAAAATATGGTCGATTACTTTTCCATCCACGGACTCCATTAATTGGTATGTGAACGCCAGACTATCTATCTAACTCACCTCACTCCCGTAGGGCACTTTCATGGATTCGGCTCCCGGAGGGGATCATGGGTGTCGTCGGTCTGGCTCCGTCCACTGGGTGCAAGGATCCAATGCTCAAATTAGGTCCTATTTTTTATTGGTCATCGGTCTTCTATCGGTCGGCTTCATCAGTCTATCTATTATCAATCCATGATCGTCGGTTATCCACCATGACCTTTATCGGTCCTCCATCGGTCAATCCCATTGGTTTCATTATTATCGGTCAATTGGTCATCAATATTCATAGCTCTTCAATCGTTCATCTATAGGCCAATCCATTCATGCATAATCCCTATTTTGTTTTTATTATTCTACATGTATTCTTGAGCAGTAAGAATCAATGCTGAAAGGCTCAAAGCTAATAATAGCAATCACGTATATATACTCTTGCTCTATGTGTGGCTCTATCAGTTGAGCGTGTTCTGTTTGTGTTGTAGGTGGATCACGGCAGAGGGTAGAAGAGGAACAAGGATCCGTACCGGTGACGAGAGGGCTATAATAGAAACAAGGATTCGTACCATTAATTGACGAGAGTTCCAAGACTCTGACGATAACTCTAATGCGAGGTCCTCTTCATAAGTTCCAAGAGGCTCTCTCAGTTGGCTGCTTTGGAAGGCTGCTGCTCTGGTGGATGGCTGAGGCAAGCGAAGGCAATAAACGAGACACAAGAGCTCCCTGGCAATCGAAGCGATCTAATTGAACTGGGCTATATCTCCCTTCTTGTATATTCTCCTTTCTTCGTAGACAAGCGATAGCGATCCAAGAATCCAAACATTTATTCCTCCGGCAGAAGCGATCCACCAGTATCAATCCTGGCAATCGAAGCAATCCAATTGAACCATGTAATCTTCTTGGCCATAGCCCTTATTTGTAGACAAGCAAAATAAATACCAACCCGTGGTATATTCTTTTGCCATTCCCCCTTTTTTCCATTGTGTCCAAGCGACGATCAAAAGAAGCAATTCCGGGTCCCGCTTCTTCGTAGACACAACCAAAGAAGGCCGCATTCAACCGTCAACCTTTGCATAAACCGCCTTCGCCAATACATCATGATCTACTGGTAAGCAGCTAAAGGAACCCCAGCCACCTGGCAGATAAGACTTTTTCTCAGCACGACCAACCACTTGCTTGAGCAATGCTTTGTGGGTACAGCAAGCACTGAGAACCTTTACTATTTCTCTTTCTATGCCTACTGGAATACTCTCAGTTTGACCTACTGTTGTTACCAACCAACCTGGCCTTTTATTAAACCTTTCACTTCGTCCCTCACTTGTCCAACCGTAGTATTGGACAGCTTGGGCAGGCACTTTGAAACTTGACGAGAAATCCCTTGCATACTTGCATTACTTTCTGTTTGACAACAACCAACCAACAACTTACCTGGGTGTATAAAGATGATATAAAAGTTTTTTCTGGCCCTGGCCTTGCTGGTAAATTGACTAACCCAAGTGGGCGTCAAGTAGCCAAAAATGTATCCTGAACCATCCCGCAGAGTGTGAGTTAAGTGTACCAACCTTACCCTTCAGTGTTTCCAAACAACCTACCCACCTATAGACTTAGACCTTGTAGCCCCTAGACCACTTAATGAATTAATATCTTGCTTTATGAATCTTAGGAGGGAAGGCACTCATTAACCCTTTACCTTAACTTTTAGGAATCCCCCAACTCACAGCTTCTACGGGGGGCGGGCTTCTAATAGAGCTGTTGCACAGGCGTTTGATAACACTTACTGAAATAATGCTTACTCTGGGTACCACTATTATCTTCTGGGTACCACTATTATCTTCTGGGTACCACTATTATCTTCTGGGTACCACGTATGAACTATTTGTCCCGCTGATGAGCCAATATGATTCATCCATTAGAATCCACTGCATGCTATAGACCTACCTGCCTTTCACATAAATGCCTGCTATTCACCTGCCGAAAGTTACCCACCTGAATTACTATACCTGCCCTATCTTTATTAATTAATGGAGGTACACCTATATACTTCTCCGAGCGGGATGGCATTAAATTTACCCTTACCCTTCTGTCCAGGAAGAAGAAAGCTAGGAAGAAAGCCCCTTAGAGTTAGGATTCATAGCACGAGTAAAGGCCCTTTCAGATAAATTACTCTTTCTATGAAGTGAAGTAACACCTCACAAACTCATTTCCTTCAGTAACACCCAACTACCGGGGCAGGTATACCGAAGGTGCTTGGTTTACCGAAGGTGCTTGGTTTACCGAAGGTGCTTGGTCTCATTACCGACATTACCACGCCCGACAGTCAAATCTAAAGATCCTATCCAGTAGAGCGGTTGATCAGGAAGCGGTTGACCCACCCAGACAGTAAATAAAGCCCCTTCCATTTTTCCTATCCAGTATAGATTTACCCACCCCAACAAGCCAGCCAGCCCTTCTAAATATCAATCTCTGGGCAAGGAGACAGAAAGCCCTATTAATATAGCCAGGAAAGAACTTCGACTGACCTGGTCAATGTATGACTGGTTGGGTACCTGCGTATGTATCACGTCTGTAGGAGGTTTTCTAAATAAAAATATCCATCCAGTGTCACTGTTTTAACAATTTGGCTCTATGAAAAATAGAATTCCCAAACCCATTGCTGATGTTTGCTGATTCAAATCTCCACCACTGGAGTTACAAACCTAGCCCTGTGACCACTCATTGGAAAGGTCTCTGAGTCTACTTTCCAACGTGCCAGATAGCACCCTAATCCGGAGTTTCCTACGCGACGTTATCGCTGATTTTCCACGTAGAGGTCCCCTGCCATCCACCTGCATAGTTAACCACCTGGAAGACCTAGACCCTATACCATCTTTCTGGAATCGCTTACTTAATAGGGACAGCTAGTTACGTGGCAGGTAACCACAACCCGTTAGCGCATTCTGCTCTGAAGAGCGTAGAAAGGAGGTCAGAGTATAAAAGGTGGATCCTCGTTAGTAAGCATATCGTGGGCTGCGCTCCTCCCGGCCAACGGACTCTCCCTTACGCGCGCGAGAATAAAATGGAATCATTTGACCTTGGTCAGTTGACCTTCTCACATGTAACTCACCGAGTGCTCTACTCATAGTAAAGCTCTCTTCTTTCTCAACAAAATGGGAACTCAAAGATTCCACCTGGAAGGAATACGTATCACAATCCGGGCAATAATGAAAACAATCCTCCCTAAGCCCAGACACAACTTTAGGAAGACATATCACTCTTGGAAACGCAATCCTAGGCCCCGCAAGCCCAGACACAACTATAACCCGCCTGCTCTGTCAGAACAGGATCTCTCATATTATCCGTTAATGCGGCTCAACTCTAAACATATGCAATGTGGGACTAAGGATATTGATAGAATCGGGGTGGTAGACATTCCGGCTGGTATTGTGGGAATAATGGAACGCGGATACCGTTGTAATCTTCTAAGGGGACCGCCTACTATTATGGAGAGAACGGGTAAAACTTCATCTCCATATTACCTCCTATAGCGGGTAAGGCTTCTTTCGGGAAGATTATCGCATGGGTTGATTACTGGATGGATGGACAAATAAGGAAAGTCTAACCCTGGGAAGATTCACATGTACTTGTGAGTGAGGATTTGATCTTCATTACCTTTCCGTTACGTAGATCGAGGATTTGAGTTGCGAAATGTGAGGACTAGATACATATACGGATACATAAAAAAACAAGGGCATTCCATCCAGCGTAAGCATCTGAATAATCTGGAATGCAACGTGGCAAAAAGAATAAGTAAGCGTTTAATCACATAAGTAATAAAGTAAGCGTATAATAAAAATAACAAAAAGAAATAAGCATATAATAAAATAAGTAATAATAAGTGGCAATGCAGAGTGTGTGTCTCCAAGCCCGAAACTGTTATCTCGTTGTTGGTCTGACTGTAGCTGGACTGTGAAACTGTATTCCAACTAGTAAAATAGTGGGTCTGAGTGTAGTCCAACTTGTAGACTGGGTCTTCCTAAAAAAGAATAAGACTGTAGGTGGGAGTGACTGTCTTACTTTATACTGTAGGGAGTAGGCTAAACCGACCAAGCTTGTGGGACTGTCTTGTCTGGGGATGTCGTTCCTTTCTGCCCTTAAAGAGGTACTTATTTGTATCTGTCCGAATAAAAACGTTAAGAGCCTTAAGGAGGGACTAAATATCCCTGTCCTGTCAGAACACGTGGAGCAAGGATTAATAGTTATAAAGAATATAAAGAGGAAGGTTTGTCAATTGGTAACCCAACTAAAAGCGTCTGGGTATGTATAAGCAGGTATCCTCTCTGGAGTGAATGATTTAAGCATACCTGGTGGCAGCTGGGCCCTAAAGTAAAAGGAGCAAGCTATCTAGTGACTTAGGGTTGGGAGAGATCCCAGATTACAAGGTGACGAGGCGGTGAAAGAGCAGCCATCTGGGGGAAGCGGGGAAGAAACCCTAATTACTACTATTAGTTGGTGCAGCTCTGGAATAGCTATCGAGGGGAGACGCTGGGGGAACCATAAGAAAGAGCAGCCTTCATTAAGCTCTTCAAGCAATAGAAAGATGTATTTGCGTGGACATACGACGGACGATCTGAAGACTTATGATACGAGGATAATCCAACATATCATTCCGATGAAATAAAATGTAAAGCCTTTTCAGCATAAACTTCGAAAGATGCACCCTAACCTGGAACCATTGGTAAAGAAGGAACTGAACAAATTGCTTGCCGCAAGAATAATATTTCTTTCTGTTTGTCATTCGAAATCGATCAAAGACCGAGGGGGGGTGGGGGGAGGGGTATCGACGAGAAGGCTGGCTTACTCGATCACTCACCGGCTCCATCAAAGGCAAATGACCCAGTAGCCAAGGTAACGGGGGTAGGGGCGGCATCCCTTCTAGATTGATAAAAAGAACCCCCAGCTTACCTTCGACCGGGTCTTGTCCTGGATCCAATTTAAGGTGTATAGGTAAAATCCATTCGCTCAGAACCATATCCAGGTTACATAGGCATTACTCATCCTTGTGTACGCATACTGATCATGCCATTCTATATAGCTATCATAGTTGACAGACCTACGCTCAGTTCTTGTGAATGTGTAAGCATCCCTTCTAGCAGACCGAGAGCCATTACCCCGCCCGAATCCAGATCTTTACCGAGTGAAAGCTTCAGCAGCAAATCGAGATGCAGGGCTGTAAGAAGCAGACACAAAGCGAGCAAAGAAGGCAGCAGCATAGGTGGGTGGCAGCAACAAAGTAAGCATGGCACGTAACATCTAATCTTAATCTGTCTGTTGGTAGCAGTAATATGAGAGCAGGTAGGCATATTCTATCAATGTCTGAAGCCCGTTCATCCAACCTCTCTTCTCTGATGGACTACACGCCATCCAACAGTTATTACCCGGCATCCCATGCAATTTCACCCACCGAACCACCGAACGAGATTTGCTCAATTAAGAAGACGTGTTTCCCGAGCAAAATTAAGAATCACATATTATATGCTATTATTCGTATTAGGGTACGATATCGTAATGGATTGCTCGCTGGATGGGATGATGGCTGGCATGGCTTCATGAGGGGGATTAATTATAGAGCTTGCTTGCTTCTTAGCTGGCAGGCTGGATGGATGGGGAGCTGGCTGGGGGAGGCGGTTCACCGGACGGAAGAGGGAAAAGTAGAAGGAGGGTAAGGATAAAGGAGCACGCCCCGGGAAAAAAGAATCCGGGAGCACCGCTACCAGCACTATTACAACGTCACCAGCACTGTCTCTGTCACCAACAAATTAATCCACCAGCAGGGGAAGGAATAAGGGGAAGGAAGGGATAGGGGGGGGATATACGAATGAAAGGGAAGCGCGACTGCTGCTAGCATAAGAAGCGAAGTAGAGTAGAAGGTATTATTATATGGGTGAGATAATTCCATCCAATAGTAAGTCAAGCCGATTGAAAGATAAACGTGTTGCTGTCTCCGTGGGTTGGGTTGATCGGTAAGCAGAAATAATTTTATTATAAAGTGACCATGAGGAGTCGTTTTCCTTGATGGGAGGGGGAGGTGCGGGCTCCAGTGCCGTACCTCCTGAGCATTAATTCAGAAAGTGTTCTAAGGCTAAAAGGTCTAGTACGACGGGTAACTATAAGGTGGATAGCATTAACTTAAAGGCGGGTAGGGGTATGATTCCTAGCCAGTGGGTTCTAATTCCTGAATTGTATGGGCTCCTAGGAACATAGCTGTACCCAGAAGGTCGTCCTAGTGGTATCTATAATAATTTATAAGGGAAAGTCTATATATTAATCAGTCCGTGTTGGGAACATGGTAAAAAATATATAACGTTCCGTGTCAACATGGGGGGGTTGTGATGATAACTGTGGACTTTCGGTTCCACAGCGAGCTGTTGGTAACTGGGGCTTGAGTGCGGTGAACAGCATTAGTTGTAACTGGGCTTGATGGAGCTAGTAGTTACTTTCGGTGTGTCACTGTGGCACGATGGGCCGCCAGAGACTTTATTTAGCAATCAAGGCCAAATACTAAAGGTAAAGATCTAGAGAGTGAAGCAGAAAAGGTCTTCTTCGTCAGAAAGTGAAATAAATATAACCACGTTGTTGAAGTTAGGCATACCAGCAGACGGATTTGGAGGTAGCCTTGTTAAGTCACCCATTGATTAAAAGTATATCGTCGGTTAAGCTGGGGTATTAAGCCGACCTGCTGAATCACTTGACAAAAGTTCTGTTTTATCCATGGTGGAATACTTGCTATTACCCATTGCCCTTCTTGTTTGTTGTTGATTGCTTACGCTTGCCGGGAGTGCTTGTGGTTGATCTCTTCGCTTGCCTCAAGGAATTTGAATGATCGCGTTATAGCTTTTGCTCTCAATGGCATCCCATCAGGGCTGGTTACTATACCAACCCACACTGTATATTATCGCTTGGAAGACCCAGGGCAATGAAATGGGACAGATACAACCTCCTGGTTTGCTCTAACCAGCCTACCAGAGTAGAGGATATTAAGTAAGTTCAATTTCATACCGATTCATGAGTGCCCAGGGGATAGCTTAGTAATTGAGCATTGCGGTCACATACCGCGCATGATCGGAGTCCGTGGAAGAAAGAGCCATCACTTGCATGAAGAAGAAAGCACCTGGTTGAGTGGGGCGTTCGCATGAGGAACCTATGGGAGAATAAAGCTGAGTGGGGATAGTCAGGTGTTCACTTACATCATTGGCATGAGCACGTCGAAAGAAGATTGAGCCATTGACACTTGGCATTAGGGAGGCCGTGGGCGGCGGAAGATCCATCTGTACACTTGAAAGCTTGCCTGGTGCTCCTGGTTGATCATGCCGGAATTGCTTCTATCGCTTCGCTCTACAAAGAAAGGGAAATAAGGTAAAAGCAAACGAAGCGGGTAAAAGGTTCAGTACTCGCCAGAGGTAAGTCGTTATCCGAGTAGCAATCGAGATCTATCAGGCAAACAGCAATTTTATATATATATATATATAAGTAAATATGGAAACAACTAGGCTCAATATATCTTTCATCCAGTGAACCCAATGGGTGAATTGAGGTAATATCACTTACATAATTGTAGCACAAATGTGTTTGTAGACCTAGACCTCCTTCGTAGACTTATTCTTCGTTCACAGCGCATACACGTTGTAGCCACCTCTTTGTGCACCTCATCGCAACATTTTAATTCACAGCACATATATCCTTTACCTGAAAGGCTCCTCCCTTAGGGCTCTTAGTTTATTATCCTCAAAATGTATACAATATATGTAACACTATCATACCCACAGCCAGGTGCTTCCCATCCCACCAATATATTCCAAGAGGAAGTTGTTGGGGGTGTCATTACTTATTCATTATATATTAGATTCTACATAGTGGAACTGATAATGCGCCACGCGCGTGTACTTTGGTACAGTATGTCCTATAATATAGATAAGGTCTAATTGTAATTCAAGCTATCTATTCTATGGGTAGTTAATATTTCATGCTTGTGGTACGCACGCTCTATAATCTAATAAAATAGAATCAATGTATAATAAAGCTATCTATGGGTTGTAGGTGTGAAGCAAGAATCCCCGCTAGGTAACAGACTTTCGTAAAAGCTCTATTCGGTTGTAAAGCATTCCCTCAAGGGCACTAACTGTTGTATAACCTTCCTTTCCCTACGCGATCGGACTTATTTATTTCAAAGTCCATTTCG
>Ga0233342_1000111_pt1 | contig 25657 bp, 8 predicted proteins | sample GEONDECOMP273_FD_180706 | JGI IMG/M metagenome (GOLD analysis project Ga0233342, IMG submission 180706) | Leaf litter microbial communities from Shasta-Trinity National Forest, California, United States - GEON-DECOMP-273 | ecosystem: Environmental > Terrestrial > Plant litter > Unclassified...
GGGAAAGAGGCGGACCGCCGCTTTCGGAGACTCCGGATTGGGATGTTGGGTTAGGGCAGAGAAGCTCCCGAACGAAGGTTGGTCGGGTCAGAGGCGGACTAGGGAACCGCGGATCGATCGGTCCGGATCTGAGAGGCCGACTGAGAGCGTGAACTTTAAGAGGGGATTGACCCCCCCCTTTATTATATCCATAATTACTACTTAGTAGACCCCGTAGGGCTCTAATAATTCTCATTAAGAATACTACGATAGATGATAGCTTGGGATAGTCTCTATTGGGTATAGCATTCTGAAGGTAATAGTGAGTGCAGGTAGGTGTAGATTGAGGTAGCAGGATGGCTTTTAGCGGGAGTTTTTGTGTGGGAGATGGCCTGTCATTCAAGTTCTATTTCAGGATAGCATGGATGTTTTACGGGTCTAGCTCTCAATGCCTAGAGTTTCGAGTAGGGGTTGAGGGCTTTGTTCCAATGCATGAGGGTAGGTCAGTTTTTTAATCAGTCTTTGTAGGCAGGTAAGGATGCTTGTTTCAGGTTAGCAAGCTCTGGCACTTATTTCCCATGCCACAGTTTCCCTCCGACCGTAAGATAGGGACTCATGGTTCAGTTGAATGAGTCTATCTCAGTAGGCTGGTTATACCGCGGGAGAGCCTGTTCGACCGGTAAAAGCTATTCTGTTGGAGGAAAGTTTTGACGGGACTATTTAGAATTCTTTGGACAGCATGAACCGGACTATTTTGATTTGTAGGGCGAGTGACGGTTCTTATTCTTTTTCCTTTTAATACTATTAGTGAACAATACTATTTATTTCCCATGACACAATGTACGAACGAGGACAGCCTCTTGGTACAATACTAGAATCCTTTTGCACAAACTAATTATATTGGTACCTTCCGTTGTTTGGTAACAATCTGTATGCCGCTTACAGCTTTAAGCTTCCAGCTAATGTATTCATTCCCTTACTATCATTTGGAAACACTATCTGTATGCCGTTTCCGGCTTTCAGCTTCCAGCCCACGAACTAGCACGAGGTTAGGTCACTTGGACTACTACTTTTACTTTGGGTAGTGATAAAGTAAGTATCAATCCCAGTATCTAGCTTCACCTGGCTCTTGCTCTTGCTCTGCTGGGTTTGCTGGCTCCTCTGGGACTATTTCCTTTTTCCCCATGAAATGATGTACGAGGACACAAGGTCCAATAACTCTTTTATTTTCCACGAACTCATTCTTATCCGTTACCTGCCTTCGGTCAGTATCAATGACTCTATCCCGCTTCCAGCTTCCAGCTTACGGCTTCCAGCCATGAACTCTTTCTTATTGTACAGTTTGATCAACCCAAGAACCAGCTAGCGAAAGTATCCGAACCAGGTTCAGCAAGGCACAGTAACCAGCCCAGTGTTATTAGAACAACTAGGTTGGACAGCCAATTGCTATGGTTTGGTAACGGCTAACTCGCCCATGAGCGTAACGAGGTCCCGGTTCAAAGAGACAAAGCCCAGGAACTTTCTTTTTATTAGGAGGTTTCTACCTCAGTTCGTTGGGTTAAGCAAGCGTGAGTAGAACAAATTATTAGTACAGTATGAATTCTGGAGCGGCCACAAAAGTGTACGCCGCTATGAAGAGCCGGTACCTATATATAGAGACTTGCTCTGATGGATCCGTAATAAGGTGGATCCCGGCAAGCAACAACTTGTAAAGGGATTGGCCTCCTTCTCCTTGTCTGGGGAGCTATTATCCAGCCGGAAACAATATGTATGGTCCAGGGCTAAAGGATCCGTAACCTCTACTTGCAATATTATTTCTACTTCGGCCCCTATACTTGCAAGAGACAGGTGGAATCTCTTTGGCCATTTATATACATCTACTTTTGTTATTTAGGCATGCATAAGTAGAGATAGACTGTAGTGCCCTAGGGTGTCTTATAGTTGGGGCAACTAAGTAAGGCATTGCTCCTCCCAGCCGTTCGTTTTCTGGGCTTAAGGAGCAACCTGTCTCGGCCAAGCCCAACCAAGAGTAGAAGGGCTGTGTAGGTGTACAAGGTTAGAGCGTCAAGAAATAGACAAAGCGTTTGAAAGGCCATACAATAATATAATGCCCGCGAGGGTGCTTTAATTGGCAATGATACTGTAAAGCATTTTCCTGGAATAAATATAGAAATAAAGTATATATATATATATATATCTGTACGGTGTACTCATAACATCCCCCAAGGTCTCATCTCTGCCCGAAGGCTTGAGTCCCAACCCCGCTAGGATAAGGGCATAATAAGGGTTCAGGAGGTCGGAAACCCTGCCAGGTTATAATTTGAAAATAATGGACCAGTAACTAACTAAGCAAGCCAAGCCCACCAAGAACCATGGGCCGAGTCAGTCCACCAAGATGCTGATAACATATCGCGTTATAAACATTTATTACCCTTTTTAGGGGCATAGCCCAATCGATGTTGAGGAGTTGGAGGAGGATTAATTAGTATTACCCAAATCAGAAGATACAACCGATCGATTTCTTATTTATTATTTACTTATCAATACCGATAGCTGCTTCGATCTAGAAACGATTGAGTCTACCTCCTCTTTCAAATCTACAAAAGCCTTAACACCCAGAACCTAGGACCTAGACCCAACAGCCCACCAACACCTACATGAACCATCATGACCAGATGGCTGCATGTCCCACATAGATTATATATGTTTATTCCACTTTGTTTTCACTTCAGATTTCATTGAGTAGAACTTACTGATTGCGCTGACATATAGGCCCGCGCTTTCTTATACCTACAAACCCAACAATCGAGCCATCCCAACAAGATTGACTACGGACGTTCACCGAAAGCTCATAATCACATCCACAGTTACCAACAATCTCAAGGAGTAGGAAAGATCAAGTCGTCCCAAATCTATGTGAACCCGTCAGACCAACACATGCAGACATCTCAGGACACAGACAGGGCACATGTTGCCAACAAACACTGCGAGATTGGTTGGGCGCAGGCACTCAGTTTTGCTAGTACAGAATTCATAAATCCTTTTCTCTCTATGATTGGCGGGATTGAATCGATTGCTTTTAGGTTTAGCGCCTTGATGCTTGCTGGCTGGCGGGCAAAGGAACTTGCCTAAGGATGACGCCTGGTCGAATCCATCCAGGCGGGCTAGTAAAAAGAAGAATAAAAAGAACCGGCGGGCATGGCATTACTTATGCAATTATGGATGGATAGATTTTTCTCCCTGGCTTGCTGCTTGCTTTACGAATCACCGAACGAGATTGATTACCCCATGTTCCCATTCAGCCCAGTGGAACCTGCCGATCGAAAATAACATGACATGGCATGCCAAGGGACGGGACCATAAGTTACCAACATTGCACTGTGAGTCTGGAAATAACTGTTCGTCTGAAATAACGGTTAACCCGTCATCTAAAGCACCCATTCCCCAAACTCCACACTTTTCTTCCATCACACAATATGTGATATATGATATGAAGGTACCCCCTTTTTTCCACTCAACATTATATTGAAGGAACCCTAGTTTCCACCAACAGCACTCAGTAGAACCAACAGCCCAGTGGAACCTGATGGATGCTGCAGTTCACTGAAAGCCCCAGTTTCAATAAATGCCCACAGTGAGTGGAACCTTATGCTGCACCTGAAGTCCTCAGTTCACCTGACATCCCAAGCAATCTAAACCTTCGAACGAACCACCGAACGAGAGAGGAACCCCGGGAAAAGGGCGGCGGGCCTGGGTTGATGGAATGATTTATTTACCCCGGAACGCGGTGCGCGGAATGACCCCGAAATTATGGATGGAGATTTTACCACGGGCATGCAGTGAAAGGATTTTACATTGATCTTATATATGTTGATTTACAATTTGTGAGGAGCTTTTAAATGAATGTTGTTTATTGGCTTAGGAAATCGGTATAGTCCATGTTGAGTGGCATAGGAAATCTCGATGCTGAGGAGTTTGAGGATGATGAGTCTTCAGCCGTGAGTCTTCAGCCAAACAGCCGGGATTGCTTGGGTTTGATTGATTGGATCCACCCGATGCGGAGGTGGAGGGAGGAAGAGTCAATATATAAGAGCCAGTGTCTTCTGGGAGGGGCGAGAGACAAAAGCCTTCAGCCTAAACAAGGACAACAGAAGGAATCCGCCTTTTGCCTTACCCTTTTAACAGAAGCCTTTCACCAGGAGCCTTTTGCCAGACAGAAACCAGAAGCCAAGTCCACCAGGAAACATCCTATCACCTCTAGCCTATCACCTTTAGCTTCAACTCACCAAGCCCAATAGCCCACTCTTTCTTTAACTCGAGCTCTTACTCGAACTCTACGGATAAACCCCCTAACCCCCTCGAAATCCACCCCCTCTGTTTCCTCGACCCTCGACCTCGAAAACTATATCTCGACCTGCTACCGAACACACGGTTCTACCTCACTTACGTATATGCACAGCACAAGGTTCCTACAGCACCTCACAATAGATGATTGACAGGAGGTCATTGATACGAGGTCGATAGCCAGTCGCCGGGAGGTCATTGTCGATAGCCGAGTCGATAGCCGATAGCCAATAGTCGATTCAGGTGTCGATACACTTACGGTGTCCATGTCTTCTTGTATGTTTGCGAACCGATGATGCCCTCTTGTCAGTCTGTGAACCGGTGGATGTATAATTCTTGTAATTGCCTATATTTTGTTTGTTTTTATTACATGTGCCCCAAGTTATTGCATACCCCCCGGCCCTTAGAGGTATAAGGTGAGTCAGAAGTAGATGAGGGAATATGTATGTATATGTGTAGCGCTTATGGCTTCATTTTTTTGCTAGACATAATAAGATCATAGGTGGTTAGCTTTGAGATGTGGTTTAATAGCCACCATGATTATAAGATGAGATTCTTATATACATTTTTAGACATTCCACGATGTACAAAGCTTATGTGATATATGATATTTATTCTGTTACACCATTTATATATTGCATGTAGGGATGATTATATGATATGCTATAAAACTACATGATTAGTTTATGTATGCATGGCATACTATAAGAAGCATTGTGAGTTCGCCTACTCGGACTTAGAAGCCCAGTCGCATAGCAACTCAGCCAGAAGCTGCATAGCCACTATAAAGCCTCGGACTTAACAGCTAGGTTCGGAAGGCGCTCGGAACACATAGAGAAACTCCCTTGAGATAGCGGGGAAGATTGTAGAGCGGGGAAGAGCTCGTAAGAATAAATATAGCTTGGCAATGTAGGGAAGACAGCGACGAACCGAGCGAGCCCAATGCAAAGAACTCAAGTGAGGAGATCTGGTTACCTTTTCTAATACGTAATACGAGGAGGCAATGAATATGGAATGGTTGTATACCGAGGCAATGCTGTTATTCTTTTCAGCCAAAAGCCTATTCTTTATGGTGTGCCAGTTGCTGATCATAATCCCTAAAAAGAGAGGTAACGGGACGGAAAGTAAATCAGATAAGAAGATAAGGGACGAGAGGTACCGGTTCCGTGGTTCGGCGGGTAGAGGAGATCACTATGAAGAATAAAAGGCATCGGAAGAGGCAGAGGTTGAGGTACCAGATGCTTTAGATCTACCATCCTAGGCATCAGAGGTATAGGTGGTTTCCGCCGTTCCAGTTCCAATTAGTGCATAAGCATCACCCGCATCAGTAGAGGTAGCAAAGGCGTACACATAGCCTCCAGCCCAGTCGGACAAAGCTAGCCACCTCACCTAGTGTACCTTCTTTCTCTCTGTTAGGGATCGAGATAGCCTCGTGAGCGTGATTCTGAGTCTCGTGGTTGAGATCCGTGAGCGAGACCCAAGCAGGAGAAGCAAGGGTAGAAGGAGCAGAGGCAGCAGCACCTATTTCTCCGCTATATCAAGATGATCTATAGCATCATAGATAGAGACAAAGGCAGCTTTCCTTCACGTAGTTCCACCAGCTTCAGTAACATATCGATACCCGGGCTAGTAAATACATACCAAGCAAAGCAGTCGATCCAGCGGGAACGCTATATGTTACCTTTGACTCTGCTGTCTCCACCTCTGCTTGCTCTGATGCGGGCAAGTAGCAAGACGCCATATCAAGCGCTACGATGCTGTTGAAACTGGTGCTCCTCCCACGTCCTGGAACCTTTGCCTTTCATACCTTAGCTGGTTCACGCACGGGTGGGTCAACGGGTTATGAATCACATCATCAAATGGGAATCAAGCGCTTCAACTGGTAAACTGGAGCTGGAGAACTAGCACTATGAGTGCCTCTGCTAGCTATGGCTCTTCAACCCTTGCCGGTTTGTTGAAGTAAGTGGAAAGCGAATGCACAGCGCTTCTACTCACATGCCAGAACACATAAAAGTAATAAAGCGAAGACCGGAACAAAAGAAGGGACACAAAATAAACATTTGCTTATCCACACTACCTAGAGTAAGCTAATGCCTTCACTCCATTTCTTGGAACAAATCCAAGGGGCATCACAAACGAACAATGGCAGATATCGATCAATTGGGAATGAAAGAACATCGCTTCTAAGAACTAATGGCAACGTACACTTACTTATACAGAACAGAATTTGTAAGAGACCTTTTCCCAAATGCTGACAGCTGCGATGCATGCGTGCGTGCGTGAGTGGCCTCAGGCCTCGGGTGATAATAGATAACAGGCCTACGCCCAGCAACGGATAAACCAGTATAGGTCGTAGGAGTAGCAAGGTACATTCGAAAGCCAGATGTTGATCTCATTGACCGAGCATTCGAAGAATCTCCAACCTAACACCAGCAGCGGTAGATCAAGGGGTGTAGTTTCTCAGTCGATTGCCCTCCAATAAGACGGCTTCATGATGGAACAGGATGAATCTACTACCAGGCCGCTTTCCAAAATCAATCATAACTATCCTTCAGCTCCATTCTAAGCCCACCTATGCCCAAAAGAGAAGGTTCCCAGCCGTAGCCTAGCCTACCCCAGGTTACCTGCCCTAGCTTTCGAGGTACGAGGGGAAGGAAGGTACGAAGTCGCTTGTCCGCATCGGGCAAGGTTGCTTGCCCGACAAAGGAGAGGAAGGACCTTACCACAGAAAAAACGAAGTATACAACTTATTAACTAGGTCCTTGTTCTTCAAATAGCAACGCCTATAACGAAGTAGAAACCCCCCAACTAACTTCGAATTACCCTCGCCTTCGGCCCGCACCTTCACGAAGTAAAAAGAGAGTAAGAGACGGCAAAAGAATAATGGCAAAAGTGGTGGGTCCGGAGACTCAGAAATGGCACCGCGAACAGCAAGCGGATACCAAGGTAGGTGGATGTGCCGGTGCTTCCAGAACAGTGAAAATTAGAAGGTGGCTCCAGGCCATTAGAAGGAGGCTCCAAGGGCCCCCGAAGGAGAAACCACCTACGCAAGGGCATAAGTCATTTTGATTCTAACCTCCTTTGTTAATGAACCACTGGCAGGCCCACTTCCATTCAATCTGAATCAGACATTCCAAACTCGCAACTAACTTGGATTCGCATATCTACGACCAGATAAACAAACAATAGGGCTGATATATAGGGGCTCCTCTCTACGGGGCTCCTCTACAGGGCTTATATCAGAGATCTCTACGACTGGGCTATACTACCCAGGCAGGAGCTTTTTTCCTACGGCCACCCTCCGGGCATATGGGGGTTGAGGGGGCCATTCTTCAGCAGCTTTCACATAACCAATAGTTCATGGAGGCAAGTATCAATAACCATTCCCTGATCGGTGGATTCACCTGGTCCTCGGATCTTCACCGGTGGTGCCTACGTGGTACAATATATCGCCATACAAACGTTAGATTGAACAACTTTCCGAGAACAACAACCGGATAAATTGATTCAGCTGCCCGTCATACAGACGTTTACAAAGCAAGTCAAGGCGAGTGGGAGGGACCCCGTCCGACCCGAGTCCGTAAACAATAGGGCTGTGTCCGGAGAGATGGGGCAGGTCTAAATGAGCATATCTACGTGCTACTTGCATATCTGAGAATAAATCTATACATCAATACATCGGTATACATATGATATTGCATTTATACAATTAACTTGTCCATCATTTGTTTAAGAGGTGATCCTTAGCACTCCCTATTCCATTTCAAAACAACCAGTTTAATCATTGTCATAGTCCCCATCATAGCCAGTTGACATTGCCACCAATAGTCCCTTGGCATATTCCCTTGGGAGGAGCAGGGGGAATAAGGCGATCCAGGAACAAGCCAGGGGAACTCTAATCCGCTATAATCTGCATAGAGGTGAAGTTTAAGCATATATACGTTCAATCATTACCCCCGTCTTCTCGACAGAGTGAGTGAGTTAGGTGGCTAAGTCTCTATTCCCCTCACTCCTGATCCACAACCATTCAAAGTTTATGATAGAATGAATTCCCCTTTCATTAAGCTAACAGACCCCATAATAGAGGTAAGTGTGTTTGTACAGATGTATGTGTATCCATTCCCCTGCGCAAAAGACACTTAGAGCGGCAAGGACTACTCCTGGCTGGTTAGAGAAATTGGAAATACTTCTTGGGAGCTCTATTCCGCTATAATCCCCTAGGCTCCTCCGCTGCTAATACAATGGGGAAGATATAGTCATTATATATGTCATTATTCTCCATATTTCCACAATAACGTCTCCATGGCAATATCATATAGTAAGAGGTTGTAACGGTTAATGATTGCTAACGCTTGCCTGGTCTGGTTTGGATCACACTATCTGAGCCATATACCTGCTGAAACAATAGAGCCATATACACTACAAACTAACGGGACTTAGTTCAATCTTACTTTCTTTATTCAAAGAATGGGTACGAGCCTGGCTATGATTGTAAGGCTTAAGCATAAGACTAAGGCTTTCACTTGGGTTGAACTCTACTCTTTCAAAATGGGAGACTATGCTAGTCTATTTAGGCTTTTTATTGCCATGGACCTAAGGCAATGTACGGCAAGCTAGTAGTTCTTTGTGCATACTGTACTTGTTATTATTTATTATAGAAGACACACTACATTATGGACTTCCTGGGCGGGTTCCTTTAGTAGGGTAACTTATTTCTCCTTTCTCTCGGCTTCAGTCAGATTGCATATTAAGTACAATTGAAAATATACAAGTTCAACGTATAGATGGCGAGCTCATATATCAATGGTATGCCTAGCTGGCACATTCTCCATGTTTTGAAGGCCTGTTGAGCTAGCTATGAAAACCAGCCTAATCTAATGTGTATTGTGTATATGGTTGTGACTATTGTATTTGGCTTATTCCCCTTCCAGAGTATCCTCTATCGGATTTGTATGACCTATCCCCCTATGAAGAGGAGCAGTAATTCCAATAGGACACTTTCTGTTCACCTGCCTGCCCGTTGTGCTTGCTCGAACCAGACACCACCCTTCTGCTGAGCCATGGATTTAAGATGATATTAGGAAAGTAGGATCATATCTTACCGCCCTACCTTGTTTGTTGACCGGACCTATCATAGACTATATGCTTATAGGTGAACCCACCACACACAAGAGAGCCAGGCCCATACGCAGAGGGGATGGATTAGCCATCTATGATTCGTACCTACAGACTTAATACCATCGCCCGATGTGGTCAGAGGCAGCAGTGAGCAAGTCCCAATTGAGCAAGAAGCAACAGTTTATCTCGATCCAGTAGTTATTATATTGAGTAAGCAGATTAAGCAGCCCGAGTTTATTTAGCTAAAAGTAACAGGGGTAGAGCATTAGTGGGAAGCTCAATAGGCAAAGGTGGCCCTGCCAAAGTGGTAATTTAACTAGTGAAAGGGTGGCCTATAGTGATGGTAATAGTAATAACTCATCTCGAAGTGCCCCTATCTATATATAAGGCAGGCCCGGTTTTCTCCTTCTACATCGATCGGTTTGCTGACCGCAAATAGGTATCATAAGTAGCAGCATTAGCAGGGGAATGCCCAGACTATAAGTTGGTAGAGCATGATTCGTAGTAGCAGCATAAAAAAGGCATAAAAGTGATAAGTAGTAAGATAAGTAGTTGCAGCGTTGCAAGGCTCAAAAGCAAACCAAGGGGTCCCAAGAGCATAAGTATTATAATGAAGAGCATCTGTCTAAAGATAAGTAGCAGCATAACCAGTATAACAACTGGCAGTCTAATTCGAAGCATCACGACCAGCAGCCTGATAAGCACCAGTGTAACCTGCCTGTCCTCACAAACAGCTTCCCCTCACACAAAAGGTAGAAGACCCCCTGGCATATATGGATTCCAAACAGCTTAAGATTGAGACACATAGCTGGGGCTGAGACTGAGACTGGATGATGGGCAATAAAGAGAAAGGAGCCCTATAAAGTTCTGGAAATAAAGTATTTATTCGCTTACTAAAGGTGACGTTCTATTGAAGAATAAAGGCATTTGACGACGTTCACACCAATGGCTAGGGCAGGGCATAGAACTACGAGGCTGGAATGTTGGAGAATTGACCGGCAATACGTTTTGATTAAGACTTCGGAGTTCGTCCAACTTATCCTCTATGTAACCTGACTTTTCCCCTCTCTCCTCGCTGGGGCTAAAACCTCCCCATTAGATTAGTCTGCTCCCGTATAACTGATCTCCCCTTTCACCCTAATGGCATTAATACGCATATTGGGGTTTAAACCATTCCACATCCAAGGAGGGTACCTCATGGGTAGCTCCTGGCCCTTATAAAATGAGTAGCTCTTAGCCCTTAGAAGGAGGGTACCTTATGGCCCGATATCTCCTAAAAGGGCAACTTCTGGGCGATCAATTCAACTAAAAGATGCCCATATGAACTCCACTGCGTTCGGGGGACTAATCTCGCAAATGAAATAAAGACCTCTTACTTAATTGGGCTAACGCCTAGCCGTTAGAGAGAAAGTCAATAGTAAGACAAAAGCATCGATCCATACCCCAATGAGGTAAGAATATGAAGAAGATCATATTCTTCATGATGACCCCCTATTCTTGTTGGTCCTCTGCTCCTCTGAAGTCCTAGCAATTGACAATAAATAGTCTAGAAACAACCTCGTAACCTAAGGCTAGTCCATAGGATCCAAATAAAGAGGATATAAAAACAGAATTAGAGCTTGTTCGAGATCTTCAGTTAGTTCTGTAAGGTAGGGCGAATCAAAGCTTTCATCACCTCAAATGGGTTCAAAGGCGGGTTATTCGGTATCTAGGCCTAGCAGTCCAGGTCGAACTTCCATTGATTGCCAGTCAAGATTTGTGGTTGTTGCTCGGTCGGCAGCTAGGAGCAAAGGAAGCAGCATCTGCTCTAGTTCCAGAGGCGGAGGCAGGAGGTTCCATGTGGTTGGACCATTCACCAGAATATAGTATAATAGGAGGGCGGGTTGAAAAGGGGCTATGGCGAATCATCCAAGGTGGGAAAGCCTGGGTTTACAGTCCGAGGCATTTGATAAAACACCTTGGCAGGCAGGAAAGGCATTTCATTTACTATTGATAGGGGATTCATTTAAGCCAGGATAGGAGATTTATTCGATTGATTCGGCAGGTGCTGGATTTGAGGGAAGAGATAAAGGTAATTCATGCTTATCCGATCGAAAACCAACTGCTAAGCTTCGAACATCTTAAAGTGAGGAAACTTAATCTTCGGAAGGCTTAAAATGGACAACTAATGCTTGTGGAGGAGGGTTTATGCTTTCGTCGAACCTAATGGCCTGGTTCAGTCACCATCACCATCAAGTTATCCCAAATATTGTTTACCTGGTTCCATAAAACCTATTTACTCCTCTTTCCCCGGTAGGCTTGATTCCTCCGTTCCCTCCTCTCAAGGCTGGTGGAGAACGGCAGGTTATGCCATATCTTTACTGTTAGAGGCAGGTGGCAGGCTAATCCTTCCTTCTTAGGTGGTTCCATCTCCCCGGGGAACAAATGATTGATTCTGGGGTTACGAAATATATGGTTGTAAGGCAGGACCAGGGGGAGCTCCTATTCTTTAAAAAGCTTTATTCGTAACAACATTAGAAGTTGACTCATCAGCAGCAGAGGCACTAGGAGAAAGCTCCCGGCTGCTTCTTCTTCCGTAACTGAGGTTTTTTCAATATCCGGCACAGTCCAAGAGGAGATTGATCGATTGGTTGATTGATCCTAAGGTGTTTGGAGGCAGGAGAAGATAGGCTAGGTCCAGTTTCATATCCAGTTCCAGATTATTAACCTATAAGTCGAGTATTTCCCAAACCTTCTCCTTTTAATGAGCCAGTCCGGAGTATTCAACAGCCAAGGAGATTAAGTACCTTATATTGCCCTACTGTAACGAAGTATCTTATTAATTAATTTCTCAATGATACGAGTCAGTATTATCCACTATTACCTACGTAATTGACGAGGTTGAGCTTCAAATGGTTCTGGTTCGGTAACAGCTAAAACTGTACAAATTGCTTGGCTTTATGGTTAAGTATAATCAGTTAATCTATTCTCTTTAGGCAGGCTAATGATGACTTGCTTGTATATTATTTCCATCCCATTGAAAGTATCATTCCAAGGACAGATGCTAACCAGCCGAACACTTAGGAGAAGGGGTTTACCAGCCCAGCTAGCGAGAGTATGTTTCGACTGGGTTAAATAAAGTCTTTAGGGCACTGTATCTTATATAAGCAAGCAAGCATGTTTCGCGTCTCCTGCCTGTTTTTTGGATAAACGCATTAGCACTGTATGTTACAGGATCAAGTGTAAGAAACTATCCTAAAAAAGACTGGTACAGGTTAAGAGGGAGCTGTCACCAAATAGGTATCCATTCTGGAGCAACTTATCCCTATCCCTGTCTTGGTTGGGTTAAAGCGTTTTTTTTCTAAGTGAATTCCGGGAACATTATTCTCTCAATGGGGGGATAACCTCTGTGTTTGGTTGAACTAATAAGTATAGTACAGGTATTTCTGTAGCGGCCACTAAGATGTACATTATTAATTCTGAGCGGCCAACCAAGAGCTCCTTGCCCTTGCATGAGGTGATACAGTCTCATGGTACAGGGTTTTGCTAACCCTGTTTTAATAGGCTACATTACATTATATAAGCGAGCATGCATCCTTAGGAGCTCAAGGTGTAGACCGTCTAATGTTACAGGGCTTTTAGGAGCCGGCACCTAGTGTAGGGGTTCTGTAACTAGAATGCATCCGGCAGCAACTAATAGTGGTACGGAAAGCTCCTCTCCATCCAGAAACTCTATATCTCATAAAGGGATTAAGGAGCTATCACCTATACTTACTTGCAATATTTTTAGGCTTCTGTAGCCGGAGCCCTACCTACCCACCGAAGCGAAAAGGTGGGGGCTCACCTCACAACTAAATTGAATTAGGTAGAAATATACCTACTTTTAATTGCCGTAATGGAGGAGGGAAGGTGTTATGAAGATGTAATGAAGGGGGAGATACCGTGATGAATAGGCGTCCTTATCCCATTATTTTCACAAGTGTAAATCCATAAATAGCCCTAACCCTTGCCCTAAGCCAGGCAATAGCCTGAGATCTTGGGGAGTGGGCATCTCTATCGATCACATTCCTTCCGGCCCGCTTGCTTCTTTATATATGTAATTTTGGCTTTAGGGCCGCTAATGCGTAAGTGAACGCCTAACCTCCAAAGCTATCCAATATTTGGGCCTGCATGAATGAGACTACCGCCGCCGGACCCGTGTGAAATAGGGTTCTACTGGCTCTCACTCTAAGGCGGAGTGCATGGAGAGCTTAGAAGACCCTATCTTCTTTTCTTTTTTTATTCTCTGTTTTTTCGAAAACTACAGCCACAACTTGCTTGCCTTTTTCTTTGTAGGTTGGATCGTTTTATGCCCTTGTAAACGTCGCCATTGCCGCCGCTTTCCAACAAAGGAGGGGAAGTATATTTGGCATCTCTCTCTGTCTGTATATGATGCTACAATTTTATATATTCTTCTTGATTCGATTCGATATTTCCTCCCCGCCGGCAAGCTCATAAGCAAGCCTTAACCATACCTTCCCCACCAGACCAAAACCCGTAATTACCCGCTCCTTTCGGTCACTCTAACCCACATTACTACCTGCTCCCTGCCGGTCGCATTATTCACTGGTTCCTTAGCTCCCTTCAGTCGCATATTAATGTTGGTCTTTCCCGGTTAGTACGGTATTTCCGGGGTAGCTTGTACAGATGTTCCAGCTTTGGCCCCTCTAGGTGCTGTTCCAGTTCTGCATTATCGTGATAGAGATGAAAAGTATTATTATCATGATCCAGAGAAAAAGCCTGTTTATTGAGTCTCACTAACGGCATCTGAGCCGATGTTATGACCTATTGTCTCGTACAGTTCCAGATGACCGAGAAAAAGCAGTAGCAAAGGTGCGTAGCTCTTTCCCGACAAAGGAGGGGAAGGAAAAAGTACCTGCTAAAGCAACGGAGGTAGAAACAAAGGTAGCTAGAAAGGCAGCATAACACGCTAAAGTGAAGGCATCTAAGCCCACGGCATCCATTTCATGTCGAGTATAAGTGTAATAAACAAAGGTTGAGTCAGCATGAGCAAGAACATATTTTGTTCATGCGCCCGTAACCGGCTACTAGGTACGAAGAGTCGGATGCTCATGATAGGAATTAGAATGTTCGAGATAGATAATAAGATCCAGACCCATAGCCAGATCGAGATGTAGGGCTAAGCAAGAGCTAGGTAAAGGCACGAAAGTCAAAGGCAGTTACAGGTACAGACAAAGATCTAGACCCAGCATCAGCAGCAGTAATTTCAGTTGACTCAGTTGATTCTTTTTATACTTACCTGTTTATTCTGCTCTGGTCGAATAAGCACCTCGTCCAGCACCTCTAACCCTGCCCACCACCTCTATGGTATAACCCACCCCTACGGGATAGCCCACTATATGGAACCCATATGAGAACCTAGGAATAAATAGCCCACTACCCACTATAGGTAGTAATAGCCCACTAGGAAATAACCTTATGTATCGGTTTACGCATCTGGAGCACCTGAGTTTGGGCCTGCTGAACTACCTACTGCTATGGTGATGGCCCTTCAAGTTGGTAAGTTGGATTCCCTGTAGTGGTGATCATTCGGGTGGGGTGGTCTATGGTAAGAAGCTATTCTTTGGGCCATGTCGTGCCTTTTGCCAAGTCCTACTAGTGGGTACATTTGATTCTGTTGAAGCACCACCAATAGCAAAGGTAGCTATTGAACCAGCAGCAAAGTAAGCATATCCATTTTACCGGGAAAACGCGGCAGCCCTCGTACCAATCGAAGAGAGAGCATAGAGAGAAAAATGCGTTTGCTCTTATTATAAATTAAGAATACAAAAGGAGAAGCCTACCGAGCTAGAGGAAGAAACTGGGCAACTATAGATATCACCTCACAGTAAAGGCACCTACACTAGGTTACTGGGTTGGTTACTGAGTTCATTAGCACTGGGTTTCCTCGATAGCTGCTCTCGTAGTTACCTCATCTCTATAGCATTGAATCGGGGTATCCCTATCAGTTACCATTATAACTAAAGATATTTTCTTTCAAAGGCTATCCAGACTATCTACCCAGGCTATCCAACAGGCTACTTTCTTAAGAGATAAGCCAATAAGAAACATGTAACGTATTATAGCCTTGGCGGCCGGGACGGGTCCAGTAGCGGCCGAACCAACGCGCCTTAGAGCAACCGAATAGCACAGGAGCACGGGTGACCTTCAATTTAGTCAAGTGCTTCGGGGACGTTGGGGATAGCAAGATGAGCAGAAGCCTGATTAGTCAAAAGGCCAAAACCAAAATGGAGATAGAGTGACTGCGTGGAAGCAAGGACTCAACTGTTCAGTTAGCTACTGAGCTGCATTCCTGGGTAACCACGTTTGCTTATTCCTGGCGTGCCGGCTTGGAAATGGCAAGGAGTAACATTGGGCAGGGTTGGATCTTCCTTAGACGCATTTCTTTTCCAGCTTCGGTTCATAAATATATTATTAACCTTTATTCTTTCTTTCTACGCTCAATCGGGTAGGTGCCTGTTTGTGTGCTCTCCTGTAGATATGTAATCTCTTAACTTTTCATTAAAACCCTCCCCAATATGACGTGAACTACCCCACCAGGCAGTATTCAAGTAACTCACTCGGCTGACTGAAATACCAAATAGCCCGCCCTATGATATGATATATGTTCCCCCTACCATATTCAATTCATTTTCGTTCCCTCTCAAAACGAGAATTTTGATAAGAGGCAAAACAGTAATTGAGAAGGTTCTCAAACTTCTGTACCAACCAAACTGAGTGCCTGCGCCCAACCAGGTAGGCCATCGATGGATCAATATCATTTGTTGTAAACACGGCTCAATCAATATGCTCATAAGTAAACAACAAAGCTCCAATGTCTGGGAACACGTATGGGAACATACTCAATCTTCTATTCGGTGTATCAATAAGGTTATCCTCTATTGGGTATCTTTCCTGTGACGGGGGCCCTCTCTCTCTTTTGAATATCCTGTGATGTGAGACTTCCTTCTCCTCTCGGCTAGTTCACTTCCCTCCTGTCTGGCGGACTTCTCTGTTGTCTTTTGTAAACTTGGGGGCCACCTATCCTCTGGTGAAACCTTGGTAAGCTAATAAATTACACTATCTTGTCTGGTGGTAACTTGGGTTACTCATCTTCACCTGGCCGCACCTTCCGTCCAGCAGCATCAGCAAAAGATGCAGTTCTCAATTCGTTTCACCCCCCAATCAATCGGGGAGCCAATTTGAGTATCCCAGTTGATTATCCGAGTATCCAAAAGAAGCCATCCAATTGGAGTAAGGAAGGTAAATAGAGGGCAGGCGTATCAGGCAGAGATAAAGAGAAGTTCGAAGGCAAGCAGAAGATAGAAGGTATCGATCAGCTAGGTCAGGTAGTTTCAACTGTGGATGTGGAGAATGGTAGGTGTAGAATTGCAAGCAAGTGGAGAAAAGAAAACAGCCCTGATAGGGATAGGCATTTACTTATTGGGCTTTATTTATTCACTTGAACACATCTTCTCAAAAATGCGTTCCCAACTGACCCCTCTTACGAGAGAGGTGGTCCACCGGACACAAGCTACATCTTCCGAGATAGGCCATACTGACTAATTAGCTCTATTACTTAATCTTATATAATGTCCATCATACTCAATAGCATGTCCCCTTCATATCCGCATCTTTCGTCCCCATCATCGTCCCCATTGAGTGAGGGGGCTATGGCTGGCTGGCTGCCTATGGGCTATGATTGGCGATGATGTTTTCCCTGGTATCGGCAATGGGCTGCTATCCATTGGCTTCTGGGTATTGGCTAGCGGGCGGGACCTCCTGTGGCTGATGGACTCTCGGCTGACTTATATTGACCGTGTGGGGAATGAGGAACCTAATACAACGGGCGGGGGTAGAAGCAGTTTACATACCGATTAGAGAGTCAATTCGATAGCTTATTTGAGAGCTAGTGGCCCTGGTTGATCCATAACCGGTTGATTCAGTAGACCGAGTTCAGTCGATTTAATTGATTCAGTTGGAGATTCAGTTTCTCCGAGATCGCCCCAATAGCATCAGTGGAAGAGGCACCAGTATACACCTACCCCACTAGCAATTAACCCGGCTACAGATGGTAGCTCATACCTGTCGTAGAGAGTGATCGTGCTCATCAAGTTTGGATAAACCTCTGCAAAAAGTAGAAAGCTCTGCTGCTCCAGCCCAAGTATCACCCTCTGCTACAAGTATCATCCTCTGCACCGCAGTCTAACCCAACCTAGTCTCCCTAAGTCCCACCTCTAACTCGCAGTATAACTGAGTCTTCCCAATAACCCAACGTATAAACCAGCCCGTCTAACCCGAGTCTACCCCAACAGTTTCATGTTAAGTCCCACCTCTAACCCACAGTTGAACCCAACCAAGTCTTAGTCTCCCCGAACAGTCTAATGCAGTTTTAGTATCCCCCAACATTCTATTCATTGTAAAATTACAGCATTCCCCTATATATTACTCCACTCCAATAAGATCTTATACCAGAAGGATCAATAATGCTCCATAAGGCTCCATAAGAAGATCTTCTCCCGCACCCTATGTTTATATTCCCGCACCTAAAAATTACAGCATGCCCCTATCTATTTCTACTCCCCCTTAGATTATAGATTACTACTCCCATCCTCCAACCCCTTCCAATCCCGGGCAGGAGTTGGCTCAAGGAAGGTGTTAGCTCTAAGGAAGGTTTTAGCTCAAAGGGGCCCCATATAGTCCAGCAAGCATTCCGGTGTCAGGGTAAGGGTCAGGGTAAGCTGCCATAATCCGGGTCAGGGAGGGTTACTCACAAATGCACGAATCCGTACCTTTTCGAGCTGGTAAGATCTTTCTTCTCCTCACAAAATGAGATTTTTCCTATCTATACGTTATAACAGAATAGCGACTTTACTCAATCGTATTGTAATACGCGTTATCACCGAAACATGAAAGCATCTCCTTAGTAAAGCAGAGCCCAAATCATGATACGATCGATGAAAAGAGCGCGCGTAATTACATATATAATGAAATTATATATATATATATCTTTGTAGACAATATTCTTTCTTCTATTTTCGTTACCTCTCCCTTGATTTATTCCCCTCAAGAGCCAAAGGTAAGGTCACTTACCGTAGCTCTGCTCAGGAAGATAACCCGCCCTGAGCTACGGGAAAGAATGGGAATCACCTTATATCTCTTTTTTCGCCAGCAAGCAAGGAGTGCCACGAGCGGAGCGAGGAACAAAGCGCTAGGATCGAATCATTACCGGTACAGATACGGATGAAGCGGGAGTTTACGTTGTACGAACTCCATCAATATCTCGAGATATACTATAAAGAATGCTGACTCCACAGTTACGCAGCGGTATCACTACGGGTATTCCGCTCAATCGTAGTAGGCCGCCCTACCTAAACCGATCATATGGGTCTGCCCCCTTGTGAGTCGAACAGGCAGGCTTATTAGAAAAGAAATGGCATCAATCTATTAGTATTATTACCTCGGGAGATGTCGTCATGAACAGTGGTGGTAAGCTTTCAAATTCACCCAGTCCAGCTACTTGACGCCCAGTCTTGTTACTTAATTTACCACCTTATAAGGGCCAGTTCAAACCTTTCTATCATATGGAGACGCCCAGTCTGGTTAGTAAATTTCGATGGCGGCCTTATTAGTCGAGCGTACTTACGCACCCTCATAAAGTCAATATTATGCTTACTACGGGGCTACCCTTAAGGGCACCCCAGCAAGCACTATAAGGTGGACTCTTCCTAAAGACTAAATCCAGCCTGTTTACTTGAGACTAAAACTACCTCGTCTATGGAGATTCCTTAATGACCTCTTACGTCTCGCCTTTCCCCTCTCGCTGGATAATAAATTTAGGAAATATAAAGAACCAAAAAAAAGTGGACTAACTGAGATATGCCTATCTTATCAAGTCTTTTTTACATCGCATCGTAAGAACCAGTCTATAAGTAATCAGAATACCCAGTTCTTCGGACACGGTCACCAAAGGCAGTTTAACTACCCGCCCAATATATTTTTTATTGATGCTGCTGATACCCTTTGACCTTTGACTTTCTTACTTTATATGTTTAGTTACAATTTGCGTAGAAGTTGTTGCTAAATATGGTGCTATAGCACAGGCACGCTGCGCGTTTTAAACGTTTGAAATAAATAACGATCTTATATATAAGAAAATAGAAAGATATTCCCCCGAACAAAGAAAGTGGAGTCAACAACCCGGGTCAGTTAGATTCTATTCCTTCCCCTCTATCGATCCCTCCGCTGGGCATAGCGATGGTGCGAAATAGACACGAAGGTATAACCCTTTTTTAGCTGGGGAACATCTATCTATTGCTTAAGTGCGAAACGAAACTCTGGTATAACCTTATTTACTTACTTACCTTATTACTTGCCTTCCCTGATAAGCGTGCCTTAGCAACTTGCTTCTGATATAAAGTTCCAGCCTGGCCCAAGTGGGTGGACAATCATGGTTTAAAGCTAGGGTCCAATTAGGATTACTCTATATCATCTCGAGACATATTACAGGGATGGATGGCAGATGTATAGAAAAAGAGATTTATAGATAATGTATCCTATGGTAAATATGGAATGGAATAATAACATATCTAACTGATATTTATATATCTATCTCTTATAATTAGAAAAAAGTAAATGGGTTGGCATAATATCCTATATAAGCATTAGATGAACTTTTGCGAGGGAGATATCCAAATTGGAAAGGGTTTACTTCTTCAATAACAAATATTGTTGGAGCCAGGACCCTCTTTTGGTAAAAAAAACCAGAATTCGCTGGTGCTCGTGACTCTAAATTGAAAAAAGGTGTGGTTTCCCTACAAACACAATGCTAACCCTTTCTATTTTCATTGACGTTCCGGAGCACCCACAAAAGAGCCTTGGAATAAGGCCGAGAGGCACTGAACTGCGCTTTCCTGAGGTAGTAGGGTCATGACCACTTACTTTATTGGGGGCAACACCACCCTCCCCCTACCACTTTTGGGGAGCGGGTTCGTACCTTCGCCCCCCTTGACTAGTGAATTTCCATCTGGATGGACCAGGTTCACGCAGGAAGGATAACTCTTTATAGGCCACGTGAGCATTCTCTCTCTATCATCTTGAGACCCCACCTTTGCTTTCTTCATTTCCCACCAGTTCAGTTAAAGGAAGGATTGCCCAGGGTCAGGAAATATACATTACCTACCAGCTACTTGACGCCCAGTTCGCTTAGTGAAAATACCACGTTGAAAAGCACCTTAGAGGAGGCTACCTGCCACCAGCAGTAGTAGATATAGTTCGTTCCAGGCTTATCCTTCCAGACTCGAGAATCACTCGTTCGAGATCGAACTCATTCCTCGGCTCCTATTACACGCATAGCCCAGAACAGATTCAGTTGAAGGTGAAGCAGCACTAGGACCAGCGGCTAAGGCTAAGGCATTGACACGATCATCACAGCATGCATTATATAATAAGAGCAAACGCATTGCTGGGACCAACGAATATCAATTTTTACCATTGATTCACCTACTCTATTAAGTAGGAAAATATGCATATCTGTTATTATATGATGCATTCTTCACTGTAGATGTAACATGAGGCAAACTTACGACCTTGTGATACGACCTTGGTGGATGGATGGGCAGGTATTCTTGCTTGAATAGCTGTAGGGGTGGTCCCTCTTGCATGAAGCTGGACGATACGTACCGTACCTCAGGGCAATGGCATAGAATTAACCATGGGTACCATACACCCATTGATTTGGGTGGATTGCAAGGAAGGTAACAGGCTGGTCTTATAACAGAAAGAACGTGTGGATGACTATATTCATCAACCTGCTACCGCCTAAAGGGTGGAACGAAGTGGCCATGCTTCTGGAGAGGGAGATTGAAAAGGAGGAGCAGCCGTCTCTTTAATATTTAGCCTTAGCCTGGGACCTCTAAACAACAGAGGAAGCTTTAAACACTCTATTGTAAAAATAAATAAATAATCAATCTGTAAAGTTAATAGGCACAGAGGAGTGGTGGTAATGGCATAAGAATGGAAGCGTTCCTAAGACATTCATAAGCTCTTCTTATAGGGTAAGGTAAGTTCATTCTGACAGTAATTCCGAGGGGGTTGGAAGGTATAGCGTGTGTCCCCTAGAGTAAAAAAACAAAGGCAAGTGTGTATCAATGTAGAGTCTTTGTAGAGAGCAAAGGCAATGGCGGTAGGTAGAGTTTTTGTAGAGAGCAAAGGCAATGTAAATAAAAGGAGACATAGTAGTTGGTTATCCATCGGCATAAGATAGAAGAGGTGAGCATGGCGGCATATGGAGAAGGGCATTGTTTTCCCAGTATAACTAAAAAAAGACCTTTCTTTCTTTCTTCCTTTGTTTTTTTCTGAGACTCGCCTATCACTAGACTCGCATCTATATGTTGTTTAAATTGTCATGTTCAGCAATTCAATCTATAATTAGTATCTATATAAATAGGATACAAGCATATAGTCTAGTTTATCAGTTTGAGTATATGTAGTTTGTTGGAACTAATTATTTAACTTCGTTTAATTACCCATGTTTTATATAATAACTTTGACTTTATATAATTTAGCGGCGATAAAATGGAATTTCTTCAAGAATAACCATGCCCTTTTTATAAAGTTTCCCTACGAGGCAGAGTCGTCCAAGCCTGCAGGGCAATAAATTAGTGTGAATTAGGCGCACCTCGCATATATATATATATGTTTAACTTATGATTGCATCGAGACGACCCGGAGGGCCTTAAGTACTTATTGGGGGGGTAGGATAAACTGGTTTAACTTGTCCATCAACTTCTACAACCTATTTAATCTACGATGTTGCATCTCGACGTCCTCGCCCTTATTTGGTCGGGCGAGCCCTCCGTCCTTTATTAAGAGAGAATCTATTAGTCCATGCACTTAGTTATACAGTAGATACTTTATCTACCAGATTTCATTAACCAAAAAGATATTTCTTATGATGAAGAAGGCTATGAAAAATAAGAACAAAAGACCTCGCTATGCGTCTACCTCTCTGCTGCTAGAGTGGATAGTTAAGCCCATGCACACACTATACTCCAGGTTTCAAGTGCACCTTACTTATTCTCTATGCATGAGTGCAACAAAAATAAAACAATCTGTCTGTTAAGTTGAGGATGTGTCCGTGTCCAAGTTCCAAAAGAAATTTTATTCTCTCTATAACTATCTATTGCTGCCTACACTAAGCAAAACTTATTATTATATATAGTTTTTCCTTAGCCTCAGCTATGTGTAAGTTCCAAGTTTAGCAGGAGATAAGAACCTATTCCCTCCTAGTTAGTGCCTGATTCTCTTTATCACTTGCTGTTGTTGTTCGTTGTTATGGCTGCTGTAGTTAAAACTCTAGTCTACTAAATTAAATCATTGGTGTCAGGTGGTCATAAAAATATAGGGATAAGGCTATAAGGACTAATGGGGAATCCATAGGGCCCTATATCTGAAGTCCTACCTAGTTGCCTTAGCTCTAGTTTTGAACCACCTCTAGACGTCCTTGCTATTTTATCATAGGTGTTGATCCTTAGCACTTACCATATGATAAAACCTGTTTTCAATTGTCAGGAGGTCCTAAAAAAAAACCATAGGCAGCATAGGCTAATAATGGGTAATCAATCCTAGGGATGTAGTCAGTCCCCACCTAGTTGTTGCCTTAGTTCAAGTTGAACCGCATGGATACGTCCTTGCCATTTCACTTTGGTAAATACGCAATACCATCCGTTAAGTGAGAGGTCTGTAGAGCCCAGTATCTATGCCAACTTCATCTACTAAAGCCGATAGGAAGGATAAATAAATTAACCTATTTAAAACCTACTAACTAAATCGCCATAGATAAATTTATATGTAAAACCCATTACAATATTATGATATTGCATGTAGCATTAGTCAATGTCACTCCTACTAGCTCTAATCTTAGCTTTAGTTCAGGCTTCTAGACATAATAGGTCATCTTGTCTTGCCCTTCTTAGTAACTAGGGACTACGTAGATAGGGCCTTATCTACACGTTCATAATCCCCGTGTTTTCGACAGCTATTCATAGGTTATGGCAATATATCATATAATAATAGGTTGTATCAGACCGTACCTGACAAGAACTGAAGGTGAACAAAGCAAGCCATCATATAGTGTTGACTCCCGATATGCCTCAATCACTAAGAGCCTAAGGACCTATTCAAATAATGTGGACCTTCTTGGGGCACTGCTCGCACTACAATCAATGTTAAAAAGTTAAGCGTAATTAGTGTAAAGACCTATATTCCAGGCCTCTATTGTGTGTCCAAGCCTATATTCCTCTAGGCTTCTAGTAAAGACCTCTATCCCTCTATCGAGCGTCATTAGCGTTACTAATCATAGGGTAAAGTATGGATAATAGTCTCACATGTAAACCTGGTATGAAGGCTTTTACAATATATGTTGCTGCCTTTTGGATTGACTGGCCCGGGCATGACCTACCGGAGTACCGAGAATGCATGAAACCAGGGGATCGAAGGAACTGACCCAGTAGTTATCCTCTTTATTTTCAAATTGGCTATAGCGGGCGGGATCTACCAAACACACGACCATATTATGATCTCGTCCATGCGAAGGCGGGTTCCTTACCTGCTCCCGGGTCTATCTCTAGTGGGTATCTTCCATTATCGTGGAGAAGAAGTAGGCTAAATCAACTAGGGAAAGCTCATAAAATAGCAGCTATATTCAGTATGGATAACTTATATTATCCTTCCTCCCTGCTACAGATTGAAGCAACATAGCTCCAATGTAAGGTGGGGGAACACACATGGATGGGTTGATAAGCAATGGCCCTTTCTCTATTAGCAGCTATGGAATAGGAGAACTAGCTATACTTAATATTTTAAAACAAAGGATGGTTTTGGTGGTATGGATTTTTTGCTCTGGCCTATTTTATTTGTCACAGAACGGAAAACCTATTAAGGCTTTCACTTGGATTGATGAACTAGGGCATGGGGCGCATAGATGATGGATGACCTATTCTTAGGCCAGGACTTCTGCATGCAATTTTATACCTGTATAGCATTGCCAGGACGTCGCCATGCGAGCTCATATATAAATAATAACTATAGATATTTAACAGAGATTGAACTACTTCTGCTGCAAGACTAGCTAGCTAGAGTCCCCCTTGTTGTTTTGTTTTGCAAGCTCTCCCTCCTGGTCCGCGGAACCCTAAAATGGAGAAGGTTTCAAGATATTTCTAGGGGTTAAATTGGATTAGAGCTCCTAGTATTACCAATAGTATATTAGTAGATACCTATGTAGTAAACCAACCCCATTGGATATTGGATTGCTGCCTGGGATTGGAATTAAGTCCCATTGGCTTATTCCTCCTTCCATTGGATCATCCCTGCGGCGGATTATCGCGGATTCCCAGTTGCACCACAGCTAATTTGAACTAAGATTGTGCTACTCCTCCATTACAGACAAGAAGTTCAACGTATCCATGGCGATAATGCGGTGGATTATAATAACTGGTGGCTTACCAGCTAGCAAATCATAATCATCCTGGGTCACACTTCATACTATTTATTGACAGACTTATTGGCAGCTTTATTGTTACCACTGGGGAATGGGATGGACCCCTGCGCAATGCTCTCTATTGTAGTGGGTAGAGAGACCACACTATAACTATGTTGTTTGTTCATAAGGAATAGGAATCATGGCTATAAGAGAGAAACAAGATGAAATGGGTATTCTTTCTTCACAAGATTATCCGTTATAGGGGACTAAAGCAAGTCCACATTATGTGGTCCTTCTTTATTTGGCAAGGACGGAGGGCTCGCCCGACCAAATAAGGGCGAGGACGTCTCTATGCATGCGATGATCCTATGTGAAATAAGGGGATTATAGCAGCCAGCGGAGCTTCCATGGATTCCCATTGCCATTGGTGGCTTATTCCCGGATTATTATTCCCCATTGCTTATTGCTCCTCCCTCTCAATTGAATATTAAAAACATATTACTTAAATTAATATTACAATGGAAAAGGTAAAGTAATGGTTCTCTTCAATCAACGGAGGAGACTCACATGCACGGGTAGTGATTGCTGTTTTTTGAAGGCCTGTTGAGCTGCTAGCTGCCGTCGACTATAACACAACTACGGTAATGGGGTATAATATGAATCCATCCCACCCCAGGACTCTCATGTTGGACGTGTTACCAAGCCACAATATGGGCC
>Ga0233342_1000112_pt1 | contig 25562 bp, 13 predicted proteins | sample GEONDECOMP273_FD_180706 | JGI IMG/M metagenome (GOLD analysis project Ga0233342, IMG submission 180706) | Leaf litter microbial communities from Shasta-Trinity National Forest, California, United States - GEON-DECOMP-273 | ecosystem: Environmental > Terrestrial > Plant litter > Unclassified...
ATGTGCATGGACGAGGCTATGTGCAGTGAGTAGTTAACGGATTCAGTGAATGGCTTCAGTTAACAAGGTGCGGAGCTCTTTCCCGACAAAGGAGGGGAAGGGCTTCAACAGCTTCTATGTGAGTTCCTCAAGTTATAAACAGAATGCCTCGAAACAGCCCCCGCACGGTTAAGGGTACGGCACTATGATCGACGACACTTTTAATCACAACTAGCCGCCTGCTGATTGAACTTGCTGAAACATTATTAATAATATTGTATACAAAGATAGATTTAATTATATATGTAATTAGGCTTTTTCTCTGTGTGGCGGGGTTGGAATACCTGCCTGGCCGGAAAGAGCAGCCAGATGAGGAATCCATTGTCTACCAACCCCATCTTCCGTTTCTATTTACAAAGAATAGACAATCACGTCAGTACATTCTGCGTTATACATTATAAAGCCACTGTTAACAGTTCAACGTACACAGTAAGGGAGGATGCTAAGTGCCATACCAATCCGCTTGGCTACATGGATTATTCAATCCGCATAATCACAGGGGACTAATCCGCTGGGCTATACTATACTTGTCCAACCACACTTTCTTTGTGCCTGTTGCTTCCAAGTCGTACTACTAGTCCTAATTACTTACAAAGGAAGTACAACTTAAAGGACAAGTTAAAAAATGTCACGATGCACGCGTATAGTAATAGGTTGTAGTAGGTCTGGCTGCTGTGAAGTCTGCAGGTTAGGTTTCCTAGGTATTATCCTTATTTCAACAAAAGAGAGGTAACAACAAACAACAAACTTATTTGCTGGAGCTCTTATGGGCCTCTTTCTTTTTTTCAAAGGAACCACTTGCGATTAGGAGTTGGATCGTAGGAACTGCTTGGGATTGATTCTGCCTCACTTTTCCAACTTAGTTATTTGACGGGCTTGCTAGGCACTTTGAACATTTGCGTTTTTACCTTGCGCCGGCGGTATAAATGTTCGGACCTATACCACCTAGTTTATTAATAAACCTTTCATAGAATGACTCACAGACCTGAACTTTGAAATCTGACCGGCTTGGCTTGGGCAATTCTTAGACCATTCTTGGTGTTGTTAACTTTGTTAGTATACTGGATTACAGGAAGTGGAATGGCATAGGAACCACCAGTTAAGTCAGTAACTTATATTTAATGGAAAGGCTTGGGCACCACTCATTTATAGTATTCATATGACCTTTGAAAAGCTACTTTATAAATAGGTTGGGCAGCTTTTTGTGGGATCCTCGGAACTGACTGCCTTCTTTGATGATTGATAAACTACTGAATTTATTGATTGTATAAGGAGCACTTTTAACATAGCTCTATTTACTTTATTCTACTTGCGCTACTTTGTTTCCGACAGCAGCAACTCAACTCACCACCTGGCGTACGTCTTAAGTAACCTTCTTATTAGGTTGGCTCGGCTCCATGACCTTCACTTTTTGCATTCACGGGCGTTAAAATAGAGCATTGTACGGGCTTGCTGCTTTGGTGGGTGGGCACTTACAGCTTTGCTATGAACGTTAGAAGCTTACTGGATTGTATGAATGGAAGTGGGTTGCACAGTAAAGGAACCACCCGTTGTGGGATCGTCAGAACTGCCTCCCTCTTTTATTTACTCAATAAAGCCAGACTCTCTTGGATGGAAGGATGGAAGTAAGGCCTATATATAAGAATGGAGACTGACAGAAAGGTCTCTTTTTCAATGGAACCATTTCTCTTTTGGCAAGAATGGATGGAGGGATAAGTCTATACCAGACGTAAGCCTTTCACTCTACAGCTTAATACTATGGCAAGTGTCCAGCTTACTGTACAGACTAAGGCTAATTAATAGGCTTAAACTTCATTTTATTCACTAAATAGAATACTCTACAGCTTTCAAACTACATACAGCTACTACTCGACTACAAGTAGTTCTTACTGCTCAGTATTTATTAAGGATCGATACAGCAATTATACACCCTATATTATCTGGCATACCCTGCCCTCTTCCTCCTCCTTCATAGGCTACCTTTATTTACTGAATTTACCAGTTATCAATCTGTACTTTTGTATTGCCTTGGTCCTGCAGGGAAACTAGCCTTAAGAGAGTCTTGTCCATGTGAAGTAGCTGTATAGAAAGAACTACTATATAGATGAAAATATTTTATATTGTTATTTGAGCTAAATGGAAAAGCCCTATCCAAATAAGGAAAATCCTACTGACCCTAATATGTATGTAGGTGCCTTGCCCGAACCCACCGCTTCAGCTTCAGCTCGCTTGATCCCGGGAGCTCAGGAGGAATATATTAGTAGTTTTTAATACAAATATCAAAGCAACAAGTTGTATAGTTTATGTTTTGTTTGGAGCTCGGGAGCTTACAACAATTATAGATAGAGTTAACATGAAAAGTTCCCACTGTAGTCATCCCGTAGTCCTGGTCCAATCAACCAATTCTTCGCTGTAGAGGGAACTAGCTTATTTGCTTACGCTCTATAAGTGCATCTTTCCTTTCCAAGAAATAGGGGATTACATATATATATATAAGATAGCTTCGCTGACGCTCTGCCTTTGTGTTATATCCTGTTATTAATTAAAATAATAAGTAATGGAATAATCATATATATGATGTATCCATTATTCTTTCTATGCAGGTAATAAATATACTATTCAGTGAAGAGAATCTAGATATCTATCTTCTCTATCTATTTATCTTCTAAATGGAAATCTAGAATGTCATAATTATATAATTATATCTATTTCTTTCTCTTTCTTATTCTTGGTAAAAAAAGTAAATTTGCATAATATATTATAGTAAGGCATGAGATGAAATTGAGGGAGATCTCCAGGTCAGTTCATTCCTGCGATACCGGCTCGAACAGCCCATCGCCACCATTCTATGAGATAATACTTTATTTCATTTATTTTTCAATGAATGGTATATTTGACATGGAGAGCTAGCTATGGAGACCGGCCTCTTTATGGGGCTTTGTCTAGGATAAATTAGAGTTATAGATAGAGAGACGTGGATTTCAATCTGTATATATGCAATATCATATGTAGAATAGTTCGCTGGAGCTCTTAGAATGGATACCGGCATGAACTCGCACTACATGGAGTCCTGGCACTACAGCATAGCTCCGCCGACTAAGCACAGCTCCGTAGAGCGTGTATTACCCTATGGAGCAAAGGAGAGGATACTAGAGTATTTATTTGGTTTGGACGAACACATTTTATTATTCCTTTACTTTCAACTTCTAACACTCCCTAACTAAGGGAGGAAGCAGCATATGCAGTTGGCAGAAGCAATGGGACATCCTGCCACTCACTAGGGAAGAACCTTATAAAAGAAGGGTTCATATAGTATAAATTCCACTTTATGTCCCCTGATGAGTGGACTTCATCTCACCCATCAAAAGGAAGTTGTGACTCAGTAAAATGTTAAATAATAGAACCCAAAGAGGGCACTCGAGATACGAGGAAGAGTTTTTGTAAATTATTTCCACTCTATTATTGCAGGGTTCTATCTCAAGTAGTATAAAGGTTACACTTATATATGCGAGACTATATAAATGACTTTCTCTTATTATGATTGCTACCGCCTGCTAACTTGGACTTGCATCTCTACGTTTTAATATACTATTATATATATAATATCTACATTTCACTTTACTTCAGTGTTAAGTGCACCAACCTTACAACTTATCCATGCATCAACATACGGTGCAAACAAAAATCTTAAATTGTTGGATGTGTCCCCAACGAAAGAAGAGAGAAAGGTCATGAACTTAGAAAGAAAGTTCTGCTTTTTTTTGTTTTATTAAACAAAAAGAGAGTATATTGAAATCTGAATATGCATATGTGGAATGCAACAATCATGGCTTTTTCATGCAGTGATTGGCTGTTCCTAAAACAACTTGTCGGAGCTACTGGGTCAGGGGCTTGGCTCCCTCTCGCTTGCTGGAATAATTCTTGTGTTTCATTGAGTGAATGGCTCATTTATTATGCAGTGGCTTAAATAAGAAAGACCAACCTTACTGCTGCTATGGTTAGTGCATGGACTACAGCAGCTAATAGAATTATTACATTTCACCTGGACTTGCATATTTACGTTTGAACATGCAATACTAACATCTCCACGTTTAATAAAAGTTAACTCTAAGGCAAGTTACTAAGGCTAAAGCTTACACTCATTATGGCTTAATACTACTAAGGCAAGTCAGAAAGAAATACCTTTGGGCATACTATAAGACCTTACTCTATGGCCTTAAGGCAGCCTCTGTCAGAATGCCATTTAAGTAACTTTACCTATAGTAGTTATGAGTGAATGTGGACTTTATACACATTATACTTATATATCTACGTGATACTCGATCTCTATTAATTAAATATACATTTGAAATCGCATTTAGTTGAACTCGGACTCGCATCTTTACGCGTTGCTCCCCGGGCAGCTCCTGGATGGAATGTGCAAAAACTATGAACACACTAGACTATTACGGGTCTTCCCCTGCTTATGGGTTAGTAGGTGCTGCTATATAACTATGTGCTTCTCGGTAAACTGCGGACGCCTCTACTTATGTATGATGCTACCCGTGCTACGGTCCTCGGGAGACATGGCAACAACCAAGTTAGTCATAGGGATGATACTTGTCTGTGGCTGGATAGTATTATACCTCTTTTATTCAATTGGCTATGTCAATGAGTCTCTCTATTTACGTTTATTCTCTTCTGTTGGCCCACCAGGTAGTTAACAATTAGCGGGGTTTACTAATGTCTGCCTATTGTTTGTGTTTCTCGAAGTGAGACACCTTATTTTGGTGGGATGCTAAGTGTTACCTCCATTCTATGCCTGCCATATAGAATGCTTTCTTGCTGGGTTCATCCCTTTCCTACTAGCTGCTTTCCAGCGTCATATGAGCTACTCAAATTGAAAGGGGTCCTCCTTCTATCGTATATAGCGCTGGGCTTAATGGATATATATATATGGCCTTGGTAACAGGAGCAAGGCTAGCTATTAGTATGTTTTGCTAAAGAAGTGTCACTTCGTTCTGAGCCGGTGAGATTACCTGGACTAGGCGACTAATCTTTTCACTATTTGCCTAACATTGGATTTTGACTGATACTGGCGTCACCAAGGCAACTAACATCACAAGTGAGTTGCGCATTCAAGGAGGGTCCCTATTTTAAGCTTACCTAGTTCCCGAAATTTACTATTAGGTTTGTGAGTAGAATAGAAATATCCGGCTAGAAAATTCATACATAAAGTAACTCCCTCCCTTTTGTTTAAGTAAGACGGGGATGTATTCTTACTGCATATGAGAAGGTTGTTAGTTTGAAAGGTGAAAGAACAAGGAAAATAGCCATGAAAAGGGTATTAGTAGCTGCGCCTAATCAGATAGATAGGAAGTTTTGCAGGAATTAGATCTCGCAGGACTAGGAGTAAGGCCATATAATTTATTTCCCTACCGCCCTATCATAGCAAAGTACTTGTTCGCGGGTCAAGCTGGGGTAACCCTATTTTAGCGTCTTTTGCCTACTGACACCCCTTCTGATTCCCTTTTTGGTAGAATTACCTCTAATCGAACTTGTCTTTTGAGTTTCTTATCACTCATTGTATAAAAAAAGTAAGTGAAAGACTACTGTCATACCAAGGGGGACCTCTGGAGATCATTTTTTGTTACCAAAATGATTTGCCTCGTAAACCCCCCATAAATCCAGAAATGTCTGAGGTATATGATTTCAATCTGAGCACATAGGAAGACCCCCAATTTGTCAAGCTATCTAAGACTCTGTCTCCTCCAGAAAAAGGAGACTCAAGCTGTTAGGGGAATTTTAGTAGGTTTTTGCCTGGAAATATGAGGACCTAAATACTTATGATTCCTCTATCTTCAAGCACAAAATCCTTCTCAAGGAAGATATCACTCCTTTCAGGAAGAAACAGAGACAGCTGAATCCCTTGTTGCACCCACCCTATTGTCCAAAAATAGATCAAAGGTTGTTTTATGCAAAGATAATCATCCCTGCCAGATACTCCAATTGGGTAGCTAATTTAGTACCTTTAATAATAACAAGTACAGTGAGATAATCTGAGATAACCTTGCAAGGGAATCATTTGGGATAAAAATAAGGCCTTGGGATAAACTCCTATCCTGACAAGCCTTGATTACACAAAGGAGTTTCTTATTTTGGCTTTTTTCTCTGAGCACACCCAACCATAGTTGCGGTATTGCTACAAAAGAACGACAAGGGACATTAGCAGCCAATTGCCTTTTAGCAAAGCCCTCAGAGATGCATAACTCAAGTATAACATCATGGAGAAGTAGGCCTACGCTCTGGCTAAAGCCTTTAAAGCATTCAGGGAATATGTGTTGCAGGCTTAACTAATTATGATGTACCGTACCCCACAGGGCCTACTATGCTAGATAGATGCTGATCGTAGAAAAGGAAAGTGGATCACCAACAATAATATGACATGATTCAGGCTAACTAAACTTATAAAAGCAAAGGGTTTAAAAAACTAATAGCAAAGCAAACCTGCAAGCGGTAGGCATCAACATAGTGTAAATTTTGGGAATGAATAATTGGGAGCATAGGAGGAAAGCCATATCCCAAATCTGGATCAGGAGCCACACATCAAACTATGCTATCATCAGTCCCCTTGGTACCAGGGCGCATATATTCCCCTTGCTAAACACTAAAAAACTTTGATTAATTATTGAAATGCACGTTTGGGGGAGTCGATCTATTATAAATAGTTTGCATGGCTTTCGAATACGGAGTAACCGATGCAGCAGCATCAAACACTACCCATCGTAGCGAACTACAATGTAGTGCCTTTTCGTTGGGCTTGTACCTAAAAATAAGGAGGCTATATACGTTGTGCTTGGTCCATCAACAACCCAACACTGCTGAACAACATGTGGGGCGAACCCACACATTCCTTTATAAACCAACCATTGGCATTATATTCTATTTTACTGCCAGTGGACTTCCACCAATCTTCCCCGGTTTTGGGGTAAGAGGACGGATGGGGCAGGTCGAGAATAGGTCAACTACAACATAAGGGCAGGTAACTGTAGGCCAGGAACTACGGGGCAAAAACTAGATCCCATTTGTTGGAAATATGGGGGGAGTCCAACTACTAGCTTTAGAGTGTATAAGTCCCATAGCACTTTGTTAATAGTAGACTTTCTTAGTCCATGTATGGCATTAATTAGTTCATTGCCATTTCATGAAGTTGTATAACAAGGCAGGACGGCTTATTCCTCATAGTATGTAACAATGAGTTGATCCTAGTTGTTTAGAGCCAGTAGTCACCAACAATAGACCGTTATTCCGGTATTATAGTGTACCAGTCGTCATATCCTAATAGCTAAGGGGATATATTACCTACAGATCCCTAAATAGATAGTTCCTTGCGTAAGTCAAAGCACCCAGTTATATTGAGGATTCAACGGACATACTGTAGTATCTTACGAGTAAGACGGAGGCAAGAAGACCTTAAGACAGTATCTCTCTAAAACCTTGACTTAAGGCTATAGTTGCCATCCATGTGGTATCTGCATCTTGGTGAGATGGTTCGTGTAGTCCAAGGTCGAGTAGATCGAGAGAAGAGGAAATCAGGCAGGGATAGATAGACGGGCAATAAAGAGAGGCACTAGGGCTGTTACTTGAGGAACTAGGAATAATGGGCAGTGAATACCAGTAACTCATAGTACATCTGTATTACATGGATCTTTTGATTGGAATAAAGACAGGCCATCCCAGCATAAGCACAGGCCCTCCTATGATATCACGGCTATCTCCCGGTGATGTTCACGAGGTAAATTCCAATATTGTTTAAATACAAATGAGCCTGGATATTCATACGGATATTTTACTCCGTGAGCGAGGAGACTACCGTATTTTTATTGGAATAATAGTAACTCCTCAGCCCTCATACACCCCATCAATCTATTCTGATTGGAATAAATACCCGGTTCCGCAGGGGCCTCCATTTCTGCTACCCCTCTGTAGCCCTCATTCCAGTACTGGCTCTTCTACTGGTTTTCGATAAATATGTGTGTAATATGATATGGGTACTGAGTAATAAGGTAGGTAAGTAATAATGGCTTACTGACTTTATACTGGATCTTCCCGTTAAGTTCAGGAGAAAGGTCTTGGAAGGATTCTTGCAATAACTAGAGGAAAGAAAAGACTATAGGGAGGGCAGCTCGCTACGCTCAATGGAGGAAGTCCCGCCTTCAACTAAGTGCCTGATGAAAAACTCGTTCTCTGAGGGTCACACACGAACGAACCTCAATATCATCATACTTGGGTTAGGATTAATGCTTTTTTTTTTCGCGTTTCGCACGGATGGATAGGTTAGATGGTCCGGCCGGACTCGCTAGTCTTAGTCTTGCTGCGATTGTTAAATTAGTGACCAATCAATAATTTGAAAGTGATAACCCGGCCCCACGGACGGACGAATGAATGCTTGAACGTTGGTACCGATCGAGACAGAACACAAGCGGACAGCTACTACTCACAGGGGCAGGGGCAGAGTAATGATGAAAACGAGGAAGGAAACGCACAACGGAACGCGGTGCACAGAATGAACCCATACGGGGACGCTTTGATCACGGGATGCGGTGAAAGTATTTCAATATATATATTATATACGTTGCAGTATATGTGCTTTTATTATTGATTAAATTGGTCCCAACTCGACGAGGAGGTGGAGCAGGAGTCTTACCAAAATAGACACGAACACAGGCTGGGAGGAGCTTTACTCTTATGGTAAGAAAGGGCTTGATTTAGTCTTACGGTAAGGGGTTAAGCTCGTAAGTAATGCAATTTATGTGCCCCGATGACTCCGAGACCTCCTAAATAGTATATTGAAATATACGAAACTAGCGAATGGGGCTGTTTTAAATAACCGGGAGCGAAGCAACGTAACCAAGGCAAGCTGAGTATCAATAAGTATCGAAGGTAATGAACCAAGTTGAGTAGCTGTAGCCCGGCCCAGCCCCTGCGGATGCCAACGCCTTAGACCAACCGAGTATTCCAGTCCGATTGGATCATTCATCCGGGTATCCAAGCCGATTAGTTGAGATCCCAACTTTTTTGTTAAAAGCAATGGTACAAACCCGCTCAGCATTCAAATGTAAACAACGGTAGCTCAGACATTAGGGAAAATTGCAAGTTTCTGTAAACACTTATTCCCTAATTTGAAAACCCCCGATAAGCTAACCTTTGGGGTAACCACAATGCATCCACTTTATAACCCTGACCCTTTGTCTCTGCTACCAATCAATTAACCACTACCCTCTTTACTTTATATGTTAGAGCGCTCAGTTGTGGAATTGTTGGATCGCTCCTGCACCTATTTATTCCGGAATTACAGCCAGCATAAACTTAAGTAGGCACGTCGTGAACTGCTGCCTTATTCTCTCTCTCTACAGCTAGCACTTCAGCATATATTGTTAAACTGCTTGATTTATTCACTACAAAAATACAATAAGTAAGAACTGATTATACACGGTTGGATGATCAATCAAACAAGGCACCTTGCCTGATCAACAGGGCGATTTTGCTTATCAGAGAATAGGGTTTACCCTTAGTCTCCCATAGATCATCCCATGACTTGGGAGTCCTCCATTTCCCTTCCTACCCGGCATCATGGAAAAAGCCATTCATCCTATTGTTGTTGCTGAGGGTGCCATCAGGATCATATTATCTAGCGCTTATGGCCTTTAATAAGAATTAGGAAAAACATAATATAAGCCTGAAGTCTGTCGTCTGCCGCTTATATTTAGGGTAGCTCTGGAAAAGAAAAGATTCTCTTGCAAATAGTGGATGGATGAGGGCTTTCTTTAATTGCCCATGAAACTCTTCATCTGCCGAAGTAAGCTGTCTCACAGATCCTAGAGTGAATATTCTATCGGTGGAATAGGCTGGCAGCTCAGTGGGTGGATAAGGGGACAAGGCTGCCTCCTCCACTATGTTTTAAAGTAAAACAAAATCTTTTCAACCTTTCCTTGGCCTCCCATAAATTTGTTTAACCGTCGCATTGAATTATGACAAGGAAGGCTCAATCCTTTAAAAGGTAAGTGCGCTAGGTTTATGGCTTAAGGTCTCTCAATGGCGGGCGGTAAGAACCTATCTATTGTATGGCAGACACCTCGGGGTAAATATCTTCTATTATCCTCTCGGGTATGTCGCCCCAGTTATTGTAAGCTGGTCATCCGATAGCCAAGCATTGCCAATAGTCGCCGATAGCACACCAGTTTTATTAGCCGAGTTGTCATAACCGGTAGCCTGTTGTCATACATACCCACAAGAGAAAGAGTAATTTTACCTTACTCAAACTTACCTATATGAAAACCCATATATTTCGACCTCGAACTCACTTAACGCTACGACGAGTTACTACAACTGGATGCCATTACGATGCGTACTTACGATCACCTGTTTTAGGATCATGCAACAGACAAGGGAGAGTCTCCCCTAGTGCCAGTATTGAAGGTTGGTGATTTGTGTGCTTGCCAGAAAGTGATTTATTGACAGCCCATCTCCTTCGAGAGGGGTGCCGGCTTACAACTGCCCAATCTTCCGAGATAGGTGTTACCACAGACGAATTACTGCCCACATAACACCACTGGCCAAGAAGAATAAAAAGGCCCTCACGATACCCGAGTCAACATAACCACACGCCACATCCACCAAACACGGGAAGCTACGGGACGGGAAGAGACTGAGTGATTGAGTTAGTCACAGCCATTGGGTTCATAGCCGATAGCCACTAGTTGATGCTGTCGATCCCAAGAGTCATACACTCAATGCTGGTACTCGATGATCGTACTCAATCACTCAATACTAGAGTCAATACAAGAGAACTAGCCAGAAGTCCTTGCCTCGAAGAGTCCTTGCCTGTCAGAGCTCATAGCAGACATACATTGAAAATCTACCCCGAACCTAGAACCCCACAGAGAATACCTAAACCCTAGACCTCGAAGGAACCATATCCCTCGACCTCATGAAACCCCAGACCCCCAAAATAACTTACCGCTAAGGAACACACGTCCCTCGAATGAATGGATGCCATGGATGGTGATGAATTACTTACGATGCACCCGTTTAGGATCACCGACAGACACATAGTTAGTTTCATTCACGCTGGTCAGCTAATGCCAGTCAGGGAGGTGGATGAGTGATGCTTGCCCGGATAGATCTTTATTGATTGCCTACATCTAATGAGAGGATAACTTTACCTTCATAGCTAGAGAAGTATGTACCCCACGGGGTTATACGGGCGGAACAATGGTTCCTACTGCACCTCACATATAGCACCTCACATAGCTGACTCACACAATTAGCACCCACTTTGATGAAGCCAGGAGTCCTTGCCGATCATTCCCAGGTGTCATAGCTGATAGACGGTCATAGACATCTGTGGGCAGAGGAGCCAATAGCCAATCAGAGTCAGAAGGGCATCGCCTTAAGGTCATTGCCTGTTATCATTGCTAAAACCTCTAGTCATAGCCCATAAGCAACAGTATCATAGCCAGTCAACGCTAGAAGCTCTTGTCATTGCTAGAAAAAAGCTCTAGTCAGTGCCAGTCAATCATTGACAGATGGGTCATTGCCATACAGCCAATTGAGTAATAGCGGGGCTGGGCTTGTTTGAAATGAATGAAGAACTAGTAGGTAGCCCGAATAGATAGACGACAAGAATATGGGGATACCTTTTTATTGCCAGATAACCATATGCCACAAAATCTTCCTAACTTTATCTGCAGGAGGGAACTGAAACCCCAGGGACAGGGAACTTCTATTGCCAGTCAATGAACGGCAAAGGCCTGCCTTGTTGCAAAGGAAAGGGTTGAACAAGGTTGATGTAAACTAAAAGCAAAAAAAAGGTACGAAGTCGCTTGTCCGCATCGGGCAAGGTCAATTTTTTATTTTTTATTTTATTTTATTTATCTATTCCCACCCAACCTTGTCCGCATCGGGCAAGGTGCGTAGCTCTTTCCCGACAAAGGAGGGGAAGGGAGAGTTGGGGGGGCTAATGGTCCTTATGGGGGACTAGAGAAAGGAAAGTACAAAATTTGAGGCGGGGTACCACTATTAAGAGGTGCTTGGACTGTATACTGAAGACGATAAACCACTAGAGGGTTGCCCACTGCATGAGGGGCCATGCACATGTTGAGAGGGATGAGTCCCTTAGTGGGACATAATGGCCCCCTAATGTGAAGCTCACGATCTGCCATAAGAGATGTTGGGATTTACATAGGGCATATTATGATGGCCATATTAAGTGCTAGGTTCACTGTAAGAAGTAATGGCTCTACCGTAGAGGTTGTCGTATTGAGTATGACTAGGGGATCAATACATATGGCCAAAATGGTTAGTGGAATTTGTAAGGGAACTAATAACACCGTTAACAACATGAGATGTCTCTGATGTTGGTTGGTCAAAAGGATGATGCCCTGGGGCATCGGAGATGAGAAATTATAAATAACCTGACTGGCCTGCGGAGTCAGAATGTTGCACCTTGAGGATTAGCTCATCTTCAGACTAAGGCATGGTGGTGGCCACTTCTTTGGTGATACTGGGTAGGGGATATTGAAAAATCCAATCCAAGAGGATAAGTCCTTTGAGTTTTATCTTACACAAACTACATCGTCGACACCACTCATGGATATTATATCTAATATGTGTGGCATTGGTTTGGCGACAACCGGTTCAAAAATTGACCCTAGTGTCGTGAGCAACTGGTTATTGAAAAAGGGTGAAAAAAGCTTTGGCTATCAACTCAAAGGTGGTATGAGTACCAACTGTTTCTTCAATTTACCATTGCACCAACCCGGAAGAAATACTGTTAATGAGGCAAGTTATAAGGAAGAATGGTGACCCTTACAACGGAGGGGGAGGAAGGGAACAGAGTACATATCCATGGATGACTGGCTCTTTTAGTCCATATCTTCTCTGATGGGTGAGTGTCAATTAATATCTTTGGTAGACGTTCTCTAACCAAGGAAGGCAAAAGATATGATATCCATTAGCCCTTTGATAATATGGATGGCGAGGTTAATTCAAAAAGCTTATCCGGGGGGGTTATTTCCTCTAATGAATAGTACAGGAATAAGGCACGGAGTGGAGTATTTTCTTTCTGGGATAGAGAAGGATAAAGTAAAGGTCTGGTCCTACCTTCCAAGCTTATCGGCCCTATCAATGACTAAAGGAGATCTCGATGTTGCCTATCACTTTTCAATTGACCTGGTCGGTCACTTTCACCTGCCAGTTGGAGAGGTACGTGAAAAAGGTAAAGGAGGGAGGGTTCCGCTGTGAAGCTGACACGCTCAAGGAGGGAGGGTTATGCTGTGACGCTGTGACGCTGAACGGGGAGATAGTTGGTAATTATCCTTTTCTTTATTATAGTAATTACGTTTTAGCAAAGAGAGTAAAACCAATACCTATTAATTACACCAATACCTTGAGGATTGGATAGGCACTAGTCTTGGTCCACCATCCCTTTATTTATAAAGTATATCATTCATGTTTTGCTAAGTCTAATTTTCCATCCATTTTGAGCTTTCATTGTATAGGCTTAGTAATCCTATCTTTAGGGATTCCCCCCTTGAGGAGGAGAGCTGGTCTAAAGAGTGGGAGGTTTTTTTTGTGGTGACAATGGAAAACCCCTCTGAGTTCCTCTCATTTTTGACTTGTGTTTTAGGGCTTTACCACTTAAGGTGCAGGTTTGGGAGGTCACAGGTCCCTAGTTCGTTCTGCCTTTGCAAGGATTTGGCAGTGCTAATTATGGTCGCAGGCAGGCTCGACTAAAAGGAGAGGGTTTCTTCCTTCCCCTCCTTTGTCGGGAAAGAGCGTAGCACCTTATGGCTTTCAATCTTAAGACCTTAGGACATGGGACTAAGACTGGAAGTATATAGGGCCTTACTCCGTTTACTAAGACTAATTAATGAATTTATGAACATGACCTTTTCTATAAGTTTACCCAACATCGAAATACATACGATACTCACATCTATATGTTGAAAAGGAAGCAACCTGTAACCTAGGGCCTTGTACCAGAACCCTGTTGATTCACAATCTAAAAAGCTAAATAGCTTAGTCCCATTTCTTATGGATAGGAGCTGGATTATTAGGATTCTGTAGCTTTATTACTTACGATGCACCTAAGGATCTTCGAAAGACACATGGGTGATACTTCCGTATCTAGTTCGGTAATGCCAGTCACAAGATCAAGAAAGAAATATCTAGGATATTAGAAGTAGCTTACTATAGGGCTATCAGTTCTCATAAAAGGGCTATCAGTTCTCATAAAAGGGCTATCAGTTCTCATAAAAAGGGCTATCAGTTCTCATAAAAAGGTTGGTTCCAGCTCGTTATTCCTACTTCTGAGCTGACTTATACACCTAGGATGAAGACACCTAGTAGAGTACACCTACGAGTACACCGACATTCAAGGGAGGAACACCTAGCTAGGAGGAAACCTACATTCTGAATTAATGGGAGAACACCTAAGACAGATGGATGCCACCAATCAGACAGATGGACACTTCTGTAGCCAAGGATAAGGTAGGTAGCCAAGGATGTCGCCAAGGAAAGAATAGAACTTAGAACTAAAGGAAAGATGAAATAATAGAACTAAAGAGCTCTAGTGACCCGTCTATAACTGTTCAATTTACCCGATCAATTTAACCTTTAGGAGACCTATGGGTTAAAGAGATTCTATAGGTTATACTTCTACTCCTTCAGTATAGGTAAAGGGCAGGGTCAAGGGCAGATAGAAGAGGTCATAGGTAGATACTATAATATAGTATATGAAAGGTTCTAAAGGTAATGCCACCGTATAGGAAAAGACGATATATAAAATAAGGAAGGGTGATGAGGGTTTCAAATAATAGGCTCTAATAAATAGTGAAAGGTAAATAGAAGAGGTAAGAGATAAAGGACCTCCGGGTCCTTGTTGATTCCCCATCGGATCACTTAGGAGAGTAAGAAACCCCATTGGATTGGATGTCCATTGGCTTATTATCCTCCCTTCCCAATCTATAGGGAAATGTCATGAGAGGATACTCATCGTCCCCCCAAAAGAGGAGATTTGAATAGAAAACAAAATGATATCCCTCTCCCTTTGGTCGAGCAACTCCGGTTGGGTGGGAATAGATAAATAAAAGAATCATAAGTCCAAACTTCTTGCCTGGTGGGATTCTATTGCCAAATACCGGGTATTCTATTGTGGGGAATTACTACCTTTGGAGTAAGGCCATACGGAGAGACTGCCTTTTTTGAAGTCCACAATAATGGTAACAACCTATGCATATGACCTATTGGGAACTTCCTTAAACTCAGCCTTACTTAGTGAATATTATACTCATCCCTACTGCCTTGGGTTGGAATAGCCTTTTGAAGTAGCCCTCTCGGTTTTAGACCAGAAACCTCTCAGAGAGAAGGTACTAGAGCTCTTCAGGGAGGGTAGGTTGTTGATTGAGGAGCCAAGTTCCCACCAGAAAATGGAGATAGTGAAGTTAACCAACCAAGTAGGCACGAATAGAATACTGAATATGCCGCCGTATAGGAGAGACCAGAGGGATAAAGAGTTCACAGTGTGAGGGGCCAATTACCCTATCAAAACTTTGAAAGAATGGAGAAGACTGGCTTTTACTTGGCTTGAATAAAGATCTATACATATTCTACCAGCATATCTATGTTTCACTTTTCATTTATTGTGTTTGTTATTCCTAACACACTGAGCAAAGCTATATATACTACAGATACACTTACTTTTAGCATTATTCTTACACTAGCTATTACTTATGAGGTTCCGCAACCAACCAATAGGGGTTGGCACAATCAGGTGAGGTGAGTTAGGCCGGTTGTGAGCCAGTCATTCTGGGAGTCGAACTTGAGGCCTGTAACTTGAAACCTGGACCACAATAGGAACAGAGCATGAGCCCTTCAATCAATTTACAATTCACATTGATACATTCACCCTACAAGCCAAATACCTTAACGAGTGGCCTTAACACACATCCAAGAGAAGAGGGGTGGTCCCACAAACAAATTGAACCTAGCTTACCCCTACGGAACCTATCCCATAGTTACCATAAAAAGACCTCCAAGGATATTTTCCTAATAAGGATTCCGAGTTGGCTGGCCGGTAAGGAAGCGGACAAAGGTAAAACTTATTAGTCTTCAAAGAGGGGCGAGTTCAACTTATCCATCTGCCAATAGCATGTAACCATCAAGGGCTAATATTTAGTTATCCCTATCGAGGTACATTCTCACGTCCCAATACGTGGTCTAATCTTTCGCCCCTATGCAAGGTCTAATCTAAACCCCTATGTTGGTATCTACCCTCGACCCTACCCCCTCACTTACTGGTACGGATCACAAGGTTACTACATCAACTTGGATTGAAGGAATGATTCGACAATGCTTATTTACAAGGCACCTGTTTAGGAGGATCATGCAGACACACACAGCAGAGTGCTAGTCTCCGGTAGTGCTCGCAGGGAATAAACATAGCTGATGCCAGCAGATAGTGATTGATTGATCAATCCAACTTTATGCTTGCCGAAGAAGGGAAATAAGTCTCTTGCTTACTTACGAGAATTCCAAACCTAGGGACAGGAAACCCTCAAGTACAGAAGTGGCACTTACCTGTTTCTATTTTTCCGCCTGCTTAAGCCCAGAGCTTCCTGCCCGCCCAGTACCAGTCTGCGTAAGGCACAGTAACTCCACCCATTTAGGCACCTGCCCTTTCCGCCAAGTCCAACAGATGCTAGAAGCACCACCAATTGAAAAAGCATCCTAACCAGTTTGAGTTCCACGCCAGTGGTGAATCCGTGGTCTATTTCTTTGCTACTGATGGAAAAAGTGCTTTCGGGTAAACCCTGTCAGATCGAGATCTGCAACCTCTCTAGCTGCTTTCTTCTTTGCCTACACCTCTGTGATCCTTTATGCAAGTAAAGGTATAATCATGATCTCCCTCATTTCCCTACAATTCCACTGCACACATCATCTGGAAGAGTATTAGAGGAATGGCCTTTATGTATGTAATTCTTCGGACCTCGCAAAGTGGTCAAAGTCAAATTATAAGTGGCATTTACCTGAGAGAACTAAGGCACACTTTGAGACACAGAATCGGGTGGGATTAGTTCATCCTGTCTGGACTTGGACCTTGAAACCTCGCTGCTGCACCTACCTTTTATTGGTTAATCGACTTACTCACGCACGGAATTGATCGATCAATGTTGCTTATGTAGATTCGTTTCGATGTAGCTCCCCGCTTTTTATGGAAAAAGACAATTTCTCTTTCTTATTATGTGCCCACTCCGACACCTTCTAAACGAAATCATAGACGTTATGTTCCTTAGCGAGACCCCTTAGGAAGCTAAACCCTCATTATAGAAGTATAAGTAGTAGTGAGAGCCCCCAATCCTGAGACCGGTCAAGTGGCCGCCAGAGTGAGTACCACCCCGGTAGCGGAGACTATAAGATCCATGACCAGCTGCCCCCCCTCCAAGAGAAGAGATATAAGAGATAGCGGTAATAATCCTTGTTCCGGTGGTGAGCGTGCCTAGGCCGTAACAATGTTCTGTGCCTGTGAATGAAACCTAGGATAAGTAGACAAGTAGGTGATCCCAGTAGTAAATAACTTAACCCTCGTGTGTGAGTAGTGCAAGTACATTAGGTAACAATGAAAATAGCTAATCATCAATTACCTAGTAAATACAGTCAAACCAATTGATAAACTAGTAAATAGAGTCAAAAGTGAAGTCCAACCAAAGAATCCAATAAAAAGCCTAGACAAAAAGAAGTAAATAAAGTAGAACCAATCAATCCATCTAATCACCGATAAAATCACCAATTAAATAACCAATTAATATAACAGGTCAATAAAGTAAAACCAATAAATACCCAAACTGAATCGGTCACACTAAGGATCAATATGGTAGTTGTTCCATTTAACCCAATGTAGAAGTGAGCATCTTTCTCGGAGGATGGCTGGGTTCCGAATGAGCTCCAGTCCATATAGATTGGTACCGTCTGTGGTCCCAATTCCTATATTTCCTGTGTTCCTCGGGAGATTTTTAGGTTCTTGGTCCTTTCCAGCCAGTGTGTGCTTACTTTAGGTCCCTGAGTCTGGAATCAGTCTTGATGGCTTGTTCTGATCGTCCGGTTCTCCCGCATCAAGTGCAGTCGGTCAGTGGTTATTGCGTGACGCTTCATGCAAAAGCAGACTGGTGAATCTGCCTTATATACCATGCAGTCTCGAGTTCACTGCTGCTTATTTTACTCTCCGTTCATGATGAATTGCCACTGCCCATTTCCCTACATCCTTAAGGCACAACTTTTGTAATGAATAGGGATCAATAAATAGGTGGAGTGCTCGGCTGGCTGATAGATAGGAGCATATTACTGCACTCATAACTCGAGTGGTGTAGTTATAGACACATCTAGATCAGTTGCGAACTCAGTATGACTAGGTTACACAGACCATGGTATAGTTAATTATGATAACTGGGGCCAGGTAAGGGTATAGGATAGGTAGTAGATATCACACGAATAGAGTGCCCTCCTAGATATCTAGTAGCAAAGGCCATCCAACTGTGCAGGACTAAGACACACGGCAGGATATATAGGTATAGCCCATAGCTCCATATGTAGTGCTACGACACTATAGCATAGATATAGGGTAGATAGCAATGATCATAGGTAAGAGAGATTAGTAAGTATATTCGCTATATAGAGGTATAGTAGTATCACAGGCTATACTAGAGTGATCCAATACATTATCACAATACAACAGGGTTGCTCCCAGATAGTAGGGAATAATGTGAGGTGACTACCTTATACAGGGGGGTACTCGTAGGTATAGTAATAGGGATCACAGTTGTGGGAGATATATTTAGAGTGGTACGAGATCATAAAAGTTGCCTACACCCCCTCCCCGTGCTCTAGCCAACCAAACTCCCACTGGGCACCTTGTGTATTTCTCTTTTGCAAGATATCCCATGTAAGAGCCTTATTATTAAGTAATAACCACACGAATATGCGTGATTTGGATGGATAACCTCCAAACCTTCTTCCACCACCAATGCTGCGGCTCCACATCCCCTTGCTTCGCAAGTGCCTTTTAACCCTCTTTGGAGTATAATCCCCTGAAGGATTCAGTGACCAAACCAGGGTATCCTCTTCATCCTTTAGTCGAACAAAACTGGTCCTGAGTTTGCCAATATAGCGCTCCCGTATGACAGAATCATCCTCTCTCGGGCCCAACTCTCTCCCTGTAAGCCATTCTTGATGCCAGATAGTAGTCAGATTTGCATTAGCTATCTGAGACAAGCTAATGATACCTCTCTATTTAAAGTGAATAATTATATGAGCTGGGAGCCTATAGTCTTCACCACATCCAATCCATGGATCTAGTCCAACTTTCATCTTTGTTCCTCTACCAACCCTCCATATCAACCAGTTGCCTACCAATGGGAAGGCTACCACAACAGCTTTCCAAATGATATAAATATTCTGCATACTCTTTACAGGGTTTATCAGCCAATCATCTAATGAATCAGGAAATAGATATATTTCTCTTACCACTTTGCACCATAACCCTTTCTTCTGAAGAAGTATCCAAGCACCATATTAATGCAGCCAATGCTTTTTATAATAAAATAAGAAGAGATTCTTTAGGCCCCAACCCCTTAGGCTTTTGGAACAGCTAATTTTTTCCAGTTTACCAGTGGTAGCCCTTTCTTGTCTCTACTTCCTTACCAAATCTATTTTCAACATAACCTTCTAATCATTTCCAAAACACCTTTTGGTATCCAAGACAGGGACATCCAATAGACAGGGATAGCATCTAATATTGATTTAACCAATACCAACCTCCCTCCTCTGGATAGCCAACGATTACACCACAAATTGAATCTCTTTTCCACTTTAGCGGTGCTCTTCTATATAATCACCACAAAGGTACATGCTCCCATATCCAAATCCATAATAATGAGACACCTGCTACTGATTTCATTTTGCACTCCGCCCATGCATCTAAATAATTGTTAAGTACCCTTAGTATCATATGTCCTAGAGCATACCTTGTCTGTTGTGTTACCATCCTCCTGATCAAGGGAACTAGGCCTCCACCTATAATGTTTCCATGATGCGCGCTAGTAGCTACAACCACCAAAGCTACCACAATCCTGGCACTGGGACCTTAAGGAGACTCTCTCTCAAAGATCTTATCATTGATCCCAGCATTGCCCTTCCACGTATAAGATATAACTCACCCACACATGTACTCCAACTAATCACTGATCCACTGTCCACCACGCATATCTTCCATCTAAAGCCTAACTCCTATAACGGTAAACTGTAAAATATACAAAATGTGCTCTGGGTGGGATCTTACCCTAAGGTATAAGAAAGGTATACTGATAAGGATCCCAATAACTGTCAAACTATACCAACTGCTCTGGCACTATAGTGATGGCATCCCACCACATGGCTGCCTCTAAACCTATATCCCTTATAAGCTATAAGTCAGCACTGTACTACCTTAATGTATCACCTCTCCTCTCTTTAAGGATCTCATCACAAACATACCCCCTAGTTGCCTTCAGAAAATGAGTAACTACTATCTCCCCTCTGCTAATGAAAGCATACCTTCATACATACGCTAGACGATTACTTCACCTCAAGAATACGGAGTGACGCTACGTCCAATACGCCCATGGGCCTTACCGCTCCAAGGAGCCAGAAAATTGATTGGATAAGAACTTAATACAAACGGGAAATAAGCACGGCACATTGTTGTATGAAGCCCGACCAAACAAAATAAGGATAAATGTTTGCAGTCCCCATTTACAGAGTGAATGAGTGAAGGAAAGGCTTAAACAGAGGGAGGGGATAGTGAGGTATGGAATATTTCGTTTAATGGGAAATACGTAGTCTATTTTGTTTTTTCTTATTTGATTTTCTCAGTTTATAATTGTTGATTGGAATTTAAAGCAGGAAGAAGGCGGGCGTCTCTCAACACCCGGCGGAGTCAACACCAAACCTCGCTGACCGATTGTCCAATAACTAAGTTATTTCAGTCATTCTTGAGATATGTAATTACGCTTTTCCTTAAAAAAAGCTTATCAAAAACTAGGTTGTAAAACCACTTTTCCTAGAGGCAGATATACCCCGTTGGTCTGGACTTCAGCATCCATCTGTAACCCTCTCTAATCTCTCCTTCAGATCTTTTCGATATTCCTTCACCAATATTTCCTCTCGCTGGACTCTGTTCTAGCTTAAAACCTCTTCCTTTCAACCATTGGCTGGCCAGCTCTCCCTGCTTCTTCAATTTAGAAAACTCCTACAACCTTCCAGCTTCATTGCTTCCCTCATCATTTATTTCCCTCTGCATCCATTCACTTATCTTATTCACTGCGTGCATTTAAGCCTCCACCGGTCCATAATATCTGCCCTCCCCAGAACTCGTTCATACCTTGTTATATTCTCCACTCCCCCCATCATATTGATTCTTCTAACCCTTTAGCATTACCAGCATCCTTCCAGCCACCCCCAACACGGGGCATTTACTCAGCCATGCTTACGGGTTCAAAGGATAGCATACCGTCTTCAATAAATTTGACATATGTAAGAGATGCTTATTTAAAGAGAGCTTGCTTGAAGACCTTTGAGAGTGTATAGATGTCCCTCCTTATTGAAGCTCATGCATAACACTTTTCAATCCATGGTAACAGGGCCCAATGTGCGCAACCATTAAACTCCCAAAACAACATCACAACCTCGATAGAGGGCAGGGAACCATGAGTTCCTAATGGAATACACTCTATAAAGGAGGTCAGACACTCCATGATGGAGGCCAGGGAGCTATAAGAATTTGAATAGTGGGGGTTTTTACTGCTTTTCTTTTCACCCTGCCCAATAGGTGTTACAAAAGGTGTGGTGACCTACCATGCCCCAGTTCGACGTGAACTGTTCTCGATAACCAAGAGGTTATGTTATTAGTCTCTAACAGTTTCCATTATGGACTTAATTAAGGCAGTCTCTAATAAGGAAGAAGGCCTTACTCCATGGAACAATACTACTACCACTCTAGTTAAACAAGGTCTCCTTTCTTTTTATTAAGGGCAGGTCCGACAACAATCAATTATCATATAGTGTGGGAGCATACGATATTGCATATATACACGTTGACCTTTTCCATTCCTTTAAGGTGGATCTACAAAGTAAAACATGCAGCAGACGGGAGCGTGGAGAAGTACAAGGCACGCTTCGTGGACAAGGGGTTATCGCAGACAGAGGAGTAATATTATGAGGAGACTTTCGCCCCGGTGGCCAGATATACCTCTATTCGGGCTGTGATATCTATAGCAGCAGAGATGGGCTGGCAAGTACATCAGATGGATGTCAGCTTTTTTTCAACGGCATTATTGAGGAAGAGGTATACATAGAGCAGCCGGAGGGTTTTGAGGTTTGTGGGAGAGAGTACCATGTGTGCCGACTGAAGAAAGCACTATACGGTCTCAAACAGGCACCTCGAGCGTGTCGAGGATCAATAGGTATTTGCTGCATTTGGGGTAGGAGAGAGGCCTTTTATACTTGTTCTGTATGTTGATGATCTTTTATTTACGGGGGATGAGGATCTGATTGCTGACTGCAAGAGAAATATTGCCTTGGAGTTTGAGATGAAGGACTTGGGTGTTATGCATTACTTCCTAGGTTTGGAGGTGTTGCAGACAGAGGGACACTTCTTCGTAGGACAGGGGAAGTATACATTCCACTGTGGATCTAGTTACTTGCACTCACCTGCCGAGCGTTATTACATATATAAATATGAACTGTAAATCACCATTTTATCACTAGCATAATTACATATATAATGAGATAGAGGGTTATTCTACGGGTGCTTCGACAGGGTAAACTACTGAGGAAACTACGAGGCTTACATACAATACTGAGGTTATGCAACTTAGCGAAACACCAAACAGGTTGGCATTTGTTACCCGACTTCCCCCAATCTGGGATCCTGGAACAGACAACTGAGCATGTCCCATTATATATCTGATATATATTACTAACGAGCATGTCCAACCGACTCAACAACAACAAAAGTATATCAGCGCTGCCCCTCATAACTATGATTGGTCTTGGTGTCGTCAAGAACCTTGCTTGCTTTAAAGACCAGAATAAGGGTGAGGGCGAGCTTGTGAGATAGAGGCAGTTGAAGAGAGCTTCGAGGGGGCAAGGAAACAAGGTTATCCCAAAATTCTGAAGATTGCGGGGGTGCAAAAATGACGTCTATAACGAGGGGGGGGGAAATAGCTCAGATGGATTTAGGGGCTTTACATCTTGCAACTATAGATAAGGTCTACACAGCTAAGGATTAAGGGGCTATCCCAAGGTACAATCAAACCAGGGGGGCGGCCTTAACAACGGTGGCTCATTGGGGGGTATAGAGGACTATTATGGTTTTTAGGGATCCTACCAATGACTCTATACATGACATGGGCCTACTAAGATTAACATTATTACGGGGAGCCTATTTTACGGGTTATCTCTTCCCGGAAGGAGAACACCTTTCGCCTTAACGAGTGCATACAACAGCCATCATCAATCTGGGACTGGAACTTGCAGCGTATAAGCCAGGCTACCCGGACTAGGTTGAACAAAAGGGAGTCTAAAAACTAGGTACCCCATCTCTACGCGAGCTTAATGAAGGAGAATCTACCATCTCTTCTACGCTAGGTTTATCGAGCAGTCTTTTAATACCCGGCTAGTAGCTTCATGTAGAATAAATAAAAATATCATATGCCAGGTTATAAGAGTAAGCTTTTGCAATTGTTATTGATTTATACATTTCTATTTTACAAGTGCCCATAGCTTCAGCTGCTGATCCACCAATTTATGATCCAATGCCAATAACAGGGGCATTACCCGCATCCCCGCAGCATTCTATATTAGGGGTCCTAGGTCGAGATGGAGATCCATAGCAAAAGGCAAAGGCGAGGCACTTAAACCGGACGAATAGAACAAAGCAGGTTAACGGTTAACATGAAAGCCCACATGCTAGGTTTTTATAGTCAAAATTACCAGATCAGACGCAAAGGCTCACCTTGTAGAGTTTACCCATCCCATACATCAGGTTTAGATAGGATAAATTGCCACATACATATGCCGGGTTAATAGATACAGCTTCCATCATATAATACACTAGGAGGCCATGTAGGATAGTTTTCCAGTACCTAGGCTGTACCAAGCGGCTCTTCATACTCCTAATCCTGCCCCAAGTAAGAGCATAGTCTGGAGCACCTTATGAATTACCCTTAAAAAGATCTGCTTTGTTTGTTCCGGCCCTTTATTGGGTACAGGGCGAAGCAGGGCAGGGTTAGAAGGTGACCGCAGTGAGCAGTGTGCGCAGGGGAACGGACCAGAAGAGGGGTTATTCCGGCCCCGTCCGTCGTATCCAGAAGAGACGGAAGATTTGAACCAGGTCCCCAATCCCGAGCTCGCCTGCCTCCCCATATAAAGTAAGATAGCCCTTTCATCCAACCGGCCCGGCCCTTCGCTTCGATACTATAGGCAATAAATAGAATCTAGTAATAATAGAATATCAAATATCGTGCTAAAACTATAAAAATAGGATATTGTATCTGCACGAATTACTTACGTTAGAACTGCCCACCATCTGCACGAGAGACCTGACAAGGGTCCTACGATACAATTATAAACCCGCCAAGGGCCAGACCAGAGAACCTGATAACCCCCAATGCCTGGGGTTGCCTGGGGGTCATTGAACGCTGCTGCTTTACGATAGACCTACCTACCAGCCCAAGCCGGAGTTCTTATTGCTTACTATGTTCTCGCTTTTTATATGATGCATGCCACAAAAGAAATATCGTCGTCGGGACCAGACCCCTATTCCAGGGAAGGTGAGGCAATTACAACGCTGCTTCGATTATTGCTTAACCTACGTCTTCTGATTAGAGGAGACGAGACCAGGGACGGATAGACATACTTACCTTTATTACTAGGCGAGGGCAGATACTTACTGTTCCAACTAGGGTCAGTACAAACAGACTTCAGCTACTCCACGTCATCCCCCAGACTCTTTGACAAGGTCCAGCCTACAGTCTACAGTCAGACAGTCAGTTGGACCTACTTAAGACTCACCAGAGGTAAGACTCACCAGAGAGCTTTTACGGGCTTGGAGACACACACGATGCATTGGGATATTCACTCATTCATTTACCCAGCCCAAAGAATATGCATTTTTACTTTTTATTACTTATGTTATTACTGTATCCTGCCAATACCCGTCGTGCTTACTGAGCTTTGTTGGGACTTACCATAGTAGTTTATATTGCCTGGGCCCTTCCAACAAGAAAAAAGTTAGGCCAGACTAGCCAGCCAAACAATTAGGTTTTAATTGAGGGAGCTCCAACTAATTGACTACCGAGTTCCATCCGGATGGCTCTGATATTGTTATGGTTTTCCGGTAGGGCGAGAGAAATATAGAAGGTAGGGAGGGCTATCCAGAAAGAAGGTAG
>Ga0233342_1000113_pt1 | contig 25258 bp, 16 predicted proteins | sample GEONDECOMP273_FD_180706 | JGI IMG/M metagenome (GOLD analysis project Ga0233342, IMG submission 180706) | Leaf litter microbial communities from Shasta-Trinity National Forest, California, United States - GEON-DECOMP-273 | ecosystem: Environmental > Terrestrial > Plant litter > Unclassified...
GATGAAAATGGAGTCCATTTGGTGTGATAAACATAAGTTGGCTTCCCCGGTTGAGATATAATGAGCACTGCGAACTACCTCAAAGAAAGATAGTGGATCAGAACGATCCGATTTGGGGCTTGCTTTTCCTATGAAATGAAACTAACTCTTTCCAACCAAATAACCATTCCCGACCCACCCGTCAATCTGAGAGAGATAAGTCAATTAAATTCGTTCATGTTATATATGTAATTACGCATCGATGACTTTCAATTCGATATTAGTTTATTATTTATGTAATTATGCTAGATCCGGTAGGGAAGAAAACTGGAATAACACTAGATCCGGCGTGAGTTGTATTCCAGGAATTATTTATCTATGTAATTACGCTTTTTGGTTGGCGATTGGAAGCATAACACCACTACTTTTGAAATGGATGGGCAACATAATAATGGTTCCTTCGCCACGGCTTGATGGAGAATCGTAGTTCACTTCTTTACTATATGTAATTATGTAATTACGTGATTTCAGAGCGTGTGCCCTTGTTCTTTTAGTCGTTGAACAGTTGTAACTCCCTGGTTCCGAACATGCTCTGCTGGGAGCTAACGAACCTAGTAAGTAATGAGAATATAGGCGTTATCCTGAAGTGATCAAGCAGTGTATTTTAAAGCGATCCAAGCATATCCTGCTGGTTAAGAAGCAATCTATCTAGGATTATGCTACTCAAAGTGTAGGCTAATTAGTTGGAAGAAGTGCCCTATGTCGGCTATGAAAAGTGCCTCATGTCGCTAAGCATACTGTTGTTTATTCGGTTCCATAAAATCACTCCTTGCTCTCCTAATGTAAAGCAAGCCTTTTGGAGTTGTACTAATAAAATACTAAGCAACTCCGACGGAAGGAGGGCTCGACCATAAGGGAGAGGAGTTCCAACTTAACTATTCCAGCTGTACAATCTATTCACTGTCCTGCCTAGACCCAAATAGTTCTCTAGAGTAATGTGTACCCTCACTGTTCAGACTCAAAAAGTGGATTACCGGCTACCTTATTATTAAATTACCCAATTATCTGGCTACTTGACTATCCGATGACCTGATGACCCGACTACCCGACTACCTGGCTACCTGACTACCCGATGGAGTAATTATTTAATAAACTCAGCGCTGTATCCAACTAGTTATGAAGCTGCCCTACCTGCTCTGTAATTGAGACCATGAACCAATTTGATAAATAACCCCCTCCCTTTGTATAATGATGGTAGTACGTTTAGTGTCTGTTCTCTGTCTTTGAAGCATGCCTGTTGGTTTTACTGGCTGGACTCTAATCTAATGTGTTGTTCCTTTCTGGGTAATGGAAAATGTGACTGACTGTATTTGTTAGGTGGATCATAGCTTTTTGAAAGGAGTGTGTGTTTTATGGATGGTTCGGTTTGCTCAACGTAATACCATCCCTTCTTTTAGCTGATCTACCCCAACCCAATAACCACCGTAGCATTCAGTTAGCCTAAATCTTAATAATTGATGCATACTTATAATTGATGCATACTTACTGCCCTGCCTAGACTCAAACAGTTCTCGCATGCATATCCCCATACTGGCCTACCCAGACCCCAAAGTGATATAGAGTGATGTGTATCCACTGCCCAGAGTGAATCCTACGTAATTGTCACCTAAGCAGATCATCTCTGCCACTGATCCAAACTCATAACCACATAAATAGTGCCAGAGCCTTTTGATTGACCAAGTATCACTAGCATCAGTAGATTTAACAAAGTAAGCTGGACCAACAGAACTAGTATAAGCAGCTGCGCTCTTGTAGCCTCGCTATTATAATGTAAGCATATACCCCAATCATAGAAGAATAAATGACCTGCGCTGTTAATTACCTGCATCCTCACCAATAGCATCATAAAAAGCAGTAGCAAAGGCATCACCTGTTGGAGTTTATCCCGTAGCACTAATTTTATATACTCCAGGCGCATCATAAGTAGTTCCGGTACCAATTTGATATCTTCCATGCTTAGTTTATCCCACAGCGAAGGGACCAAATGCGGGAATAAAAGCAGTTTACCCCTTAGAAGAGAAGGCAGTTGATTCACTACCAGCAACAGATGCAGAAGCAACAGTAAAGGAAAAGGCAAGAGCATATATTACATTGGTAGGAGAGGCAAAAGCGGTTTATCCCTCCTATTTTTCCAGTTCATTCAGAACCATAAGCATCACTTGCAGTATATTATTTGACCCAGCGGATCCACAAGTGACAGGTGCGGAAGCATTTTACCGAGTTACACAAGCAACAGTCCCAGCTCATTTCCACCCAGCATCTATTCCAGCAGTTCCATATAAATATTTAGTTTGCGTCGTTAAAGCAACAGTTTCAATTCCAGATGCAGGGGCCTAGGCATCGAATACAAAGCAAGCAACAAGAAAAGATAAGTTGTACTAAACACCAATCATGAGGTCATTCCTTACACCCCTCCTTTGCTTAATCAACAAGGTAAACTACTAGTTTGGGTTCTGCTGGGTCATTAACCACGGGCGAATCCGCTTGCTTTGCTTCCACCTCTCCCGCCGGGATTAGCTTGTGTTTTCACGAGTGAGAGATTAGCATTTGTTCCCATATAATAATAGGGGCGTTACCGTGATTAGGTTTGGGATGCCACCATTATTCTAAGTTTATTCCTCCTGGTATTTGTATAGTTTATAGGGTCCCCGTTAAGCAGGGCTGGTTTGGCAGGCATAATGGGAGCTGCTGACTATGTCGAACTGACTTAAAATGGGAACATAAAGCGGATGTAAAGGTAAAGGGTATTTCAGCGAGGGGTATGGAGACAAGAATTGTTCGGAGGGTAAGGTTCGGTCATAGGTCTCATAGGGTTTAAGTAGGTTCCCCGAAGGCTGTATGTTCTAGGTCTGAGTGTACCAAGACTGAGTGTAAGGAAGGTTCAAAGTAGTAAGTTTATTAGGTTTCCATCGCAAGTAAGAGGTATAGAGTTTATGTCTGAGTATGAAATTTTATGTAAATGGGTGCACCTAACTCAAACAACAACCTTATTGCATTATATATGTGAAAACACGAACACACGAAAATGAGCGCCCACCTCTAAAACACTTGTGATAAAGTATGTTTTAACGTATATAGACTACTACTACTTTTTCTTCTTCACGCAGTATAGGTTGAATAATATGTATGGTTCTGGCACAGTTGTAATATGTGTTCTTTGTATCGCCTTGCTTGCTTGGGCGTTATAACCCTTATCCTTCCATCCTTCCGCGTCTTGTGCCTTGGGTGCTTGTGTCCTCGCGCTAGGCGCTTTTACTATAAGACCGGATAAATTATAAATCAGTACTTAAATGAATAAAAGCAATATAATCCAATGTTCTGTTTCAGATATCACGTATATATATTTACTTAGTGTTGTGTGATGTGTAGCTCTAGCTCTCCGTGTGATGTTTTTGTGTGTAGGTCGATCACGGAAAGTGCAAGAGGGAAGAAGAGGAACTCTGTTCCGTAACGGTAAGTGACGAGAGGGAAGGAAGAGACTATAAACTAAGAACTAGTAAACTCCTAACTATACAAGGTGCGTAGCTCTTTCCCGACAAAGGAGGGGAAGGAATATATTCCTTATAAAACCTATAATAAAAACCACCAGACAACCACACTAGGAACATTCAATCATTTAATCCTATCTTTTTCTCATTTAATACTTATTTTTTTATAAAGAGTTACTCTTCTTTCATAACAATGATCCTAGACTTAACTCCTATAACTCACTTAGGAATCCTAAGGAACTACAACCTCTCACCTATATTTAACTACTTTAACTTACTTATAACTAATAGAGAACATATATATCTAACAAGCTCTAACATAACCGATAACCAATTAGAACCTCCCCTTTAATAAAAAGTATTGTGGAATTAAATGTATCTATCATTCAATATGTATTTATAGAGAGAGGTACTGCTATTCTTTTTATCTTTCAACAAATATACAGTGTTTTGTTAAAACTAATAGGATTATCGGGCATAGGTGTAAAAGTAAAAGGTTAGGTTCAGGTGGTGGAGGCTGTAAGGGTTTATCGCCTGCATGTGACTAGCTTAATTGGTAGTCGGTGCCCCGTCTTTCCGGTATTCGTTCATGAGTTAAGAAGTGATCCCGGTGTATAAAGTATAAGGTGTATCGGCGGTCGGGGTCAAATAATGAGGAGCGGGTATCAACTAAAATGGTTGATGTATATCCTTCTGATGCAATAGTAAATAACCTGCACCGGTAGGTTTGTTTTCCGCAGCAGTAACCGGAGCAGTCACTAGTTTTGTCGAAGCGCAGTAGGGACTAGTTGTCGTAGGTGGTGTAGGTTTTGCCTGCATGTTACTACCAGCATGAATAGATAAAATCTAGACACGGACGGTAGAATTGTAAGCCCTGCCCATTATTCTTCCAATAATTTATAAAGGGTTAAACTAATGGGTGTAAAGGTCCCATATGTTTATCTCCGCATTCATAAAGCAAATGCTAGGTGGTACCGTGGACCGTGCTAATAGATCTAAAATTAATAGAGACGAAACCGAGATACTAGGTGGTGTTGGTGCAGTGGTGTTATCCGCTTGTGTAGGCCGTTCCTTCTTGCAGCGGATAGGTGGTGTGGTAAGTGGAATTGAACCTTTGAAGACATGTGAATAGAGAGAAAATGCAAGTGATGAAGATAGCAAGATCATAATATGTTAGGTAGGCGGTCCTTCTAAGGCATTAGTATCTCCTGCTGCTATTTAAAGAGAAAGAATATGTGGGTTGGCTTGGCTTCTAGTTATTGAGGATTTATCTAAATGTTTCGATATGGGTTGGTTGCCTTGCTGCTGTGTTGAGATAATAAATATTCATCTGTCCCAAGGATCTGATACCGAGTAAAGAAGCTCCTCAGTCTTTTGGGTAAGGTGCTTTCCTAATCGGGCTGTCTTTTATGTAGTAATTAAACAATAGCAATAGTTATAAAGCAATCCCGTAATTATTAATTTTTGTTTTATTAGAACAATACTTTTAATTAAACAATAGATCCTACAACTAAAAATAGAGATAAGACTAAAGAATATAAAATAGAATTACTTAGACCTATTCTAACCTTTCCTAAAGTGAAAATAAATATAAGATATATAAACCCTACTATCTAATTGATAGAGTAGCCTGCTTATTGCTTTCCATAAAGTGTGGTTTATCCGGATGTGTGTGTCCTTCCCCTCCTTTGTCGGGAAAGAGCTACGCACCTTGGTGGTTGATTAATAAAAAAGTAATTATTAAGGCCCGTTGTAAATGGGTTTCAGGTAAGGATAGCAGGGGAGGGTTCAATCTAAGATTTCATTTTATTAAACTTTGAAACTATTCTTATAGTAGCTAAAGAGGAATAGATCCTATACATACTTGAAATCTCCTAAAGCTACTTTATATCTCATAAATAGTATTATATAGGGGTTATAATCTAAAATAACTATATAATATAGTCGTTATTATTTCTAACCTGACAATATCCTTCATAAATCTAAAGCCCCAAGACATTAATTTAATTGCTCCTACAACTACACTTTATTTAATAAATACCTACACCCTATAACAAACACACCGAAGCCCATACTCTCACTATCACTCTAAAAAGCTAGGAATCCAGCAGCTTACCTAGTCTCAGTTTAAGCAGCTAAGGTGGTAAAATCACCAGTCGATATAATTGCCCGAGTAGTTTATCCACTTCCTATTGATCCAGTGGCTTACCCACTACCATCTTGCTCAGATTGAGACCTAAAAGCAACCGGAACAGAGCCCATTCGAGAGCTAGCGGCTTACCTAGTTTCAGTTGGCCAAGTTAAAGCAGCAACGTATAAAATAGTAAAGGCATCGACCAGGGCAGGGGTACCGTAGGCATAGATAAAACAGTAGAGCCAGCATAAAGGCAGGTAGGGCAATTATAAAGGCAGGGGCAGAGGAGGCCAAGGTAGGAGCGTGAGCAAAGCCACCAAAAGTAGATCGGGATCAGGACCCAGCATAACTAGTAGCAGTTCGAACAGATCCAATTGCAGATCATCCAATCGATCCAGAACTAGCTAACCTCGCTTACCCAGCTCGATAAACACTTTTAATTTAATGAAACTACTAGCTCAACCTATGCCTTAGCCTTTACGTTTGCTTATTCTTCAACCGCACCTGCTTGCTCCCCCGCTGGTTCAAGATCAGCTCCCTATTAGCTGGTTCACTTTTTGTTTCCTCTGGTGCGTGCTGCTTTGCCTCTGTATATATATATCCGCTACAGGGGACTCTGCTACTGATAGCTATGGGCCTAGAAGGGACGCGTAGTGAGGTGGTGGAGAAGCCGGGAAAATAGGATCGGATGCTACTAGCTACCGATATAGATATAATGTTGGGCGGAGTGCTGGATCAACTTAAACTAGTGATGGGTAAACAAGTATTTGAACCCCTATTTTTACCTGTATCCTATGGGTTTAGTCATTTGCATAAAACACACTCCGGGTGTGAAACTATTTTTTCACGCAGATGTTTGCTCGCTTTCTTAGCGCCATCGTCCCCACCAGACCAGAGGGAAGTACTCTTACCGCAGAGAAGTTCTTACCAACATACGATGATAGAAATAAACCTCTCCCTACTTCTACTTATTCAACTATTACTACCCGCTACTGCTCCTGCTACTTATTGCTACTAAACGCTTCACACCCCAGGAAGAACGACCAATGGTTACAGAGAAAGAGGACCCAGGTACATATATGGAGCACAGGTGGGACTCAATTGCCAGTTGCCCCTCGTTGGTGGTTAGCAGCGTTCATCAATACTGCTTCCCTTTCGTGGAAGGTCAAGTCAAGTCAGGAGCTTACAACCAGATAGGTAAACCCAGATCATAGCAGAGACATTGAATGGAGCGCTATCGCTGGGAGGGTAGTGAATGGATGGATCAATGGATGAATCAATGGATGAAAAGCAAACCTCATAGCCCAACTTCAGGTGAGCAACAGAATAAGGAGCGGCAGGTGAGCATCAAATAGGTGCGGTGAGCTGCGGAATCATGAGCCTTCTTGGCATGTCCGTCCAGTCAATAGCCTTAAGTCGATAGCGGCAGGTGAACTGCAGAATGAATCAGTGAGCGGCACAATCCATTAGCAACAGGTTCAATGGGATGGATCGTGGAACAATCTTTGAAGCAGTAGTAAGAAAAGAAGCAGCAGTATTCTTTGTGGTTCATGAAGGCAGGAAAAATGCGAAATAAAGGCCCTTTTTGAAGAATCTATCCTTCAGGGGTCAGAAGTGGTCCTATAACGTTCGTAAATGGCCTAAAAAACCGAATATGGATAAAGCCTATAGCGGCGGCCATTTGATTTAGATGGCCATTGAAACAAGATTGAGATGTATTTGTTCTCTCTCAAAGTTCTGGGTTAAGAAATAAATGGATCAGGCGCTTCTTATATAACTTTTTCCCTCTCCTTATTAGTTGAGCGTGCTAGCGCACCCTATCGGAGTTGCTTGCCCCAAAGCTATCTAGAGGGAAGCTCTGAGTAAACTCTTTCTGAACCGACTGCTTAAAAAGCAATTACATACAGGTTCTATTTGGTTTCCTTTTATTTATCCAACGTTTGAAGAGGTTTTTTGATCACCCGGAACCATAACCCTCACCCCCTTCAATCATGTCCAGAATAAGAAGAGTCCTCCTTTTCTACCTTCACCCACATATTTGAAACACATGGTCCTACCGAGGCTGGACTGCACGCTTGGGCTACTCAACTGGGGATGCTGCGCTATTAAGTTTGGCTTGGATACTCAGGCTGGGATACTCCGTTGGTAAAATCATAGCTACTCTTTGATACCCGGCTCGGTTGGGCTCATGGGATAATACTCAGAGACTCTTGCATACTTGGATTGGCTAAGAAACTGGGTAGGATACTTCCGTTGGCTTAACGGTTCGTCGGAACAATGGGAATTAAGATGCGTTACTTACAATGCACTTCAGGATACTTGACATATGCTTGAATTCACACTACGTAGGTATGGGCCCCGTAAGCGAGGTGGGTGGTGGTCCCAAATTAAGCGTTATTACTTCCTCCTCGAGCTAAGAACCGGTTGAACAATCCAATGAAGGCCTACCCACACTCCCTCCCTGGGGGGGGGGTTCAAACAAATAGGATATAACCAATAGCTGCTGGAGCCCCGGTGAAGGATTATTGCCTCCCGGATGCTCGGACCAGAGAACAAAATGAACTCTATGGGCCGGTTAACAGTTAGGCAAGCCGGTTAGGCAAGCCCAGAGAACAAAAGGTAGGAATGATAAGGAATAAAATGTGGGAAGGTTGATCAATCCACCGATCTGGAATTCGATGCCTTGATTAGGCGGGAGGTAGTTAACGAGGGAGGCCAGAAGGATGTTGGATTGTTGTTTGATTGTTCTTTATTTCCAACCGGGGGTGAAGGATGAGTATTAAACTGCAATCAGACTAGCTTCAACTGCTGGGTAGATTAGCTAAAGGAAGGAAGCCAAGGCTGCTCCCTCAACATCTGATCAGGGAGTTTTATCAGGGACCTCAACTAATCTGCTATACCCGGGGCTGCCATTGAGACCTATACCCGGGCGGGGCTGCCATCATAGTTACGGTATTAGTTCCGGAAGGCCTTCCATCCAGCCAGTTTATATCCATCCTTTGTTTTGATGCCTTCCCGCAGAGTGAAGGAGCATGCTTGAAGAGAATTAATGAGGGAGGGAGTCAGTCCCGGCCTACCTCCCAATAGTTGGAGCCTCTTGCTTCCAGGAAAAATTCATGGAGAATTGGCTACCTGAGCTTTCATTTTCTGCCTCCCAACGGAGGTGCTCCTGCCAGAATAGCTGCTAACTTAACTGAACACCCCCGGTAAAGGATGGGCTGGACCATCCAATAGGAACGAACCCCGGAAGGTCTAATTGGAATTCAACTAGTTCAACCGTTGGTGCGGGGTGGGTAATGGTTCAATCAGAGGTTCAATCCGCAGGAAGTAACTCTCCCGCCCGGTAGTTAGTCTCATTAACTTATTATCCTCGTTGAGGATCCTCCCTGATTTCTTATCGGATGGCTGCCAGAACTCCCACCTTCCCTCAGGTTTGAGCATAATGTGTTCCCCTCTATAGTTGTTCGTTCGGCCCGAAGAAAGAAAGTTAGCTATTAGATCGAGTTTACCCCGTTCCAGGCGCAGCTCCAACTAGAACTGATCACCATGCCCTCAACTAATCATCTCAACGGCATCTGTATCAGGGAGTTATAGCCGAGGAGGGGATACCGGACCCGGTCCCTCCAACGAGGTACATCCGGCCTGCTATGCTGCCATAAGGTAATATTGTGAGTGGTCAGGAAAGTCATTCGTTGCTCAGGAAAGTCGTTGTTCCACAGATAGGCGTTGTTGTTCAGGAAAGGCAGTGTTGTTGTTCCAGATCCTGGCTGGTTGTTGAAGATCCTTTTTTTCCAGCAGTATTATTATTATTCTATGCCTATAACTATCCTGAGGTAAGCTGGAGCGTCCTTCCTCTGTTCCGGTCATTCATGTCAAGAGTAAATTACGGAATTCTTGTTGTTCGGGTCCGCAATCAATGTCCCACACGCATGGTGTGTTTTGTCAGGGTAAGTATAACCGGTAAGCGGTAAGAAGGTAAGCAGCATTCAAATTGATTTATTGTTAATGAAGGCTCTGCCGATGTGATACCCGCCTAACCCCACCCACAAGGCGGTTAGGGAGCTAAGATTCTAAGGCCTACTGCAAATTGTTTTGGTTGCCCTTGCTGGGTAGGTAAGGCTTGGGCACTTAGAACATTCTTTTCACTTTCTATGCCTACAAAATGAATGGAAGTGGTTGGGTGACGTGGCACAGGAAAGGAACTACCTGGCGTGGCAGAAGACTCAGAGCTGCTCTAGGAACTACTACCAGAACTTATTAGTCCAGTCATTGCACGGGCAGGCTTCCTAACCACTTGCCTTCATGAATGCTTAGCGAGTCCGGCACTATTTATATTCTTGGGTAAACCCCCCACTTGATTGAAACCGAAGTAACTCAAAACTGCCTGAGATAGTTAATGTGGGCCTCTCACGGGAGGTGGAAATTCTTCCCATGGGCAAGATGGTATATGGATACGGTGAACACGGGAAAACATTCTTGTGAAAAGAAAGGCTAATGAATCCATTTCTTAATGTGATTTGATGAAGCACAGAGTGAAAGTCGAGCATGTGAGAAATGAAAAGTCTAAACTAGGTCTCGTTCTCGATCAAATGAATCTACTGGTGCCAGATAAACTAGTACTAGATCAGCTTCTGGGTCTCGATCCAGAACATCCATCTGGCTCTTCCTTTTTATCACTCTCACGAGCATCAGAATCTCCTAGATAAGGAACATCCTAATATGGGTATGGGTAGTGCTACATCGACTACTTCATCTAAACCAACTAATTGAAAGAATTCAGGAACTTATGCAGGTAATACCCCCCTCTTAGGAATCCTCTTGCTGCCATGAATTAGATAATATGTTAATCTGCTGGGATAGGAATTGAATGGATGCCAATAGGAGAAATAAGAGTCAATGCTGCTATACTATGCTACTATCAGTAAATTAAAGAGTCATAGTCGCTGGTGGGACGCCTATTTAGGAAGACGCTTTCTGCTGTTGGTGGTGACGCTTTTATCGTAAGATGGGGCAGTGCTTGGTGGGAAACACCTCTATTGTAATATGGGTCATCAGAACGCTATTTTCGGAATATGTTATTAATTAAATAAATCAATGCCAATCCGGGAAGACCTCTCCTCTAGTAAAGACCTCTCTTCAAGGCCTATAGTGTAAAGACCTCCTCTATTGTGTGTCCAGGTATCGTGCTATGTCGGGATCTACAGGGCTCCCTCCTCTTCTTTCAGCTCATTCAACAGGGCTCTTCAATAGACGGGGCTATTCTTTCACCAGCGCTCCTCAATCAATTAAAAGACTAAGTCTCTATTACTAGGAGTAAGGCGGCAAGCTTTAACTCGTAAGATTGAAGCTCATTCAAGTAAGTAATCAAGCAAGATGAAAGTCCATGCAGCTAATGCAATGACTGTTGGTTACCTAACGAGCAAAATATAGGGCTATGTTTTTCAAATTCTCTGTTATGGGAGTTAGTTCCTTGTGGGTAAGTCGGTTGTTATGATGGAGATCTGTGCTGTAATGTTATTAATACAATGGAAGACTGTTCTGCTCTTGTCTATGTGCTTTTGATGTACCTTGATGATGTTTTTATAGTGATTGCACGCATTTTGCTCTGTTACTATGGATGAATTTAATTAAAGAATAAGTATACGTAGTCGCTCGACCAAAGGGAGGACAAGGAGCGAAGCAAAGCCTGGCCCAACAATATAAATAGTACCCCATTCAAATTACTCCTCCCTCAAGCAAGTGGTTTGGAAGCCCGTCCGGAAATATAAGTGTATATAGCAGCCGCACTAAGCGCGCATTCATTAATTCATTCAGGAAGTGTCTAGATATAGTATAGTTATTATGTTGGGCAAAGAGAAGAGGTTGTTGTTTTCAAACAAGGGAAGGGTAAAGGGATTTCTCGTAAAGGTTATAAGTGTTGATTCTCATGTAATGCTATCCCGGGTCTATAGCTTTCTCTCCTAAGCATTCATTAAGTAAGTGGTATAGAGAACCAGAATAGTATGGTAGGTGGGTCTAAGGGTGGTTAGGAGGTAAAGGGGCTATTAGGGAGGGCTCTTACTAGGAACGCAGTTGTTTTGTTGATAATCCGTCAATCGTTGTATCCTGGGCAACGCTCGTCCGGGACAACAATAATAGTGGAACCCATAATAAATCAACTTAAGGTGTTATGTAAGGCTGGTGAATGCTGTATCGGAAGCTAAGGCGTGTAAGGGTGAAGCAGTGTATCCAGTGGTGTTGTGTGGTTTGTAGTTAATAGTAAGAAAGGTAAGGTCATTTAATCCCGTCTGATAAGAGAAGTAAGTAAATAGCAGTACCCACTAAGCATGAATTTGGCAAGTGCATTTTATCGAACGCAGCAGGTGCTGTATCTCTCGTGTACCTAATACTCTGCTCTCTATTTGAGAGCCGGTGCAATGCTAAATAAAAACTAGCTGCTGTTGGGATCATATGGGCTCCCCCACCATAGTGTGGGTGGACAATTACCTACTTAAAGTCAAGGGTCACATTCCCTGTTCAGTTGGGGTTAGCAAGTAAACGTTTACAAGTTATTAATATCCAGGAAAATAGCAAGATCTAGAAAGCAAGAGACTTCCCTTCGGCAAGCAGCGAGTTAAAGCAATCAGCAGACAGCCGGGAATAACAAGGATGAGTCGTTGTTACAAACACATACTACGACGGATGCCCAGTGAGTGAGAGACGTACTCAAGGAGTGAGAGACGTGCTCAAGCCCTCCCATTCATACCGGTGTTTTAGTTCGTAAATCCTAGAAAGCAGCTACAAATGATAAAACCTTTCCGACATAAAGAAAGAAAATAAGCGTATCACGGGTCAATTGTCCAGTGCAAAATGTGCGTAAGTTTTTCCCGTCCAATCTTGGCGGGAATAGCTACTTCGGTATAATATGGATCTAAAGGTCCTTAGGAATAAAATAATGCCTTCCTAACAAGTAGCAGGCAGGCCGGGTTCATTTTGTCCCGACAAGAGGATAGTAGACTCACCTACTAAGCATGGACAATACAAGTGGGGATGACTTAAATATAGGTCTTCACGTTGGTAAATAAAGTGGCTGGTTTGGTTGGTAACAGCTCCGTATTAGGTAGTAGCAGAGTAAAGCTTCATAGTCGTTGGTTCTAAGTGTACCCAAGGGCTTAGATATAACTAAGTTGGGTGAAGCAGTTAAGTCCGGTAAACAAAAAAGGTAATGCACGTTAAGTAAAGGGAATAAGTTAGTAGGCTGATAAAGCCTATACATATGATCTAAGTGCCTAAGCACGCAGCCAGTGGAATAACTAAGGTTTTGTGGGGCAGCTCAAGTAAAGAGAAAGATTGGTAGCAGCAGGCAGTAGGTCGGCCGCACTTTAAGTAAAGAAAAGTAATAGGCTAAAGGAAGGTTCTAGCAATGCTGTAAGCTTTCCCAATAACGTACCAATGGCTGGCCTCCCTAAGTGTAGTCGTCAGTACAGAGCAGTACATAAAGGTGATTCATAGGGAGGTCGTCGATTTCAGTAATGCAGACCAAGTAATCCCTCAAATAATATATATATATCTGCTTTCAAATGATTCGCCGGTCACTTTTATTGCCTAAATAACACCTTTCCTTCACTCAATCGTGAAAACACCAACAATGCCTTTTGGGAGTGATTACCACTCCTCAATGACTGATAATGTTCAGCTTCCATTCCCAGATGCTGGAAAAGAGACTGGGAGACAACTGGGAGTTCTCTTGGTAAAAAGCCTATTCAAAGCTTTGTATATGGTTGTCCTTATCCTTTCATCAAGAGTGTTGATATTTTAGTTGAAATGACTAGAGTATCAGATCTTATTGATTCCTCTATTGATTGCTAAGAGAGTAAGTATAATCTAGTATAAGTTAAGTATAAGTCGAGTATAAGGAATATTGGTCAGATTATACTATATTCATCAACTAAGCAGAATTTTTTGTTACTCGAATAGATTTAGGATATTGACCTATACAAACCTGGCGTTATAGAGGAATCATCAACGGCAGACCCGGGCTCAAGACATCCACCTGGAAGAGATGCTCGTACTCAAAAGGTGCTGGGACTCCTAGTGCTGTTAGTGCTAGAGGTCCATAAGCTAGTTTGACTCCTTTATATTGATATCCCTACCATCCCTATGCTCCTGATACCTATCCTTAGACTCCTGCTTGTGCATCAATCACTACTTCATCTACTTATGGTGCTTATCCCTATAGATCTCTATCTCTTACTGGCTCTTACTGGTTAGGATGCTCCTACTTAAGCTGGGTACTTGTAGGGAGTGGTGCTTCTTCAATCAATACTATCTGGGACTCCTCTATTAGTCATTGAGGAATCTTATACTATAAAGGGATTAGTAAGGTTATATTAGTAAGGTTATATTCTTCTTTAGGTATGAGGTTATCTCATTAAGTAATTCTATAGCTTTCACTTAGGAAGAAGAGGAAGAAAAGGAAAAGGAATCTTTCACTCTCCAACACAAGGAAAGGAATTACAACTCTTCCAGAGGTTAACACAACTCTATTAGTAATCTATAACTATCAGGGAATAAGAGGAAGAGACAAAATAGTTACTAAATAAATTAAGGATTTTAATATATTAGAAAAAATAAAGTAGCAAATTACTAAGTAACTTTTTTTCATGGGGATAAAAAACTAGGAAAAAAAACCTCTAACTAACTCTCTAAAGCTAGGAATAAGCTATAACTAGAACAACTAGATATATTAACCTTCACTCTTCCTAATCTTAATCAAGTACTTTCCTACCAACTACATAATATATATTTCTAAATATTAATCTTCTATCCTAACAATACTATTAATACCTTCTATCCTCTAAATACTAAATAGTTTCCCTTCTATTCCATATAAAGGAATCCCTTTGTTGTAAAAGTAAGGTTTACTCCGGAGGAGAAGGATATCCTTATGATCGTTCTAGATACCCGTGGTTATACGGGTTCTATTCGCTATCGTCGAAAGCTGGGTTTTGCAGCTATTTGGTGGGTCCTTTGCTAAATGAAATCTGATCTAAGAGTCGTGGGGCATAAAATTGAATACTTCCTTTACTCTACTCCATAATACATAAAATATTTCTCAATCTTAATCCCCTACCCTACCCATCATGAATGTTACTACCAACTATAATTTCACTTCATTACCATTCCTAATTATATAGGCTATGCATTTAGAGCTAGGTAAACGGGATACAAAGACCTATGCTGGCTCCTAAATAGGCTCTAGAACAACTAGAAGGGATCCTACGTACCCTCTGCTCGATCAACTGCATCAAGATACTTATGGTATTATTGGTGCTTCAATCCCTACTGGTACTAGATCATCATCTACACGCCTTGCCTTAGCAGCCTATCTAAGTTTTCATATCCTTTCTCTTATTCCTTGGTTTCCTTTCCTTAATGCATTTCGATCTGCTGCTAATTAAACTACTATTGAACCATACTTAATTAAGAATAGTTCCTACTCTTTTTAAAGAATACATAAAGCCAGACCAATCATTCAAGTATCTATCTTTCAAGTACAAGTATAAATATAATCAATAGGACTAGCTAATCCAATATTGATAAGTCATTGCAAGTACAAGTATCAAATATAATAAATAGTTGTTGTTGGTAAAAGTCATAGCCTGCTGTTTCGTATAGTAATACAAGCTAGACCAGAATACCAAGCAACGAGATAATATGAATAGATGTGATTACCTAAACCAAGCCAATCCCGACACACGCACCACTTCTCCCATCGTCATCAATAAGAACAGTACATAATGAGGTTTCCGTGCAACATCGCTACACATCCCAAACTTTTATAGATCCGAAATAGCAATTTTATAATATGATGCATGCTTCACCAAGATGAGTATCTGCTGGAATGTTGATGATTATAGGATCTGATCTTGAATGTTTATTATTTGAAGAGTGCATGTTGGATTCTTTCTTTTCACAGTGAACGAACAAGCTAAACTAGAATGATTGGTCTTCTTGCTTCTCCTCAATGCTATAGTAACTATGCTGATGACTTTTCCTCTTCCATGCTAGCTATGCGTGTTCTACCTTGATAATGCTCTTAACTGTGACATTAAAAATGGAGACCTCAAGCATATTGTGCAAGTCCTTTAGAATTTGTGCCAATATAAGATCTTTGCTAACTTAGATAGATGATTCAGAGAAGATAGATGCCATTTGCAGCCAACCCACCCCAACCAACATCAACGAGCTACAAAGCTTCCTTGGCATAATTATTTTTTACAAAATATTCACCTTGGGATTCTCTCACGTGGCATACCCTTTGAAACAAATCTTGTGCAACTATGCCAATAAACTCATTTTTGAATGGGATTACATGCAACAAGAACCCTTGGAAGAACTTAAGTGTATATTGTGCTCTATGCCAGTCTTGCATCGACTTAATCTCCATCGCTCCTTTGAGATTCAGACTAATGCCTCTAAATATGCACTAGGTCTATTCTCATATTGCATGGACACTCAATCATATAGAACTTAAAAACATTCCATGATGCTGCCTACAACTATTAAATCTATGATTGTGAGCTCTATGCGATTGTTCGAATTGCCAAATAATGAAAACACTATGTACACTCTCGGTAAGGATATTTTTATTTATACTAACCATAAGCCTTTACAGTTTGTGCAGTCACAAATCAAGGTGGAAAGTGTGCACCAACTCAAGCGAATGACATGCATTCAATAGTTCCATATGGTTACTAAGCATAAGCATGGATCAGTAAATTACAAAATATATATTGTTTTATCTAACTACCAATGGACGCGTTATTTACCATCTTGGATACATTTGCCCAATCCACTACCCTATCCATAAGGAGCGCATAGAAACCAAAAGTATATGGAAATTATATATGAGAAACCATCTATAGAGGGCAGGACTAAGAGAATAGAGGTTAGGCCAGTCTGCTCACTCAGGCGAGAAAGAAAAGAAGGTAGGCAGTGAAGTCTCCTCACAAACGCTCTTAGGCAGGATAGAAAGACAAGCAGTTAGGCAAGCACTAACCCATGCTCTTAGGTTGGTTCGTTAAGCCGATTCATTAGGCCAATCAGAGTATCCAATAGGCCGAGAGACGAGGGACACAGGAATAGACCGAGATCTGACCTGCGGGTTAGGCTGGGTTCCTCATGTCCAATAAAAGAATTATGTAAAGGGCTTTATCTCCGAGAAATTTACGAAGGGAAAAGTAAGGTTACCGAAGGGCTATCGCCGAGACTACTTTAGGAGAAATTGTGGTTATAAAATAGAGGGCCAAACACTCATCGGTGGAAAAGTCTATGTCTAGCTATTTCTATAGAGATTACCAATTTCGGTTATCCTTTCTTTCCCAACCCGAATAAGCCTGTTTCCTTTCCTTTCAACCCCGGAAGAATAGGTGCGGGAATACCCCGTATTTGGTGGGTTTACGAAGAAGGCAAGGTTACAAACATGTAGGCAAGTCAGAAGGCAAGGAGGAGGGACTCTAATTGGTAACCACACTACTAAGGATCCGGGTTTAATAAAATTCGTCAAGATCATTTTCATTCTATAGATTTTGCCACTACCCTCACTTTTATCCACCTTGCTTGCTTCCTAAACTGTTCAATTTACCCGGTCACTTCTAACTATCTAAAGCATGCCCTCTTACTAATATATATTTATATTCATATGTCATTACTACTCACACTCACAAGGTACGGGAGTTCACCCGAGAAATTGAACATTTTACTTGGACTAATGACTGCAGCGCTGGGCGTAGAATCGCATCGAATCAATGAACCTTTTGCATCCGCCTATAACTTTAAATTCATGTTACCCGATGAATTTTAGAGGCCCTTCGAGTCGTATGGAGGGAGGACCTTTTGAGGCCTTTATAGGGGTTGCCCAGTTCGACCCACCAAGCACTAGGCACAAACATGGATTTCTGTCTCCCTGATTTAAATAAACTTATTGCAATCAAGTGGCAAGAGAATGGACTAAAGGAGGGACGTAAGTCGCTTGCCCTCAGAGGGCAAGGGACTGCGAGCGACATAAAGAGAGCGGGGAGGGGAAGATTTAAATAGGTTCCATCCAAATGCCCATTTTCACGCGGACAATTGCTACAAAAAACCCCCAAGAAGGTAGGTTAATTTACATCGGAGGTGCGAAGCAACACTTCCTCTCCCTCCGGAGTCGGGCGAGCGGCTCGTTTACTCGCTCCTCATCCTTCTCCCTGTTTCGTGGTGGTCCCTTAAGGGAGAAGCGGGATGCCAGATTCTCCCATACCACGAACGTCACTGGGTGGGAGACTGGATAAGACGATGAGGTGGTTTGGGCACACGATAACCTGAAGAGGGTCGTCAAAAACCTGATGATCATGCGCATCAGGACTCATCGTTGGCACCTAGATTGGTGCAAGTCGAATTGTCCGAAGGTTCGAGGAAGGAGCTACACTTCCACACGATCAAGGAATCAGTGAGTTTAAGCCCCTAAGTGTCTCACTTACGTCTCACTTTCCGATCAAATTAACCTACAGACAAGCCAGGTGGAGCGCTACAAACTCATAGCCTTCACACTCTGAGCGACATAAGAACCTCGAATTTGCGATCCCAACGATGGCAGCCGGGGATATTCAGTCCTTAGAGACAAAATAAAAGAATTGGGGAACCAACCAACATTACCCCCCTCATTTAGCAGTGTAAGAAACGAACGGGACTGGAACCGGAACCAATTGGTGTTCTCAGTACGTCCCTGCAGAATTCGAAGCCACTAACTCTGTTGGGAAAAAGCTTACACCGAAATTCCTACGGTTTTTTAGTTATATTCAGTCAATCAGTTCTCTGCGACTTGTTCATTAGTTCATGGTCCATCTTCGGAGCGGAATCTCGTTGTTTTATGTACCATGCATATGTGCTAATTCATGTTCCAATTCTCGATACTATAAGCGGGGAATTCTCATTGTTTTACTCTACGATTCACCCCAACCCTTTGCATGCACTTGGTGGGAGCTAGATACTGCAAATTTATATGTATTTTGGTTCATCCATTATGGAGTCATGCACAGCAAACGTTTCTGGGGTCAATGGTCAATCCATACCTTTTTTGTTTTTACCTTACGGGTTATGCCCCATAGTCTATGTTTCCGTTGGTTATTGTGCCTAAACGACGATCATATGTTATGGTTTTGGATGACAGGATTCGTACAAGCGAGGCTCCGGAATGACGCGCTTGACATACTGGATCCGCTCTGTCAATATGGAGCCAGCTGGTATACGATTCGTAGGTATTGCCATTTGGTTAGAGAATTCGTATCGGGTTTATAAGTGAGCCATGACTGCTCCTTTAGGATGTCCTCTGGTGTATTCTTCCCATGGCATCGATAAGGGTTTACAGATATTGAAAAAGCCATAGATATATGAAGCATTGTGGATCCTAAGCAAGCAGAGGAAATATCCGTACTTGAACTCTTTCTCTAAGGTTGGGGAACTTATACCGAGGCAAAACACTAAAGATCATGATTAACATCAGGGCTTGAGATATGGAACCGATCTACATCAATTGATACTTTTCATTGTTAAAAGGGGGCCCCTATATAGTAAGTAGTGTGTGGTAAATTCAAGAGTGAGAACCTGGCCTATCGGTTATCAATTCTACGCCCAGGCTTTAGTTCTGGCTGGCTTTCTCAATCGCTTTCGTTAAATGTTCCTGGGTATGGTGCTTACGGCTATGGTACTTGCGTCTGTGGTTTAACTGCTTAAGGACCAACAGGTTCTGCTACTGGTGTAACTTCAGGAACTGACTCTAAATGTACTGGTGTTGGGTGTACCGCTTAGCAGCTGGTACCTCTCTCTCTTGTTTAGGCCAAAAAGCAAAAATGTGTAGGCGAGAGCGAGCCGCCATAAGTGAGGGAATAAAAACCAAAAAGCAGTGGTGGCTTCGAAAGAAAGGACAGAAATAGATCCTTCTTTATATCCTAACATCGATCAAGCTTTAAACCATCGCTCAAGCAATTGATCTATCCCTCTCGATAAAGCTCTACACTTATGAGTTAACTGACCCTCCCTCTATTAGAACCCTTATCTTAAGCCATGAATAAGGCAATAAGGCCTTTATGGACCCGGTCAAGAAGAGCAATTGAAAAAAAGGGATAGACAGCTCCTTCCTCCCCCGGCAAGTAAAGGTGTCGGCCAGGAGACATACTCACTAGTCAAGGCCAGATAGGAAAGCCTTGTTCAAGCCGTAAGGGTCTTCTTAAGTAAGAGCATCCTCTGGTCTATACCCCGGGTCTTAAGATCACTGGAAAGCATCTACGGAGGAACGGAGAATCGACCTTCTTATGCGAAAAGATAGTGGCCCTAACGGCTTATTGGAGTTCCTGTCCTTCCCGTTCCTTAAGGATCAGACACGGGATAGAGGATATATATAACCTAATAGGATCTCAAGCTCTTTCTTCCTCAAGGGTTGATAAAACTGATTCTATGGCCATGGTTCCGGCTATGGAACCGACCTTGACGACCTAAAAGGTCTCTTGGGTCAGAAAGATGCTTTTTTTCCACCTTCTCGAATGCACGGATCCAATCCATACACGTCCATGAAAATCCCGCACCTTATCTCTCCCATCAATGATGAAAATGTGACCAAGGTACAAGTACAACCCCAACAGTGTGAATGGATTTGTTGGAGTCAAACACTTTTAAGGATCATCGAAGCAGGACCCAATGATGAAAAGCCCTGATCGATGTGACACAAGCTGCCAATGATGTTTGTTACCACCAGGGTACTTCTTTAACTCTAAGTAAATCCCTTGGAATACAGGAGTTGGTGTCAACAAGGGAAGGCCCACTGGAATCAAGGTATTTATACCCGTAAGACCAACAAGAGGTAAAATACATGATGTAGCATGGTGATATGGATAGACTATGACATGACACTGGGTGCAGAAGCCAAATGATAGATGCAACATCAGACTTCCCTTGTTCAGAGCATAATGGAATGGGTTTACCTGACAGTGAATTAAAATCTCAGAGTGTTGGTTGTCAATAATGGGCATAACAAGCTTATAGTGACGACTCATAGTGGGATCAATACAGAAGGGAAACAATGACATACCAATGGTATTAGTAACTTATTTAGGTGGACTGGATGCAACATTACAACATGGGGTACTGAAGCAAGAATCCAAGGCATTAGGGGATGACTCAAAATAGACGATCTTAAAAAAGGGTGTTACAATGACTACTGTGGAATTAAACTAGCCATGGGACATGGCATTACCCGTGGGCACAATGAACCTCGTAAAGAGATTCATTAAGAGTGTTTTTTTTATGAGCGAGGAGATAAATGCCTCTAATGTTACCAAGTGAATAAATAAATGTTGGTGATAACAATTGGTATGGAACCAACCAATGGTGGAGGCATCAATGATATTATCCTCATGGAGATTATGAATGATGGAAAATCAATGCAATTCGTTGTATGGATGAAGTGGATGGCTTACGTGATAGCATGATGTGTTAAAACACTAATGAATTGAAGCCGCTTGGTAATTTGGGAGTAATAAGTCATGATCATGAGAAGGAGCATGTGGATGAATCTCTGAGATATAAACTATACAGATTCCCGATCCTAGGGTAAAAATAAAAGCATTGGTGCAAAAAGAGAATGGGTTCTAATGATCTGTAGCCCATGTGGGTGGATTGAACTAATGCCAGGAAATGGCGAAATGCAAAGAATGGATGGGGGGCCAGCACCACTTGCCCAGATGAGGTGAGTACAAAAAACATATTTACAGTAGGATAGACTAAGCCAAATGCAACCTATACAGAGGGAGCATGAGACCTATATGCTAGTTTGAAGAAGTATACCTAAGGGTGATGGTGAATGACCATCCCTACTTGCCACAAGGAACAAATGAATCCTACGTAAGACTTTGCACACATTAAAATTCCAAAAGTTGGAGAGCTTGGTGGAGCCTAGAACCTTTGTGCACTCATTCCAATAGATCTCACCATCAGTTTTCCATGGCACGAGCTCGACGTAGGGGGTTTTAAACCTCCTTGTGAATTCTTTCGGTTTAGTTTTAGACATTAGGGTTTATTTTGGTGATGGTATATACAAAGGGCAAGGGCTATAATATATAAGTGTGGTGATGATGTTTCCTTTATGAGGGAACTTCATGACTCAATAGGTAGTTTATAACCCTTAGGCTGAACTTACAACACGATTTTTATAGGGGTTGAACCCATAAAAGCACCCTGACCTAGCTATACATTTATATACACTATTTATTCAGGAAGCTAAGGACTATCCTATTATCTTATTGTTTGTTCACTCCTCACTTTGAACCTATTACTTGCAATAGAAGGAATAGACTCTTTACTTATTACTAATTACTACTAGAACTCAATAAGGAATATAGAACTAGAACTCTACCTTAGCAACTCAAACTAGAACTCGAAAAGGTCGATCTCTAGTTGTCGTGAAGGTTGATCTCCCGGTTTGAACGACCTACTCGATTCATATTACATATGTAATAATGATGCGAGTATAGCTCGACCGCTCTACATGAATTTCCGGGTCGATCTCCTTCCCTAAAGAGTATCGATTCATCTTGTTGCTCTGAAACATTTTAGGGTTAGGAAGCAGGTTAAATCTTCGAAAAACCGGATCTTTTTCCTTCCTTGAAGTTGATGAAACCGCTTCACCTTCTCTTGAAAGTTTCGCTTCATCTTCGCATTCCTATCATCAGGGCACTCGAATATCCTTTTTACTCTTTACGATCTCCTGCTTACCAGACACTCGACCACCTTAAATCTCCGTGAAATCTTTTTCGATCCGGTTCAATCGTATGAACGACGGGTTCAATATTAAAGCATGCACTCGACCGCTTCATCTTCTTTCGAAAGTTTTGCTTCATCTCCGCGTGGAAAAGAAATGTTTTCATCGAGTCTCAAGCGCGCTCAACCCGCCGTGGACAGCACTAGACTAATTGCTCTCTCTCTTCCCGGCAATATATCGTTCAGTCTTTACCGATGCCGTGTGCCTAGGTGACTAACTCCATAAAGGTTTTTTTGTGAAGCGATTGGACATGAATTGGTGAAATAAATGGATGGGCGACTCTCGTTCAAGCTTAAGCGACCTTCCTTCCTTATTAAGTTAAAGCCTAAGCGACCAATCCATGGATCTCCGATCGGGCGTATCCAAACCATAGCTCTTTTTATTCGGCGGAAATGGAAGGAGTTTTTTTTGGAGACGGAGCTGCATTGCATTAAATTAATTGTTTTATTCGGAAGGACGGAGACCTTCCTTTTTCCTTCCTTTCGGAGCTGCATGAGAAATGACTAGTAAAGCTCCGCCTGCTATCTGGCACGAAGCATGGACCGACCCTCGAGCCGTCTCTTTCCATTCCGGAATGCATGCAGCATCTTGTGAAAAGAGGACACGCATCATACGAGACACGCATGCCTTTTTCGTTCGCGAAATTAACTTCATTATTCGTACCTTTTCCGTCACGGACCACCATTCAAGCCCAGTTGCTCGCCCCAAATTCCCATTCCCCGACCGCTTTAAAACAGATGAGAAGGGGAAGTTTGGCCAGCTGCTCAACCAGCAATCATCATTGCCATTATTTGGCCAAATCCGGAAAAAGCATGGGGGGGAAAGTGAAACCACCGACTATCAACAGACGAGAGTGGTTGAACGTGATTCTTGGTACCGACATGCTGAAATCGAATTCTATTCCAGTCCGGTCGAGTCATTATCGATTCTTTGCATCTTCGCCATTTACTCACTCCGTGTTCGAGCTTCTGAAGCAGTTCGAAGCGTTTGACAATGAATGGAAACAATATTACTTTATGTGCTCGCACTTTTCTATCCACTCGTTCCGTTCTATCCAATCAACCACCTGCCGTTCCCGGGGCTTCCCGATCAATACCTGGTAAGTATAATTACGTATATAATAAAGCTTTCTTTATCAAGCACTGGTAGGTAGTCATCATACACCAGTCAGTCAGTAAGTAAAAATAAAAGCATAATTATATATATATAATAAATAATTACCAGCAGCACGAGAATCAAGCGCATCCCTGGTCCCATCGGAACTCATCATGTCATATCAAGGTAAATCCAGGTCGAATTCGTCAGGATAAGGTGAAAGATCGTGATCGAAATGGGAGCAATAATAGTAATGTAGGTAGGCAAGCAAGCAAGCCTAGCCGGGAGATCCCCACCCAAACAGCAGCCCAACCAGTCAGTCCAGGACCTTACCTGCCTTGCCTGAAGTTTCCTTATTTATTATTTATATTAGCCACCCTCCCCCCCCACTCTTATGACTTCCCACCTTCCCCGGTCTTCCTCGTTCATGGATATTTTCTTTATAATGAGGTCCCCTTCGGGCCATGATAACCCCGCTCAGTCTTCCTCGTTCATGCAGAAAAGGAAGGCTTGGAAATATATATTTTCTTTATAATGAGGTTCCCTTCGGGCCATGAGGATATGCTATCGCTATAAAGCTACCTCCTTTCCTTCCAGTGAAGAAGAGAGTCCCACCCAGGAAAGAATGCCCTAAGAATCAATCCACTCACTAGCATTGGGAAGGAAAGACTAACCACATTGCTAACGCTTACCTCAGGTGCTTGGTAGTTTCACGCGTTACTACGACTTACCTGGTATAGCTAGGATACGTTACTATGTCTCTTTTCCCGCCCAGACCTAAAGAAAGCCAATCCACTCACTAGCGTGGGGAAGGAAAGACCACATCGCTATCGCTTACCGAAGGTGGTAGTTTCACGCGTTATCACGACTTACCTGGTCAATGAATCTCGCTAGGAAAGGACTTACATGAAGGGTAACGGAGAATTCCTCGTCCTGTCAGTCCAATTAATCCAGCTATGAAGGGTTTTGTAATTCCGCGCAGTACTTCCGCTAAGTAGAATCGATCCAGTAGAGTAGTTGTTTCACCAGTCGAGTAGAGTCGAACCCAAGGTGAACTTGTACTTACCCAAGCCCAAGTCGAGTCGAACAGTAGAGTTGAATTGATCAGTCTAGTTGAATTGATCATTGCGAAATGGCTATACAGGGGAAAAGGTTAAATGGCTATACAGGGGAACTTGGTGAAAAGGCGGCTATCCAGTTACTCAATCTAGGAAGGGATTTGTACTTCCGCAGTACTTCTGCCTTGGAAGGGTTAGATCGATAGGGAGCTAGATAGATAGGGAAAAAGCTTGGTAGACGAGATAGGGAAGACAGCTAGGCAGACGAAGAAGGTTTATACTATTCTGTTATTACTGACTTGGAAGGGAGGGTTGGTCTTGGAAGTTAGGCTAATTATAGAATAAAGCCAGGCAAAAAGAGTCAAGGTTTCATGCGAGGGTTGGTGCGAGGGTTGGTTTCTGTCTGTCTGTTAGGCTCTTATAGGGCTCAGAACCGACAGACTCACTGGCGGGCATGATAGAACTCACTCCAAGGCTGGGAGAAATTGCATTAATAAAGCTATTTATCCCTTCTTACATCTCCGGTATGAAAGGCCAGTCATGAACCCTTCCCTCTAGCCTTACACCCGTAGCCTTTTTTTAATGCTATTTATCCTGTTCGAATCGTATGACC
>Ga0233342_1000114_pt1 | contig 25188 bp, 15 predicted proteins | sample GEONDECOMP273_FD_180706 | JGI IMG/M metagenome (GOLD analysis project Ga0233342, IMG submission 180706) | Leaf litter microbial communities from Shasta-Trinity National Forest, California, United States - GEON-DECOMP-273 | ecosystem: Environmental > Terrestrial > Plant litter > Unclassified...
CTTGGAAATGGGTTCCCTGGAGATGGTTGTCCATGTGTTACCAGTTTGACGTGACCAGTCATGATACCCCACGTACACAAAAGGAGGTTTCGTGCATATTAATTCTAATTGCCAGGAGGTTGCCATTAAATAACTCACCTAATCGTTCAGGACCATAAGGTAAATCCTACCTACTTAATGAGGGATACCTTAATACCGTAATATATTAGGGTTACTTATATATTAATAAAAGGGATCACCCAAGTCAACTTGAAAGTTCATTTAAATTGAATTAATAATTACATTTAACTACGTTTCGAACAGATAGGCAATATGCCTAAGAAGCTAGGATGATTGCTGCGATTGATGGCTGGGATGTGTCTGTGTGTGGAGGCGCGCGTGGCCCACCGTACGAAGGAATAATCTATGAATGTGGTGGCAGGGTTGGTTATTCAAATAAAAAACTGCCTGACCGTATCAGAGCGGCCAGATGAGTAAGTTTGAAATACTCTAATCCCATCTGATAAATATGCTTATTTGGAGTGGTTCCGGTCGATACGAAAAAGGCCTTTAAACCGTGCATTTTATAAAGAGGCACGTTATGGTTTCCGGGGTTGTAGGCAGTAATATTATCATCTGGGTTATATAACTCTCATTTGGCTATAGTAAACTTGTTTATTGGATGCACGTAGGTTTATTCCATACGTTACATACACAGCCTTCCCCTCGGGCTTACTAGCCTACTTATTATCGCCGGGGTTATGCTTACACTGGAGGGGAAGAGGAATGAGGGGCTATGGTAAAGTAAATCCTACATTGCGAAGTGCCTTAGATTTAATCTCTTTTATACCATGTGTATTAAATGAAGCCATCCACCTCCTTTAACTTATTAACCAAATAATTGAATCCATGTAAGAGGTTGATGGGCAAGTCTTCTCATATAGTTATGGAGGCATGGGCCAAGTGCAATTGTGAGGGGAAGTGTAAGAGTCTTACATTCCTATTGTCAAAAGTTATGTTAGCCATCATTTTCCTCTATTCTCTCATTACCATCGACTTACCATGCATTCTAGCACTCTCACATTCATGCTGAAAAATACCATGTTTTATTCTCCTTTTAACTAACTATGAGCCAGATTGGAAATAGAGAAAAATAAACATTGTAAAGAGTAAATTGCAGACATTAGAGGAAGGATGGAGGGTTGTAGATAATCATAAAGGTTGGGCATGTTAGAAAACCATCACCCATTGTATATCTTCTATTTCTTGGATGCTTGAAAGCCAAGTATTTATCTTGTAGGCCAATTTCATAATGCATACAACCACAAACTTACCTATTTTTATGCTAACATTTCATAGCACTAGAGGGAATAATATCTCTGAGGGACTATTGAGTAGAAAAGGAGAATATCTTCCTTTTTAAAAGGCAAGGACATCGATGCAAAAAGTGAGTAGAGATGCAACATTGTATATTGTATTATCCCCTTGTTGATGCCCCGTTGGATTGGATATGGCAAGGACCCTCTGACAATGTGGATGATACACTGGCTAGTGGTTAATGCTATAGGTTATAAACCTTTTTATTCCCTCTACCTGGCTCTACTCTCAAACAACAACTTGGTTTGGGGCTCTTGGGTATGACCACCCTCACTTACTAACGTCATGGGCACGTAGGAACCTGAAGAGCTCTAGTCCCTTCTCCCTGAGGTCTTGCTCTTGGAACTTATGCCAGGAATGAGGCCAGTTAAACTACTGCTTAGAATTATGCTGGGGCTGCCTATTGTGATGCTGAGAATACTGCTTGTGCTGTGAATCCGTTTTCGAATGATGCTTTCGGGAATGAATGATCCTTTGCTAGTAGTCTGTAGAGCCAGTATATCCGCTTGAATCCAAAGATTTTCATAACTCGTTCCGTATCAAAATAAATGAGTAGGCTTGGCTTCTGTCTAATGGCTTAAGGTGAGAGGCGGAAAGCGAGAGATCAGTCAATACCGATCACAAGCCGTAACGAAACGAGGATAACGCACCTCCAAGACCGACGGCCATATAGAAAAAGGAAAACAATGAGGAAAGAAGGGGAGGCCAACACAGATATAAAGGGAGACAACGCAAACAAACAAGCGAGACCAAGAGCGAGGACCGGAATTAGTTCCAGCAGCACCAGTTTAACCAAGATCATTTCCATAAGCAGTTGAGCAAGGTCATTCATAAGACACGGAATAATTCCTAGCATAACAAGCTCTCATCAGCATAATTCCAAGCATCATCCCAATCATCCGAAAAAAAATAAGATCCCTTCCTTCTTACCACAACTGGTTGTTCCTGTGGCACTTAAAGAGAAAGCGAGTAGGCTAACCAAACATAATAATAAACTCAAAATGAGTGTCCCGAGTAATGCGCCTGGGCACCTGTACTATAGGACGGAATAAAGTAAGTATATTAAGAAATAAATATTATATCTACATATATATAACAATGCTTTGGTTTGTAGCATATATGGCTGTATGTGGCTCAACTAACTGGGACTGAAAAACTCACGTGTTGAAAATGAACTATATATGTCAATGCCAATAAGGCTCTAAGGGTTTGGCAGGTATATCGTAAAGCAGCAGCAACCCTCCTTGCATCCGTTGGCGGGTATCTCGTCCAGTTGTGTAGTTTTAACGTAATTAATGCAGATGCGTATCCATTATTTTTCAAAGGTAAATAAGCACTGGCTGGATGTAATTCAGCACGGGCTAGCTGGGCAGGTATCGTTTGGGCATAAAGCAGCAGGGAGGGAGCTTAAAATATAGGCGGGTACCAGTGGGTTTTGGAGATAAGATGTTAAATTAGAATAAACTCTCTAAATTGAAAATAGGATTCCAAAGACGTATAGAGCTGGTTATATCGCATACTATATTCGGATTGATAGTACCACTTCGAGGAAGGCCAGATTACATACGCCACCTTAGCACTCTACAATTTACCATATACTCCTGATAGGCTAGGTTCGCATCTTGATACGCCACCTTTCTGTACTGTATTTACAATCTCTTGGGCTGGTGGCCTCCCTCTACCCAGAACCTCTTACTCGACCTAAACCCCGAACTCGAAAGAACCACAGCCCTAGAACCTTGACCTAGAAATCGACCCTCGACCCTCTCCTTTTAGTCGAGCAGCTCCGCCCCTCGATCTCGACAAAACCATAGGCATCAAACTATTCCTCCATCGATACGGAACCATATCCCTCCCTACATCACTTATCGCTATGGAACAGGAGTTCCTACATCGAACGGGTTGAAGGATTGAATGATGAAGCATTACATACGTTTCAAAAACATGAAAAGATAATACGCTACTGACAGTGCTTATACGATTTCACATAAGCATAGCACTTAAAGCCAAGTACACGTCCACCTAGTACACAAAGTCGTTCCAGTCCGCGTAAGGCACCCGCCCAGTCCAATCAGTCCGCCAAGCCTAGCCAAGTCCAACAGAAAAAGCCTTCAACATCAGCCAAGCCCACCGAGGAGTGATTGATTCATGGATTTTCTTGATTGCCAGTCTTATAAAAGGGGTGGTCCAACGGGCGATGCCAACAGATAGAACCCCGACGGAGGGAAACAGACAGACATGTAGAAGAGACGGGAAGGAAAGGAAGGAATCAGCCGGAAGCCTTTCAACAGAAAGAAGCAAGCCAGGTCCAACAAGTCCAACAAGAAAGAAGCCTTTTGCCTTTTGCCTTTCACCTGCAACCTGTTACCTCTCAACAGAAGCCTTCAGCCTTTAGCCTTAAGCCATTCAACTTTAGCCTTAACCAATATTGTCCAACTGATAGTTGAAAGTGCATTTTTTTCAATCGGAAGATTGGAGCGAAGCCGCTTGTCCTTCATAGGGCAAGGCATTTCACGACGTTTCGAACGAATAAATAGGGGATGGCACAGCTAGGATTGCCGGGATTGATGCTTGCCGGCTTTGAGTTCGTTACTTGCTTTATTCGTTACTGGCAGGCAGGCTGGAATAAGAATCGGGCTAGCCCAATAAACGGCAGGCTGGGAGAATAAATGAAACGGGACTGCTTGCTTGCTGGCTTGCTGCTTCGATCCTTATGCCTTCCGAATGACGAAAAACTCGCCGCCTGCCTGATCCCGCCTCCCTTCCTGCTTCAATCGACCTTACACTGAATGCCTTCGACCTGATCTATCTCTTGATACCTGACCGTCTCTCTCTACCCGACCTGCGAAGAGCTTGGCAGAGTGCTGAGATCGACAAACAAACCGACCACCCATCCTTTTACCTGACACTGACTGCCTTCATCGACATTGCGACCGAACCTTCGAACTGAGGTCTATCTCTCTTGCTGCTTGCTTGTGTATGGCTGCTGTAATGTGTGCTATTGGGTACGAACCTATTGGCATGTAGAACTGGGCACCATGGCACGGACAACTGGGCACGGACTAATTGGGACACACGGGCTATGGGGTACGGAGACCATGTAAGTAACAACCTCCTGGGCATGTTGGAAGTGAACTGGTGGGCAGTGACTACCTCCTGCTGTCAATGGTTCATGGGTAGAGCTGTTGGGAAGGCCTGCTGTGGTGTCTCTGGCAGATGCTTGTGGGTAAGTACTCACTGTAGTAACTAACTGTGTTTCCATAGGAGTAAGCTGTGTAGGGGGAAGTTGTTTGTGTGAACCCCTCTGTTGGATGGCTGTATTCGCGGGAACCTCTCTCATGTGTTAAATCAATAAAAAGAACCTCTCCGGGAAGGCATAACCCATTTCCCTGACTGGCATTACCTTCCCTTCCTAGCGTGAATTAACTAACTATGTGTCTGCCGATGATCATCACCAGGTGCATAGTAAGTAAAGCATAATCCATCAAATCGAGTAACTTCAGTTCCTCCGTAAGGGTAAGCGATTTCGAGGGTTGAGGTTTAGGGCAGAGGGTTAGGGATATGTGTGACTGCTGCTATGTGGTGTGGGGCTATTACTGGCATTGACCGGTTGGCAATGAGGGGCTATCAGCTGTCAATGATCGGCTATCGGATACCCTATTGTGACTCACTCACTCGGTCCCGTACCTTACCGTCCCGTACCTTACCATGTTGGGTTATGTGGCATGTGATGGGGGTGATTCGGGTATGTGGGGCTATGTCTGACTGGCGTATGAACCTCAACCAGTGAATCATCATATGTAACGCATCGTCATTCATTCCTTTCTTCCAGACCGTCGAAGTAGGAACATTCCGTTGTTCCGTAGCGGTAAGTGCATGTAGGAACGATGGTGTGTTGCATGGCGGTAAGTGTCTAATGCCGTAGGGTAGGTAATCGGGCTAACCAAGGAATCGGGAGTAACAAGGTGCGGAGCTCTTTCCCGACAAAGGAGGGGAAGGAATTGGCACCTTTTTTTCATAAGTAAAATAAGTCCGGACAGGAGGTTCCACTTCGACCATCTAAACTTAGACTACTTTACTATTGTCTTGGGTAGAACCAATCAATTGAATAGCAAAAAGGGGAAAGGACAAACTATCTTATCCTGATTGGTTTTTTCAGGCGAGCCAGCTAAATCCACATTTCGCCCTAAATATAAAGTGGGGCCTAAGCTATTTAATAATCTACTCGTTATTCCATCGAACCTTTATTAATGTAAGATTAATAAATGAATTCAAAGCTGCCCCATATTTGAAACATATTAGGAGTTCTATTCTAGGCTCCACTTTCAAAGTGTCGAACTCGTCCTGTGTCTATTATACCAGTATTCATTCGTGTCTATCCGTGTCTTTCAACTTCGAGAAAGGCTGGTCTCTTATCCCTAACCATCCTAACCCTGATAAGGGGCAGTCTCGTCCGTCTCCACTAAGGCCAGCTATTTAGGACCGGAAACTACTCTCAATGGAGGCGAAATCCAGCTTCTCCCGCCCGCTGCCTGAGACTAATCAATTGGAGGGAGAAACTATCCCTTTGTAGCCAATAATAACAGAGCGAGTGATGGATAGGATGAAAAAAACGATGATTGAACTGGGTCAGGTCTGCCCTTTTATAGTGATCCTCTATTGAACTGGGGAATAAAAGGTACGAAGTCGCTTGTCCGCATCGGGCAAGGCTACCTCTACCCGACTGAACTCTCAAGGCTACCTGAATTCGACTCCCATTGCCAGCTCCCGGGGATCCATGAAAGGACCTATTTTTTTGATTAGTGGCTCTTTCACTCGATCTCAAAATGTAACTAGTTATGCTAAAAATCGATCCGAGACAGGGAAGTATGCTAGGCGATATGGTAATTTTTAGAGTACGAACCTGGCCTATAGTGGCCCGCTCATCCATCCATCGGTGAGGGACTTCTTATAGTTTCCCCAGATAGCTGCTTTATAAGTGCCCCAACCTAATTGTAGTAATTCGAGTATACTATTTTCCTTTGCTTTATTCTTTCTCTTCCTTTCCTTATCATTTTTGAGTGATGAATGGGCTACTCCATTACATCTGCTCACCTTTTGTTTAGTTAGGTGGCAAAGGTAGGTGCAACAAGTCAACTGTTATTTGTTGGATGATACCCTTGTGCCAGGAACTATTGCTACTGCGGTACTTAATATGAATTAAGTTCCGGGTAAAGTAATACCTACGTTAGGCTAAGAAATGGATCACCCAACGAATGGGGCACTTCTATTCTAGGTAAAAACAGGGTTAGAATGGATAAGATTGAAATGGATTGGATCAACCACCAAGTATTCAATCCCTCTATGGATTATTTCTTTGGTACACCCTCTTTACATCATAAGCTGCTACCAACCAACCACCTAGCGTGGCGTCTTAACAACCCTTTCTATACTTGCTTGTTCATAGATATGAACTTAGAACATTGGAAGGAAGGGTCAGGCCTTAAGGTCCCAGATACAGACCCTTATTTTAGGAACTACTTAAGCCTGTAGGATTACTTTCAGTTTGACCTAGAACAACCACCCAGTCGTTTGATCGTTGGAACTTACCTTTTTATTAATGCCAGATTTATTATATCTTACCGGCCGGCTTGGGTGAGCACTTCGAACATTGCTATTTACTTTCCTCAGTCTACTGGCATTACTTCTGTGTTACTGTGACCTAACCACCTGTTCTCCTTAACCAACCTCTATCTATTTACTGCTACCTCACTTCCCCAACCAACTTAGTGATGGATGGATGCCCCAACCACTTGCTGAATGAATGCTTAGTGGGATACGGCACTATTGCTATTGTTCTGGCTGGGCTGAACCCCCATATACGATTGATGAATTAAGACAAACAGCATTGCTAGGAAATAAATGCCTATTTCCCTTTACTTCACTGTTACCTACTCCACCAACCCCCCATCTTTAGCTCAATGAAAAAGAAGCAAGTATAACTAGCGGGCCACCATGATAAGCATAAGAACTAAAGGATCAAACAACTCTACCATGTAGCCTCCAATCCATAAAAGTGAAACATAAACATCCAGCAAAATAGTATAATAGTTTCTAAATAAACTTTAGTGGGGACCCATTAAGTTACCTTTATGAGTTGTACTTTAATAGGTAAAATGAAAGGGGAGTTGTTGTGGGCACAACAGGTTTTCATCCTTATAGCTTTGTACTTCCATTTTAAGACATCTCATGGTGTCTAGTAGTTCCATGGTTTCAATTTATCTCCTATGCCCATTTGATTCTGTCTCTTCACGCCCCATATTAAGGTTCATGCTCTTTCATTATTATGAATGGCTATAAGGTATCTGTTTTAATCGACGGGATTACAGGAGGTTACCAGTAGTGCATCAACAGAATATAACATATAAAGCATAGATAACATATAAGCATGCAGTAATATACAGAGTAAAGGAGAAGTAACGGTGGACCAGCAAGAAGGCTTCTTATATATATACCATCATAGCATTACAGAAGTAACCATTCATTCCTATCTTTTATCTGGCTCAACAGCCTATATATAAGGTGCTACGCTCTTTCCCGACAAAGGAGGGGAAGGACTCTAAGATCCTTTTTATGAACGAGTATTCAACTAGGGTAGGTGCTTTGAACCTAAACCCCTGGACGAGGTGGTAATAGTTGGTCTAAGAAGTGGGTAAGAGTTGGTCCTGTCAGAGTCTTTGGCCCACCTAAAGTAAGTAGTTAGAGTTGCAGGTTGCTTCTTAGTGCCAGCGGAACCTGTACGAGTGTAGTTGCCCAATCTAATCTTACATGTAAGGGGCCGGCCGGCTCCTTAAGAGCAAGTACCATTCATTGGTTCTACTTATGCAAATAGCCAAACACCTGGAGCTCTTAAACACATGCTTCCTTAGATCAGGAAGGACAGTTGCCGGGTTTAACTAAAACTAAAGCTTGAACCACACTAAGTACGAGTAGCCGGGATAAACCTACACCTTTACGATTCTTCTTTTGCCGGCTGCTAAATCGCCCCCCGTACAAACAAGTAGTTACTGACCCGCTAAATAGGCGGCTCCCCGTACCTGTAGTTGGTGACGGCTGCTAATTCCTACAATACGGGTTGGTAAATAAAACTAATAGATACATGACTTATCTATTAGTTTTTTCCCTTATTGGTGAGGACGATTGGACGTAACTCCCTCATGGCAAAATGACTCTTATGACCTCTTTTGAAGAATGAAAGGATCCAATCAAAAAGCCTTGCCCGATGCGGACAAGCGACTTCGTACCTTCTTAACATTCTTTTTTAGAGAAACCTAGTTTTTAGCAGGGCCAAGGCTTAGTGGGTCTTCGGGGGCAATAAAATGGATTTTGTCTTTATGAAGATTCGCATTTAATATAATTTATCTAGGTTAGGCGGGATTTCTTAATCCGCTGGGCGTGGCTAGGCTGGTGAGCTCATGGGTGCGATAGGTACCGGGCTTTTATACTTAGGCTTTTCTACTTGACTACCCTGTGCCTTGCTTTTAGGGAAGACCTGGGATGGGAAAGCCACATTAACGGAAGTTTGACACTTTTTTTTCATCTCGTAACTGCCTTCTCACTACTGCCTTAACTTCATAAATTGAATGGGGGGAGGCACTATGAATGACTATTTACCTTAGCCCTACCGAACCTTTACTGAAGTGCATGCTTGCTATCTACCTACCTTACTTTCTTACTACCTTCACCCTACCTTTTAGGTATTGCTTTCCATAAGAAATACATTGCTGAAGCCGAGCCGGGAATGCTCTGTAGAGTCGGCACTATTAGATTGACCTTTACCAACTACTTGGTATCACGTATTACCACTTGTATTTAAGAGCATCATAAATTTCTTTCTCAATTTGATTGAACCCATTGCTAGGAAGAGCTCTACTTACTTACACCTACTTTTACTTTTTGTGTTACCAACCACCCACCTGATGAATGCGGCTACTGCACTACTATACCTTCTCTTATCAGGCCAGGTAAAGAAAGCCGGGATACTTTATTAACAGCAGCGCAGCACACAGAACCATCTCATCTTATAGCGCTAGATATTCTTCTTGGGCCGGGAACCCATATACTCTTTCTTAATTAAGACAGCTGGGATAGGAACGCCAGTTGCTTACTTGCTTTACTTAAGTGTTCTCAACTGGGCACCCTCCCTGTTCTCTTTACCCACCAAAAGCCTATCGGTAGAAAAAAGACCTTCCCTTTCCCTAGTTCACTGATCTTACCCAATGAAGTTAGTAAGGAGGAGGTAGTACCCAGTTATAACCTTTAGCTTCGTTCTCTCTGGCTGTAGGCGGTGAAGATAACAGGCCTTTGGTTCGCTCATCCAAACTGGACTAGTGCTCAGTGAGCTTATAAATGGCACATTACAAAAACATATATCTGTTCCCAGTGGTGAGTTTCCTTGGTAGCATAAGAAAGCAGTTACTTCAGGCGGCAGACATTGCCCTTTGGCATTCAATACTACCTTACTACTTAGATAATTTGTACGGGCTTAGGCACTTAGTATTACCTATGCCTACTTCATTACTTTAGTTGCAACAGCCACCAACTAACCGGTACCCTTATAACCAACCTTTATAGACCGGCCGGCTAACTTACCTTTAGAGCTTTTTATGGGCTTGCTTAGGCTGGCTGGCACTGAGGGAGTTATATGAAAACATACTAAAAAAATATTGTATACAAACAGATATATATTTATATATATATATTCTAATTATGCTATTACTTGTACTTGGCTCGTATTTCACGAACGTTTCGAGAGGAGACATACCAGCCCACTCCGTGCCTCAACTTTGAATCTCTTTGGGTGGGGGGACGATGGGCTTCACCGGATACAATTTCTTCATTATAGGACAACACCCTATTTGTACAACCCCAGCTTTAGAAGTGCTTTCAGAATCCAACTACTTCCCATAACGCATACATCCCTTTCAGAGTCCCTTGCTCCATATATTGCGGTATGGCACGGCTGGTCGTCTTACTTATTGCAGAATTAGGATAAAATCGGACGAACTAGGATTCAGAAACTGCTTATGGATAGGATTGAGAACCACCACTCACTGTTGGATCTTCTTTAGAAACCTTTTGTCTTTTTCTTATTTAGGAACTACCTAGATATAATATCTTATTTTGAACAATGACTGTTTGCCAAACGTCGTCAAGCAATATAGGTTTATACTACTCACATCCTGAAGGGTTCTAAAATAATACATCTTGGATCGTTGGAACTGCTGCTTTTTTTGAGTGATCCGCAGGGACGAAGGCCTTGCATAATTACATATATAAAGAATGACTGAATCCGGCGTCTGCGTCAGAGGATATGAAGTGTATTGATTAGACAAACCACCGCCCCTCGGTTCCACGAGATAAATCCCGGTTTCATATTATATATGCTTACATGGTTTTCGGTTCAATTAAATGGCTTGATGGATAGAATTCGTAGCTTTTCTCTATATACGTTAAAGTGGTTTGCTAAAAGGATCACGGTTAAGTTCCCGTAGAGAAATCGAGTTCAGATGCCCGGTCCAACCTTCGAAGCGTTTAAAGTGGCACCTAAGCGTGGTCGTTTTCGTGCCCCAATAAAGTGCAGTTGATCTCGGCATCCGCCTAAGCTTCTAACCGCCCTGCCCTATTTATGAGCCTATTTATGGATTCGGGGCAATGAATCGCTCAACAACCTATCTGTTATTTCTGACCATCACAACACACCTCGACCTATAGGGCTATATACCTTCAGCTTATAGTTATGCCCGTGGTTTCATTAGTGCATAAGATTGAATAAGTAATAGTTCCATTATTACCATAATACATTTTGCTTTTTATTACTGGAGATTTTGTTCACCATTATACAACACTTGCTTCCCCTACGGTGCAGTACTTTTTATTAGTAAAAATAATTATTGTCTCCGAGATGTCGCAGCAGCAAGTATTGGAACGTTTTATTGCTATATGTACTAATGCCCATAAAATTTTCTGACACAAGAGGGAAAGCGTAGAACACCAGAACCCACTAACTTGGTTGGCATTCAAGGTTGCACAAAAAAATGACATCTTATATGTCCAGAAATTAGATCCTGCTTCTCCCAACATATCAGAGGAACCATTCAGGTTGTTAAACGAAAAGGATGGAACGCCCGCCCTTATAACCAAGGGTTTTCGATATCCTATTACATGGGGCATATCCCTCAAGGAGCTCCAAGCACGTAGCTTTGCAAGTTCTATAAAAGTGAGCTTGGAAGTAGCAACATAAAAAGAAAGTTAGGCGCCTAGCTCATAAGACCCAGCACCACATTAGCCCAAGTTGTCCTACAGATCACACTCAACTATATCACCCTTTGGACCCGTTTATTACCACACTGCTTTGAATGAACCAAGATTTACTTTTGCTTTTTATAGAGAGAACATATTTCCTTCAAATCACTCTATTATTTACCCGCGTGAGGAATATATTGAATTAAGCAAATTGCCCAGGTTCGGACGTCTATATCTTTATCTGAAAGCTAGTTACTTTCCCAAACCATATAATGTAAACGACCTAGGGCACGCTAAACTACAAGTATTCCAATGGTGGCTGGCTCATAATTTGGTTATCCCGCATAAACCCCATAGGATATTTTCACTTATAATCCAAGGAGTAACCCAATCACATAAATCCGTTTTCATGCAGCTCCTCTCCCGGTCCCCTCAAGAAAAGGTAGCTTAAGGGTAAGTTATTTTGGTGCTTTGAAGAATGGGCGGGGGAGCTACCTCCTTGTTAAATATAACAAATGCAAAAGATTAGATGATCTCTAAAACTAGGTCTCCTTGGTATATATATATATACCATTAAAGGGCCTAGCCGACCAATAAAAAAAGAATATCATAATAGGAAATGTAAGATCTAGGGCTTAACAGTCTCCGCCGCTGTGCCTGTCAACCTGCTGGTATCCATTGGAATAGTTAGAGGAGGGACCTCACATCCTTAACTGCTGGCTTCGCGGTGGCCAAACCAAACATTTAATCATATCTCTTTTGCAAGCCAATCATTTGCTGATTAGAATCATTAGCTTGCTGGTCCAATGTATCTATCAATGAATCCACTTCATTCTGTTTCTGGCTCAAGAGAGCCTGCAACCTTCTTGTCTCATCATCTCCCACTTACATTCCTTGAACTGCCCTGACCAGCTGTTCCGGTGTTGGGGTGACTGTCTCAGCAAATTTGACTTTCGATGCTATTCCTTTATCCAATGTAGCTATCTTGGTGCTCTGCTGCATTATTTCCCTCTGTGCTTCTTGCAACTTTCTCGCTGGATCTTCCTTTTCCGCGTGGGCTCCCTTGGGAAGGGGCTGCTTTCAGGCTCGCTTGTTGACGACCGCGCCAGCATAAACCATCAAAGCACGGTCTAGAGCCTCCTGCTCTAGTCTGGCCCTTTTCTCTGCTTGTTCACTGTCGGCCTTTTCTTCCAAGTCCCCGGGCCTTTGTCTTTTGATGCCGGACTGCTGGGGCATCCTCCTCTAATAAGGCTATTCTAAGTTCTTCCCAAGTGGACTTGTTGGCCAACTTCTCCAATACAGGGTTGGAGACGTGCTTATGATATTCCCTGCCGGAATCTGTGCGGATGTTGTAAATCACATCGTGGGGATCGTATACCCACTTGCCTCCTGCTTCCAAGTGCATTTATCTGAGGATCTTTTCAGCTCTATCCCCAGCTAACCTGTTCTTCACTAGGAAAGGTCCCACTTATTGTGGCAGCTTTAATATAACAGCTGCTCTCCTTTGTGTGAAGTGGACGTAGTCACTGATAAATCTTTGACGAATGTACTCCAGTGCGAGCATCCTCGGGGTGAGGAATGCTGGCAGCTTGAACGGATCATGCTCCATGCCATACACCCTTATCAGGGTGAAGTATTCAAATAGGTACTAGTCACCAATTCTTGTGTCTTTGGTGAGTTGGAGCAATTCTTTCATGAGCGGGAGAACTCTTGGTAGCTTCTCGCTGAAAAGAAACTGATACAAGATAGACATAAAGGAATTCAGGTAAGCCTTGACACCTAGGTTGGTCACGGGCTTACAGACCATAGGTAACCATTCAATGGTAGGTAGGGCAATATGATTCTCGTTTATCATGCGGGGGTGAAGGGTTCCTATATAAAGGTAATTCTGATGGATAAAAATATGCACAAGATGTGATTAATGCCTGAAGGATCTAGTGGCTCTAAAGTCCTTCAACTGTGAATGCATCGACTCGGCAATGAATGTACACAGGTAAAACTGGGCAAAGGAGTTGTCCAGCGGGCTTTGCATGGTAACTAGGAAACCAAGGATGGTAGACTCTACGACAAGACCTGACTCGAGACACAGAACTTGGGCAATCGTAGACACAGCTATTCTGGACATTGGAGTAATAAGTTCCACAGAAAAAGCTAATAGGTAAGTTTGGGGCGTAGGAGTACCTTTATTGAGATGCATTGGCAGTAATTTTGCCCTCAGCTGAGGTGTAAGGGCAGTAAACTTTTGTGGTAGGGTATCTATATCTAGGGGTAGCATCTCCTTCCTATCTCGGAAAAATAACATTGTATGCATGGTTTGGGGTGTAAGATTTAACACCACTTTGCCATCTCTGGCAATAACTTTGATTTGATATAAATAATAGTGTTCGCACACCCAGTGCACCAACTCCGGGAAGTTGTACACCTGAGGTATCTGGTACATGTTTCAAAAGTCCATGTGCACGGAAGCATTAGTTTCCATGTGTACTTCTGAGCTGGATGCAGCTGGCGAAGGTTGAGCTGCTTGACTTGCTTGTGAAGAGGCTTGCATGGTAGGTGGGGGCACCCATTCCCCTAATTACTTCCTCCAACCATTCCAAGTTGACAACATACCATAGAGATGTTCCTCTTACATGGCCGAGGAGGATATCTTACCCATACCCCGGGAAGGGGCGAGGTTGACGACGGCATGAACCCGGTACGGCACACAGTACGGGGACGAATGATCCTGCTAGTGAGTCATAGCAAGCAATTTCCACACCAAGAGCAAGTTACTACAGATCATTATAGATGATTCACCTCTTGAGAATCATAGACATACTGAAAGTCTTTGAATGAAGCTCTAGTCCGTGTAGAGTAGTACGTGCCCACCTGTTGTTCTACGTGACCCGTTGTAGATCCCCCGTTACCAGTAGGTTGTAAGTGACCTGTTCTACGTGACCTGTTGTAAGTTACCAGGAAGGAGTCGTACGTTACCACCTGTTGGAGTTGGAGAGGATCCCCCATTACCAGTTATACGTGACCTTTTCAAAATCCCCCGTGCCCTGGAATAATGAGGTGGCGGTGATGATCCTATGTTTGTTACCAGTTCGACGAGGAGGTAATTCTATGTGCGAGTTTCTCATACCCCCCATCCCAGGAGGTTACATTTACCTTGTTGATCCCCAGTATGATACCAGTCCGCTTTCCCCATTATCCTTTCACTTTACGATATGATACACGGGTAATACAAATTTCCATACAATATTGAAATCAAGAATTAATACGAAAAGCCATGCTCTAAAGAGAAGACTAAGTAAGACGACCACCAAGAAGCTATGCCCATCCATTCAGCAATTGATCATGGGGAGCAAGGGGAGCTACATCCTCGGCTATTCAACCATCCAGCTGTGTTTCTGAAGTGCTGGCAATAGTTTATAGGCAGTTTGGATGATCCATCCCAACGAGGCTCTCTTATGGACCATAATAAAGCCATCCGGCAGTTCAACGATATCTGTCTAAAGGGAAAGTATCTCGGGACCATCATTCCTGCCTTTGTAAGATCTAATAAGTAAGGCAATAGTAGTAAAGAGTTCAGTTTCCACTATCCAAGGGGTTTTTTGTTCCTGTGCCACTTCCATAAGATATAAAGGTCCTTGCAATGCTGTCTGAAGCCCGTCCATCCAATGCGAGGTTCTCTGATAGACCACCACATAATCCAAGCCATCCGTTAAACGATATAAGCTAAAGGGGAACCCTCTAAGCTAATAAACCATCCATCTATCCGGTGCTTCTAATTGTATAGCAGTAGCTACTAAGCGATTGGTATAGAGGGCTAAAAGTGCTTGCTGGTTCTTGGGTAAATAGTAAGTGTGGAACCAACAAGGAGGTTCTGATAGTGCCTCCCCTACTCTACTGGTATTCCTGGGTGAAGTGAATAGTGACACTCCATTGTCTTAGGGTGACGGGAAAAGTAAAGGGTAAGGTGATCCATCCAATCCATCTGGTGCTTCAAAGAGAAAGTAAGTAGCAGTCCCGACTCACCAAGAACGGGTGGATAACTATGAGGTTAAGACATTGAAAGGTAAGTCTATTCTTAGCCAGTCCAGTAGGTTCAAATTCCTGAATCGTATCATCCAAAAAAGATTTTGGAAATTCTTCGATAGTGTAATTACGTATATAATAATAGGCACGGAGGGAGTTCTTTAACCCAGATGAATCATCATATGCCTCCGACCCTGTTCCAACAAATATTTTATTTATCAAATATGTGTCTGACTAAGGTTTCTTGGATCGACCGGAACAACACAACCTGGTGCCTTAATATGGGAATCTTATCCGCTGCGCTCCTCAACTGTTGATCTTTTTGGGGGGCTTCACCGGATACAATTTCTTAATTAAGACAGCGTCCTATTTGCACAATCCCAGCTACTTCAGTGCTTACAGAATCTACTTCACCCACATGCTATGATTGCCTTGGAGGGAGGACCTAGCAAAGCAGCTGGTAGCTCTAACCGGGTAGCCCTAGACCATGCTGCAATGGATGGTATGCCCCAACAACCTCTTGCTTCAGCCAAGAATACTTAGTAGGTACGGCATACTATTCACCTTTCACTTACTTGCTTTACTTAAGTCTTACCAAACACCCACCTCTTTCACCACCAACCTTACGACTTACCTTTCTTTGTAATGCCCCAAACAGCGAGTGTTGCACCGGCTTCCATTGGGTGGACCACCTTTAATACATACAGCAGTCCTGGTCTTACCAGCGCAAGGAGGCCCAGTCTCATTTCCAGCATAAGTTGAACACGTTTATTGGGCATTCATTCCCATAATCATTGTAACACGGGCATTCGGACACATTGATTCCAATCAGCATCAGTCCCGGCAGGATCATTTCCAGCAGTTGAACCAGCAGAACCGGTCCAAGCATCATAATGTCCATAAGCGTTCGTTCCCAGTATAAGTTTAAGCATCATCATTAGACCCGGCAGCAACCCCATCATAAGTGTAACCGAATTATTTCCAGCATAACCAGTCGAACCAGATCATTCATTATTCCCCATAATTCCCATGAACAGTTGAAGGAGCATAATTCCCAGCATAATCAGGAGCAAAAGGATTATTTCCATCTAGCAAAAGCATTACGATAAGCAGCAGCCGAACCGACATAATTTCCATAAGCAGTTCCCAGAGCATTCCCGGCATCATTATTCCTGGCAGCATTTCCACAAGCAGTTTACAGTCATTCATTCATTCTAAGCATCATAATTTCCGGCATAATTCCTAGCATAATGAAATGGAACGGAGCACTGGTCCGGTATGGAACCCAGCAAAAGGAAGGCGGCAGGCCAAGACCTTCTCGCTGCTCTGGTAATAAGGGGATCAAGGACAATAGGGGAGCTAGCTAAGAAGAATCTCAAAAAGATCAAATTCCAAGGTGCGTAGCTCTTTCCCGACAGGGGAAGGAAGAAGGGGTCGAAATCGCGACACAGCGTTAGCAACAAAGAAAGGGTTACAGGGCTGAATCTTGTTAGATTGCTGGGATCAAGAAGTAGAAAGGATAATGAGAGACCATATGGATTGAACAACGGGAACGGGTATGCACGGCTTTCCCTTAGGAGTCCCATTGATTAGCCCCCTAGTAGGCTTATTCCTACCATTGGATCATCATCATCACCTGCCCTACCACTCCCGCTACTCCCGGAGAGTGCAATAACACAAGAGGAGCTAGCTCTATAGGTCCCCTTCTTTTACTTCTATGGAGATAAGCTTCCTTACTATCGCCAAAGCTTAGAGGCATCCATACACCTTAAGCCTTAATCCATTACTTCGTAAACCATTCTTGTTTTTAACTAGTCCCCTTAAGTTCCTACCATTAGCTGATGATACACAATCTTAGTCCATCAGAAGGAGATACTGACTCTCTATCTCTGGAGCTCTGAGACAAGCGCTTAGCCCATGACTCCGACACGTCACCATTTGCCATCATTAAGAACTAGTCTCCCCTTTCCGGAGATGAAATGGTATAGATTGATGCACAAGATTCTTCGTTTAAGATCCCAGCAGATGGGCATCACCATCAAAAGGATATTTTGTTTAATACGTCAAACAGCCGTGAGCGAAGGTTTCGAAACGAGATCAACACAATAAACACATATTGATTCAATCATCAATCAATGGATTCAATCATCACAACATATATTTTGGCTATTTAGGAAAATAAGAAACTAATTTCTTATGGAACTACACGGGAATAGCGGCACTTACTTTATGAATGATGTTGTGGAGAAGAAGGGGGTAAGTCAGGACCCCTTTCAACGTCAACGAGACCATATAGGGATTGTACAAGTATGCACGGCTTTCCCTTAGGAGTCCCATTGATTAGTCCCAGTAGTAGGCTTATTACTACTCCCATTATATATCATCACCTTTGGATTATCGCGGATCCCCAGTTGCACCACTAAACTATAGTGTTAGAGATTCGGACACGTTCATTCCAATCAGTAATCCAATCAGTAATTCCCGGCATCACAAGTAGGCCCAGCACAAGCAGCACAATGTGACCAGGATCATTCCAATCAGCATAAGTAAAAACGGGATTACCATAAATAAGAATAAGCATAATTCCCAGACTAGACCTATTTGCCACTAATCAGAAACCCTAGAAGGAGGACATGGGGAACTATATCGCCAAGAGGGCAAGGGAGTAATTCATAGACCACACACACTTTACGGGTTTAGACTCTCATCCATCTATCTAACGTTATGATGACGCTAAACAACGAATAAGAAGGCCAAAACAAATAGGACTAATTGGATGGGGAAAGGAAGGCAGGCCAAGACCTTCTCGCTCTGGTAAGATAAAAGTCCATTACTTCGACACGTAACCCATTCTTTTTGAAGTCCCCTTAGTTCCCACCATTAGCTGATACACAATCTTAATTGGTACACGAGCATTGGAACCCGCATCATTCCCTCATTAGAAGCAAGCAGCGGGCCAAGCATAAAAACCAGGATCACTAAAAAAAGTAGCAGCAGCCAATAGCCAATCATAGCCCAGTGGTCATAGCCAGGAGGATCATAAAGATTACAAGCCCAAACAGCATCACTACGACAAGCATCCCCAGTGTCATTAGAACAAGCAGAATCGGCATTATTCCAAGGAGCAAAGAGATTCTCAGGACAAGCAGCACAATATGATAAGGATCATTCCAAGCATCATACCCATCATCAACAGAACCAGCAGCGAAGGAGGAAGAACCAGCATCCCCAAAAGCAAAAGGATTCCCAGCAAAGGCAGCACAAGCAGCACTACGACCAGCATCAGTAGAACCAGCAGCAGCGGGAAAGAAAATACCTAGAGCAAAGTCACCTAAAGTGAAGACTATATAGGCGGGGGCTTACACTGCAGTTTATTACTTTGATTACGCTTTGGATTCTGTTGATGGAGCAGATTATGCCGTTCACTAAGCCGTTGATCCAGCAAATGGTTCTTCAGTTGGTTCAGTAGATCGAGATCGAGATACTGCAGTTGATGCGGTTGGTTCAGTAGTTTATCCAGTAGCATATGTAGATTCTTCTGTTCGAACATATCCAGGAGCAGGAGCAGGTCCAGGTGAAGCAGTTTTAGATGCAGCATGTACCAGCAGCTAAGGTAGCAGCATCTTAGAAAGCAGCAAAGGCATCAGAGGCGAGAGTCAGTAGTTCCGGAACCCCTAGTCCCAGATCTAGTTTACCTAGTAGTTAACCCAGGGGCAAGTCGCTAGACGTTTCTGTCCATCCGTACGATACGCTCCTATAAGTTATTGAGATCACGACCCATTCATTGGTTAACCCACATTTGAACCGCTACTCCCATTTAGCATGCCTGGTCGTCTCCTATAAACCAAATAAGATTCACTGGAGCACGAGACCTACTCAGAAAAGTCCTATGTACCATAAATATACACCACCAAGGACCTTTATTATATATATATACATACCACGGCGAGATCCTCGGGAGTACAAAAGGTTAATTCTGACCGGCAAATGCTGTGCTTTCCCATATGCCACACCCTTCACGCCTCGTAAATGAAACGAAAAAGGATAATAAAAAGTCCACCCCAGATCCACTATTGAAACTCTGCTTTTGGCAGAACCCGACTCAAGTTTTCCCAGGCGATACCCGCGAGCAATACTCAAAACAGAGCAACTGACCGTTGGAGGCTATGACTGAGATATATTGCTTTATGGGTTATACCCCACCGAGTCAGTTCTGCTTTTTGAATAACCCCGATCTTCCATACCCAGCTAGAGGTAGCACCCATGTTCCGCTTATCATTTCCCATCCTGTGTTATTTATTCTATAGCCTAACATCTGATTCGCTTATAGTAAGCATGTTTTATATCATGACCCATACTGTTGGATCCCATAGCCAATAGATATGATATCCGATTCGCTCTAGCTGCTTTGATCCATCTATCTGTACACCATCCATAACTCTATCTGTTCTTGATTAGCTACTCTGCTATCACCCTATTAGCTGCTGCCATCTCATCCATCTATTCCAATCCAATTCTCACCAATCTGCAATTATCTACCTACATAACCGACATGCATAACTGACATCCAACATCACCGATCCGACTCTTAGTCCGACTCTTAGTGGCTGGCTCTACGGTCTGATGCTGGAGCAACATCCATCACAAACCCAAAGGTCATGACCTGAATCTGCTCCATAAATATTATCTAGGGTAGCCAGAGCAAAAAAGACTCTAAGAAACGACGATAACATATGGACCAGAAGCGTCTTCTGCAATTCAGTGGGCCCTACCAGGCACACAGCCCCAGGCATCGAAAGTCCATCACACAACTCCACTGGTGAGTCCAACTCTAGCCCTTCATTCAGACTTTTGGCATCACAACTTCAATATCAGGCACTTTGGCCTCTCGGATAGTCCCATTTCCCATCCAGCATCATATAAGGCAAAAGAACCACTGGCATAGGTGTGCTGATTGAGTTTGTCCCCAGCCTATACGGAGTTACTTGTACAGATTCTCTTTCGTGGTTATGGGCTCCCACGAAGTCAAAGAAGAAACCGGCCCTCTCGGCCCATTGGGTGGATTTCCTGTTCACCACCACATCAAAACATGCAACCAATGCATTAGTTATAATCATAACATAATATTCAAAATATCTTGAATATTAAGAAACCACATGCTCATGCATGCCATCAGAAAAACATATCATCCAGAAGTATCATCATCAAGAACTACATGCAATATACAACATGCCACATATCATGAATATAAACATAACATTAATATCACATCATCCAAGATCCACATGCACCCACTACATGCCATCATAAGAATTACATTGCCATAAATAGCATGAAACCACACGTACATCAAACTGCATAACATCATGAGTATGATAACCATCTCAACACATAGCATATGTGGAACAATAAAAACATCATAAATAAGATAACCATATCATCGCATAGCATATGTAAAACAATAAAAACATCATGAATACACCATCATGATTAATTAGCCCAAGAAATTAATTAGTATGCATGAATCTATCAGAAAAAATTACTTTTTATTTTATCAAATTAAATAAAGATCCTCCTGGCACCCATCTGGTGCATGGATCTTTATTTGTTTCAATTTCATTCTAGGTTGACTCTACCAAAGGTTATCATGAAATACCTTCATGAATACTATGAATGCCATGTGATATCCTCAAAATACCACTTTTCATTTTCTTATTGTTTATCATCGTACAACAATAAGATTGAGGTTTTTATGGGGGTATGTATAGTCATCACATTAATTAGATGCTAGAGTTTTCTCGATTATTATCCTCATCCGAGAACAAAACATTGAAAAGGAACTTCTGTCATGTAGACCCACGACAATCTAGGCATTTTTTCTTATTCTGCTAGTAAAATTAAGCAAGCAGTTATACTGGCATTACTAGCATGCCTCAAATCAGCGAAATAATTTCTCATGTCTATCATGACATCAATAACTGCATTTATTGTTAACTCACCATCTTGGTGCTCCGTATTTGTAGCATACTGTGTCCTTTGGTTTACTGTGCTAATGCCATATTGCATCTTTGGTCTAACTTGTGTTAGGGAATGATATACACAAATAGCATGTAGAGAGTTGGACACTAAGTCATCATTCTCTGAGTTCCCTATCGTTCTTAATCCACCTACATCAAGGAAGGGTTCCGCCCTATAAATATATTCATCACAACCATTATGATTTAATCACTTGAATATTGAAAGCTACCATCCTATCATTACTTCTCTTGATGGCGGGTGACCATATCTAAGATTCTTCTAACTCATACAATTTGACATATAACCTAGTTCAACTTCCCGTTACCCTACTACCTTTCCTTATTAATTATTCTACTGGGTACTGCTATTACCCACTATACCCGGCCGAGCCTCGCCGATAAAATTCATCCATTATAACAGCATTGCTAGGATATGTCCACTTGCCTTTCATGGGTTAGTGCCTGCCTGCCTTTCATTTCATGCCTGCTACCCACCTAAAGAAATAGAACCTCCCTAGACCACGAACTTACTTATTTCCTTAGTAGGAGAGGAAGACTGCTATTAAATACCCTTCTTTCTATTAGAAGGTATTAGCAGGACGGGATCATCCAACAGCCTTATCCTTACTATTGATTACTACCTACCTGAATAACTATACCTGTAGCCTTATACACTTGAGGAATTCATTGAATGGAGTTCATACTGCGATGATACCTTTTCTTAATAAGCACCGGTCATTTTCCTGGGGTCATCTGATACATTCCCTCATTTTTAAGATAAACTGGCTTTTTTATGTTTTATGTACGTGACCATATCCTTATATAGAGTTTTCCCCTCTGAGAGGCCCTTGCCTGCATCCTGAATCATGGTTCCATGTCTAAGTCCTTAGGAGCCATGGCTGTCTAAGTTTCAACTGTGTTGCCATAAGTCCTTCCCTTCTTTCCCAACACTTTTTTCCCAAACCTACATAACCCTTTGACTCTCTCCCCAGCCCGCGCAGTGCCAAATAGGACCCCTGGGCTCAAGGCTCCTCTGATACTAATAGAGAATGGCACATAGAAGTGAAAGTGGTGCCCCTTTAAATAACCCTTTTGTACTTACTTTATCCTGGGCTAGCCGCCATTCTTTCTTGTACCAGCCCGGATGAAACTAGCAAGCGAGTAAGCAAGTAAGATAGCGAGATAAGCCCCATTATCTCTTCCCAGCAAGCTCCCCAGCGCACAAGTTAGCACCTCCACTTAAAACTCTTTAACATGTACTATATTGATCGATTGGACTCTTTCTTTTTGGGGAAAACAATTTGATTCAATAGCAAACGGTTAGTGATCGGGAGCAAAACCTGTCATGGTGAGTGATTCCATATTTCATGGTTAGGTGAGCAAGGTGGAGCCAAACCCTGCTGGTTAAGCAAGATGGGTAGTGGATCAGAGCCTCTGTTTTTGTATCCCCAGCCGTTGTCATGCCGTCCTGCCTATTTGATTAGGAAAAACCAAATTCCCTACAACTAGCCGGTTGCATAAGAATCTTAAAAATGTCATAAATAAGAAAAAGTGAGGTAGATTAGAATTATATTTTATATCACACTATAGTGGATGGGTAGGAAAATAGAATATTCAAAGTTGAGCTCAGCAGTTCATTAGGTTTTTCACCTCAACGAAAGGCTGCTCATGAGGAAGGGAACAGAGAAGATACAATAAGGCAAGTCATAATTCCTGCCTATACAGACAGCCTCTTTCTCCATAAAAGAGCAAAAATTACGGGGCATACCTTCAAGTTTGCCATCCATCAAGCACCTGTTCCAAGTCTGTGAGTGCTCCCGTGGAGGGCAGGCCAGTGAACGCTTTTACGCTTCCTTATCCTTTTAGTATACATATAATCAATATAAGCTAGTCATAAGGAAGAATGGCTCACCCGAAGAATGCCCCCACCCAATTAGTTAGTTAAAACCCTAGTGGGAGAGGTTTTCCAACAGTTACTGCCCTAGCGAGGATGGTTGCCATAGTGGGGCAGACGGCTTCATACTGACAAATCATAAATAGCTTTAGGAATTTGGTTTTCTATTTTCATAAAATTACATAGCGTGCTACCAGATGCATTACTTTTGGGCCTTAAAAAAAAAAGAACAGGCACGCTCCCCGTTGAGAGAGCGCTAGAGGTAAGGAAGCGGGCACTCCAGTAAGTAGCAAGCTGGGACAGAAAAACCAATCTTTTCTTTATTGAATACGCGGTTGGAGACGTTTTTAGGATCAACTGGACCAACCCCAAAGCATGGCTTTTATATCTTGCTTGAGGGGAGGACATGGCGGCTTGTCATTTTCCTTTCACATCGGTAGACCAGGGGAAAGCCATTTGGACGAGACAAAGGTCAATCGCTTCAAATTAACCATTTGGGAGTTGGGACCAGACCTCCAGTAATTCTTGCGGGGAGATTGCAAGGCAAGCCAGCTTGGATTATTGCCGAACCCACATGTGGAGACAAGATGGAACGATCCAGACACATCCTCCCTCATTTTGTGGAGTGGCGCAGGCACTTAGCTCCATACAGCGGGCACAAAAAATGGACGACTTCTCCTTCTCGAATAAAGTAGTATCTTCCAGCTTTTTCTTTCTTGTTTCTGCAAACTAATTCTAGTTTTGCGAACAAGGGGGAAATTAGCAAGTTCAAACTGCCAAGTAATAACACATTATGATATGCATGCAATGCTCCTAATGCTATTATGATGTTATGATGCAAAACAATGTATAATCTCTTGAAGAAGCGACTTGGGCTCTTTAAAGATAAGACCGTATGAACCTATTTGAAAGTGTGACACCTGTATCTGATCATTATTTATCAGATAAGGCTTTCTGGGATCGGCTGATCTTTTGGTATCATCCATCATCTGATTATCCATCAGCAGATTCTCTTTCCTTGCGGCTGCTTTCGGATTCTCCTGCTTATCGGTAGAATCTATCTCAATGTCTATATCTATTGCCTTCCGTTCCCTTGTTGCTATAGTAGCTTGTAGGGTAGGGGTATGAAGAGAAGCCGCCGCCTATATAGATATAGCCGTGATGAGATGTATAGCATTAGGGTTTATCAGGTATGTTACCTTCACCTCTGCTGTCTCTGTTGCTGTGTTCCCTGTACCCGCTGTTTTTCCGCCGTTGGAATGGAATGGGAAAGGATGGATGATACTCTTTTCTCTGTCTCTTTGCCTAGATTTGTTAGTCTGGTATGTCCTGATTATGGGGGACCTGGAGCTACCCTTTTTGAACCTATACATCGATCCATTTGCTCCCCTCTGACTAAGACCCTGCCGTCTGAGAGATACTCGCTTATTGCTTTCAATCTCTCCCCGCCGAGCCTCGGCATTTATCTTAGAAGTCATCTTTATATGTGAGTTATTAAGTTATAGGTCAGCCCTAAATGTGAATTAAAAGGACTTGGAAGTGTATAAATAAGAGATTAAACATTTCATTTTGAATCATCGAAGAACAAGATCTATTTACTGCAAGTACAAGGAGGAC
>Ga0233342_1000115_pt1 | contig 25133 bp, 19 predicted proteins | sample GEONDECOMP273_FD_180706 | JGI IMG/M metagenome (GOLD analysis project Ga0233342, IMG submission 180706) | Leaf litter microbial communities from Shasta-Trinity National Forest, California, United States - GEON-DECOMP-273 | ecosystem: Environmental > Terrestrial > Plant litter > Unclassified...
TTCAAGGGTTCATAAAAAAGGAGTGTTGATTAGATGCTTTTCGAACTAGATCGAACCAGATGAGCAATACCGCCCACCGTGAATACGTATACATTGAAGCCGGGTTAATACATATAAATATAGACACACATATATAAAGAAATTGCTGGAAAGTAGCATGATCTAGATTCATCTGAAGATGCTCTGTAACCGCAGATAGAGTCATCCACGCATTCATCATCACAGTAGCAAATTGCTCTAACAACATAGAAACTTCTATTGCTAATCCACAATTTAACAGCAACTAAATTATATAACAGCAGCACGATCTTTGGAAACTGGTAGCAGGTTACAGGTGGCATGCTGGCTGTCTTGGATTCACAGCACCGGTTTTTATTACTGGGACTCGCAGCAATGGTCTTGTTTATTAGGAGTCACATCAGCATGCAATATATGAAGATCCATAGCAAGTGGTGATCCTCATGGTTCTGTAGCAAATGATACTTCATTGCTAGGACAGCATCCGCAGCAAACAGGGTTCCGTAGCAAAACGATACTTTATTGCTTATCACATCCTCCAAAATTCCCTCTGGTTTAACTGTTGACCTATCGGCCATTTGGAGCACAGTTGGATTTTGGCGTAGTAGACTCTAGAGCTACAGAGTATCCATGACTTCTTTAGTCATTACATTGATGGCTATATCTTATAAAGCAGCAGTAGAGAAGGAAGCATATGAGCCAAATAAATAGCAAGCAGCTGGAGCAGAGCTATTTCTATATCGAGAACCGAGAAACAAAGCGAGAGCTATGTGCCACCAGGGAGAGACCAGAACGGTGCGAGAGCTCTTATATATAGAGCCATGTCCAGCATCACTGCAGTGCACAACAGGCTAAGGGACACTCGCCCTAGCAAAAACCTTTATATAAGCAGAGCCCAGCCGTACCAAGAATGAGAGGCAACATCCCCTTGCCCGGTCCCAGGAAAGGCAGGGAAGGGAAAGGCGGGAACAGAGCGCTTAGTTTCATAGCCAATCCCAGTTTATTAGCCATAACTTGCCAATTTACCGAGTGAAAGCTTCTCGGTGCAGTAGAGTAAGGAAGCATCTGAGCCTTAGGAACGCAAAACGTAACATTGTTAGGGTCTGAGCCCATCGGTTGCAGAGTCCATTCGAGAGACAGTCTCATAGCCTGTTGCTCGTTATCCAGTTCTGGCTATAGAGTACCTAGTAACAGGGGCAAGGACAAACCTTTGTACGAGTGCTAGAGGCATATCAACCTAGGTTCCGAGGCATCAGAACGTGTTCGGAAGAGGATCGATATGGCTACTGAAGTGATCAGCTTCTTAGGTAACCATATCCTAAAGGAACATGTGTAAGCTGGAAAACTTTATAACCTTTTGATTGCCTCTCAAAACGTTTCAGAGAGGGACCATTTGAAGGTTCCTTTTCTGGGGAAAAAAATGTGTTAAAGTATGATTTGGGGAAAATGTACGTTCTGTCGGAAGATGATTTATTTGGAGAATAAAAAGGGAATAGAGAAGGGATTTATTTTACGGATGCTTGTCTGGTACCCATATCCTAAAGGGGAACAGTGGGGGGGGTGCTTGGTGCCTTGATGGGCTAAATATGAGAGGCTAATGGCTCCCCTGGCTGAAGGTTCTAGGCAAAAGGCGAGAGGTGAAAGGAAAAAGTTGAAAGGCTCTTGGGGGAAGACTCATAAAGTTCCTTCCTCCTTATATCTCATCGCCCTGTTCACTACTGCCTGAAGTTACCACAACTGCTATCTTATCTACTGCGGTTCTCGAATAACCCAGTTACCAATTCAACTCTGGTATAACCGGATAAAGACTCTACGCTCGCTAACTTGGAAAAAGAGATAGGTCTTGCCTTTTTTCATCCCCTTTCCTTTAATAGGCCACCTTTTCCTCTTTCATTTACCATCAATGAGGACTAGGCTACGTTAATACTCTCTATCATCTGGATAGGCCACCTTTCATTAGTAAATTTACTATCTGAGTAAGATCCAATAGGTTTTGACCATGCCACCCTTTCTCTCACGAATTGACCAGTTTGATAGGTCAAGTGAGCACACTCTATATCATTTTGACACGCCACCCTTCTGTCTCCTAAGTCTGTAAGGGGAAAATCTGTGAGGGGCATGCTTATCACATAAGAAGAAACACATATGTGGATACGAGGAGGTGCTACCGTAAGTCTGTGAGTGCTCTTAGTGCTTCCGTAAGTCTGTTCCAAGTCGGTCGTAAAATAAATAGTATTTACATAACTCGTAGGTATCTAGATTAGGTGTAGGGCAGGCTCTGGTTCCTTATTTGCTCAAGTAGGCAAGTTACCGGAGTGAGGAAAAGTCACCTAACGTAATATACTAAAATAGTACAAGCAAGCCATAACTCCATAAATCTACTCCGCTACTATTGAACCCACTGTATTAAGTAAAGTCGTTGCATAATTACATATATAATATATGCTGCCTTGTAAGCTCTGCGATTGAGGGAAAGAAAGATAGGCGGTCTATTTCGTGCATTTCTCTTTAGGCAAGTCGATGGCTTCGAGCATTTTCGATTCCTCCCCATCGTTCCTACCAGAAGGCATTGCAGCCGCCGTTTTGTTGACATACGAGCAGCATATTGATTAAGCCATGTTACCAACAGATTAGATTCTATTTAGTTTAACGGATTTAGATGGGAAGAATAATAATGATGCTGATTCCAGAGCATTCCCAAGAAGAGCATTTCTAGCATCAGAACGACCAACATCCCCACCACCATCAGCAATAGTTGAACCGGGATTCCCAGCTTCCTCAGTTCCCAAAGCAGCATTACCAGTCTCAGCCAAAGTAGCATAATCAGATCCCCATCAGCATTTGAAGGAGCAGCATTCCAAGCAAGAAGAGTAGCACCAGCAGTTGAACCAGCCTCCTCAGTCCCAAGAGCAGCACTATAATTAGCAGTTCCAAAAGCATTTGAACCAGCAGCAGTCGAAGCATCAGAATTCCCAACAGCCCCATTAACACCAGTTGAAGGAGCATTTGAAGGAACAGCATTACCAGGATTATTCCAATAAGCGGTTCCAAGAACAGTTCCAGTAGAAGCAGTTGAAGGAGCATTTGAAGGAGCAGTTTCAAGAGCATTTCCAGCAGCAAAACGACCAGCACAAGGCGAAGCACAAGCAGTTGAAGCGGCATAACCAGTTCCAGTATCATTTCCAGCAGCATCATAATTCCCAGCATTCCCAGGATCATTCCAATAAGCGCCAGTTGAACCAGGAGAATTTCCATCATAAGTTCCAAGAACATTTCCATCAGCAGTAGAAGGAGCATAATAACTATCAGCAGTTTATAGAGCAGTGAAAGCATAATTCCCAGCACCAGCATTACGATCAGCACTAGTGGAACCCGGTCATTCATTCCCGACTGCACAAGCAGTCGCAGCACCAGCATTACTATAAGCAGTATAAGCAGCAGTCGAACCGGCATAATAATAACTGTTTCCCAAATCAAAAGTATTTCCAGCCCAAGCAGTTGACCCAGCATCCCCATAAGCAGCAGTTTAAGAAGACCAGTCTAACCAGTATTTGCATCATAATTTGAAGTAGCATAATTCCCATAAGCATGGTTCCAAGCATAACCGGTGGAAGCATAACCGTTCCCAGTCGAAATTATAAAAAAGTGTTTCGATGGGGTGTTTAATATAATAAAAGATCTCGTGGGGCAGGTTCGAGTATTCATGTTCCACCGCGGTATCTGTCGTGCATTTCTCTTTAGGCAAGTCGATGGCTGAGAGCATTTTCGAGAACGGATAAGAAGCCTAAAAGCCGCCGCCTCAGGGAAAATAAGGCTAAGAAGGATAAGCCGCCTCATGCTTTCTTCTCAATGGACCGAAGGTTGCGCGAGATGACGAAATTATCGCAGAAGACTTATCATCTAGCTCCTCAACATCCATCATCAATTGGACTCAGCTATTCAACATCGATTGGATTATGCTCCTTTGTGAATCAACCAACGTAAGTAAGATCGTCATCGTCATAGCATCCATCCATTCTAGGTAGGAACTCTGCCGTATAGGTAAGTGAGGGGTATGTTATAACTATATTATCTCGGGTATGTTTGTTGAACGGGGTCTGTTAACCGGAAATACAAAATGCCATAAAAACTTCCCACCCTTTGCGATCTGACCAACGTGTATCATAAGATTAGCCCATATTCTTATCTCTCTGGTTCCCTATGCCCTTCACTCCACTTTTTAACCATCCACTCCTCTTACCACTCCACTCCGATCAATGAATGCTTGGAGCACTTAACTACCGAAAGATCAGAGAGGAAATGCGTTTGCTCTTATTATACGATGCATTCTTCGAACATCGATGGAGGATTTTGATATGCCTAGGATTCATTTTTGATATAATTTTACCTGTTGGATGGGTGATCGAGTGCCTTCTACGCAGCATAACCCGTTCGTTTACCCATTTTGACTAAGCAAAGGCACCATTGGTATCTGAGCGAGTAACACCCGTAGCAGCGGTACCACCAGTAGATCTCGTTGACCGAAATCCAGAGGCAGAGTGAGCCGTGCGGGCAGCAGTGAGAAAGGCAGTAGATACAAAGCAAGTAGCTAATAGTAGATCCAGTTGACCCCAAACCAATAAATGATCTGGCATAGGCAAAGGCATCTAAGGCAAGCAGCAGCAAAGGTAGCTAGAGTGCGGGCAGAGTCCACAGCATCTCTTTTAGTTCGAAAGCGAGCCACCATCCCATCTCGTTCCGATCCCATATCAGTTTATGACCGAGTGAAAGCAGTAGATCCTTCAGTCCCAGTCATTGTTGATCCAATTGATCCAGTGTAAAAACCAGCAGCATTGATCGTTGTTTCACTTCCACCTCTAGATATCAAGAAGGAACCAGTGCTCGCAGAAGCAAAAGAAGCATAAAAGGAAAGCTCCAGCCTGGCACTCCCCCCCATAGCCCAGCGTACCCTCCTGATACTAGGCATACGCCCTTGTTCCTACTTTGTAGTCTACTTTGACAGCGGAGGTTAGAGCTTAAGCTGGGCAAGTTCTAAACCCACTAGTAGCAGTTGAAGCAGCACCACCAGGAGCTCCAATTCCAGGTGTGGATCCAGTAGATCCATCCGGTAATTTACCTTGAATCAGTAAATTCTCCAGAAGCAAAGGTGGAAGCATCAGTTTGAGTTCCAATTTAAGTCCCTTCCGTTCAAGAGCCAGTACCAGTAGCATCAGTAGATTCTGTTGGTTAAGCCCCTTTAAATGGTTCAGAAATCAATCCAGCAAAAGGTAATTCACCTAAAGAGCTTCTCGCAGCAGTTGAAGCCAGAAAGACAGAAAGCGACCCATCAGCCAGCCGCCTTAGCCCCTAGGAGATCCTTAGGTATTCTACAGCACGAGCAGTTCTAGGCCCAGCAGCATCCCTAGCATCCCTTCGCACGGTTACAGATCGAAAAGCAACAACATCACAGCATAAATAAGTACCTACCACCGGGGCAGCAGTAGCATCAGTGGTTTCAGCAGCACTAACCAATTCAGTAGATCCAATACCAGTAAATCCAGGAGATGAAGCAGATAAGTAAGCAGCAGCTTACTCAGCAGCAGTTGTGGTGGCATCATTAGCACGAGCACCTCGCTCAGCATCCCCTCCCGTCTCAGCTTCTTAACCAGGGAGCAAGCAGCACTATTAGCAAATACAGTATATGAAGCAGTTTACCGAGTATAAACAGTAGTAGTTCCATACCCAGTAGTAGTTCCATACCCAGTAGCAGTTCCATACCCAGTTGAAGCAGTCAATTATGCGCTTGATTACGCCGTTAATTAGGACTACTTTTATGGCGGCACCTTATCTTTATCCAGTTCCACAGCTTGGCCGGGGTGGGTTCTCAGAAGATTTCATTCACTGGTTTGGGAAGAGAGATAGTAGACCAATCAAGTAATAATAGATCTCAAGCAAGCATAAAAGAAATCGAATAAGTTGGGGCTCATTCATTCTTCATAGACCCACCACTATTTGGCATACAATTGGGCCTACACCTAAAGGTTCTCCGGATGTTTATACCAATCTATTCTTTGACAACTGGAACAAGCAATTGCGAATCTTTTTGTTACAATCAATAAAGAAGAACCGGCTGGAATAATATAATGGAAATACTAGAGAGATGAAAAAACTCTCTATTTACTATATAGGAAGGACTGCTAAAGCACGGGGAAAGGACTGCGTGGAATAAGGATAAAAAGGGAGAGCCGGCATGTGCCAGGACCTCGTCTACTCTCCTTGTCAGCGGGGAAGGGAGCCGCCTTCAATTGCTTGGGGCAGAGTGTTAGCGCCTAGAGCATGAAACCAGCCCAGCCTATTCTCTTCTACCACTTGGGGCTCTATTCTGACTAATCTGCTGACCAACCAATGAATAACAGACGGCTTTATGATTGGTTATGATTGGTTTCAGTTGATTATGGATAACAGGCGGCTAGCTCCGGATCTCACCCCTTTTTTTCATGTTCCATTAAAAAATGAATTTTAGGTCCATCTGGTCAGCTAGGGAAAATGATTGGTCCTTTTGGGAATCCTTGCTTTCTTAGCAAGTTGACTCAGTTCCTTCTTATTCTACCTCATTTGGTGAAAGTGTTCCCCCTAGTCCGACTAGTACCTAGAAGTATAATAGGAATAAAAAGAGGATTAGCAGGAAGAAGAAGCGAAGACAAGGGGCCAAGCCACCAGCCAATGCAATTCATGTTGGGAGGAAACAACCAACCAATGCACGTTATGCAGGGGGGTATTTAGACTGTTTACAAACCTAGATGAATAGTACGCAAGCCTAAGTTCCCTTGTAAACATTGCAAGGGACATCATCTTACTCATTTGTGCCCAGCTCTTCCAGAGGTACAAAGAGTATGGTCCTCGTATCAAGGATCTTCTGCTCTTGAACAACCTATGGTTCTCCAGCAGCCCATTAAACCATTGGTTGAATAAGTTGTCAAGCTGATGCAATCTTCGGTCGATCCCACCTTTCCCTTGGAGAGTTATGTGTCTATTGACCATGTTTTCTTTACTGCCCAGAACCTTTTGGACAAGGGGGCATTCCGTTCACTTCGAGCGTGCTCCCTCCAATATATAGGATCGTTTCCTTTGATTGGTATAGTCTAGCTGAGCCTCACCTTCCTTCTTTTGCACCCTTCCAAATAAGGGTTTAAGTTAATTCATGCGCGGTTCATTGTTGTAATGTAGATGAGGGAGCCTCTGTTAGTATCTTATCCTCGTATGCTTGGAAAGGTATGTGTTCTCCCAACCTTGCTGTCTTGCTGCTGGCTACTTACCTGAACTTTCTCTTGCTCTAAACCTGGCTACTTATTTGAAGCCTTCACTTTTATTATTCCTCATCACTAGCAGATTTGCCATTGGGGATGAGTTTATTGTAGGGTGCTATGATTCTAGCATTTTACATCTTTTGAAGCTCTTTCTTTTTGGATGAGAGGAGTCAACCTAGTATTAATGTGCTCGAGCTTTTGTCGGAATGGCTTCACTTCATCCTTAAGGGGAATTGTGTCTTGGATGATGTCTCCCTTGTATGCCTTAAGATCATCGTATGTCCAAGCAAGGACATCTTTATATTCCCTGATGAGATTCTCTATCTACCTCTCATCCAGTGAAGCATTGTCCAATTTGGATGATCTTGGTATTTGTTTTTGACCCAATGTTTATTTGAACACTATCTCTAGGCTTGCCTACTTTAAGTTATCGTTTATACATATAATGTTTCTAAAATATATTATAAAAGGGATTACAGTCAAAATATTTTGGCAACTTGTTATCTTACAACTCCAATACTTCAAACTCTTCTTGGCTTCACCAAGCCAATTTACTTGGTTTTTGAAGATATATTCCAAGCTGTTCAGGAATATAACTACTTGGGTCTTGTCATGAAAGACTTGCCAATGCTCATAGTTGCTCAGGACTGATAGTATAAAGATCACTGCTATTCTACTAACATCAAAGAGAGTTGTCACTAGGTTGCAGAGGTTAGGTTGGTACTACCAGGGAATCAACTTTCATATTCTGCTCTCTTTGACTGCTTCAATGGAGAATGCATCCAACAACTCTATAGAGTTCCAAACTGTGTTTCTATACCGCCTTAGCTTGGTATTCTGAGTTGCAGAGTGAATATTTACTTGCATCACAACTAGGTTTGAGTCCTCAATAACCTTTAATACCTTAATATCCATGTTTATTGCCAACTCAAGACCTAAACACCTCATGCTTTGTACTCTTAAATGTTGTTCGTGCAATCCTATTTCAATATGAAGGCAAAACTTTTGTGTTTACCTTGGTTAGCTTTCAAATGATGAAATCAAAATATATTTTATTAGTTAGGAAGAAGCTCCGAATTCTCTCTGAACTTTTTTATATTGGTAAAGCACACCTTGAACTAGCAAATTTCCCATATTTCTAGGCCACGTTAATACTCTCTATCATCTATCTGGATACGCCCACCTTTGTTTGCCCGTTCTTAGGCGACGTCAAATAAAAGACCGTTAGAGGGGGAGTTAGAAGGAAGGGAATTGATTGCTTGTCCTTGCTTTCGGAAGAGCAAGCGATAAATCCCTCTGAGGGCTATGAAGTGGATGGCCTTAGCAGGACTTGAACCGGGGGCTCAAGACCGACTGTGAAGATGGATCGGGAACTGCTTCTGCAACTAGAACTGTAAGGGGTGCTCGCTGTAATGCAACCGGCTTGGATGGCTAGCTTTCCTACCGGTATGCTTAAGCCTTTACCTTTGCCTATGCTGCTGGATCTAGATCTGGATATAGGTATGTAACTAGGCGAAGGGAAGCTACTGGTCAATTCTAAAGTGATAACCTAGCCTTTTTTACTACCTTATTGTCTCAGTCCTTTCCTTGGATCACTAGGAAGGCAACAGAGAAGGTATCCATTACTGGCGCATACTTTCATTTATTACTACTACTTCCACTCTTTTTTACTACTATCCACATTGACCCTCTCTTATATATATCCACATCTATCTTTATATCGATACCTTTAGTGATAAGGTCTTTATCTTCCACCCGAAATTCTATTCATTACCGCACATTACCGCACCGCTTTCCGATCCTGACTTATTGGGAAAGCAGAGAGAGGGGCCAGGGAAGGGATATGGCCAATGGCATTCTGGCCAGGCATATATTGGGGTCAGGATGATAAGGCATGTTTGCTTGTCTCAATCAGAGGGAGGGTGGCACGCGCGCCTGCTTAGCCAAGGAGAGAAGTGGTGGCATGCTCTTAAGTAAAAAAGAATAATTCCCCCTATCCCTACCAGATCAAATTGAATAGTACACCACTCCATTGAGCAAAGGCTGGTTTACCTACCCAGAAAGAAGATAGATCTTTCTAATATATTTTCTCTATAATACATGAGAATAGTGAGGATCATACGCCAAAGACAGAGTCAATACGAACCATTCAACATAAGCCTATAAACTAAAAGCCCACCAAGCCCGCCTGCCAAGTAGTCCAACAACACCTACGTCACTATACCAGTCCTCAGGGGGAAACCAAATGGTTCATGGGGCCCAGTTAAATATGGATTAATGGGCTGGTGCGGTTAGGCAGCTTTTATTCTAAGGCCTACTACTTTTGTATATTAAACCTGTTAACTCTTGTCTTATTCCGGGCGGCTTCACGGCGGTAATAAAAAACCCCCAACCATGCCATTGGAATATGGGTTATTTTAGATGACCCCCAACTATATAATAAAAAAAAGCCTCATTAAACATTTTAGTTTAATAATATATTTATTATTACTTAATATTGTTGCATTTCATTAAACTTATCTATAAATAGACGGACCCATAGGCCCTGACTCTCACCCTTGACCCTAGACCTAGACCCCTCGACAAATACCTAATTATGGCCCTATCACATAAACTAAACGACCCCCTCACCTTGAACCTCCAACTAACTTAACCTACGGAACATAACTCAATTTGGATAATGCATTATTTACGATCACCTAAACACAGGATCTTTGACAGACACTTTTTTTAATTCGCGCTAGGAAGGGAGTGACAGTCAGGGAAGTGGGTGGTTTTTCCAATAGTGAGTGATTCTTTTACGAACAACATCTTTCATGGTAGGGGGGGCAGGGGATACTCGATTTAGCTATTGGTACTGGTTACTCTACTTGGATACTCAAGCTGGGCAACTTAGATAAAATAATGGTTATAGAAAACAGTCTAATAAGTCATTCTTTAATAATTAAATATTATTTGTTAGGGGCCGAGAATGATAATTATCATCGGGCACTACAAGTATATTTTCTATTTTATATACTATGCCCTTTAAGAACAGTTACCTATGATAGCCGGGATCCCTTCAATTGCTTTTAGGGTCGAAAAATCCCTGGCTTTACTAATAAATCCACCGATAGCCCGTCGCCAAGGAGGTACTTGTAACAAGGTCAGTCAATGACCAAGCACATTGACAGTTGGCATTGCAGATAGTCCCTTGGCATAGTCCCTAGTCTCTGATACTTGCATATATACTTTAACTCATTTTTTTTAATGCGTAATATATATCCCATCTATGGATAGGAGGATGGCCCCCGTGTGCCATACAAATGATAGACTAGACGTGTTGCTAGAGTGAGTTGCCTAGATTGTGGAGCAAGGAGCGAACAACATAGTCATTGTGAGAAGACATGTTTATTATTATTAATAAATCCGTTTTAGCGACCCCAAAGGGTGATGCCTTGACCCCTCAAAATAGCAATATTATAAATAAAACCAGCCAGATAATTATAGCTGCACCAACCAGCCAGAGTTCATGCTGCACTGACCAGCAAGCACTTCATTCATGCACCACCGACAAAAGCTTAATGCAATGACTAGAGCTTCTCATTCCTGGACCGACCAGAGGTTTTCATGCACTCACTTAGCATTGAGTAGAGGTTCGATGAGTAGAGCGTGAAGCTTCCAATGGAGTAGACTTCATTCACACGCTGACTGAGAAGAAAGAGTTCTCTACCGTAGCTTCTAGGCACTGACTGTCTCCAGCCGAGTCCAGCCCAGCCGCCGAGCCCAGGCTGAGTAGTCAAAGTAGAGTAGCCAAGTTTATTAGCCAAGTCATCAAGCCGAACAGCTGATATTAAGAACTAAAGAAATCCCTAACCAGTGCTACTTGCCATTGCTTAGAAAATTGTTACACATGGCAGGCACGCCTTCTTCCTGGGCACGTGGTAAAGAGAAAAGTTAACGTGCTAAGAACCCTCCTGTTTCCTGTTAATGTTTAACCAGTAGCGGTGGCTCTAGAACAGGTAACATACTTAGAATAATCCCTTCAATCCTGTTAACGTCGAACAGTTTTCATGCACTTAGAATGCGACCTCCTTCCTGTTTCACATGTGATTTGAAACCCAAGTGTGCACAAACAACCTCCTAGGCATGGTGGATGGAAAGGAATGCGATAAAGGTAATGCTTACTTAATGTGAGCAGATTGTTTAATGTGGTAAGGGTTCCACAGTTCACTCGTCATTACACGCCCCGGGTAACACAACCCCAGGAAGCACTATCTAGGGCTATCCCCCAGACAACAGTACACAGGGGACCCCCCTCATCCTACCATGGTTTAAGTCCTTAATCGAGAGCTAGTAGATAAAAATACCTTACAACCACACTACATAGGCCTGGGCACTTACTGGAGTTCTGAAACCCAAGGGTATTTATATTTAGGTCTGGACATAGATCTGGAACAGCAACTTAAAATGTGTAAACCACAGGGAATTACTACCTGATATGATACACGGGCTGTTTTGTGTGACCGGCTGGCCTGAAGGATAACCTAAATGGGAATAGTTAAACCATTCATAAAATTGTGCGCTAGGAGATTGAGGACCCGGAGGGACTCTAAGTAGTCGAGGTACGAGGGAATACACCGAAGGGTCGTCTATATGCTAGTCCAAGTTTAATGTATATATGAGTTTGGTCGAGCCTCAATCTTCATTGATATGCCCCTGAGTTCTGGTGTCACACTAGAATAAATAAGTACCTACCCGGGCTCTCCTTACTACACCGCTACCTCTCCCACCCAATAAGAACTTAATATGCAAGAAAGCAAGCAATCCAACCCCAACTTATTATCTCCTTCCTCTCAGCTAAGGGGGTTACCTCCTAAAATGGACAAGTAGAACGTTTCTATGCCAGTATTTTATGTTAAAACGCGCATATGCAAGTAATTTTAGTCCAATGTCTTAAGCCTTTGCTTTAGTTCTATGCTACCTTTCATTACCAAATTTACCATCTAAATATGTCCGATAGGTCTTGACCGCACGCTACCTTTATGTACTTAATGTCCCATATTGATAGGGCTGTCGAAAACACGGGGTTGGAACAATGGAATAATCATTTTTCTCCTCCTGGAAATGCTGGACACCTGATGATGCCGGTCCACCAATTGATACTGGGAATAATGCTCTGGTGACAGCTTGCTCCTTAGCTGGCTGGTATGAGTGGATGCTATATAGGGACGAAGCTTTTGGCCTTTCTTCCAAAATGAAAATAAGCTGTTTTCGCGCTTATTGGAATGACGCCACTTATGCTGGAACTGCTTGTGGTGCTGTCGGGATTGGAGAGGGAAGGCTGCCGTCTGCTCTTGGTAATGCTAGTCATAATGCTAGGAATGATGAATAAGCCGGTTCATAAATAATGCTATTGATATATATTTCCTGCTTCGCCCTAGTCATTGCCACGCCATACGTGCTTTCAGCCCCCACCATAGAATAAAAAGATTTTAACATATTATAAATATCCTTACTAGATGAGTACGCCGCTTTGTCAGGGTTGTCACGCCGCCATACGTTTAGACAGAATAAGAGGTTCTGTGCTTGCATTATTGAAGCCGCCATACTAAGATATGAGTTAGTATCCCGGGTAGGGTAAGAGCCATAAAAAGAAATGACAAGTTATTGAATCGTACTATCTCCGTACCTACCCAAAGTAAGTATACCGGGACCTGGTTACAGAGCCTCCCCTACCCCTATAAGAGCCATGATCCCCTTCGGGCCATATATAAAGATTCTCTATACTGGTGAGTTGCTCTATATGAGTTGCTGCTGAAGAAAGTCCCTGTTGTTTCACTTCAGGAAGAATGAGGGAAGAGGAGGAAAAGACTCCCATGCAGAGCAAATGGTTAAATAGTCAGTAACCCTTTTGGAATGTAAATAAAGCCTTATGCTTTTTAGAGCTGGTGCTGGATGAGATTTGTTTCTACCTTTACAGAATCTTTTATTATTTCTATTGTCGTGTTGTTGTGGATATGATATGGATGATCCTAAAAATATCCAGGCCGTTAGAATATTCATCCATGCGCTAGAGTGGAACTGGTGCACTCTTGTAACTGCTCATCGGGGTTGCGCATTTGCTAATGGTCAGTGGCCCAGTCAGGTTCTGTTTAATATTCAGCACGCCTAAGATACTTTTGATATCACAGGAGTTTCTGTGTAAATAAATCACTGCGGTGGGCGGCACAAGTGCTGTTTTATGCTATGAGTATAATTAAAACCCAGCAATTACCATTTTGGCGGAACTCCAAGAACCTCTGATCACTCTGTCGATCACATCCAAGTCCATAGGGGAGGAGATGGGGTGTATGATAGGGTTGAAGAATAAATCCCCATATTCCCTCCCAACATCATATTTTGCTAAGCACCTAGACTTTACAAGCTGGACCGCTTCATCATATGATTATCTTACCTGGCACCGCTCGATAAGAATTGGTCCCAGGTCTGGGATCGCACTGTCCTATAACCCGATAAAAACATCCTACTAGACAAGGTAATAATTCTGCACATATCCCCGTCTAGCATCCTGACTTGCGGGTACCCATTTATAAGTCTACACATGTCCCATAACGTACCCTCTTATAATAATGTAATCTCCTGGATCTATTGTGTACCTCCACCCTCCATCTTTTTTTGCACGCAGACTCTTTAAACTTATGTTGGCTAACCTTTCATTTTTGTAAAACAAGTCTTCCAGTGTATGAAGAGAGCCGGATGTTCATTGTGACACATGACTATCATTCAGATATATTCCCAAGCTAACATAGTTGGCCTTCAACATAATTGAAAAGCTCTTGTGATCTAAGATGGAATCACCCATGGTTGTTGGAAAGGCAGAACACTTGTGTGGTGGAATTACAGTGCGCGTCTATGAGAAATGACTATTTGGGCATAACCACCTCTACTAAGCAACATATTACTTCAAAACAAACAACAAATCTTGCAACTTCTAATATATGCAAAGATCGACGATAAACGACATATGGACTAAGGAGCTTAACCTTAGGGTCCATGAGCTTCACTTTTACTCTTCTTCGGATCCTTTTCGGGCAGGTTTCACCTTCATTCATGATACCCTGGAATTTTAAGGACGTCGATCTTGAGAGAGCTTGGATTGTCGCCAACTCGACCCTCGTTATCCGCGTTTCCAATCATCTGAGGATGGCTTCATGCCCTACGAGCAAATAGAAGGCTTTCCTAAACTAAACTGGTTCCTAAGCTGGTTTTATCTCCCTCTTCATTCTTCCGGACCCTGAAGAACCTTATTTTCTCTTCTTTGGTAATCACTGATACGAGGAATGGAACGAAGATATAGGTGGGGGAGACCAGGAGTGGAACAATAAAAAGAAAGGTTCTACCTGCTACTAGTTACCTGACACAAAATACCGGACCTACCACGGTAAGGAAGGAAAAGAGCGGGTCGAGCTAAGGAACGTTTACCCCCTGTTACTTACGCTACTTACTCAACTTATCTTTCCTCTCCCTTGTGGGGTATCGCTCCCGATCGAGCAGTACCCCACCCCGAAGTAACCGAAACAGAAGAAAGGGAACCATACCTAGTTCAGAAAGATAATTCGAATCACACACGGCTTTTCTTCTTAACTCCGGCCTACCGTCCTATGAATCTAGCGTGCCCACTGTTCCATTTTCCTTATACCCATGTGATATAAGCAAACCCTCCGCTACCAGAAGACTGGGTACCTCTTATATTTATATAATTTTTTGCTCCATTGCTCGTCCTTCCTCATTGATCTTGATCTCTAGCGGGTAGGTGTAAAAGCAAGTTTTATCTAGTCTCTTATCGTTCTCCAGGTAATTGTAGCAAGAATGGTTTTAGCCCAGTAGTAATTAGGGGAATAGGAGGAAAAAGCGGTTCCTTACTTCGTGCTATTTATTAGCAAGTGGGGATGTAGATGGAGAAGGAAGGAGCCAATAATTGCAGCCTGAAGAGGAGAGGAAGGAGCCCGCTTGGAGCCTTGTTCAAATAGCCATAAGAGGAACAAAGTTGGAGCATCGGTTCAAATAGCCTTAAGCCCTGGAGCATTGTGAGATGAAGGATATTATTACATTCCATATTTCCATTAATAATATAAATATAGAGTATCGGTAGAGTATAGGTTCGAGGTTAGAGGGCCTTCTTCCGTAGTTTCTTTGTAGAGGTCGAGGTATCTGTTGGCCATAAATAAAATTCAATTATTTCTTCTCCTCAATTATCCCTCCGCTCTAACTTATTTAAGCCGATCTGAAATTGCATAATCTCTTATATAATTAATTACTTAAATAACACTTAGCGATCGGACATCCCACTGGTCGGCGAGGTTCAATATTGACTAGGTGTATCCAAACGCCTTCTTTCTGCTCCTATCCTATCAATCAAGATAACCAACGGAAGGTCAACGCTATCCCCCTTCTCTCGAAGTAACGGGAATCATCCATCTTCATTACTCCACTTCCCACTCGACCTATAACCAAACCCCCCATTTGGATAATATAACATGCTATCTAAGTACCGCACCAAAAGCCAATCTTAAAGCGCCCCCCATCCATATTAGGCTACTTATATATATAAAGCCCGGATGGCCACAGAAGCGTCTACAGATAGATATTCGCGTTATCTATCCATATCCCTAGTATAATAATTCGGCGCAGGAATGATTATACCTAACCTCGAATCTCACGGCATGTACCACCAAGAATTAAGGACGCTAAAGCATTGGGTCAAGTCTCTCTTAGATCTTTTCTCATTAATTGGTTATCCAGCTCCACTATCAGCTCAATCAAGTAGTAAAGAAGTCAGCAGTCCTTCCCCTCCTTTGTCGGGAAAGAGCTACGCACCTTTATTTATTCCCCTCAAAGCCGAACGATTGAGGGAAGATAATAGGCTTTCCCGAACTATTGACCTAATGAACTACTTAAATTAAGTAAGTAGTTGGGCTAAACCAAAAAATCCATAGTTTATTTGGGACTTAAAGAGAGTTGTGTCTTCTCTTTATTATATCTATAGTGACAAACCAAACCAATTAGAGGCTTTGAATCAGGAGGATTTATTCTTCGACTTTAATATTGAATTTGTTGCTCTGCCTACGGACCTTTCAAAGTGAAAACAGTTGAACAATAAATTACTTCTCCGCGGGATCTTCCGATAATTCATATTATCTACGTAATTACGCAATCGAAGACTTGCTGGCTGGCATTATCCGGCTGGGTCTCGCTAGCTGGTGGCTGGCTGGGATAGTTGACTGAATGAAGCTAGGCTATACTCCATCCTCCACCTCCGGTTAAGAGTATTGAACCCCCGGTGGAATCTGCCTAGTGTAGGCCACCCTTCACCCCCAGGGAGGGCCAACAACAACGAATAGTTCAACCGTACCTCCGTTATGACAACCGGTATCAGATGGATACTTAGCTTGACAACCGGTATCAACTAATGAAAGAACTCTAAACTCGACAGCCAACAGAATGTTAGGATAGTTGGATGGGTGGGATGCTCACTCGGACCAAAATGAAAGCATGCTCGTTTCCGATTATAGTTGAACTATCTGCTATTTTACAGTTACCCTCGCTCGGTGGCGGGCAACTTCTCTTTGGGCCTTAAACAACCGGGGGTTACGGCGGGTGATCTCTGCTCACTATTGGTCGGATAGTTTTTTGTGGGATTCCACCCGAGTCGCGTTCGCTCTACGACTAGATATATTCTAGAGGAAGGAGTCGAACCTCCATACGGGGCACCGGCTAATCTTCATTCCATTCAGTCAACCTAACAACTAGAATAAGGGAGGGCATTACCATTGGGATTACCCTCTCCGAGATTGGCTCATTTCCATCCTTCACCGGAACCGGGAACTACTATAGAAGGGTAATGAAATCCCGATCCATCCTTCCTTCCGGTTGAACTAGTTTCACTGCTTTTTCATTGGTTGTTGAACTGCCTGATCCCCTACGTTAGTAGTTATTGAATAACCTCCCTTCCTTCCGGCCAATCAAAACTTTGGATGGTCGGATAGCCCTCCCTATCGGTAGCCATCTATTGTGACCGGATAGCCATATTCTCTGAATATATGGGGCCCATCCCTCCTCGTAGTTATTTGTTCCCCGCCGGCCCGAATAAAGGGGGTAGGTTTCTGTGCCTCCCACGGTCTGGTAACAGTAGAACTATCCCGACCTCGGCCCGGGTAACCTAATAAACTACCGGGTTCAACTATCCACTATCCTACCAGCTTCATTGTCTACTGGATGGTAACAGCTCCATGGGCTAGCTTCCGAAGGAGATGGGCTAGCGAACTGCCCTGCTTAACGGTCTTGCTTCTTCTCGGTGGGGTTGATAGCAATCTATGCAACTGCCTCGTAAAAGCTGGCTGGTTGGAAGGCAACTGGCTAAAAGCTTTCTGACGTGCGGCTGTCATCGTCCGGGGAATAACTTTCTTTCTCGGATGGGTAATGGGAGCCCCTGCCCTACTATCAATTGTTAACTCGTTACTGGACTACCGAGGGACCTAACTAAATATGGATTGAAGCACATCTATTTACTATATTATAAATATATAATACAATGACACACCTAAAATATCTTTCGATTTTATTTGAGCTAGCATATGTCATTAAATTAAACGATACTTCTTAATCGAAGTTACCTCTTCCTTCCAACCCACAATACCAACTCTGCTGGCAATTTCCTTACCTGCAACTCAGTCCCTCGGGAAATCCAACCCATTAGGTACTAAAGTGTAGGCAAGAAGATCACATGCCTCTGGAGTTATCCTGAAAATCCCATCGACAAAGTAAAGCCAATAATTAACTAAAGATGATCAAGGTATAGCACAGGGTTCCATTGTGAGCCCAGTAGCATGCTCCACGTGCTTCAATCTTACAACAACCATCATGTGTCCTCATTAGATAGATAAAACATATCACCAGTATAAAAACCATACGGTTACCGTGAGATATCATCATTGGCTTTCCATTACAATGAAAATCTATCCATTACCATAACCAGATTCGACAAAAAGGATAACATCTCAAAATACTTAGCTCTTTTATGTGGTAGTAAACTAGTTTCAATTCTGGACTTTAGTTTGTCATATCCAAGGCAACTCTACATGCCTTAGATTTAAGACATGTTGCTATCTTTTCTTTTTTTACATAACATAATTCATCCATGTGGTCTTCATGCATACAATATGATTCATTGCAACATTCACAACACTAAATAAAATTATTACATAACTATATTACAAAAATAATGAAATCATTGAAGCGGTGAGCATCTTTATTTGCAATGAAATTGTAAGGTCATCATATCTTTAATATATTTACAATATTTTTATAATATATATTGACAAAATTAACATATCACATATGATATTACAACCACTTTATGAACAATCACATTAACTCCGGAATCCATATTTAGATAATGTAATCCACCATAAAAGTTGTAGGACTTAGCCAATGCTATACACATATTCCAGACTCACCAGTGCTCAATCAACTGTATGGACACCTTATATTCATCCACTCACAACACAATAATGGGGCATTTCTTCTTTGCAACTCAGTCCCTAAGTAAATCCATCCCCTTAGGTGCAACAATGTTATCAAGAAGGTGACAGTCCCGGACACTTATATAAGCTAGGAGACCATTGTATAGTAGTGCAACGCTCCTTGGTTCTCACAAGTCCATTAACAATATGGTATAAAACATGGTTGTTTCCCATGGTATTTCTTTTTACATTTCTGGCATATGTATTGCCTTTTCCTCATTATGAGATCATAACCATCACAAAACACCTGTACATTTACATAAAATGTAACATAGTTTAATCACAATATTTATAGCAATTACATATGTGCAATGCGTCATGCCTTTACCATACTTATATCCGTTTAATCACATTAATGCATACATTTATAAAAAACCCATTATGATTATATAAAGCATCATTAAGTAATTTAAGATTTCAAATTTAATAACATATGTAAAATTGAACATGGTTTATAATACCTACATGGTGCTGACAACATAACAACATAACATACCAACTTGGTGCTATTATTTATGTGGCTAGGCATTTCTCTTTTAAAGTATGCTGTTGGCCCTCTCCTTTTAGTCGAGCCTGCTTGCGCATCCTCGAAACTGATTAAAAAGACTTTTGAAAGACTACAAACCAATATAAAAAAAGAAATATGATGCTCCTTTGAGGGGTCATACACCTCATTGACAACCACCTGTGCTTCCTATCAAAGAATCTTTTCTGCTACTACATCCAGGGAGGTTTCGATTAGAAGATAGATGCCGCTACTCCATGTCCAGTGGAAATGAAAGGTTTCAACCACTCCATGCCAAGACTCGATCACTTGATGCCAGGTTTCTATACACTTGATGCCAGTAAGAGCTAGGATAGGATGCGATACTCAGCTTGGATACCCGGATCCAATTGGATCCACTGGGATGGTCCGCTACTCTACTGTGGCTGCTGCGCTATTCAAATGGGGGATACTCACTGGGACGGATGCTTCGCTATTTGGCCTAGCTAATCAGCCTTGCTAACCAGCTTAGCTAACCAGCTTGGATTTATACTCATTAAAAGCTACGGTCAGTGCTGGGTAGTACTAGTGAAAAAGAACCCTCTTCACTAGCAAATTGTCCACTAACACATACCAGAGCCAAGATAAATAAACAGGACAGGACCCCGAGGCACCCCCCAAAAAGAATTCGCCGTGCTCTGTTCCCCTCTGTAAACACCTAATTTGCCGAAGCTCGTAACTATAGAATGGACTAAGGCTTAAGGCACTAGAGAGAGCTAATAGGACTTTATCTAAAGCTAGTATAGTACCTTACTCTACAGACTGAAGCTAGTAGTTCTAGTAACTACGGCTTATAGTTATTAGAGCTAATAGTACTTACTGTATTAGGGTTCTAATCAATGGTAAGGGGACGAATCAATAAATCTATACTTTGTGCATGACCTATACTCCGTGCTTGAAGCTCCAGTATGTAACCCATAGGACGTTACCATAGGGGACGTGAGACCACCAGTTCTCGAGCCGCCGTGTCTAGGAGGTTGCCACAGGGAAGGGGCATTAACTATATAGATGCCAAGAGAAACCTCATTACCTCACCGGTCTATTACTACTACTCTAAGAGATAACTAAAGAGAAAGGGTGGTTTCCCTATGATTGGAGTCTTTTGTCGACCCAGAGTTGATGCATATTTGATGGCTTCTAGTCCGTTTGTGAACCCTCTCCCTTACGGTCGAGCGGCTCGTACCTCGCCCCTTCCCCTCGTGCCTCGGGAAAGTCCCTCTCCTTTTAGTCGAGCAGCTCCGCCCCTCTCCTTTTAGTCGAGACCTCCTTCCTAAGGACCTTCGGGTCCTTGTTGCAGGTGAGGCGCTACAACAGACGGATTATAGGTAGCCGTTTGAAGTAACCAATAGATAAATAAATAGAATGCTTCTTACCGGGTTATTCTCCTTACCCGGTTCTATCCTTGCCGGGTTTTTGAACCAGAGGGTTATGTGTGCAAAGGTGGACCAATAAAGAGAGGTTCTTATGCTTTGTTGCTTGCCGGTATATGGAGAGGTGTTCTTCAAAGGCGGATCTATAGAGCGTTTACAAAAGCTTGTTTTTCTAATTCAACAGACAGGTGGGTGAGGTGCATCGATTGATTCAATTCGCCCAGGACATGTTGACGAGAGAGAAAGGTAAAAAAAACCCGCGTTACCAACTGATGACGACGAGAGAGAACGAAACAACCCTGGAATGGAGAAGGCCCACGTATCCCGCTTTCAGGTCCGCATTTCCTCCTTGTTCGTGATTGATCGATAACCCCCTTGCCCCATGAGGTTTGTTTGATCGCTAGCGCTTGTCTCCAAAGGGTAACGGCTAACGCAAGATCCCCGGGTTTTCTTTATCCTATCGCTTGCCTCCTGTCACCTGTAACTGCGAAGGATTATTTTGACGTTAACACCAGTTGTATATAGACAACATGTGCCCAGGATTTATTCGTGCCAAGTAGTCATACAGGAGTCGATGCCAAGAGTCATAGTCGACGATAGGGTGGGTAGAAGCACACAGCGTAGATTATATACGTGGAGAGAATAAATCAGAGGAGCGTTATTCTGTGTGGAGATAATAAACAGAGCGTGCAGCACGTGTGAAGAGAAGATAAATAAGAGGAGCATTATTAAGTTGGCCAGAGCACGAGAGAGCAGGATCTTTTTACACGAGGAGAAAGATAGAGATATCGAGGGCGGCAGATAAAGAGAGACACTTACGGATCTACCCCACTACCACACAACGTCGGAGCTAGAGCACACAGCAGAGATATATACGTAATATTCGAAACAGAGCATTGATTAATTGAGCATTAATTTCGAATTTCTTCGGTATATAGTACAGGCGCCCGGGGCACGTTATATCATCCCCGCTTTCTAATTTTTCATATAATATCTAATTGAAAATAGTATCAGATTTTCATCGGGAGCATGACCGGATCGGCAAAGGAAACAAGTTCGCTTGGAACAGATTCTGAAAACATTATCATTCATAGGTTTCATGCCATAAAATTGACTCGGGGAGACGATAGGAAATCTTTCGGCCACTCGTAGATTTGATTCTTTATAAACTCTACCCTTTCAGAGCGGTTATCTAGGAAGATTACAGGTTTCATTGCCAATAGCCAGTTGCCAGGAGAGGAGGTCAGTGAACAGCATTGTCTGAAGGTACTTGATAGCCCCAATCAGTAACATTGCAGCAAACATACCATATACCCCTTTAACTAGACCACCTATTACTCCAACTATTTCTTTATAGACCTAGAATTATACCTCGAGGGAACCATACCCCTCGACCCTCTACATCGATGACCCTCTGCCCTCTACATCACTTACAGATACAGAACAGAAGTTCCTACATCGAATGGATTGAAGGAAAATGAATGACGAGGCCTACTTACAATGCACCTGTTGAAGATCATTCGCCATTCATACATAACCCATTGCCAGACATTGCTGGGATAAGTTCATTGGCTGGGCGGGGCTACTCAACTGCGGGATACTTGGACTTTCTACTTGGGCTCGGTTAGGATACTCGGCTTGCCGGGGCTCCTCGACTCGGCTCGGATACTCGGGATGGGCCACTTGGAGCGGCTCCGGGTTATCTAAAATAGCTTCATTCAATATATCTTGTATAATCAAATTGCTTTCTTAGAATAATTTGATCATCCGGCGTATTAGAGAAATGTTTTGATTGAGAAATCTTGGCCTGTTACAGAGTTTCTGTTGCCAGGATTAAATCATTTGCTTTTAGATTCAACGGGTCGCTGCTTGCTTTGGCTACTACGCTGGGCTCCCGGTTATAAAAAACATTCTCACCCGCCTTCCATATAATATAATATTCTTTTTAGAAGTCCAAAAACATACTCATTGGACCAATGAAATGGATTATTTTCTTGTTAGCAAAATAGAAACTTTCAGATCGTTTACCCTAGGATCGCCTGGTGTTGATTCACTCGATCCAGATTATAAGGCTAAGCTGTCTCTTATGAATCTATTGTATCCATTGAAGCTGATTATAAATAGATACTTAGTACAGAGCTTAAACAAGGCTCATATATGCTAGTTATAACTAAGTCCATGTGTTCTACTATTAACTAAGCATGATCTTACTGTAATTACGGTCATATTCATACTAGTACAATGATTACAGCTAACGGATTCACTGATTTTATTACATTGATATAGCTTTGTTCTTAGTTATAAGCACAGTAATCACCAATACGTCCTTGTATTCACCCTTACCAAGTACGAGCTAATCTATGGAGTTATAAGCATGTCATATCTAAGCTCATTACGGGATTGGTTCTCTCCATATTCGCTTTATGTTACTAGAGTTGCTATAGTAAATGTGATCAAAGCTGGAAACATGATTGCCCTATATAAGAGTGTTCATAGTATAATAAAGGTGGAATCCATGAACTAGTATAATTCCATTGAATACTTATATGTGATTGGTAACAACGAGCTTTAACACTGTGATTTCCACATTAGCTATAAGGAGATACATAATATAGATGATACAATTAGCAAGGGTAATACAAGCATAACCCTTATGTATTCAAGCAATAGGTGGTCACATGTCATTATTACTATAGATACATACCTTCTATAAGTATTGTTATGGTATTACTATTTACATGAACACATAGTTAACACATATCGAGACTTAAGCTTATCATGCTATGTTATATAAATAAGGTATGACCATTGGTAAAGCTTGAACCTATTGAATAGGGATTAGCTTACTTGCTTAATCAGTATTAGTATGAAGTAGAACCATTACTATTATGCTTACACTGATTATAATGGTTCCGTAATAACTACCACTGTATTCATTCGAGTTACACATCGTTTTCTACATAACCTGCTTACTCCTTGTAAACAAGGGTGATAATTTGATCGATTGATGAGGTGTTTAACCAATAGGGTATATAAAAAATAGGGTATCAACATATTGTGATTTCTTACAAATGAAAAGTGAATTGTATATATGCAATATCATTCTGAATGTTCTGACAACAAGCATGCATAGGTGCCTGCCCGATTGTTAGGGTAATATTTATATATGCTATCTACAAACTCAATGGGACTACTCCGTTGTTTCCTCTGGCCTATTCAGATATGATGGCTAGCAGCTTCAGAAAGTTGTCGTCATAATTCACCGGAATGGGGTATTCCTCATTGAAGCCCAACTACAACACTATGGGAATTATTATTGGAAATTAGAGGAGCTATCCCATGAACATTATTACTAAAGACCTATTATTAGCAGCTTCCGAGGTGTGTACTACTCCTATGATATTAGTATGTTTCCATCGTATGCCCAAGGTCAACGTAGAAATGCGATTTCATATTTGGATTATTCCCATACCCTCCCAATCTATAGATAGAGATCTTTACAGAAATGCCATTTTATTCAATTAATAAAATCTACTTTATGTTCACCGATGGAATATCCATGGTAACTTGCATGAGTCCGTGTATATGCTATGCATTGGTAACCTAGCATAAGATTGGAAAATCCGTTGGGCGTATCCACAGCATGAGTCCTATTAAAAGGGTGGGTTAGTAAAGTGGGGTTTTCACCTAACTTGTCCCAAATAAATAATAAAGCTATGAATTGCATATATACATGTAATTATCCATTTGAGGTGCAAATTAGTGCTGCTACAAGGTCCATAGACAGAGGGTCCATTCCCCTATAGCCTATAGTCGTTGATGCAGTCGAGCCAGGTGTAAATTTTATCTTTTGTCCGTTTGCGAACCGATGCACGTTACTTACGATCACCTGTTTATATAAGTTGCTGAGCCTATTGTTATATTAGAACATGTATAATGAAAGCTGAGCAAAATGACCCATCTTACAAGAAGGAAGTTACCCAGATTACCCTGTACGACCCACTCAGTTAAATCTGCAACTGACAACATTGGGATGGGTGGAACCCAAGCAAATGATGATATTGATTCACTTGACAAATAAATAACATAGTTTTTGGGATGCGACCGGGCGAACAACTGCCAACGTATTGGGGGTGAGGAGCGAAGCGGACGGGCTACTGATTAGGATCCTGGAGGAGGCGAGGTTATTGATGAATGGATCCTCCTATAAATTGAGTAGTATTATGGTGGAGCCAGTTACTTAGTATTACGCGAGAGTGAGTTACCACCGATACGCCAATAGCAGCACTACCCTTCATTACCTAGCTAACTCCCCATTATATTATAAATCTTTTTATCCCTATTAGTTTCA
>Ga0233342_1000116_pt1 | contig 25038 bp, 15 predicted proteins | sample GEONDECOMP273_FD_180706 | JGI IMG/M metagenome (GOLD analysis project Ga0233342, IMG submission 180706) | Leaf litter microbial communities from Shasta-Trinity National Forest, California, United States - GEON-DECOMP-273 | ecosystem: Environmental > Terrestrial > Plant litter > Unclassified...
AAAGGGCCTATATTTTTGATCCACGATACACCTTCCTCAGTTGACTTACAGAAATATAGGGTGGGAACGTGGCTATTAAGATAGGGAGAGAATCGACCGGAAAGCCGCACTCTCTCTTGAATAAATGAAATTAGAGGTAGGGCATGCATTCATTTAGGCACTCCGTGGCTAGGGAGAGGGGGTTGAGGATCCTCAAAGGCCAATCTTGATACATTTCTAGATCTCTCTTTCTTTGACGGCGGGCGCTCTCCTGACGAGTGGTTGAGTCCAGAGTTAGTTAGGGTTGCCTTTTAACCCTCGGAACAAGCGAGTAAGGTCTTCTGTAGCCCTTATATATACATATATAACTTGCCAGGGAGTGGGGCGAAGCATGAGATGGGCTTTGGCTTATGGTCGTATCCATAGTGGGACACCGGGCAGCTTCTTCGATGAGGAAGAACTAGCTCTCTCATTCGACAGAATCTTAACTTGGATATTACTCCACTCGAAAGAGATATTAGCCAGCCACTAAATCCACTTGGCATGATCGGGGAAGGAAGTCCTTCTTCTTTTCCGAGCGGTAGTGATTCTGGTGGAATTGGACCTAAATAAGCCAAACCCAAATGGTGTACTGGCCGGTTGGTTGTATCTAGAATGCAGTTCCTTCTACCAAATGGTTGCGATTCACGCTTGCTTCTTTCAAAGGCAGGCGAGCCACTCCCGTTATAAGGGCTACAGACGGCAGACCTTACTTTCCCAGGTACCGACATCCATCAAAGGTTCGATTCTACTCCAGCCAGAGAAAGATGGCTAATAAGCTTCAGTTAGCTAATTCGTCACAACCTCAACGTTGCTCCGATCATGGTAGACATATTTGCGCCCTGTGCTTTCGTTGTTATAGTTCGGCTCCCTCGCGATGCTAGAGAGAAAAGAGGCCTCGCAGCTACACAATGAATAGAAAACCTTTTACCACCCTACCCACGCTGATCGGCTGCTTCCTTCAGTCAGAGAGATGAAATATGTATAGGCAGGCAGGAATGAATGCGCTGTGGCTCGCTATAGTGTAGTGTGAGGAGGCCCTTACTCGCTTGACCGGGATGGGAATGACTCGTTATTACGGAATAATACCATTGACGGATAGGACTCGTTTCATTATTTTCCTTCACAGTGAATGAATACGTGCACGGAATGAGGCTATGTGACTGATCTCGCTACCATCCCATCTTTATAATGATATTATGACTTGTAAGTCACATCCTAGCCTAATGCCTCTAACCCTTAGGGAGGCTTACCCTTGGGAAGCAAGTGGAATAGAGCGAGTGGAGCATCCGGGGAAAAGATGGATTAGGGGCAGTGTATTATTTCCCTGTGGATTAGGCCCATTGAGTATCTGTAGGAGCGAATGTTCCATCTCGGTAAGTGAAAGGGAGTGAAGAATGTGGAGTATCTGGAGGAACCCTGCCTCCCGTAGGTTAATCCGGGCTATTGGATTCGGGCTCAATAGGGTACTGGGACTATTGTAATCAGGCTATCTATCGGACTGCGGTAATGCGGATTGTGGGGAGTGCGTACTGGGGGCGTTTAAAGGGGGAATGGATATTGGTTCCTGAAAGCGTACCGGGCCATTCTGGGTGAATGTACAGGGCATGTGGCAGTGGGCTGTGATTCGTCCATCCGTTGACCCGCCTAACCTCAAACTATGTGTGCCTTCAATAAAATAAATTAAATCAATGAATCTCTATTTCTCCACCAAAGGCAAGCATGGGGAATATGGTTCAGACTGCTGTCCTATGATCTCCTATTCCTGGTTGACAATGATGGCTATGTTACCTGTTGTAGTTTATATCTAGTGCTGTATAGTTGTATTTGGCTTCCTTACTTGGCAGGTGCCTAAATTGGGCTTGGTGTGCGTGGGCTTGGCATACACGGACAAGTGGTGTTCACGCTCTTCTTGGGATACTTATAATTCCCCTCCTTTGGCCGCTCGCTTCTTCTTTACCGGCCAGCCAACTCGGGAGACCCATTAGTATGGATAATCCAATGAATCAATTGATTGATTGATTTGATTGCCAGTTTAAAGGGGTGGTCCGGTCCCACGGACGGAGGGAGCAGATAGAACCAGGGAGAGGGGGGGCTAGGTTGAGCCATTCACGCTGGTGAGGTAGTGCCAGCCTGAAAGGTGGATGATTTAGTCCCATTGTCAGGTGCACCCATTCAACGATGTTACCTACTGCTCACGGGTCCCTAACCCGTTCTCTATTCACCCAGAACAAGTTTACTCTGTGATGCAAATGGGAGTATTCTATGCTCATATGTGTTCTGCTCATGAGAAGATCTTCTGTTATGCTCACGGGTATGCACTCTCGAATCACCCATTCCAAGTTGTCAACAGACGAGAAAGTTTAATTCAAGAATCGATGCTGCTAGCAGAAAGAATAGTATACCTACACCTTCTCTTTTCCTGAAGAACTAGACCTTGTCTCCCTATACTACGAACTTAATGAATCCCTTAGGAGAGGTACTGCTATAGAACTGGGATCGTCGGATGAAACTACCGAATCCTTACTCTTTTCTTACCATACAACAACCTATCCACCTAGAGACGGCAGTATCAGGTAAAAAAGAGCGTTTCCAGGGAGCTAAAATGGCAATCTAATCGGTTTTTACCTCCCATAGTCCCTTGCTCCAGATATTGCTGAATGGCATGGATGGTCGTATTACTTATTAGATTTAGGGAGGGCATAGCTGGGCTGGGCTGGGCTGGCAGCAGGTATTCTTATGGCTTGAAGCTGGACCACGGGTAGGGGAATAATTATTGCTGAATTTTATCGGACGAGGTGCGAAGCCGCTTCGAATTACACATTTGGGAGTGGATACTAACTAGACTCCTATTGGACTGGGGTCAATGGCAAGGCAAGGCATTCTGACTATTTACCTTATACCACACTTGCCTTTACTTACGTGTTTCCAATAACCCCGTTCTACCCAACCCACCTATACTAGTTACCGACCTAATACTTATTTACCCAACTTATTTATGGATGCCCTAACCTATTGCTTCAGACAGTAATCCTCTGTGGATACAGCACTATACTCTCTTTTCGGACCAAGCCAGACCAGATACGTATTGATGAATTCAAACAGCATTGCCAAGATATGGATGCCCACTTGCTCATGTTACTACCACCTGTTATACCCACCTATAGTTACTCCCTTACCTTACTTAGCCCTAAACACTTGCCTCATTAATCCTTCGTGGGTACAGCAATATCTTTTATTTTCGGACCAGGCCAGATACGTATTGATTAATTATAAGACAGCATTCCTAGGAGATGCTTGAATGTTAGGACCTGTTACTAAACACCTCTTCTATTTTACAACAGCGTAGTCAAGGTTCTAAGTGCTGATCCCCATTCCATGCAATCTCTTAATATTCTGACAGTAGTTCCAAAGGCAGTTCGCTTCGCCCCTTAGCTAACTGTTCAACTGGCATTCTTTGAGTAGGCTAAACCACCAGTGCCTCCAATCAGGGTATGTGGTGAAGTTCGTAGATTAAGGAAGCACTGAACCAATGCTGGGTTTGTGCAAATATGGTAAGTGCAGGTAGTAAATAAAGGGCGAATAAGAAGTGTCATAAATTGGAATTATATACTTACTAGTAAAAAGTTGATTCCTTCCATCCTTCCTCTAAGGCAGGGGGGCAGTAGAAGCTTAGGCGGCGGGTTAGGTGAAACTATATTTGTGGACATAAGGTCATAGCTTATAACCGGTTGTCATAGACACTAAGTGCCTGTTCTCATGTCAGTGCAAACAGTTAGTTCCCTTTGCTTAGTTCCAGCCCCATTCATTTCAGTCTTGGATCCCGTTCAAGTGTCAGCCAATGGTAGCGGATCCAGCTCAGCAGCTATGATTGTCTATTCCTATTGTCTATTTATCCTGGCTAGTCTTCATTCGTCCGCCCGTCCGTGTTCGTCCCGCAATCAATCTAGCAAGCAGCACGTACATTGTAGCTCAACATTGTAGCTCACTGAATACTAATGCATCGCCACTTGTACATCATCGCTAGTACCTCCTATCTATTTATCTATGCATCCATTACTCGAAGCTAATTGTATAAGCAAATCTTACCTTCATTGTGTAACCTCACTAATCGAAGCTAATGCGTTGAGTAACCTCATGTATTGTGTAGCTCAACATCGTCGAAATATCCTCAAGCATGATCGTGTAACATCCATTGCTAATCGTGTAACCAACATAATCGAACCTATATGTGTAACTAACCTCATCAGCTACGTGTCATCTTGGTACTTGTAAGAGTGTTGGCTGTGATGGGCTTACTGAATGTGGTCGGATTGGGGGCTTTATACGAACTTAATGCGGGCAGAAAGCGTACATCATACGGACTTCCTAAAGCGGACACGGACTAAAAGCGGACTGACTGATGAATGCTCACTGAAAAACAGAAAGGGTCATGGTCAAGGGGGCAAATGCATATCTAAGCTCACAGAATGGGGCAAACAGAAAGCTCACTGAAATCATGCAGCTTGAAAGCGGATTGAAGGGTCTTCAGGCAAGGCTCGTTCAGAGGTAATAGGGCTTATGCATTAATTAAGTCTGTTCCCTAGGAGGTATATGATTCTGAGGTTCCCAAGACGTAGGTATGAGGCAAAGTGTAAGTATGAGTTCCCAAGAGGTCAGAGGCATAGGTTTCAAAGTGTATTCTCACCCCACCGGCTGTAGGTACGAGGCGGAGTCTCGCAAGGCGGAGTTTCAGGTTCCAAGTAATAGTGTAAGAAGAGTAAAAAGGAGTGTAAGGCTGAGTCCCCGAGGCATTCCCCAAGGCAGTATGGCATAGTTTGCTCCCTTCGAAAGCCGCTTGCCTTATCTAGACCTCGATCTTCAACATAAACTGCTACTGGATAAGCTACTGGTTCTACTGCTCCATATACTTCTGGATCTACTTATGCTTCATATACAGCATCATCATAATTTGAAACGGGATTCTAATGAGCAACCTTACCGGCAGCCCTAAGATCAAAAGTATTCCCAGGGTCCATTTCCAGCAGTTCCAAGAGCATTACCACTAGCATCATAATTACCAAGATCATTCAAATAAGCGTAAGCCACGGGATTTCCAGCATCCCATCAACACCAGTCGAATAAGCTTTATTCCCTGGATTCAAATAAGAAGCAGTTTAAACAGTATTTCATCCATAAACAGTTGGGGGCATAATTCCCAACAGCCCCAATAGCATCCCCATAAGCACTAGTTAAACTAGCATTTCCACCAGAAGCACCAGTTTAATCGGGATTACCGGTGGGTGGCATCATAATGAAAACCAAAAGCAGGTAAAGCAGAAGCAGCTCTATAAGCTGTTGAAGAATCAGTTGACCCAGCCTCCCCAGAAGCACCAGTTAAAGGAGCATTATTTCCAGCATATCCACCATAAGCAGCACCAGTTGAAGGAACAAACCCAAGGGTCATTTGAATAAACAGAACAACCAGCAGCTTTAGCGGAATTCCCGGCAGTAGCAGTCGAAGCAGCAGCACAACGATTAGCCAAAGAATTATAAATTATCACCGCAATAGAACAAGATAATTCATTCCCAAAAAAATCATTACCATGAGCAGTTGAAGGATATTCTTCCCGGCAGCACTTACTTGAGGCATCAGAATTACCAGGAGCACCAGTAGAACCAGCAGAACCGGAAGGAATTACATTACCAGTAGATTCTCCTACCATAGGAGTTACATAGTATCAACATGCCTTCGCTAGTGGTGTTCCACGCTCAGCTGGATACACGGTATATGATTTGCTGGCCAAGGGTGGAGAGGATGATATGCGTGCAGATGATGGGTGGACTATAAATGGACTAGATTGGCCTTCTGATTTATGATAGGCGCACTCGGTAGTAATGATAAGCGGTCGCTAGTGGACGGTAGATATTATGTACGTGTTTATAATAATGGTTCTAGGCATGCTTCAGATGGCCTATGGCCGGCTCCGGATAATGGTTCCTTACATGTTCCAAATGATCTGTAGCCTGTGGTGATGATAGAGTGATAGCTCCTGCGCTTGTAAGTGAAGAAGATAAAAGAGGAAACAGAAGCAAAGGCAGTTTACCCTTAACCAGTCAATGCGCCTATTTAATCGGAACCGATTGATCCACTCCGTGCCTCGCTGGCCCCAGCTTATTATCCACCACCTCGACCATTCCTTGCAATCTGAATCTTAAAATGAAGCTGAAGCGGAAGCGGATGTGAATTAAGTGAATGAAAGAGCGGAGCTATATCTACGTGTACTCGTTTTAGCTAACCATCAAGGTTTATGAGAGAAGTCCCCTCCTTTCAACAAGCCAACAGACCCGATAGAGGTGTAGTAATCTCCCTGCACGAAAGACACTTAGATCGGCAGTAGTGGTCCACGATAGACAGGAAGTGGTGCCACGAGGTTGATAGCCAGTCTCATTATAAGAAAGTGGTCATAAGGAGGTGGTCGCCAATAGACATCAGTTACTCAATGTCGGTACTCAATGCTGGTGCTACTCAACCCAGGTGAAAATGCAGTCATAGCTGGGCTGGCTTTATTGGATGGGATTGGCAGCTCTGATTGGCTTGAACAATAGTTCGTACCCCATAGTGCTACCACCCAGTTTCAATACCCCGTCCCAAGAGGTGATTCCACGTTCGTCACCTGTTCTCGATTAACCATGCCCAGAAAGAAAGTTGTTAAGGAGTTGTTCTACGTGCTGTTCTCGATTCCCCATGTCTGGAAGGAGGTAGGGTTTATTCTATGTGCGTTAACTTTTTATAATACCCCATGCCCAGGAATGAGGTAGTGATTCTAAGCGTGTTAATTGTTCGACGTTAACAGGAAGGAGTTGGACGTGCCCACCTGTCTGTTCTCGTTACACCGTGTTCAGGAGGTTGTTGCCACAGGGAAGAAGGGGAATAAGCAAATGGGACTAATCCAAGGGGGGGTTACTCCTACAGTTTAAAGAGTTATTTTTATAATTGGATTGCTTGCTTTTATATACTGAAAACCCGGGACTAAGGCAGACAGACAGACAGGGTTGAAGGAATGATCTAACCACGTACTCTATGGAGTCACCATACCCAAAGAGGGAGGAAGGATAAGGACTTGCCGGGATAACTCGACCGGGATTTTTGATTAAACAGTAAAGACCCAGGATGGAGGGACGGACAATTAGGTTGGTTATAGATGGAGGTGGGTGGTTACCAATGAGGTTACATGATGATGTTCATGAGGGTCAATTAGGTTACACGTTGAGCTGCTAAATGAGTTTATATTAGGTAGGTACGATGCTTTATTTTAACAAATTGAGGTTAGATTACACAAGGAGTGAGGTGAGTGTATTTAGTAGGGGCTTGCCTGATAACCCTTGCCCAGTTCGACGTGAACAGTTGGATGTGCCCAGGAAGTTATTTGGACCCACCTGTTGTCTATATGATTGGTTGCATGGTTTATTTTGCTTTTTTTGTTAAGCAACTTGATCCTTGCCGGCTAGATTTTGATTTATTGTGAGCTGAAGCCAGGCGCGCTGCTTTATTTATGGATCATCCTTCTGTGAACTTATAACCTTTCAGATCATTTACCATTGATTCCCAGATGTTCCTTCACCCGATGCAGTCGACCCAGCTACTCGATCACTCTATGCCAGGTGGAAATGTATTCTATTGTATGTTAACCGTCTTATTGTCTCTTTTGAAACCGACGGATGATCTACTTACAATGCACCTAAGGATCATCCACATACACATTGTTTAATTCACGCTAGTCAGGTAGGTAGTGCTCCAGTCAGGGAGGGGGCTTTATTCTTATTGGATAAAAAAAAGAAAGGAAAGAAAGGGCTTGATTTACTCTTCCACGATAGACTAGAGCCAGTATTCGGGGAGAAGAGAGAAGATATAAAAAATATATACATAATATACCTTTATGGTAGGAGAAGGACGACAGGGGTCGAATGAAAGGGGCATTGCTTTTACACCGAACCTTGATCCCCTCCGGGAGCCGAACTTGAAGTCATAGGTCGACAGCCTGATTTATTAAGAAAAAACCGAAAGGAATTGGAGTGACCGACCTCACCCTTATATTGGACCACGATCGGAACATTATTCCTACTTAGTCGTTTATGATTATTGCCTTTTGGGGGAGAAATGAACCATAGCGCTCTGGTAATGCTGCTGGTGCTGGAAATAATGTTGATTCAATTGATGCTAGGGGTGCCAATACTAAGGCTGCTTCCTTCTTTCTGTTGTACCACTCCCTTCCTTCCGTCCAGCCACCTCCGTATTCTTTCTTCCTTCCTTCCATCAAATGTATCATCACTGGTTCCCGTCCACTCCTTGCTTACCCTCACTTGACATCTATCCGTCCACGTCTATCTCTCCCTGTGATTGTGTTGTTCCAGTCTAATCGCTATAATAAAGCTAATTATAATTATGGTGTAGCACATAGGTGGTAAGTGTGATCCGTCCTACCGCCTCTCGCAGATGCTCCATCAAGTAAAAATAAATAAGTTAAGTCCCCCGCGGTGTGTTCAATCAGTTCTCGTCCCCGTCCGTCGGACAACCCTGTCCCCAATCTTTCTTCATTCATTTTTAAAAGCATCCCCGGTAACTAACTTGCTTATGGGAAGTACCTATTATCACAAGGCTCTCGGGCTTCTGGCTATGTGAACCAATGCTCCTGGGACGTCAAAATAGAAATATTGCCCCTGCCTGGTCCTCTCTATTTCCTATGTTTGCTCTCTCCTGGGAATACCTATGTAAACTATGCTGCTAGTCCTTCCTATGTATACTGCTGGTCCTATAAAACTGGTAAATAAATACTGGCTGTTAGAGTGATTTATACGTGGGTAGGCTAGGCTTCGCTGTGATAGTTGGTAGGGAGGAAATAGTAAATAAAGCGCCTGTTGTAGTTGGAAACGTTGTCCAATGGCCTTATTCGTGGCTATAGCGGCGTCATTTTTTGGGTTACAATGAGTATTGTTATCGAACTCACGCTTTTAATAGTCAACTCGATTCATTTCATGCAGTTAAGTTTATTCCTTCCTATAAGGCCAGGAGGGCAGTAGCGTAATAGGCAGGTGTATTTCCAAATTCCTGCCCTGACTTAGTAGCAGATCCAGTTCCATACCCCGTTGACTAAGTGAAAGCACAAAAACCATCTGGGTTCAATAACTCACTTTTGTAAATAGGAAACTCTATTTATTTCAAAATTCCTCCGCCTTCGTACAATGCAATGGTTCCTTCTTCAGCGCCCCTCCCAGGTCCAATTGGTTTTCTCCCACCAGGTCCCCCAATCAATCGAAGTTTAACCTCGCCCTCCACTATTTTGGGGAGCGGTTCGTCGATCTGAAGCACAAGGTTGGAGGCTGGCTGGCACCAAGTGAGTTGGTAAGGGGAGGCAACACTAAACAAATTAAGGTGAGGAGCGTAGCGTAAAGAGAAAAGGTGGTTGGTAGCAGGCACTAACATGAATAGGGCATATCCTAGCAAAGCCGTCTGTCCTAATTCCTAAATAGTATCTGGGTGACCGGAAACCAAAACTGAAGTTTAATTGCATCGGGAGCAAGAAGCTATGGTAGTGGGTCCAACCTAGCCTAATTGATGGGACTGAATCATATACTGATTTAGTGTTTGATCAGAACAGAACGAAAGCCAAGGTCCATCTCCCGCGCCATGGCTGGAGACAGCTTAGCAAGAGGTTCTTTCCTTACCCAACCCACCCCTGTGCTAGTTCTTCGGCGGCTTAGCAACCCACCTTGGCGAGAAGTGAGTTTCTATTTAGACCTCTCCGAGCAGAGGCATGCTCGCATAATCAGATTGGCAGACTCTACCTTTACCTATTTGAGGGGCCTATACCGGAACATACATGGCAATCCAACCCCAAGGCTCTCCTTCAATATATTCCATTTGGATGCTCCACTTTCCCTTAGATATATTTCAGGGCAAGGAATTTTGGTCAGCGCTATTTTAACTGCCGGCTCCACATAATTCACTAGTAAATAACTAACGCTATTTTCCACTTTGGGGATTGCATTACGTAGAATCTCTTTAATGGGTTTATCACAAAACATCTTCATGATTCGTTCATAAACTAATAAGAATAATGCAATGCAGCATGAGAATGAAGCGATATAAATTGGGTGTTGCTTGCCTTGCAGCAATTAATGGAAAGCGAGGAGTAGTCCCCCAAAAAGTGCCATCTCTTATCGCTTTCCCGATCCCCTGCTCCCTCCGAACCGAATGAACCTGGTCACTTCATAATGAGTTGAACCAGTACTAGGACTCGCCACGTTTCGGATCAGTTGTATTCTGGGACCAAGCTTTTGATTCATAGTTTTAGGTTATACTGTTCCATGATTTTTTATAAGGGCGGAATTCACTCTAGCGCTTATTTATAAGGAGGGCGCACTCGAGGACAACAGGTACTGTCGAGGGAACAACATCAAAAATTGATCAGGCATGAATGATGGTAGTATTATGAGCTTCGCAAGCGGGATTAACATTGATTATAATTCTTCGCTTCATTCCATTGCTGAGCTGAATGGCCGTCCAAATTATGTAAAGAATGTGGTTAAAATCAATGATGAAAGATAGAATGGAAAGCACGCAATACGACCAAGAACAACACAAGGGAGGGAAACGGAGCAGCGATAAGGCCAGCAAGCTAATAACGCCGGCTGGGGAGGAAGGATAAAAGTAAAATGAAGCTGAGGCTGCAGGCACCCTCTCATAATTAAGGGGAGAGAGAGCCCCGCATGCGATGGTAAAGTAATAGATGGCCCAGATCGAGTGAAAAGAGGGCAGACAATGCACCCAAGGTAGGACTGAAATCCAAAGGATACAATTGCTAAGCTGGGAGCGATTAATAGCTTGTAAATCGAGTAGGAGGGTGATTGCTTACGTACCTTCATTCAACTGGGATGGACGAAGTATTTTCTCTGTTTAGAGAATTAATGATTGGTTCGATTAGCAGTAAAGCGCTACCTTTCGATGGCTGGAGTCAAACAAAAACTCTCCGGTCGGTGGGATTGTCCAATCACTAAGTTATTTCAGTCATTATTTATACCGGATATTCCAGTCATTCTATATGTAATTACATTTTTTCCATTGACAAACTTCATATTGGAACTTCTGCCTGTTCTCTACACCGTATTTGGCACTATGCAACTTATCATGTTGCACCATAATGTTCACTACGCTCCTCAAATTATTAATCGACGTATATAACACAAGCTGTAGTAAATCATTCTTAGTGAGATGGTATAGCTCAAAGCGGGTATGTGCGACTCACTCACTCAACGCCGTCTCGGGTTCATACAACCCTGCCCCGTCCGGGGGTAGCGCATAGTCATTCACTGCACTTAGTCGAAGTATTAATCTATCCATTTCTCGGAACACGTTATCTTCTCGCCTAACGGGTTCGACCAGCTTCATTAGGTTATATCGACCAGCTTACTCGGGTTATATAATCTATCCACCCGTGTCAAGTTTATTGTTGTAAGGTTGAAAGATCGATCGAAGGCAGAGGGCATAAGATCTCAGGGAAAGAATATATATGTGCAGGTATCAATTGAGAGGGCAGGTCTCAAGATCTATCCCGATCAGCAGTTTGTAAGGTCGAAACGGTAAGTCAGTCAGGTCGAAGGCAGTAAGTAAAGCGAGAGAAGGCAGGCAGCTGCTCGTTCTTTCGCTGGAAAAAAGAAACAAAGGTCCAGCAAAGAACATCAAATAAAGTAGTAGCATGAGTAGTTAAAAACCAAAAATACATTCTTCAATATGGGTCAAAGATGTGATGATAATAAGTAAGCGGGCCTTTTACACCGTGTAGAGTTTATCCCTTTCTTTTGTGTACTTTCTGTCCATCAAAGTACCGAAGAATGCATTGTAAATCGCAAGTGCGTATTTCCCTCCTGAATCTAGACTGAATCAATAAGAATAATGACTACACAAATAATATACTTATATCTATAATTGTGAATCGGTCCCTAGTAAACCGGAGGGAGGTGAGGAGGTCCTCATTCTACTTATGGGCTGGGCCAAACTAGTATATCAAAGCTTTAATGATGCCTGGGTAGGGATGCAGGGTTCGAATCCTTCCCCTCCGTAACTTGGGTGGGTACTTACTTTACAGACTACAGCTAACTAGAATTACATCTATAACTTCTTACCCTATCTTCTCTTTTCCTGTTGTATTAGCAGCGGAGTAGTACTAAGGTATTTTATAGCGGATGAGCCCCCGTGGATATTATTTTCCCATTCCCAGGAATGATATTTATTATCTAAAGGGCAAGTTGAACAGGTTAAAAGTGAAAATAGATATGGGCGATAGATAACATCATTTGTATATTGATTTCTATCTTTAGATATCATCATTTGTATATTGATTTCTATCTTTCAAAATGAGGTAAATATAATGAAAATGAAATGGCATATTTAAAATATAAGATAATCCACTCTAAACAGAAATTCTTTTTGAGCAACACCTGGCATAGAAATATGGAATTTACACTGAACATTTATGGAGTACCGGCGGCATATATATTATATATAGTGAATCAACTTGGAGCTTCTTCACACTTTGAAAAAATAGAAAAAGAAGCTGCCGTCCGGTTTTCCTCTACATAGAGGGTAAGGAAAGTTCATAAGGTGCCAAATAAAAGTATAGAAAGTGGGCAGCTATTAAGGTGCAACAAATGAATAAAAGTTGTGTCCGTTCAAAATATATTCCATAAACTAACTATCTCAACTTAGCAATAGTGATATGGGAGCTCTTCTATTGTTGGTGCACGAATAAGCTCAGTGCAGCTAGTGCATGAAGCTATTTCCAAGTATAGTCCGTGCTTGTTAGAAAGACAAAAGAATCAGGCATAAATAATAGTTCTCAACTAATAGCATATAGTTATATTATACTACAAGGTATAGTTCCTATCTATTTTTTAAAAGGTAAATAAGCTTAGTCTTAAGCTCTCGAGTAAGGCCATAAAGTAAAGACTTGTTCTCTTACTTGAGATTAGTCCATAGAGTAAAACCCATGGACAAGGTATTGCCTACGGTACGGTAATAGCTAGCTATAGCTCTAGCCTTATTTATTATAGTCTCTACGTGTTAATATACTATGATTGCATATCTACTGCTTAAGTCTCCATCCATACTTCCAGGGCCATAAGGTCCTCCTTCCTTTCTGTTGTTCATATAAATTGGTACTTTGAGTGAAAGCCAAGAGATGAAAGTCTCCCTTATGAAAGTAAGATAAGAAATCCTGTCAGTAGTGCATGAAGCTAGCTATTGCAGCAAAAGTGTAAGTTCCAATTAGTAGTCAATTAGTGAGGAGAAAGGCTCCCCTTCCTTTTCCTTTATATGGATCTCTTCATCGAAACATTGATTGAACTCGCATGGATACGTTGAACTTGCCCAGAGTAGTGCCATCTTAGCCATGAACAAAGAGAACATTTTACATAGATAAGTTTTAATATGTTATGGGCAGGTTTAAAGCGCATATTGTCCTCCTGGCCTAGTCTCCTCTCCTTTGATTAAATAAATTGGCACTTATTATAGCTGCTGATGCTCTATGTGCCAATAGATGCCATATTTTCACAACTAATAGATCTAAGTAGTAGGAGACCCAGGTAGGTAGGTAGGTAGGTAGGTAGTAGGTAGTAGGTGGTGATCCACTTGCTGGTGCTTCATGTCCATATGAAGGCTCTGGATCTCCGGCTACTCCACTTGGCAGCCGCCAGAGACCTACTAAAAATACATTTTATATGATGTTGCCATAGACATGATGGGTGACCAATTACTAGCTTTAACATGCTAGCTATACTGGTTACGTGAACTATACTAGTGCTAATAATCTTGGAGGAAGGATATATATGAATATGCATATGATGTAGTCCCCAGTGAAAACAGAAGACATTGTTGGAGCCCCATCCATGTTGGTTACTTACGAAAACATATACCTTATTTCTTCCAGTTAAAATGGCAGGTGGTTTCTATGTCTATGCACTTTATCCCAAGAGGCAATAAAAAACAAAATTTAAGGTAGTTAAATCTTAAATAATGAGATTGTTTATTTTGTTTCCACCTTGGTTAAATATCTATCTAGTTCGGAATTATTTATATACCTCAAATGGTTCTAAAGCTGATGACATGCATACATGGCTCTCTCTCTTTAGTGCAGCACCTACCAGAATGCACGATTATTATTTATATGTAATTTGAATTTAAATGTTGGCTTTTCAAATCCAAGTAGGCTAGATAACGCGTGGAATTCATTAAACATTATTGCTCAAACTAAGCATCCTAAAGGGGTCCGATCATCAACCACGCTACACAAACAAGGAGTAAAGACAGTAACCTTGTATCCTTCCTTTCCTATCTTAAGGTTGTTTAGAGCAATAAATAAAACCTGGGTATCTTCTTTTGGCATTCCCCTTGGGATTTAAGCGATAGCGATCAACCAACAAAACATAACCACCAAAGAGTAAAGCGTTATTGATAAGTGCTCCCCTCGTGATAGCGACCCTATATAACACCAAAAAGGAGGCGAGCGATAGCGACGACCACAAATGTGTAGGTGCGTTAGTTATTAAACAAGTAAGCATAAATGCGTAACCTGAATGCGGGAAAGAGAATGCGGGTAACTGGGCCATCCATTCCAGGGTTTATTCGTTCTCTAATCGTTGGTAACACGGATATGTATTATAACTTATATCCTCGGGATGTACTGGTAGAATAGAATTGATGAACCTGACCAACCCACCCACTTGTATAATTGTAAATAACATTTTTTCACCTTGCTACTCTTCCCGTAGGGAAGAGGGCTTAACGCTCCTCTCTCAATCACCTTTGCATAAAAAAGAATTTATGTTGCCTGAAACGGGCCAGCAGCGTAAGAGAACCCGGCAGATACCTACCGACCTTATCTATTGGTGCACCCAAACCAAACTAAGTTTGCTGCTGTTTTGTTGCTGTATCCATTGTTGTAGCTGCCATAGCTGTAGTAGCCTTTTCCCGCCTCAAAGTATTTTATTTATATATAGACTCTCTTATAAAGGCTTGTTTCTCTGTGGGCCAAGGCGCTAAGACTAACTGTTTGGACTAATAAGCTACTAGTTGGACTAGTTTATATGATCAATTGAGAGATAGAAAAGGTGGAATTGCGGGAGATTATAGAAAGTATTAACGCGGCCCTCATCCTTGTTGAACGAGCAATAAAATATCTATCAAACTGGTAAATTTGCTTAATGAAAGGTGAAATATCCAGATGATATAGATTATGAACCTGGTGCCTTATAATAAGTGGAAATTTAAGGAAAAAGGTGGCATGGGTAAATCCAGCAGCATCTGAGACAATATTTTGGGGTAACTTATAGGTCTGAAGCTTCAACAACATGATTTGCTAAGGCTAGTAAGTCCAGGTAAATATTTTGTTTCATTGGGAATTGAAGGGTGGAATAAGGGGAGGTAAAATGGATCCACGAAAGAAAGGGTGGCTACCAGCTAGTGTCCATGGAACCACCGGGCGTAGATAAACACTATTTGCTAATAGTTTGACTCTACGTCTAGTAGGTACTGCTGACTTGTCTAATAGTTCTGTCTCTACAGCTTAAGATGGTCACTTCAATGGATGAGACTCTCTCTTTAGGCTTGTTTATCTGCTGCTGGACCAAGAAGACACTAAAGCTAGTGCCCTATAGGGCTGGCTCCAGGCGGGACTAACTGTTTGGACTGAGCTAGAGAGAGTATCTGAAAGCAGCTTGTTTTTCTGGGCCAAGGCAATAAACACTATTGGACCTATTGAGATGGGGAAAATTAAAGAATAAAGGGTGGCATATGAAGGAGGAGGGCAGGGTAAATAGTCTGCAAAAAGGGTGGGTGGTGGACTTCTTTCGCCCCGAATAAACCTCTTGCCGCTTTCTTTTTAATAAATATATATATATTATATAAATAAAGAATATATGAAATAGTAGGGGTGGGTGGTAAAATAATATAGACTTAAGGGCGAATCCAAGGTCCGCCCCCAAGGTGTTGGGAAATAAACTAATGGTGGTGAAATGTAGTTCAGCCTCGCAGCTCCCCATGTTCGGCTGTACTCACAATGCCTTTACTCCATCTCCCCGCCTCGTTTTCATTTTATATTCCCGCCCGAACTAAAAGTTCTTCCCACACCAGCCCAACCAGTTTCCTTTCTGTTGTGTGGGAGCTCCTTCTAGTAAGATTTCTTTATAAAGATAATTTGAAAGATATCTATAAAATAGATTGTTCTCGTTTATACAAAGATACCGGGAGGTGGGCCCACCCTTATGAATGTTGAATAAAAAAAAATGTTTGGGCAATTGAAAAATTGATAAATTCCCTACCATTTTTCATTGATAAATAAATGTGACGGGCCAGCAAACACAATAAGAGCATATTGAGACCTGCATCTATCTCTCAGAGCAGGAGAGTTTTTTCCTTAATACATGCTCGTTTATCCCCTTCCCTAAGCATTTCTTTCCGTGGTAAAATTATTTAAACCTACGGTGCAAACCAAACACGACGAATGATACTTATCTCTGTGAATCCAAGTTCTATTTCAGTAATAATCCATCCCTCATAAGTGACTAATCTCCATTGGCCGGATCTCAATAACTATATTTTTCTAAACCAACTTACCTAACTATAGAATGCTTAGATTCCACAATTCCTTCTGTTCGACCAGTTTTTATTGGCTGATATGTCCCCAAAATACATAGCGTTGTCTGAACCAACATCCCTGTGTGAGCCATAAAACTATAATGAGAGGCGGAACGAGCACGTTTAAATGAATTCTTGGATACAGCTTTTTGAATGAGCAAATTGGTGACTCCGAAGAGCAGGCACGAGTTTGATAAAATGGGATCCATAGTTTGTACTTACTTGTCGCAGCCGAACCAACAGCCTTAATTTGAGAAGGGCTCCAAACTCATGTCGACAAGCTCCTTTTATATCAGTTGTTTACTTGGACCCCGCTGATGCAAATGCAACGGGAAGAAGGTATATAAATTACTCCCCAATGGCAACGGAATAACATTAAACTTAGATTGATACTTTGGAAAGCTAAAAGAAAGTTTCCAAGACAAAGTAAGTAGTTGGATTTCCAAAAGTGGTTGACTCATAATGAATAGGGCTCCTGCTTTAGCGCCTGCAGATTCTAGTGGTTGAACAGAGGCCCCAGATGATGGGAGTAATAAACAGTGGGCAGAGGAGGAGATTGAACGTTCGAAACCTCCTTTTCTTTGGCCAATAAGTAGTAGTATTAGGAATAAACGTTCTGAACGTAAGGGGTGGGGCATCCCTGTAATAAAATGAGTGAGCCAATGAACCAAGGCTCTCGGCGTGTAGTACAGCGGAAGGCGCGTTAACATCTCGAGATCGAAATGATGGAACTATAGCTAAGGTGTTGAACGTCCGACTTGCCCGTATGGGCAACATCTATAAAGGAAAGACGTGAGCGATGGAACGACGTTATGCCTTGCTGCATGCGTAACTATTGCGCGCGACCAACAAATTTGAATTGAATGAACCCTTTTCATTACACGCAGCGCAAAGCATGTTTTGCTTTCCTTTTCAGAACGATTTCTTTTCTTGCAGCCTATCTTTTGCTTATTCATAGGTTTAGAGTGTTCTTTTTCAGTCTATGTTCTCGCTTCGAGCTGAGTTTTGTTTGTTTTTTAATTGCACAGCTAGGTCTGCTTTTCACATTTTTCATTTGAATATAATCTCAGTATTTTTTTGCAAGTTCGCCTTTCCATTAGGGTGACCCGCAGTCTTGTCCATTCGCTTTTGACTCATTTATTGTGGACTGTGTACATGTTTGATTAAGCCCTCTTTGTCTCGCTGTGGTAGCATCACACACAAAAAATAGGCCTTTTGAAACCTGCATATCTTTATTGGGTTATGATCTGCTGAACTGAAGAACCATATATTTTTTTTATGGATGCTCTGGGGTAAGGTGCTAGTGGTTGGACCGCAATCTTGCGGAGTGACTAATCTCTTTATGCTCGCATTCCATCCGGCGTCTAACAAGTCTAATGTGTCTGGAAATCCATTCACATACTGCTGCTCACGTGAAGGGTGAGAAGTCGAAGTATACGGGCTGAAAACCAAGAGGGATTGCTTCTATTAGCCAGGTGCAGCAAATAAATACCAACAGCTAGTTATCCCCTATCAAGCTTGGAAAGGCTACCACTTCCCTCATCCAGCGGATGCTAAGCATATGTTAAGATAACCAGGAAGGATTTATGAAAAAGGAAGCGCAATAAAATCAGGGACATGCAGATACCTCCTATGGGGCTATGGACGAAAACGGGCAGTGGAGCAACACCTAGGGATAATACAGATATATACACCTGGTTCAACTTTTTTTACAGCTTTACCGGATTTGGTGGAGAATACTACTCAACAACAACCTAAATTTATCCTGTGTGCAATATTTATAAACATTGGGTGTCTATTAACAATATTAGCCCATGACGGAAAGGCTCATATTACTTCTGCTATATACAGCTCCTGGCCGCCGGGATATGTCACCTGAGGAGGTGAGGAGGTTTTGTCTGCGGTATTATGCTGCCGGTTTAACTATTGCCTTCTTGTTGCTGGTACTTGATCGCTAGCGCTTGCCAGAGTTTTTGTTGGGAGTCGTTGGCTCCATACCGCCCATTGGCTTGCTTGGAGCAATACCGCTCGATGGAACGCCCCAAATTAACATAGCAGCATACCTGGATCATAAAAGGAAACAACTTCCATTACAACAGAGTTAAAATACCTACTCATGAATGAGTTTTTGTTATTTTGAAATATTCCTTTTGGTTTCCGATGACCAGAGAGATAGTCCCATTTTTCCACCTGACAAATGATATGGTCCCGTTCTTGCCTTACCCTCTTGCCTTACCCATTCAGTTTAGAACCTACTGATGAGGTCCGTTCAACCAGACACTTTAATTACCAATAATGAACATTAGTTCCTACCTCGATCGGATGGATTAATTATTCTTGTCTGTCTGTGAACTGATACCTGCTTGTATTCTTGTGAACAATAGCCCATCATTAACCACCAGTCATTCCCATAACAGCCATAGCCCTCGTGTCCGATTCTCTTTTTTCTTTTAGAGGGCTTGTCCGGGCAAGGGTTTATTCTATTTCCTTTTTTGTCCGGATGTCGTCGTACACTTCCCTAAGTTTAGTAAATTTACTTAGGATTCTGGGTCTCAAGATGGGATCGTTGTAGACCTGAACCCAATTTTCTTTCTCCGCCAATCTCTGGAAAACATCTTCGGGAGTCACCGCCTCTTTCTATGATACTTGTGTGCGTCTTGCCAAAATACGAGGTGAAAGAGAGACGAGTACGAGGTTCATAACTTCTAGACAAGGGGATTCATATAGGCCGCCTATTCCGATTATGACGATTGCGATTGAAGCTCCCGCTGGTGTGTCTGCTCAAAAGAAAAGTTCCTCTTTTCGGAAGAGTCACTGTGACCGGGACTTCAAATACCGAGTTCGGTTGCTGATGCGATTTCGGTTTAGGTTGCTGTTCCTGCGCAGGATGCGGGAAGTATGCTGTTGACTTCATGATAGTGACCAAATACGAAGTAGTCTTCTTTCGTTCTCTTCTCTTCTTTTTCCATTTCTTTATTTAGTAGAAGATAACGTTAGAAGATCACAAGAGGCAATCTCAATATCATTCTTTCCTCCGGGTGACAAGATAGGCGCTCTTCGACGTTCCATCCCTCGCTCGTGGCATGAACTCAGAATCGAGTCTTGGACTTCAATTCCATTAAAGAGCTTTCCAGTCTCGTACAGGACTTTATCTTCGTATTCTCTTTCTCTTACTATTCTCTTTCTATCTTGCATAATGGGCTCGGCACCATCCCTGGTTCATAAGCGAGAATGGTAGCCCCCGACTATGCCCAAAGGCTTATATGAATCTCTCGTCACACCAAAGCGCAGTTTCTTTTCTTTATTCTCTTTCTTGTCTCTGTCCTATCAGTGGCCAGCTGGGTGGCTTGCTTATTCGGAATCTTCTTTGGCCTACCACGATCCACACTGATTTCCTACTGGTCTTCGGCGACAGGTCGCATGTGAGATATCTGATAAGAGAGTGAAATAACTTTGAGTGTATGTAATAAGGAGCTATTGCTAAATAGCTATTATCCCAGCTCAGCGTAGAAGGATAGAAAGCATCTAGATGAAAGAACATCTCAACGAACCAGTATTGCCCTCGGCCCAGAAATAGGATCAGCTGACATGCCCATCGGGTATAGTCTTTGTTGCTGACCCATCCCTTATGTATGATAAAATGGAGTTCTTGAGCTTCTGCTATTAGCTATAGTCTCATCCATTGCGGCGTATAGGACTGGGTTCGCTTGGCTTTTTTGTCCTTCCCCTGTCGGGAAAGAGCTACGCACCTTGATGCCCGATTTACTCTAAGTCGAGATAAGGGGCGGAGCCGCTCGACCATAAGGGAGAGGGGTCGCCACCCCAAGGTTTATAAAAGTAAAGTATATGGAAGTACCCCGATAGGTCTAGCTCCCTAACTGAAGGATTAGCTTTTAGAGAAGCCGTCCTACGGTTGTTCTCTCCGACCGCAAGGGTGGCTAAGGGCTGGAGCAACTTTCTTTGTTTTTGGTTAACAAACAAGGGTGATCCCTTAAGTGCGCTGTTAGCTCGATAAGGTAGGCTGCTCGTCCGTCCTTCATGCCGCATTTCCTAGGTGGAGAGATTCCCCTGTGTCCTCTTTCTCGTGAGCTCCTCTAAAGCTAAGTCAAGACTATGGATAATGGAAACCTACGGCTACCTTCTCTTTGTTAGGTGAGTTCGTTCTCCTATCTCCTTCTCCTGCAGCTACCTTGTTACGACTTTCTATTCAAGATAAAGAAAGGCGAGATGGTAAGATAAAAAATACCAACGCCCGATAGGCTTTCCCCCTTGCACCCAATATTCCCCATAGCTAAACCCACGGCTTTGAGCTATTATATCCGCTCAGATCCCTCCTCTTATATCGTTATCGTTTGCGGCTTATTAAAGCCTTTGATTCGACTTTTGGCAATGCCACTTCGAAAGAAAGGGAACCTGTTTGGTTGGGAGAACCTAGATATGTCGATTTAGAATAAGCCGATGCATATGGGGGCCCGCCCAGTCTCGGACTCCGACTGCTCTCTCCTTGTAGTTGAATTCGTGCATAAATCCTCGTGCCTTAACTTTCAATGTGCCTTAACTGATGAACTTATGAAGGGACTTAACTTCAAGACTTAAGGACAATAAAAATTAATCATAAACTTAAAGATGATGATCCCTAACTTTAATAAGAAAAAAATAGGGCTTGGAATGAAGTGCTCTGCTGATCCCGATGTTTGGAGTTGCGACTCCCCCGTAATGGTATGATTCATCCTATTAGGTGTCATGCTGGAGGTTCAGTTCCCAGGTAATAATAACAGGGGTTAGGCTTTCTTTTAGTAATAACTTATAACAGTCGGGTCTGCTTTTTTTCATAATTCTTGCAATAACCTGATTCGAATCTCTCGAATGTGACCCCATTTTAATAGTAGGAGTGCTTACTACTTTTATAAGGGAAAATACGTTGATAAGGATACTTTTTGATAGGACTGTATTCGGCTTATTCCTCTCTATCCCTCCCTATATTATTGAAGTAAGGCTCGCTTATTATTATTGAAAGGGTTTCACTCCTATTCGTATTGGGGGCTTACGGGGAAATTGAACTTTATTATCTTATGATATAGTGCCAGGGCTTAAATAATGAAATAATATGAGATAATTCAATTGTACAGGTAGCTTTTCAGAAAGGAGCCGGAACCTATACTTGCATGAGGTGGGTGGTCCAATACCTATTATTGTCTAACCCACTTCCTTGCTAAGGTCCTCAGAGGTAACCCTAAGCATCACGCCTCTCTGTCTCTCATCCTACTAAGTTGATCCAGAAGTTGAAGCACCGGCATATCACCTAGCCTCCTTTTTATACCATTGGGGGCATAGCTAGAAGAAGCATCACCCGCTAAGTGACCATTGAACCAGCTTCCGGAGCAGTACCACTACCATAGCCCGTTCTGGATCCATTTAATAAACTAGTACCAGTAGCTCCAATTCCAGTCCATGGAACAGGCTTATATGCCTTTCTCTCTGCTTCACCCTCCCCGGAGCTTATAGCCCTATCTCTGCTGCTGACTCAAATGATACTTCCACTGAATCAACTGGATCATACGCTGGTGGCTAAGCAATTGGTTCATCGCCCGGATCACCCATATTTGCTTCCCCAATTTAGCGTTTGGAGCAGTCCCATTTATACTAGTTCAGGCTAGAAGTCGTGGTAGGTGCGTCGATTAACCTGGTTCTGCTGGGCGCATCTCTGAACACCCTAGGGAAAGAACTAACCGAGATGCTTTCTACCTCATACCCTAGAGGCAACTTACTACAATTGATCGAAATGACTTGATCTCATTGAAGTGTGAAGACTGCCTCTGACTCATTCTGCCTAAACTCTGACTTATACGGGTAAACACGACTCTAGATAGGGTCCGCCCCTCTCCAATTCATTTGGGATAAAGAAACTATAGGCCCGGCATTGCTTTTAGATCTTGCTTCAGGCAGGAAAGATTGCGGGCGGGTACCTTAGCTTTTCGCTTTTCGGGACAAGCTCCATATATTATGAATTTGAACTGCTAGAACCTTGAAATGCCTTATGGAAGGAAGTGGCACATTGGTAGAATGAACAAATAAAGATAGGGACACTAAGTCATCAATGCAATATTCATAGCAATATTCATATGCTCCAGTTAGGGTATACACTATTTCTCTTGTTTGGGCCGGGCTGACACCCCACTCAATAACCACCCGAACGTCCAAATGCTTTATGTAATTCCGATGTCTCTTCACCGTACTCATGCAGCCAAGTGTCATGTATCTTCAACGGACTCATGTTCACGGATAGGTCCTCATTCCTGTTCTACGGGATCCAGCTGCACGTCATCATGTTCCACGTCGTCCTAAAGTTAAAGACCTAATGGCCAGGCCTCAAGTTCCAGGCCTTTTTATGTTGATACCTAATTTTCTAGGGCATGCCGTAAAGACTCACTTACAAACGTCCTAACTCACCTCAATGTTGCATATCGTTGTTGTGGCACCTCAAATGGTTATTGTGTTAAGACCTCTCTCTATCGTGTGTCAAGCCCTCTATCCGGTGTCAAGGCCGCTCGTTAAGGTACTTGGTTTGTTGGGTAAATGTGTCAATGTGAGTTGTAAATTGACTCGTGCTCTGTTCCTCTATGGTGTGGTCCTGGCCTCTACGGTGTTCCAGGCCTCAAGTTCGAGGGCATCCCGTAATGACTCATTCACTCACTCACTAAGGGGCTAACTGACCTCATTGTGCTGTATCGGTTGTGTCACCTCGTCCCCTATCGGCTGTGGAACCTCAATTTTGGCAAGCTCCGTCGGTAAGCAAAGCATAATCTTTAACAGAACATGCCTAATCCGGAACACATACTTAATTGGCAGGTTAATCGTACCTCAGGTGGAACCCTCTTCATCGAACCGGCATAATGTAACAAATGCAAGCATCGTACCTAAAGCGGCGTACCCCATAGTGTAACATCAAGCATGATAGTGTGACCCTCCCATGTGTATCTGTCATAGTATTGACATGTCATTTTCCCTCGGAGTGTAGGAACTGTGTTCTGTAACAATTAGATTTACTTACTTGATACCCATCTCACGTCCCGAGCATTCCCATCTCAAGGAATCCCGTACTGACAAATTAGCTCTCTTACCTTGATTGCAGCGGGAGAGCGAATTACAACTGAACCGCCAATAGCACGTCACCATCATTCCCACCTATCGTTCCTAAATACACGCCGACCTGATCATGCTTTTCATTTGCTTTATTATACGCAAATATACTGTGAAAACACATGAAAACACCCGACCCAACATTAATAACTTTAGATCCATCGCTTTAGCTACCTATTCGTGCCTGACTACCCTATCTATGCGTACATCTGGACCTAACTACCTATGCGGACCTAAAAACCCTACTTCTCTAAGGGGTGGTAGCACATGAAGAAATGACCCTTCCTTATCAAAGTGAAAATAGACTAGCTCCCACACTTCTGGGGCGGGGGGGTCACCCACCCATTTGTTTATTCCCATCATACTGAGCATTCAAGTAAGTCAAAGACAAAAGGAAGGTATCAGCAGGCAAGCATGAATATAAAAGAGGTAAGGCATAGTTGAACTACATTTTGTGAACGCCCCAAGAATTTGCTTGGTGCGATGGCTTGTGTTAGGTCAGCTCTAGTGTGTTGGTGAAGGCTTATGTCTTTTGTTGGGCTTGACTAAAGGCTTATGACTCGTGGACTTGGTGGGTAAGGTGATAAGGTGAAAGGCTTCTGTTGAGAGGTTAAAGGCACATGGCTTTATGGTGACTGGCGAATGTCTGCAGGCTTGTTGGTTCTTTTATCCCTTCCTGTAAGATTCAATTAATTCCTCTTTCCTTTCTTCCCAGAATAAGTAAAGCCCCTCCCTACTGGCAATACCCTTTCTCTCTTAATGTCTATTTCAATACCCCTTCCCTTCCTCCACATAAAGTACCTAGCATCTGTGGTATGGTCCCCTTACCATTACCATAAAGTTCCCCTGCTCTTCCTCATGAATCATGAATCAATGGGTAAGGGTCTGGGTAAGGGTAAGGGTACATAAGGCGATCATGGATTCTAAATACGATCTGTGGTGACCCTTTAGGCTATATGCTAATTGTCCCCTGCATATACTTTCCATTACAGTTTGTAAGGCGATCATTGATTCTAAATACGATTGTAAGGGTTGGGGTAAGGGTAAGGGTAAGGTTACCCCCGGAGGGCATGTTCGGGTAAGCTCCCATTCCATGTATATAACTTCCCAATATCTGGATCGGCGGGACCCGGTTGGGTGGGAATAGAAAAATAAGTAATTGCATAAGAACAAGCTAGACTTCCCAAAGTAAGGATCGGGGTGCACCTTGC
>Ga0233342_1000117_pt1 | contig 24877 bp, 15 predicted proteins | sample GEONDECOMP273_FD_180706 | JGI IMG/M metagenome (GOLD analysis project Ga0233342, IMG submission 180706) | Leaf litter microbial communities from Shasta-Trinity National Forest, California, United States - GEON-DECOMP-273 | ecosystem: Environmental > Terrestrial > Plant litter > Unclassified...
AAACATGGACTGCTAGTATATCCTGCAAAGATTGCTGTGATAGTAAATTTAGAAGCGGAAACTAAAGTTCGTCATTTGTGTGCGACATTGGGCCACATAGGGCACTATCAGAGGTTCATGAAAGGTTATGCTCAAATAACTGTGCCGATGGAAAAATTGCTGAGCCGAATCTGTCTGGACACCGGAGTGCCAGAAAGCATTTGATTAGCTCAAGGAAAGGTTAGTAAGAGCACCTATTATAGTTTTTCGTGATTGGGAAAAGGAATTTAATGTACATATTGATGCCTCATCTATTGCACTAGGAGCAGTTTTAACTCAAGCAGGGGATGGGGAACTAGATAATACCATTGCATTTGCTAGTAGGAAGTTGTCTACTGCAGAGATTAACTATACAACTACTGAGAGAGAAGGGTTGGCCATGGTGTATGCCATGCATAAGTAAAGACATTATCTGTTAGGATCCCACTTTCAATTATACACAGATCATTCTGCATTGAAGTATTTGGTAAAAAAGCCCATGTTGGTGGGATAATCTGCAAATGGCTCCTATTGTTTCAACAGATGGGTGATCATTAAGCCAGGAAAAAGCAATGTGGGGCTAGATCACTTGTCTAGAATCACATCTGTGGAGGAAGCAGGCAACTTAGATGATAGCCTCCCAGATGCATAGTTGTTTAGAGTAGAGATGGTAGATGAACAGTTGGCTTCAATCTAAAATTTTTGAAGTATAGGTTGTGCACCAGGCGGATATACTATTGCACAGAAGAAACAACTAGTCATCAGAGCAGTAGATTACCAACTGATTGCAGGACAATTATACAAGTTGGGAGTAGATTAAATATTGAGACGATGTGTCTTGGAACATAAACAACCAGCCATCATGGCTGAAGCACATGGAGGAATTGCAGGAGGACACTATGCAGGAAAGGCAACTGCGCTCAAAATTCTGCGCGCAGGTTTATGGTGGCCGATGCTGATAAGGGATACAAAAGATTAATGTGGTCGATGTGATGTTTGTCAGCTAGTGGGGAGGCCCTCACGAAGAGATTAAATGCCACTTCACTCGCAGGTTACACTTCAACCCTTTTATAAGTGGGTTGTATACTTTGTAGGGCCTATAAATCCTACAACTATAAAAACAGGAGCCGGGTACATTATCATAGCTACATACTACTTGACGCGGTGGGAATAAGCAGCGGCAGTGAAGGATTTTACTACAGAAACGACAACCCGTTTCCTGTTTGATAATGTGATAGCTAGCTTTGGCTGCCCCAAAATTAGAATAAGTGATCAAAGTATGCACTTTCTGAATAAGAAAATGAATTAACTGAAGAATTTCAAATTCATCACCAGAAGAGTACACCTTATCATCCTTAGGCTAATGGCACTATCAAGGCTTTTAATAAGATTTTAGATACAACCTTGACAAAGATTTGTAATGTCAGTAGATATTACTGGGTTCAACATATTCCAGCAGTACTATGGGCATACATAACAATAGTAACAAGGATTACTGGGCATACACCCTTTAGCTTGGTGTATGGAAAATAAGTAGTTATTTCCGCCAAGCATGGATAACCAAAGCAACTCTCTCTTAATCAGTAATATTACGTATATAAAAAATCCCCTGGAACTGAGGAAGAAGCTGAGAATGCTGATATGGCTGCTCCTTCACACATTATGTAAATTATCCTGAAACTTATCTTACTAGCCTTTATTTAAGTGGGTAATTTTGGTAACAAAAGTGGGCGCATCAAGCAATACTATAAGATTCAGCAAAAACCGATTAGGAAATTGACTAAAAATACTGGTCCGAAGGTCTTGTCCGCATCGGGCAAGGGGTTTTTTTTTATTACAGGAAGCTCCATAACTCTTACCAGCTTTCATTATAGTAGTTAGCCTTAGAAATGACTCAGTATGTTCTAAATTATACCGGCTTTGCGTGCGGGGACTTTCAATTTCCACGTTCTCTCGACGTTCAAAGCGGACTTTTATCCCGGAGGATTTCATGGATGCCCAGTTGAAGTTACTTCGGGTCTCTCGTTCACTAGAATTAACCCTCTAGACCCTTACCTGAAGTGTCATGTAAGTATCCCCTTCCCCAACAGAATTTGACCTACCCAAGCCATTAGGTGCAGGGGCAAGGCCAGCTTCAGGACCAGGTGGTAAAGAACCAAAGCCAGCAGCAGCACCAAGCTATTAAGTACCACTAAAAGCATAACCAGATCCAAAAGGGTAAAAGCCAACAGCAGCAGTAGTATATTATGTGGAATAAGCAGTTTAGCAAGTTGATTCATATCCATATTGAGAGAACCACCACCAGCAGTAGTAGATCCTACAGAGCCAGTTTAAGCATCATTAGAATAAGTTTAAAGCCATCACAGGTTTACCAGTTACGACCTTTTAACTCAGATGGGAGCTACATTTTTAACCCATCATTGTTAGCACTCACCTATACTAAGGGATTTTCAAGCTTGGAGACCTACAACATTTTCCTATTTTAGCCAATGATATACTTGGGCGGATAGAACCTGTACTCAGCAGATAAATCCTCACATTTAGACCAACGAGTAGACCTATAGCTATTTATTTAGTGACCAATCCTTACTAGAGCTCTTTCATTATTCTCCCTATAAAAACTAGATAATGTTTATAACAAGCATTAGGCGCAAACAACCACCACACCTTGTAGCAATTACCTCCGCTTAGAAAAATCCTACCCTTTAGCCCACATAGTAGAGACACCTGGTACGTAAAATCATCCATCATGATCGTTATTACTTTCTATTAGAGGAGCATACTTGTAGCACCCTCATACCCACTATTTATATTTAGATATGAATGATCAACCTATTTCGATCTTATAACCACAGGGATCATGTAAATTAGATTTAAACAACCAACACCTAATTTTACAATCTTTACTGTTCATCTTTCACCTTAGGGGCTTGCTCCTCGTTACTTCGGATTTAGACACCCACTGGAACCACTATGAAAATCATCATTCTCTCTTAGACAGTAATTACCATCATCTTCATATAATACAGTTACCACTTAAGGAATGATTAATAAACCAACCGGCTATAAGGTCATCTTCCCCTATACAAGCTGTAGGAAATGCTTACCATAGGTTCATAGACCAGATTGTTTAGATCAATCATAGACACGTGTGAACATGCAGCTTTTCACTAACAACAGGAGTAAATACGCGGCACCCCAGCAGTTTCACTACCTATTTAAGCAGCAGTAGTTTCACTGGTTGATGCGGATCCCGGCATATAAGCTACTAGCTAGCGAGGTGGTAGCGGTGGAGAAGCAAGCACTAGTATTGGTGGGGAAGCTCCCGGATCAATAACTAAAATGATATATCGACTTGGTAATTAAGACTTAGTTAATGCTTGGTGATTGATCCTGCATTAACGCGGTCTTCTAAACCGGTCAATCCAAGTTAAAGAACCTAGCATCATACTGGGAATTTATCCTTAAAGAGCTTGGCACTGTACCTGGTTATTTTACCTATGTTAACCTGGCATTTAGCTGTAAATTTATACTGTGTTAATCGGACACTTAGACCTTGTGTCTGGAAGATTTACCTAAAAGAAAGAACCTGGTAAAACGCCAGTAATATTGACCCCTTCTGAAGCTGGCATTAGACCGGTCATTCTAACAGCATTCACTTTACGTTATCTTGGAAAATTCTACATAATTGATCTGGAGTGTAGATAAAATTGACACTTAGACCTTCATCGAGGTATTAAGATGTGGGTGATTGAGACCCAGGGTATTTAGTATAGGAGGAAAAAGGTTATTGGTGTGATTAAGCTTCGCTACCAATTCTACATCTGGTTCCTATAAACTCATATGCATACGATTGGCTACAAAGGCGTAGGGAATAGAGAGAGCACAAGCACCTTTAGAGACAGAAGCAAGGGTTATATCCCTCACTGGAAAGGTAGGAACCTAGTTCCATCATAGTCAGTAGTTTCTGGATCTGCTGTTGGATATACTACTGGATATGATGCCACCTTCTCTTTCCTGAATTTACCATCTGGATAGGGTCCGTCTGAAAGTTTTGAATCTTTATGCAGGCAGGTATATTTTGTCTTCATACCGGGGACCCCTTCTTTCCTAGCAGCTCAGTATTTCACAGTGTCTTGATAGTCGGGTTAAGGTTCATTTTTTTTCCAGCCTCAACTACCGATTAGGGTTCGCGTTATGGAGCGACCCTTTCGAATCTTCCTTGAAAGTTAAGACTAGCTCATATTCTTACCTACCGGCGGCTCCCTCTATCTTATTCCCGGCGATGGCTCTTCCTCCCTTCCTCGTCTAGGTTATCCCTTTTCTTTCTTACCTTCCAACAACTAGACGCCATTGGGATTGAAAAACTCAAGTCCAAAGGAGAACCTTACCCTAGTGAAAGCACTAAAAAGCTGTTGAAATACCGGGGTTGATGGAAATGGATCCACCTTCATTGCATTGGAAGTAAGGCCAGCAATAAAGAAAAGGTCCGGAAATGTATCCTTACCCTGGCTTTTCTTCTTAAGAGAGTTAAGGTGAACCTGGCCCAACGAAGGTGGTAAATTGAGTAAGCGAAGTGGGCGTCTCCAAATGATAGAAAGGTTTGAACTGGCCCTAAATGACAAATTCTACCGGCTTTCAATTCTTCCAAGAAAACACCAGTTTCAATTAAATTATTTCAATTCTTTTTTCCAATCCAACCTTAAGCCTTTATACTCTTTCCTTAAGCCTTTTTAACCTACCCTTCTTTTCGTCCCCTTGGAGAAAGATCATTTATGGAAGCGAGGCGAGGCAAGCAAGGTGGCCTTATTCTTTATTCTATGGATGGGGATTCAATCAATGGATTCAAAACGGGTTGTATTTTAAGGGAAGGTGCTAAAATAACCACCTATTAAGATGCAATAAGAAGGAAGGGTTTATTTATGATCAGAACCAAAGGATGGAAGTTCTCTTCTTATGAGGCTTTCACTCTCTCTCTTATAATATAATACATGGGGACCTTAGCATAGGATTATCGTCCCCACTTATTGCCAGGGCCAAACCAAACCAAACCAGCAGGTAATTCCTCGAATCACTTCACTCACTGATCCTGGGACGTGGGAAGAATAAAGAGCTCGAGTCCCTTCTAACTTATTAGGTCTGGTCAACTGGGTTTCTAAGGAGAATCCTGACTAATTACATCTATGAATGGATGGATAAAAGGTAAGTAAGATAACCCCTTATAAACGAAACCACATATTGTGAACGGGTATGCACCACGGCTTCCCTAAACCCCGTTGCATGCCTCAAGTGTAAAAACCTTTTTTCATGTTCCACGTCGTATATGACCAGGCCTATTCAACAATGAGTGTCCTGGCCTCAAGTTCCAGGATCAGTTCCAATATTATTCCCGAGACAAGCAGCAGAATGACCAACAGTTGGCTCCCCAGCAAAGGCAGCAGCAGTTGAAGGAGCTTTACCCAGCCTCAGCTGAAATGGAATTATTTTAATCAGCAGTTTCTGGAGTATCCCCATACGCACCAGTTCCAGGATCTCCAATAGCAGTAAGAAGAGCGGCATCAAAACTGTAAGCCCCAGCACGAGCATCATCAAACCCAGCATCTCTTCCAAGGTATCCAGCAGTAGGCATCTATCGTCCTGTTTCAACTTTTGCGCATTCCCTTTAAGCTTACCCTGTTCCGAATGCACATTGATAGCATGTTCCGAAGAAGCAGGAGCAGCACTTGTCACTATACATTTTTATTTTGCTGCTTTATTACGCCTAGGGATGTTAGAACCAATAGTACAAAGGAGAACCTCAATGTAGTAATTGAATGACGACGATAAAAGCTGCTACAGAACAATCAATGTTCCTACCTGGACTGGGTGGGCTTCTTCATGAACCGATTTACTATTCCCACTAACCCATCCTCGATTGGTTCTCCCCTCGCCTCTGCCAGCACATCTCATCTGGGCGGGCACAGCTCCTGGTCTTGTAGCATTCCCGTTTCCAGCATAAGGTGGCTTGTCTGAACAAGGGGCTTAATGAACCGATTCCCAGTCGCATAATCGATCGCATCTGATCCGGATAAAGGTATAATAGCATTATCATTCCAGCGTGCTAGGGCAGCTCCCTAAAGAGAAAGGTATTAAAGGTGGGTAGCATTCTCTTCCTGACCAAGGTGCTCGCCGTGCCACTAAATAAGTGTTAAAATATTTTCAATGTCCGATAGACGCTGGCCTGCTTTCTTTGTTTTGGTTCGATCCCGTATGTTTCTGTTCTTATTTATCTTACCAATTTCTTTCTAATCGAGGCCTCCACGCTATTATCAGACAGAATCCAGAGACTTTCACTACGCGCGCGCATTTACTTACGAGTATGTGGGAACCGCCGGTGGCTTGAAAGCCAATTTATATGAGCATTTGTTGAGCATTTGGTTGGAGCCCAGGGCATGGCATCATATAGCTTACTTGAAGTCCCGTAGCAAGTGGGACGGAAGCTAGAGTATCTACGGCTTTAGGGTAATTTAGAGTTAATAGTTAATGGAAAATGGCAAAAGGACAACTTAGGATGCTAAGGCTATCACTCAAAGCTAGTACCGGCAGTCTATGGATAGTACCGTAGAGCTATGACCGGAAGTCTTTATAGCTGAAACCAATGAAAGGCTAAGGCTCCTTTTTAAGTATGTAGCTCCACCATTTGCAGTTCAGCTTCTTCCGGCACTGGGGCTCCTTGCCCTTATTAGGTTGGGCAAGAGCTTATAACGCACCTTGCCCCTCGGTAATAACATTGCAGTTCAGTGCTTCCTCGGCCTTATTCCAAGGCAATAAGTGGTGCCTTAATTCAGTCTCCATTCTTTACAAAGAAACTAGTTCCCTTCCTTTCCTTTATCCCTGAACTTCAGCAATATGGTCTTGGTTTAGTTATAAAAATTCCTTCAGTCCTTGGCGATTTTACATTTTAGCACTCCTCGGTGATGTAATCTGTGGATAGCTCTGACACAATTGGTGAGGTACAACTTTTTGGTAGGATCTCCAACAATATTTGTTATTGACAAAATGGGAAAGTTGTTAGTTAAAGGCTAAGGCATAAGGTTCAATATGAGGTAAAGGGTAAAGGCTCTCACCCCTTGCATAAGACTCCGGTGTACTCATTCATCCAGCTCCTAAAACTCCTTCCTCATCTCTTGGGCGATAAAACCTTAGGATTTTACGCCTGATTTTACTTGCATTTTTCCGGTTTGGCCCTGCAGGTGCCTGGGTAGACAGTGAAATAAATTGCGTCAATTGGGGTTCCACTTTCAATTCTTCCAAGAAAACACCTCGGCGCTACTCTTTTGATTATCCTAAATAAACAGGTTTTTTCTCCTGGCGGCGAATAGCTCCATTTTAGGGAAACCACTCTCAAATTAGAGCTCGGAAATCAATTTATACAAGTAAGGATGTGATACTGCGGGCGGATTAGAAAATAAACTGGCAAGCAGCACACCTTCGAAAACAACATAAACTGTATACCCTCTGTCAAGTTAAAAGGGAAACCACTCTCAAATTAGAGCTCGGAAATCAATTTATACAAGTAAGGAGAGGAAATTCTTAAAATAAACCTTGTCCAGGCTGTCTCTGCTACCAATGTATAAACAGATTAAACTAGGCGTTCAGCAACTGCCTTTGCCTATCACTATGTTTTTAATGCTATTCAAGGCGGGACTATCTATTCAATAGCATAAGCGGCCTAAGTAGATATTAAAGGATTCACCAGGCCGTGGTCTGTGCATTGATAACGCTTGTCCCCATGGAGGGTAGGGAGGGCGCTGTAGAAAGAATAGCCCTGGTTATTGGCAAAGCCCTGTGATGAGCCTTGGTAATTTATATGCCCCGGTTAATTATGAGCCCTTGTGATTGATGAAAACCGGTTAAATAAATAGAACTGTTTTCCATTAATTGCCAATACAGAACCCCTCCTTCTTTCCCGTATGAGCCATTACGCTACACACAAATGAGCTTTAGAGACAGAGATATACAATTGACTTTTATTCCGTGCTATAGTACTGGCGCGAAGCCACTAGATAAATAGGAGGAGAGTAAGGGATAGCCCCCCAGAGCTAAGGTTTATATAAATAAAAGCTCCAATGGGTAACCACTCCCTTATCAGAAAACCGTACATCATCATACGGCTCCGTCCCTCCCGGAGTTATTCATGGCCCTTGGCATTATCCCACTATCCATTCCGTGCTTGGCTTTCGGCCCCTTGAATGAACTGAATAGATGGAGGGAAACTTAACTGTGTTCAGAGACTATGGCGGGCATTCCCCATATCCATACCTAGCTAGCTGATCGGGGTGCATAGGCCTACCAACAAAGCGCTCGCTCCAGCGGTTAGGTGCCCAGCGATTCCTTATCAATAGAGGCATTATCACCTCCCTTTCCTCTGCCGAGCACTTCCACGAAATGAAACGGGCGGCATCGTCGACCAACATGTGTTGCCCTGGTGTATATTCTGGAGTACATTTATGGCCGATCTGTCACCCATTAATGGCCCCTATTCATATTAGTTCCCTAGGTTCCGAATATTCCCGCAGTTCAGATTCGGCCTATTACTATTCCTCATTAAGGTCCCCACTTCTCCATCCAAAAGCATGGTTCCTGTCGCTGTAGAGTCCATTCGTTAGGTGATCCCTCACTCTCACGTTAGTTAGCAGACTTACATGATACTATTGGGCAATTTCTTTCTTTCTGTGTGGGATGATGCCGAGGAGATAAGAGAATGATGCGTCGAGGCGGCAAGCACCTACATCGTTAATTTCCCCTTCATGAGCCAGACAGCCCCAGATAACGTGCATGCATTTGGACCGATCGATGGAGAGAGCAAAAAACATAGAATGAGGCTATTTTTTGTAACTGGCCCATCCGAGTAACCAAGTGGAGTATCCTAGCAGATTGGATCAGCGGGGTAGCTTCTATGCCAGCCAGTGGATTAGCGTAAGCCCATTAGAGTATCGGAATCAACTATTGTATTGAGTAGCGGGATCGAACCTACCTGTTTAAACTGCATAAAGTGATTAACAACCTGTGATTGAGTGCTCAACACCTGTCTTAACTGCATAAACTATCGGCGGCTATCCATTAATGATTGGCGACCTTTAAAAGGTGCATAGTAAGTAATGCATAATTGATCAATTCATAACATTTGTATAATTTTATATGGGTAGTTAGTTATTCGCGATCAGTTAGGTATACGTCGTTTGTTAAAAGACAGCTTTGTGATACAGCAGCTTCGGGTCAGGTAAATAGGTAGGGTTAGGACCATCACTACAGATATACTTTCTTATTGGTTAGCCCCTATGAAACATGTTTTCTTCCGGAAGGCCTTTTTAAGTGAGAACGCTTTAAATTAAACACCCACCTAATTAGGGCGGGGTCAGGTCGGTACATACCTCTACATTTCTTTTTTTTCACTGATTCATACACGTAATCGCATCGTTTCAGAAGCATCTATTCGTCATCGCATCGCAGTCGTGTCCTCCGGAGGCCTATTTAGGGGTCGGGTCGTATATCGGGCACGAGCACACCTCTCTTCTTGGCGAATAGGCAAGAGATAGTAACTCGAAGAGCTGTAGTAGGTGTAAATAATATGCAAAAATGGCAATTGAAGCAGTTTTGGTAATATTCGCTTTTCCAACCGGACCTTCAGTTTATTCTTGTCTAAAAAGCATTGAGCTACAGCTCCCCTAGGAGGAAAAGTCGGGGTAATTCATCCAGAGATTCACCAAATGGAAGAAGATGAGTTCTTGATAGCACGTAGCCTCTACTTGACCTTAAACTTTACCTCGACCTACTTAGTGTGATAAAGCGAAAGCAACTTTCTTCATTAGCATTAGGCCAGGTTCATTAGTATGGTACTCTATTAGTACGGGACTATATTGATCGGTACTTCATGGGAGTATGGTTTCTATAACTCCTTTCTTCCTTTATTTCTTCAGAAGCTGAAGTTATTAGATTAATGAGTCAGAGCGTATGATGGACGAGTCACAGTAAAGGAGGTGGAGTTGTTTTAGGTTACCGGTGAGGTCAGATGCTGTAGTAAGTGGTTCAACTCTAAGTTTTTTTTATAATGTGTTTTCCACCCATGTGAAAGTAGGTACGTTGTCTCACAGATCTACCACCGGGCCAACTCATGGGTGTGGGGAGTCAGCGTGGCACTTAGCACCTCCACCAACAAATAGAGGTTTAAAGAAAGAGGCAATGATCCATAAGCCAGAGACTCTATGGGGCCTCTCATACGTATAGAATATAATATAGCATGGACTGCATCGCTGTCTATAGCAATAAAGACAAGCAACTCTCATATAATATCGTCACCAATACGAATAGAGAGTTCAGGGCCTACTCCTTCTCTGATTACCGAGTACCTTGTAACGACCTCACTCAGTCGGGCGGATTATAAATATCGATCTGGAGGAGGACCTTTTGCTTTCCCAACCAGCTATCTATTGGAAACCAATTGAATATTATTTTATCCCATCAACCAGGTCATATGGATCTTATTCTAAACCCGCCGAAACAAGCAAAGCCAAGTGAGTGATGCTGAACAACTATATTCATCCTAAGACCGGGATAAAGGGAAGGAATTGCTTCTTTTGTGCTGGTCCTGCTTAGGAAAAATTATCGCCACCACTTGCCCCGCTACCCATTGTGAGAATAGGTACTCACAGAACCAAGAAGCATTGTTAAAATAGGAGGATCTCCCAGGAGCATAGGAACATTATTTGTTCACCCTAGCAGGGAGGAAATAACAAGACACCTATTGGTAAGGTTGGGATAAAAGATACCCCCTATCTCGGAAGATGTTTGCTGTGTCCGGCGGAGCGCCCCTCTAAGACGCCATTCAGTTTGAGTTTGCACCTCAGAAGATTGTGTGCTCATCTCATAAATGCAGTGTAAAACAGTAAATCAAATATAGCAAGCCCTATCTCCAAATAAGGAGGTAACGTGCAATAAGAACGTCTATAAGCAGCTACGTTTAATAATAATTACCTACCTGGATTGAGCTTTGGATGAAGTCCCGGCATCTATTGAATAACTACCTGGAATCCTAGGTAAACGCCCCCCCCTATCCTAGTAATCATCTCGATCAAGGTCAGATTATTACTTCGCGTGATGCTCATCCTTCCTTTTATTCTTATTATAATTATTATCATCGGCTTGTCACTGCCTTTCCTTCAGGTCTGGTGGATCCTTGGAGCCTTCTGTCTGCATTATTATACCTATTCTATTCTCCGTTCTATGACGAACAGACAAACCCTGTGAGCGTGATGCGTCTGTATCTGTTGGGTGAGGCTCTGTCGGTTGTTCCCTTGCTGGTGTCGTTCTGCCAGTGGTACCGACTATGCCATAATATATATATGTAATCTGTGCTTAGAGGAGACCTAGCATTGGGGCGTGAGCTGTGAATGAAGGGGACGTGCTATTGGCATAGGGTTCAGTTGTAACTTACTTGCTTCCCCGGAATACCTGATTCTATGTGCGTGAACAGTTTATCATATCCCATCCTAGGAGGTACCAATTCCCATTGCCGAGGGATACCCGGGAGCACATACCCACCGGAGAAGGATGATGCACGCAGTATACTATCTTCTCTTTTTAGACTAGGCTTAACTAAACCCCCAGATACGCATTTAAGTATTCAGAAAGCATTACTAGGATAGGACCTTTCCTTATATGCCTACGTTTATTATGTTTGTCCCTTGCCTTCTCTATTTATAAACCCCTTGCATAGGCTCACTTATCCTTTACTTATAAATTGGCATCGGAACGTGAATAAAAAGCAAATATACACCCCCCCCCCTCTCTTTCATGAAAGAAAGCCAGCAGAGGCTCCTCGATAGAGCTTATAAATTATAGTTGAGGCTTTGGCTTGATTCTGTTTTTGGCCACTTAATATATAATCTTAATAAGGATCAAACCGGGCGGGAGATAAATCGAACACAACAGGAACGGAACGAAGGGGGAAAGAGCCGAACTAAGTAAGGATGAAGGATCACTTGAAGGAAAAGTAGCCTTTCGTTATTACTTGCATTATATCTGTAATATAAATCAATCGAGTAGTGTAGTTGGGTCCGAAGGAAGGAGATCGACCCGTAACCGATCAATATATGGATGGATGTCGGTTGGATCTTTTCCCTGTTGTTTATAATAGAAGGCTCGATCCAGCAGGTTCAAAGCCTACTTACTTTATTGTGAGCGGGGAGGAAATAAAATAGTACCCACCCAAGCCAAGCACGACTAGTACGACTATCCAATAGTACGACCTAGCCATTCAAAAAGTACGACTAGACTTTATTTACTCTATCGAGTGACTATGCAAAGGAGGGCCTCACCAGAATGATGGATACTTCCTAAATTAGCCTTGCCCACCCTGATTTTAGGGAACAAATTATTTGAGGAATAGAATCCTTTTCATAAATGCTAACAACAAAAAATCGTGTCGAAGAAACAGATTCACCAGCAAAATACCCAGGCGGGGTTCGTTCCTTATGGAAACTTCGCAGGTAGGCCAACATCAGAATTTGAATCAGACGAGTGAGCCATTCGAACGACAGAAGGAGATCGTCAATGTACGAAGTATTGCTTTGAAGCATTAATAATTAATGAATGAAATTACTTAAAATGCAACGTTACGTCTAAAGGCATAACAGCAACTGAAAAGGTTTTCAAAGATCTGTTCCAACAAAACCTGATTGCCTGCGCCAAACTAAATAGTTATCAATTAATCTTTTGAACTCAACCAATATGTTCATCAGTAAACAACATGGCTCTTATAATGAGAATGTCTTTTAATATTTTATTTGATATGGGTAACTTCTTCTCCTTTATATAGGCTATGAAAGTGATAAAGGGTGCTGCAAAGGCATATTGCATATTCCAGAGATAAACTTACTGAAAGTATTATGACTAAAGAATAATCTCCACTTGTCATGGGATTTCTTATTACTTAACTATAAGACTAGTAGTCGGACTAAAAGCAAGTAGTGGAGCTTACTACTATACAACTCTAGTTCTTACTTAGCTGAGCTCTAGCGAAGAAGCAAGCTCTTGTATTAAATAGCAGCACTCTAAGTAAGTTCCTTCACTCCTTTTTTACGTTTCTATATTACCCTTCTCCCCTTCATAGGCTAAAAAGGACTATTAAACATTAGCTACGCATGGAGCTCACTACTGTAGACACATGCATAAAGTATATCTACATATATACAGATAATAGCTATGATAATAAATAGATCTAAAGTACAGGTGCTGTAGCCGTTATATTATTTCGAGTTTGAGGAGCTATAGGGGTAGAGTTTAGGTATCTGTTTCCTCCGTATAGTTTAAGGTATGGTGCTCTGTTCTAGGTATCCTGGTGAGGTTTTCTGACTATTATTATTGGAATGCAGGTTTATGTATCAAGGCAAGTACTCCTCGAGGCAAGCACTTCTGGCTAGTCCCCCTGGAATGATTGACTAGCCCTCTGTCCGTGTTGGTGCCCATCTCATAAGACTGTTTTCATTTGGCCCTCCTCTTGGAATACTGGCAGTATAAAAAAAGTCCAATCAATCATACCATAGGGTTCCCATAGTACTCCAGGTGAACAGCAGCATGAGTATCTCTCAACTAGGCAGGCACCTTGGAGTTTCCAAATAACCAGTTTCAAATGCTGGGAATAATGCTGCCAGGAATGAGGAATAAGCCGGTTCAACTTATGCTTCTTATTGGAATGATCCTGGGAAGAATGCTCCTTCTGCTTATGGAAATGCTCTGGTAACTGTTTATGGAAATGCTGGTAACTGGTGCTTCTTATGAAGCTGCTGGCTGTTCTGCTGCTTGTGCTGGGGCTTCTAGTTTTGATGCTGGGAATTTGCTCCTTCAACCGATTCAACTGATGCTTCTTTAAATGATCCTGGAAATAATACTTTAAATGCCCCGAGAACTGATGATGCTGGGAATATGAGGCTTATTCCACTGATGTTGATGTGATGCTTTTGCTAGGAATCCTTTTTAAAAGCTGTTGGATTTCTTTTTTGGGTGAAATCTATGTAATTCCAATGCCAGGTCTTGTACCCTTTCCCTTCAAATTGCCAGGTATCCCAGCAGGCTACAGCATCTTACCCACTAGCAGCCAGGCATGCCAGGCTACGGCATCCCACCTACTTCTATTTCATCCCAACCCTCCAAATAGAAAGTTGGTAAGTACCTTATGACCTGCCTGAGCTAAACAAAGGCCCCCTTCTGTAGAATAAAAAGCAGCGGGTAGAGTAATTTGTTGTGGTGCTCCCCCTCCCGGTCAATAATTTGAAATCCGGATTCATTAATAGGATTAAAGTGAAACCCTTCTTTTCAATCCAAGGGAATGGCTCTTTAAACTGCTAATTGAAATGCTAGTTCAACCGGTGCTACTTGTTTTGTTCCTGCTGGGAATCATGACGCTGATGGGATTGCTTCTTCTTCAACTGCTTCTGGTACTGCTTAATGACGCATATATACTACTTCCTACTGCTGCCAGTTGTGTTGGGACGGCTTACGCTGTTGATTCAAATATGATGATGCCCGGTCCACCAAATAAAGAGATGGCAATAGACTTATGCTTATGCCGGTCGTAGTGCTTACTGCTGCCTTATCCTATCCATTCATTAGGAATTGACGTTCGTTCAAAAAATGGTGATGCTTGTTCTGGGAACGGCTGGGGGTTATGGTGGTTACCTTTTGCTAAGTTGGGAGTTTTACTTTGGGATTCGCTCTAAAGGTAGCGTCCTCCCATCAACTTTACTGGGTTATAAGGAAGGATATGCATAATAAATCAAAAAGCGTTCACCATTAGCGCACTTATGACCTCCAACGGTATGACCCACGGGTGCTAGTGGCGTTCGGCCTATAAGTAACTAACTTTCTTAAAGAAAAGATACTATAAAATACATATATAAAAGGAAACTAATAAGCTGTGTGGAAACATGTACTTACTACGTGATGGTTCTACTACGTGTAGGGCAGTAAGGTAAGGGTAAGGGAACCCCTCTTTGAAAAAGAAAGATCAATGGGTTCACTCACTGTCTGCCATTTTAACACGTTTCACAATGTAGGGGGAGAGGAACTCACTAGGTTTATTGGGTTTGCTATGGGCCGGATACTCATCGCTTAGAAGCTCTTGTCAGTGCACGAACCTATACTCAGTGCCAAGTATAAAGCTGCCAAAAGGTGCCGATAGTTGGTAGTCGACCCCAAGAGGCAATGCCAGGTGGAGCTGTACTATATGCTGGTGATACAAGAGAAGGGGTTGATGCTTGGACTTTTTTTTATATCAATGGGTTTGCCACATGGGATATCGGGACTCGATGACTTGTGGTGATCTACTAGATGACAGGATGCCGATAGGAGTAGATCCCTAGGATGGACAGATGGATGAATTATAGACAATGCTTATGGTAATATGCAATTAAAGGAGCAGAGTGAGTAGTGCTAATGATGGATGGTGATACATAAAAAGTTTATTATGCACAGTTATAATTACGTATATAATGCAACCTTATATATCACCAACCATCTTATATTCATATTCTTCGGCTGTAGCTTCAGGGTATGCTTCAACAGATGAATCCGCGAACTCGGATGCTTTATCCAATCCAGTTATTCCTGATGAGTCTCATTCTGTCTATGCCCTTTCTTCTGACTTAGAAATTGAATGAGCTGGTTCACTCCATCCATAGTCGATGCAGGAACCCCTTTCTCTTACGGAAAAACAAGAGTTGGAACCTGAGAGAACTCAGTGCAGAGAATGTCAGTTCGATGGTGATGTATGGAATGCTCGGGCATTGATTGAGAAGGAAAGGACACTCTCTGAGGCGCATCAGTTCTATTAGCATTAGCCGCTGATCCCACAATGGAATGGACTCGGCGATGGAATCCCGTTCGTTCCTTTCTTTCTTTGCCGGGTCAAGGAGAATCACTTGGTTGGGTTCTTTGGTTGCTTATTCCATTTCTTTCAGTGGGAACAAAATAAATCAATGAAGAGAGAGAACTTTCAAGAGGAAGAAGAAAAGAAGTACGAGCCTATCTGTCGACAATAGGGAAGAGGTCTATCGATTCTCCATCCTGTATAATGAAAACTCCCCTTCCTCTAGTTTACTTTCTTGGAAAGGTAAAGGAAGTTCACGACTGGGGTTAATAAGCACTGGTTCTGCAGCTTCAACCTTACCATTGCCTATGAGCTAAATAGATTGAACCACAGGCAAACGAAGGAAAAGAAGTGGTTAACCGTTTTTCGGGTAACCGACTACCGACCGCCAGACTGGATGACAATGACAGTTGAAGGAAGTCGTTAGACTGTAACTGTCTGCCACAGCTAGCACACGCCCTGTAGTCCTTTGATTGGGTGACGGGATTGTATAAAAGCGGCATTATCGCCCGTCCCTCAAAACAAATGGGAAACATATCCCCGATCAAATCAATGATGAGAAAGGAGGATTTGCTATTATACCACATGTTCCTACCCACTGGAATCAAGGAAGAAGGGATTGAACCTATCGAGATTAGGCCAACCCCGAGAGTGAGCTCTCCTCAGCCTTAGTTTACTTAATCTCTTTTATCAGCAACTGGAGAGCGAGCGTTTTAACGAGGCGACTCTCATTTATTAGGCCTATAGTGAACATAATTCATGCTGTTTCCAAATTCTATGGTTCCCCAGTAGCACTTCCCTATATTCCTAGACAATAGTTATTCCTCTAGCTACGGGCCCGAAGAGAAGTGTTAGCAACAGAAGTTTAATAAATCGTAAAAGAAATAATGGAGTGAGGCTCGTCGCTGCAGAACATCATATCAGATAAAAGTGCGCAGGTGGAAAGGTCTATTTGCAAGCAACCTCTCTCTATGCAGAGCTAACTAAGTGGGACCTATACACTAATGCTACTATAATACTTACTGCTATCTATCCTATATCCCTCTAATGACCGGGTAGCGCCGCTTACTCATATGAGAAGGGATTGTTAGGTGGCCAACCACCATTAAACGAGAAGGGGAAACAGGAAGCTGAGAACACTTCGAATGGAGCATGCACCTGTATCAATGGAGAAGGACAAAGCTATCTATCCACCTGGTTATGGGACCGATCAATACGAGACAATTAGATGAAACGGAATGTTTTCTTCCTAAGCTCAAGAAGAATAGGGGAGAGGATAAGAAGGCTCGAACTATTATGGTATGTCCCTTAAATAAACTTCTTTTCCCAATCCACCGAAATACCATTCCCATCAGTGACAAAAAGAATCCATCGCCCACTATTCTACCAAGTTCTGGATCGTTGTTGGTCTGTTTCATTGCAGAATACAGACTATGATAAGACCGCTTTCCCATTCCAAGAGCCACACACCTTATTATAAGTAAAGCGCACTTTACTTAATCCGATCACCTCGCTTGGGATCTGAATGTCCCAATAAAGCCAAATACGCCCATTCAATGCATTGGTCTACTTACGAAGGCGTGATCAAAGCAGCCTACTAAAGCTTTTCTTTTTTTCTCTTCATATTCTCCCGGTTCATTATGGTAATGCTATGGTGTATAGGCCAACTTCATATTGAAAGGTGCATTTGAGTTCGTTTGAGATATGTGACAATATTGGCTGGATCTCATTATGTAAAGGAGGTGCTAGTCATTCCCTTAATTAGGGTTCACCGGGGGTCCAATGAAGGAGGGAAAGTTCTGTTTCTCATATATTGAGCAGTTGAACGAAAATAAGTGATTTTGGGGGCTGGCACTCACCTCTCATTCCAGATCGGAAAAGCATCTCAGCCTGGGAGAAGGTGCTATTGGAATGCCAGTCGGAGTCATAACTTGCTGTTTTCCAATCTAATTATTATGATTATTAGCCCACCACTTTAATCTAACATCTATGTCAAGCTTGGAAGAGCTGAGCCTACAATCTTAGTGCTTGAATCACTCGACTCCGGCATCACATCACTTCCTTGTGGATTGGAGCAGAGCTAGCTGCGGATAAATGCATGTGGTTCCCCTACTCTATTTATTTGGCACCAAGGCGCATAATAAATAAATGTTAGGATAACAACGAGCCAGTTGGCCATCAATCAGGGTTAACACCTATTACTGGATAAAGCTGTCTTTCCTTTATGAATAACCCGTTCCCAAGCCTTAGACTAGTTCTTTTTACTGGTCTCCTCTTATATAAGTCTAAACAGCTAACCCAACCAGAGGAACGTGAACTTGTTCTACTAAGCTACCTGAGATAAGCTACTTGTTTTCTTTGAACGGCTTTCCTGTTCTATTGATTGCCAGTACCAAAGAAAGTAGCCTAGTCAGAGGAAGTAGTCCAACCAGCCGGATAAAGTAGTCCACCCAGAAGAGCTGGCCCAGCCAAAGTTGAGAAGCAGCTTTCCTCATCAGCTGAAAGAACTAACCCAAGTATTGAGGGGAGGAATGAGATCATGACCCGACTCCAATCGATCGAATTTAAGAGATCACGTCATCGGCGGAAGAGGCATGCACGAGGAGAAAGAGATCCACCGAAGGCGGGGGACCAGGTGCCCTCTTTATCTCAGGAGGTACCAACTCAAGAGCAATTGAAGCATGAGTGGATTCAAGCAATACTCCTCCATCTGGCTAATTAGCGACCAACTCCTCAGCTGACTAAACAAGGTAGGGTATCCGTTTGCGGCAACGAATTAAATCAATAGAAAGTAAAAAAAGCATACCTATTTTTTTAACCTACCAAGCCTGATGAGGCGACAGGAGCAAGACTCGAACTTAAAGCCTGCTCTTCTCCTTTCGTGGGGTCGACGTAACCAATGGATGATCTTGCCGGCACTGCGGTATATTCACTACCACAACTTAGATCGCTATCTCGCAACCACCTCCAGCTAGGGAGGAACTACTTGCTTCTCTTCCCCCCATAGCCGATGTAGCCGTTGATTGACCACCCGACTGAACCACCTTTCTATCGTCGGAATGGCGAACTCAACGAGTGAGAGAATCATCAGCCGTCCAGGCAAGAGGAGATCGCTGATCAAGGTGTATGAGCTCTGAGATGCTATGGTTGAATTCAAATATTACAAGAATAACTGCTTCCATTCATAGAGTAAAATAAGTTTACCCTAAAAAAGGTCAACTGTAGCGCCTACTTAAATATATCCACAGATATAACTAACTCAAGGAAAGCTACTACTGGTTGCTCAGATAAAAAAATAACTCAGAACTCATACTAACCAAACAACTAGTAGAAGTAGCTCATACTAGTTTAGCTGGCTAGACGAAGAACAAGTGCTTCCATTCCCTCAGTCAAAGAAGCAAGCTAACTGCCCTTGAACAGGATAAGAACAAAGACTGTAAGCTCAAGGTAAAGGAAAAGGATAAGGAGTAGCTTATCATAACAAATAACTCCTAAGGCATGTTTTCCCCCTATTTTATCCATCCATTCTCAATCCATGTCCAGCTGGCTTTCTGTACGTAGCGTAGTTGGAGTTGCGTAGCTTAGTAATTGTTTCGTAGCTTACTCTCTCAGGCAACTAACTACATCTTGAGCACCTAATTAAACTATTATGGTGAGAAGGCTTATTTGGTTAACTGAAAGAAGAGAAGTTCAGTTAACCGAATATGTTCAACTGAGGTGAGGAAACTAACTCCCATGATTTTCAGTTAACGGAGCCGTTTAATGAACAACAACATGCTCTGTTATTGTGAGCAAAGCGGAAACAACTCAATCTCATTCATCAACGAATTGGGAAACGAACTCAGTTAACAGCCGTTAGATTTAATGATTTGTAAACATGAGTAGCTACTAACTCCGCTCATAAAGAAGTCAAGTCAACTAACGACCATGATGGTTGAGTGAGGGGTCCACCCACGAACGACTAACTACCACTCATAACGACCATGATTGTGTCCTGCTATGCTGCGCCATCCCATCTAAAGAAAATCAATCAAAGTAGCTCTCATGAATAAGTAAATCACAAGCGCTCAGAAAGAACAACTCAATATAATAAAAAAGGAGTAGCGTAGCGGGAACAATAAGGAGCGTAGCGCGTGGGTACTATTATGCCTGCCACTAACAATTAACTCAAGACAAGGAGCGTGGGTACTAACTGCTTTGGGTACTCATGCCTGGTGATTACGTAATGAGGCTACCATGATGACCCCTCACTCCGCATAGTTATCCTAACTGAGTAGCTAACTACATCGTTAACAACTAACTACATCACTAACTACATCTTGGGTGTTACGGTATTGACGAAGGGCATCATTTATCTCAATCTTATCAATAAAAGAAACAAGGAAAGGCAACATCTAAATAAACTCATTAGTAGCTCATCTTCTCAATCTCAAATAGTAAACTAACTCAGCAACTCAACTATCTTATTTCATATAAAATCAACTAACTAACAACTCAAAATATAGCCAAGATATAGTAGCATCATATAACTAACAACTCAATAGGCATACTTAGGGGGAGGCATATGAGGTGGGTGAAGCCCCGCTAACCCCACCTAAGAATCATTATCTCGGCATGAATCAGGAGCATTAAGGAACCACTCAAGGAGCAAGGGCGGAGCGAGCAAGGAGCGTAGCGCAGAAGTGCTAAGTAGAGGAGCCGCCTAGCCTTGATTGAGGGGGAACTGACCCAAGCATGTTACATTCCCGTATGTTACATGTTAAAGCATCAGGAACCGCATAGTTCAGGTTAGCAGCCGATAACCAATTGATTCAGTTTGTTGTAGGGGAAAGGAGCATTCTCAATCCAACAGAGAGAGTTAACATGTTGTGAGCGGAGCGGGAACAACTTAACTCAATCAGGAGCTGAGATTTCATGATGCTTATAGTAGCTCCTAACTACCATGGTTCATGATTTGGAAACGAACGAATACCGCATTCCTAACTCCTTCCAACCCAACTTCCATTTCTCAATATCACCCACCATGAGTCGGGCTTAAAAGGCCTTACCATGAGTTAGGCTTCGCCGTTTTAGTATACATTGAGCAAATCTTTATATATGTAATTACGCCTTGGTCTTTGCCCTAAGGCCCTCTTTCCTTGCTTACTGCTGGTTTACTACTGCAGATCTGCTTGAATAGCAGGCCGTACCCCCTTTTCGTGGCATTTTGAGCAAGTCGTTACATCCCTATAGTCCCCCTCCTAGTCGTTGGCTATCCCAAAGCTCCCTATACCCTAGCGCTACCCGCCTAATACCTCTATACCCCCAACGCTTCTTTCCTTAGCCCTAACAAAACCTCACCTTTAGTTCTTTACTTGCTGGTTTAAACCTCTCATGAAAGGTCGTTTCCCTTCCTAGCCAAGTCGTGGAACCCCCCCCCTTTTAGGCTTCATCTTCACCCTAAAACCCCTAGCGTTCAAAGCTTAGACCCTTAATCTATCCTTCCAAGCATAAGCGTTACCCCATTAAGGTAAATCGTTCCTCTTTTAAGCCTTGTCGACTTCACCCTTTGTGTTTAGTGAGTCTATCCTAGCCCTCCTCTTCCCCTTAGGCGTTTTCTTCCTTGAGTCTCCCTTGGTCTTACTAGTGCCCCTTTTTACTTTTGGTTTTTATTTTGAGTCTTTCTTTCGAGTCTTTTGGTCATTTTTGGTGTTGAATAGCTTGCTGGTCTAGGTCAGCGTTTTTCTTGCAGCAGACCATCTGGGGTCTTAGGTCCTTGTTCAAGGTCAACTCAAGTCAACCTAAGTATCCTAGAGTCTAGTTTTTAGTATTTTGGTGTCTTTTTTCGCCTTTATTCTTGGTTTCCTTTCCATATTTCCTTGTTGGTTTTTTATTTGAATTAATTTGCAGTCAAGTAAAATATTGTCTTTTGACCCTGTTTGACCTTCCCTTTTTACCTCCTGGTACCCATACTTGGTCTTTTTAAGTCATTATTTATTGTTTTGCATACTTTTTTTACAAATATAAATGTGAAATGATTATGGATACACGAATGTGATTTGATTTAATTGATTAGTCTCTTTATCTATTGTGGATACCCCGGTTGGCCTAGCCATCCGTGAGGGCATTTTGGATATTTGGATATATTGCATGATACTTAACATAATTGTTCATTTAATATATATTCTACATTGTTGATCATTAGAGACTACTAACAGTGTGATTGCATAAAACTTTCCTTTTATCCTTACCTTCTCCCTTGCCTTTTCCTTTACCTCATCCATCCTTTGGTTGGGCTTGCCTTAGGTCTTGGCCTTAGGTGGGTTTGGGTTCTTGTCCTCATCCGTGTCTTTCATCTTTGACCTTTAAGTCACCCCCCGTGGCTTGCTCTCGAGCCTAAAGTGAGAGAGGTCTTCTGCCTAGGTGACAGTGGCTTAGGCCTCTATCGTTGCCTCGGCTAGCTCCCAGTGTGTCTTGCACCTTAGGTCGCTAGTTTGAGCGTCAACAGTTTGGCGCCGTTGCTGGGGACAAGGTTCTGTTCCCTTTTTTCCCTTTACCTTTGATTGGTTAATACTTGACTTCACCTGACGACTCCACCCCTTCCGAACCCCAGTTCATCCCGCTCCACTCGGAGCTTTTCCCAAAAGAATTTTTCAAGGGTTCGCGGATCCATCCTGAGAAAGTTTTTCACCGAAGGTGCAATAAAGCCCTTTGAGACCCCATCCTTTATATTCTTCCCGACCTTGGTATCCTTTTCCTTCAGAAGACAGCAGTCATGTCGTGGAAGGTTTATGAGTACAAACCTCTTCAACTTACACCAGCCCAGGCAAAAAATGAAGCCCTTCCTCAAAAATTCAGTGATTGGTTGCCCGGATTTACAGGTTCAGATGTCTGTCGTCACTACTGATAAACATTTTTAGCTTTTTCCTAAGAAAAAGTGAATGAAAACACCGAGGATCACGAAGCAGTTGTCATAAAACTCTTTGTCAAAAAGCCTTCAAGAAGAAGCTAAAGCATGGCGGAAAAGCCTGCCCGAGATAATGAAATTACAAGTTGGGACGACACGCTAAAAGCTTTCCTGGAGGCATGGCAAGTAAAGATCGAAAGCAAATTCCTGCTAAATATATTAGCGGCAAAGGCACGATCTATTGCAACATAGTCCGTTGATTCACCACCAGCATTTGAAAACAGAAGAAGGGGTTTAACCAAATAGAGATCAAGACCCACCCTCAGCGCGAGCAGTGCCAATTTCATATATAGGGTCAAAGCCAAAGCTAGCAAGAGTTTCGCTGCCATCAATAGCACTTTCAGTTCTATACTATTAGGATCCAAATGCAAATGCATATTCAGTTTAATTCATTAGGGATCCAGCGCCAGTGGAAGCAGCACCCCTTCCTACCCCACCAGTCAATGAAATTTACCTTGATGACCCAGAACCACAAAAAGGAACCCCCTCACCAGAGGCAGATGCTTGTCCAAATCCGTTCATCGCATATCATCCAGGTGCAGATTTAGATACAAATCCAATTGCAAAGCCAGTTTAAGATCCAAATTAAGATCCGGATACAGCAGTTCGAAAGCGAGATCAGGGACACAGAGTCCCTGGTTCGAGATCCTGTGCCAGAACCGGAATTCCTTCATCTGAGTTAACAGCCCCTGTACTAGTGGCAGATCCAATTCTAGGTACGATTATTACGTTGCAGAGCCAGCCAATTTTAGTGCCAGTTTTTTATCTCTAGTTTAAGTTGATCCACCCGCTGCAGAGGAAAAGACGGGATAATTATAAGGGACAGTTACAGATCTACCAGCTTCGGACTGAGCAGACCCTGCAGCGAAGGCAAAGGTAACAATGAGAGAGGCGCTAGTTGCAGTTGATTTTCGGGATCAGCATCCTCGTAAATTTGAGTTACAAAACCTATATATTTGATTAACCACGTAGCGTATTCCCCAACAGATTATCCAATAGCAGATCTATTTCCATTGACAGGAGCATCCCTTCGCTTTGTCCCAAAATAATCTGATCCCGTAGAGGTAGAAGCATCCGTTTAAAAAGTGAAAAAACCAGAAGCATAAGTAGATGGACCAGTTTCAAATCCAATTCCAGATCCAATTGCCCAAGTATCACCAGTAGCGGAGGCTTCAGTCCCAGATTGGGTTGATCCAGTTTTCAAAAGCATCAGAAGCGCGGGTATCACTAATTTAAGATTCAAAAGTATAAGAAGTGGGGACACTACCTTGTGCATCATAGGAGGTAGAGATACCTATAGATCTTTTTAGTGGGGACGGATCTATACCATCATTGATAACCATACCATGATATAGACACATCGCCTGCGAAAAGAAATAAATAATACATTCATAGTTTTCGGTATTAACCGAGGTTTCGACGCCTAGTCGATCCCCATTTTAGATGGTTCGCCGGGGAAAAGCAGACGAAAGCCTAATAAATTGACTCAATATGGAAAGCGTAAAAAAAGACCGCAAAGGATATTAAGTAATTGATGAAAATTGAACACCGGAGATAAGTGAGGAGGTCCAGTCTCTTTCTATCCAACCAGCTATCTGCAGAAATGCCACTTTTCCATCCAGCATGTAAGGCTCGAACAACCTTAGATACTCCGCATTTACCACTAAACTGATCTACATATATGGAGGAAGTCTCAATCTGAAAGCCTTAGAAATTACCTACTAAATAATGTTAAAGGGTCTATATCTTAGGGGCTTTAGTTTATTGGATGCTCCTCGTAGGCGTTCCTTGTGGAGGTCAAGCCGCGCCTTGTCTCCAATGCAGATTTTGTGGTCTTCTCTGTCTGTGTTGGTCATGTCTGGCTTTAACTGTTGCTGGCTTTCTTTTATCAAGTTGCTCCTGTCCTGCACTTTCAAGTGTATTTGTTGGATCCTTTCCACGAACCTGCTCACCTTCCTCACTTCCCCTTGCACCTTTGCTTCTTCTTTTTATTGCCCATACACAATGTA
>Ga0233342_1000118_pt1 | contig 24508 bp, 15 predicted proteins | sample GEONDECOMP273_FD_180706 | JGI IMG/M metagenome (GOLD analysis project Ga0233342, IMG submission 180706) | Leaf litter microbial communities from Shasta-Trinity National Forest, California, United States - GEON-DECOMP-273 | ecosystem: Environmental > Terrestrial > Plant litter > Unclassified...
GAGTGGAACTAGATTATAGATAGGAGGAGCCAAGTAGATATGAAATATAATATAGTAATAAGTTGTAGTAGTAGGCCCAGCTGCTATGGGCGGAGGCTGCTTCTGAACCAATAGGGAATTCCCTCATGTTTTTACCTTCTCTTGCTAGCTTAGAGAAAACAAGGAGCGGTGCCTCATCAGTGAGCCTAGAACCTTCATTGAGGCCTACACAGTTGAGATTCTTCCATGTCCCCCTGATTCACCAAAGTAGTGGAAATAAGTAGTGGATATTCTTGCTAGTTCTAAACCGAAAAAAAGCGCTCCAAATTTGCCAAAATTATCCTTAATTATCCTAACAAGATAGAATTCGTGTGATACCCATCCAAAGTGTAGCATCAAAATCGTGGTCACCCGGTTCTTACTTGTTCAATAGCTATAAAAAGTAGATAGGTCTGAGCCCCCTTCGTCTGTAAAGGTCGGTCCAAGGTTACAATCTCCAAGATCGGGGACAGCATCGGGGGCCAACCACCCACCGGTCGCGAGCTTTGCCCCCAACAAATAAATAGCCCTATTTGAAATGATATATAAAATCCCTGCACACGTAGCTTTCAAACGAAATAAAGTATCTGGTCAACCACACGAATGACATGACCATGTGGCTACTATGCTTTGTCAGTCTCTTTAGGATTAGCCGCACAGAAGTGATCCCGGTTAACTAAGAGAAATCCCATGTTAACAGGGTGCCTCGCTATCTGGACCCCAAACCCTGATTAGACAGGCCGGCGCTCTTCTCTCCAAAAGAAGTAACCGAGGAAATCACATGCCGTAGAACCCACATATTGATGCAAGGAAAGGAACCAGATAAACCACAGCCATCTACTAGAAAGCAGTTGAGTTCTCAAAAGGCATCGCAGGCTACCCAGGGAAGCTCTGAACAGGGAAAGCAGACCCTAACCCCTACATACCGCAAAAACCACAGGAGACCATGCATCTAAGGAAATTACCTAAGAGCTCCCTAAGACAATCCGGTTCCAAAATGGTTATTATTTGCGCGGACCAATAAAAGTAGGCCGAACCTGGTGGAACCTTTTGGGTTTAATAGGACGACCTATGAAGTAGGCACTATTAATTAGATTAGGGTGGCGACCCTATGTTTAGTATTAGGGTAGCCCTATTAGTTTAAGTACCGTACAAAGCTTGGCACAATGAATTTATGAGATTGGACTCCTTGAACCCTGGTTGGTCGCCAGCCACCACCTTTTTCTTCTTTCTTGGGTCATAGCCCGCCATATACAATTTCTTTCAGAGCTCAACCCGAGCAAGCCACTAGGGTTTTCTTCTCTATAAACCCAATAAAAGCAGCAAGGGATCAAACACAAAGCAACTAGGTTTTGTTCTTTCTTAGATACTGTCACTTGCCTTTATAACAATGTGAATGTAAACCACCCTAGACAACATGGAATGCTAATCATTATGTTCATGGAAACTACACTACAACAGGCCTTACTTCTGTAATTAGTAAACGGGGGAGCACTAGGATTTGATATTGCAAACGTTAGGTGGTACTTGGATTCTATAGAGCAAGTTAGGCAAGATCAGTTCAGGAGCAAGTTGTTTATATTGCTAGTTTAGTTAAGCAGAAAGTTAGCAGCGAGTCAACAAAGAGGAAGAAGAATTAAGGTTATTTAGAGTGTTGTTCCTTGTAGCTTGGTACCTCATCAAGATAGGGAAGGCTCTTGATCCTCCCGTAGGTTGGCCTTCCGAATAAATCACAACTGCCCTTGAATCTTATTTATGCGTACTAAGAAAGATACCTAGATACTCAGATTACAAACTCAGCAGGCTAGAGACTTAGAGACGGGATACGAATCACCTAACAAAGAGATTATTTGTTACATAGCTAGCATAGAGGCACAACAAGAGACCAATGAAGATAGTGACTATATACAAGCAATAAGACCAATGAAGAGAGTTCTTAGAGATATGAAACAAACAGGAAGACCAACCATTGAATCGCGTAAAAACACTAATCATTCATATTCGCAGGTTAGGAAAAGTGAAGGGGCGCAGCGTCTCAACCGAACCGGTATCGGAGCTTGTACCTTATGTTTCATTTTTTGTAGCTTGGCTTGTACCCTAAAAGAAGTAGGTGGGTTCCTCAGGTTGGGTTGGTTGAAGTGGCGCCTGAGGAATTAAAGCTTGATACTTAACAAAGACAACCGGTACTTGTTCTTTGTTATTAGTGTAAGTTTTTGGTTTCAAAACACTGACTAATCTCTATTGTCTTATTCGTATCGTTAGCTTTCAAAAAAAAAACATATTGGTGGTTTAGTCGTCCTATTGGTTTCTGGGAGGTTCCATGGTCCTATCTTTAAATGACAAGTATATAAAGAAATCAATCCAGGTTTAAACTGGTATGCCAAATAAAAGAGAAGTCCAGTTGGTGCTGTTGGTGTTTATAGGTCATAGTGATTGGTCTAGTGTTTCCAACCATGTGAAGGAATACATAAAGAATATTCGTGGTAGTATAGGAGTTAGTAAGTAAAGGTTTGTCTAATTGGAGGTATTAGTAAGCTTAGAAAGAGCTCTTTCCTAACTATCTATCATAAGGAAAACTACCCCTCATCACATATGGTAGGAAGGTATTCTTTTTGACCTTTAGTATCGATATATTCTCCTTAATATCTTATGTGAATAGTATCCAGGAATTCTATATAGCTTATATTCTTTATAGTCCCTTAATAAGGAAAGATCGGCAAGTAGAGTAGTAGTCTTAGACAAATCTATTTTGTAGGTATTATATCTATTACTTTAAGTTGAGCTTACCTTTAGGAATTAACCCATCTATCCGGTAGTCTTAGTCTTGTATTCTGATTAGACCATATAGCATTTTCATTCTTTCATAACAATAAGTCTTGTTTCATAAAATTAGACTATTGTTGAATTACAAGGATCTTATACTTATTAGACTTTACTCAAAACCATAGGATCGGAATAGAACTTCTAAGTATGTTGACACTAATGCTACTGAAGCTAGATCTTGGCCTATGTAGCCTTTCTCACCTATCCTGCTGCGGGAAACAGCCTTTCAAGGTAAGTGCCTTTCCATCGAATTTTCTATAAATACCCAGCCAGTAGCCGTAGCAAATCCAGATTTAGTTCTGCGGTAGCACAAAAGAAAGCATGGGCAAAGGCGGGAAAGACAGGAGTATCACCACCAGCTAAGGTAGAGGCATATCCTATAATTGCAAAGCAAAAAGGAGCAGAGCCACCGATAGCATGGGAAGAAGCAAAGGTAGGACCACCCCGTCCTAATCCTTTCCAGGTTGAGATCCCGAAGCTGTTTACCCAGCAATAGCTCGAGTCGGAGATTCCTATTAAGTTGATGCATCATTTTAAGCAAGATCAGCACCAGTAGCGGATTAACTTGCAATCAAGTAAGCAGCATTCGAGCCAGCATCTCGCCCCCCTCTCCCTCACCCATATGATGGATGAGCGTTTCACCCTTCCCTTTTGAGATCTGTATACCTAGCCAGTTTACCCGATTGCTGCAGTAAAAGAAGCAGATCCACATAGAAAGCTAGTTTGATTTTTTACAATTTTATCAGAGCATGTGAGTGTTTCCATATAGGGCTCCTTATTATAAGTGGTTGCTCTGCCATTGCGAGAGGAGATCCGGCCATTGCAAAAATAGAATAATCCATTGAATACGTACAGGAAAGGTCCACCACGGGCTGGCTACCGAGATAATTTTTTGGCAAGCGTACTAGAATTGCTGTAAGCGAACTAGTACTAGAAAAGTCCATTACTTCAGGCGTACAATAAAGGTATATAGTGGGCATACTGATAATGCCTTCATAGCACGCGGATAAAAAGCAGCTGGTGGTTGGTAGTCTATGTATCGTTAGTATTTTAGCGCCGATAAGATATACAGATCTAAGCGCATAACGCATTAATTGAATATAGATCACAACGTCCAGATCGGAGCTGGAATTGGATCCGCCCAAACAGGAACTCAATATAAATCTCCAACAGGCCCTGGAACAGGTTTACCAATGAATGGATCAGAATCTGCCACCCCTAATGCTTTTAGACAAACAAGGTAAATAAAATCTATGCTCGGAACTGGAACAGCTGCTTCGGGTGTTGCTTCCACTGATAGCTTTATAACAGGGGCTGGCTCAATCTCGAGCTCGCTTTCTCACCCTCTGCTCCAATTGTTAGGTACACTTAGTAAACCAACCAGCTTAGTTACCTTAGCTACACTGATGATTAGGGTAAACTACTGAGTAAACTGAGTAAGCTGTAAGTTATAGTGCCTCTGATTTGACCGGGTAAAAGAAGGTAAATTGCTTTCGTGAACTGGTCAATATAACGGGGAACAGTAAATAAGGTATAAGTGGATATTATGTAATCTCCACCAACAGATATATAATGAGTACCCAAACATAAAGAGCAGCAACCTGTAACTACTGGTACTCCTCTATCTATAGCTTTTAGTACTCATTTACTCCGTAATCTCTGTCCGTCATTCAGCCACCAGCCCTATCTTTTTCGTGCATAGAGCCCAGGGTATGGATATCTTACTACCCAGCCCGGTTAGAGGGGAATGGAAGCACCCAATATATATAGGCCTTTAACATGAACCAGCGGGCGAAAGCCAAACTGAATGACAGCTAAGTATCTAACCGAGCTAGTGGTTTCTTCACCACCGGAATCTAAGCGAGCAGCATCCATCGGTGTAGATAAAATCTCCACTTATACCTCGATCCCAAATACGATATATACTTATGGGCCCTATGCCCCACATGCCTACATTATTGCTATGCTTATAATGCCTACCCTTTTTATATGATAGTAGCAACATTAATAATGTAGAGGAAGTGATAGCTATACCCGGGCCGCCGGAAAAGCCTTGGTGAAAGGAATTAAGTACCAAAACCAGTGGGTGCAAAGTATACTGATGCTCCCTCAACGTATTCCTTTTTAAGTCCCTTGATTACTTGTTGGAATTAAGGGAACCGAAAGAAATTATATTACTATAAAAGATGAACGCGATTTTAGATTTTAGGAAGAGAAGCAATTGAACATAGAAGATCATATTGTGTAGTGAAATATTGTGTAGGATTTATACAATGAATAAATATATAATTGGTTCGTGGGTGCATCGTAGATAGAGTAGAAGTAAATTTCCCTTCCTCTCATAGCCAGTAAGAAAATGAGAAATGTTTTTATGTCGTGGAAGAAAGTAAAGTGCATTTTTTATCCTGGTTCTAATGGAAGTGCTAAAAAGTCCTTATTGCGTAGTATACAGATATGCGTGCTTTCCCATTGAATCAATGGTTGCATGCCATCCATATTTCACATTGAAAAGGCGAAGAATCCAATTTTCAAAATTAAACCGTAACGACGGAAACGAGCAACCGACGGAGTTAACGGTGTGGGGATTTGCTCAGCAGCTACTTCATCATGTTACTGAAAGACAGCATACTGTATGTAACTTTACTTCATGTAACTAAGTTCATCAAGCATCCAATTAGTCAAAGAGTGAGAGATATAGTAGTTTAATAGTGAAAGGTACCGAAAAAAACATGGATTGGCTAACCTACTGATTCATTCTCTTCAACAAGACAGCAGCAACAACCTATCATGTCATTTCATGACTCCATGTAATAACTTATAGGAAGCAGCAACCAATGAGTTCATTTCTCTTTCTAAACTATTGCTGGTGGACACAACTATAGCTTACTCATCAACTATAGCTACTTCTTCCTAAACTATACTACTGAACATGACATGCTGGCTACTGATACTACTTGCTACTACATCTTGCCTTTACTTGACTAACTGGACTTGATTACTTAACTTGACATTACATGCTTTTTACTACTTGCTACTTATTAACATGACTGAAAGAAAGCACTAGAGCCCAACCCCCCACACCCCTTTGGGCGGCGAAGTGGAACCAGAGAAGAGGGTCAATTATATCCTAGAGTAAAAAGGGTAACGAGTGAAACGCTGCGACTCCGAGGAGCTAAGTGTTACATAAATACGAAGTGCAGACGAGCGAGTAACGAGCGTAGTGAGCGAACAACAATTTCACGTAGTCACATAATGTGGGGACCAGGGGGAAGTTTAGGAATTAAACTAGTCATGCATAATATATCACACTCAACCTCTAGACCACATTGGTTGAACCTAATACCACTAGTCCTCAAAACCCACTAAATGAAAGCGATCTGAGCAAAACTCCTATATAGTAGAGTGTAAAATAAATCTTTCTCAATTAGGGCTCATTATTCTATTTTAAACCAATTAGACTTTTGAATACACACACGGTAAAACTCTAAAAGATAATTCCTTATTACAAGGACGTCATTTAGAAGTGAAGCTTATTTATATTCTCTTAAGGACTAAACATATGTTTTACTAGTCTAGCTCTTATTAAGAAGGTAAGTTATAGCTACCTCTTCACTTAAGTGACCTGATTGTTCCTACTACATAAGAGACAAAGACTTAACGTTGTTCTATTTAAACTAAATTAGAAAGTGAAATAGTGATGTAAGGATGCAATCTTCTCCACCAACTAATGGCCTAATAAATAGATAATAAAGGAGATAATATCCTACTTTCAAAATCCTATCATATTACTATATTAGAGACTATGTTACCATGAAAACCTAGTAATGATGTAACCTCCTTAAACATATATCATAAGCAGTATCATACTAGCTTTAAAATGCTAAACTAAGGTAAGGAATATAAGAGATCCACATAAGATAAAAATGTAGATCACTATACTGATTTCATTGTCTTACCCATTGTTGTTTTGATTCTTCCCTTCCTTCACTTCACGTTAGTTTAGCGAGGGAGACTACTTTGATAAGGGATACCAGCAGGCAAAAAGAAGTAGGGAAGGAAGCGTTAGCGATCGATCCAGAAGCCATAGAGTGAGAGTTCTAGTTCTGATCTTCCCTCCTGATCCATAAGCAAAGGAATACAAACATACCTCTTTATTCAATCCAGAAAGAAGCCTATGGGGGCGAGCTCTGTCAGGCTCCACTCGAACTTCAAGCCTGCGAAGCTTATGACTGACAACTGTAGCCGCCATTAACTGCGGGAGTAATTCTATAGTATGCATTATGATAAATATAGTCCTTAGGGAGGCAGCCTACTTGATGACTTTAACCAAGGCAGTTCGGATCCGGTAGGCAAGGAAGGGAATAAATAGAGTCTAATAGCTCATTCATGCTCGCAAGCAAGAACACAGTAAGCTCCTTAATTCCCGCAACCAAGCAAGAGGGCAGCTTATTGCACTCACCTGATCTATTTTATAATAAAGATAAGCACAATCTCTCTGGTTAAGAAAGGAGATAGAAGCAAGAAAGATGCTATCACTTAAATGAAAGAAAGCAATAAGACTGTAAGCTCATTCCAAGCGTCGGGGTTGGGTATTAGGTGTGGTTAAAGAAGAGAAATAAAGCCCTACTGGAAGCAAACTTATAGTGGTTCATTAACCAGAAAGCAAGCAAGCAAAGAGGGAAACGTCAGTTCGAGTGTCTTAATGCGTTTTCTTATTATCCTGTATTCAATCAAGAAGCAAAGGAGTAACAGTATGCATGTTAATAAGAAAGACTGTCCTAACCCACTAAGCAAGGTAGATGAGCGAGGGAGACCCATTGGGAGAGGAAGTTTTCAATAGCTAAAAAAAGGCAGAGGAAGCTTTGCATTGCATTGAAGTCAGGCTGGCTCCCTTGGCTTGCTATTACCGATAGCTTGCTCTTACACCAGCCAGGGAGCTTGTCTTTCCTGTATTCCATTCAGAAGCCTATGGGGGCGAGCTCAGCGAAGGCTAGCGTTATGCTTAACACATGCTTCTAAAACCCGAGATCTCGTCTCTTCCAATAATGAGCTTCACACTCGATCTTGTGATTGAACGGAGAGGTATGCTTTTCTTCCTAGCATTGGATTCAGTAGGCGAGTACCGGTTGCCATCGCCATCGATAGCAGCAAGGTCAGATGGAAGATTCAGTGCGTGTAAAGAGAGTAGTTTTCGGCCGGAGGAAAAGGTTCAGGTCAGTAAAGCTACATGAGAGGTAGACAGAGATGATTCTCAAAGACTGGACTAGGTGTTTAAGGGAAAATGCACGTTTTAGTAGCAAGAATGGGCCTTCAATCACACATAAAGTACCCTAAACTGAGCTTAATGCACGCTATAAAGGTCAATCCGGTTCAATGATCGATCGAACCAGCGAACGAGTAGTGAGCTTATTCAACTTAGTGAGTTCAGTTCAGGTCGATGGATAAGGGGAGTTTGTTTCAATGGAGCAGTTAAAGCCCGGAGGCAATGGTATTATGGTAAGCCTTGTGATTTGGATACCGTTCAGCTAAGTGATCTTTTTGAAGGACCTATAGTTTAACGATCATGGAAGAAGAACGAGCGGAACGAAGAACTTCGTCGCTTCGGTCTTCTCTGTAAATGTTTTTATCTGGTAACCTTCAGAGGTCTTGATTGGCGACCACCTATATTTTCGTCCATTGAGATAGCCTTTCCAGGCTGGATCCTTGGAGGAATTACTGGTAAATATTTTATTACGGCTCCGGTCTCCTTTGATCGGGAGATGGTAATAAACCAATAGGTAACTCAAGTCAACACAAATAAAGAAAATCCAAAGCAATTCACCTTTAGCTTTCATCAGATGGGGTAGGGGCGTCCAGTTCTTTATGGTTTGGGAAGTCTTCTATCAGGGAAAAGCAAGCCCACTTATTATAAGAGGAAGGGCTTTTTGTTTTCAAGTTGTTATCGGTGAAGGCTGATATTACCTTGTCATGTCGTTTTTTCTCGCATAAAAATCCCAGGTTTATTAAGGGGCATATGTCTGCCCGATGCAATTCAAATTCTTAGTCATTCGCTCCCAAAATAGGGTACTTCCCCGCCCCTCCTTCCCTATTTATTTGGTATTGCTACCGCACCTGTGAGAAGAAAGCAGCTAGTAGTAGACAGACTGACTTACCACTTACTAAGAAAGCAGCTAAGATTCATAGTTTATGTCGCCGAGGAGTTTGGTACGATTGGTCCCGATGAATCAAAGAAAGAGCACTCCTATAGTCGAAAAGAAAGAATCACTCACCTCACGAGGACGTTGGCCGGGTGGAATCTAAGAGAAATTCTAATCAAATACGAACGTATTCTTAAAATAAATTCCCAGGGAATCTCCGCAAGAACTAGTCGGGAGCCTTCTCCTTCTAGGATCAAGATTCAGTGTCAAGATGAAGGGCGGTATCACATTCACTTGCTTGCCACCCCTTTTCTCCTTTCTCCCCCCTCCGGTCGCCTCGTTACCTTTTTTGCTTTATCACATTGACTTCTTTTCTGCTTTTTCACTTCTTTTCCTTTGATCCAGCTGTATTATTAGCTGATGATTCCTTTTTTCCAAGTATGTCCGATTGGTATCACTCGCATAAGACTTTAGTGAAAGGGCTGTCTTCATTAATAAATTGTATCTGGAAGCTGCTCGTCCCTCCGACAATCTTGAAAATACTACCTCCGCATGTCTTGTCTCAAGCAAGTGTTGTTGAACGCTCGTGTAAAGCTCTATCTAAGTTGAAGTAGCCGGTCTATCCAGGTTGGGGTAAATATATACTATAATGATGGGGGGGGGAGAGGATAAACAAAAAGTTTTTGGGAGGAGAGTGAAGGGATATACATAAGTCCTATCTCCTCTGAAAGAGGAATAGACATTTATTGCATGGAAGGAGATAATTGGTAGGATTTTTATAGTTTGTGGTAATAGGCAGGATCATGTAAGAGGATATGACAGAGCTCTTTATGTTATGATTTGCATTCTTCATCGTACCATCAGTTCATTGGGATGGATTGGATTTAAGGGAGCGAGAGGGCGCGCTGGTAGTGTGGGGATAGTGGCTAAGTGTTGCTTCCCAGATACCCAAAGAGAGGAGGGACTCTTTGGAGGAGACTAACTCAAGTGAGAATAAATGAGAGAGCGGGGGGGCATCTGGTGGAGATGGGTAGAATAGGTATAAACATCCCCTTCAGCGAACAAATGGTTATATGTGGGGCCCCCTTCTTAGGGGTTGGGAACCGCCAATGGTTTGAAAGCCCTAAAAAAGACCATTTTGTCACGCTTCAGAAATAAATGGATTAGGCACTTCTTATATCACCAGCAAGCCTGTAAGCCTACCCACCAGTCAGCTAGCTCTACTTTTATCCTCCGTAACCTTACTTTTTCCCTTACGGAGTTCAGGCCCCTCCTTCCCTCAGTAAACTCGATTTTTACCTATCGGAGTTAAGATCCCAAAGCTCTATATAGTTAGGCTCTGAGTAAACTCTTTCTGAACCGACTGCCTGCTCTATTAGGGGCTTGCGTAGGGAAACTACGTGTTTGAAACCTGACTACAAATTGAAAGCTTTGTCATATATGTATAACATATAGTTGAATTTAACGGAGATGATACTAAGCAACTCCGTGTTTTAAATAGGGTACAAATCATAAGCACGGAAAGCACCCCTATTTGAATGACTCTTTGAAAAGAAAATCCTTCATATGAGTGAGTAGGCTCCAGATTAACTAGGAAGGCCAGGACCCGGTGAAGCAACGCCAAGAATTAGTAAATTTCCTATATTGATAGGCCAGGTTCATTCACACTGTCTATCATCTTTATCATATCGATATGCCCACTTCGCTTTCTAAAATTCCTACTTATTGAAAGGACTGCCAGGAAGAAAGAAGGAATAACCTTGTTTGTATATGACCTATAAATAAGAAATCTGCCTGCCCGAGTCGGTTTATCCAGGCTAAAGTGGGACAAATTCCAATGGCTAGCCTTGCTTCTGGCCTTACAAAGATGGGAAATTCCCTCATGACCAGTATTCTTTCGCAGTGTCAGTGAGAGAAGCGGTATAGAAGCTAAGCTGCTCATTGCGCGAATTAGCGTGCTTTATGATTACAGGTTTCTCAGGACCTTACTGGGTGGGCAAGACCTACTACTGGTCATACCTTTGCGTCAGGGGTTAAAGGCAAGGATCTCTTTTTTATACTTATACTTACTTATATTGCCCTCCTTTTCCTTAGCGATCGAGGAACTTACCTCAAGCTCTCACACTGGAACTCAGTTGCTGGAATCCTTCCAATAGCTTGAGTCCGAGCATGAACACACAAATCTTCATGCATTAACACGCAATGTATCAAGGCAAGAACGCTCCTCCGGAGTCTCCTTCCAATAAAAAAATATCCTTCCTCTCCCTTTGGGCTATTACTACTATCCTTATGGCCTGCTTGCGTATCCTCATAAATCACCTTGGCGATAAGGTCCTGCTCATAACAAGGTCCTTATCCTTACTAGCTCAGTCTTTTAGGGGAATAAAGAAATAGAGGGTTGTACCACCGCTCAGTTCAGTCAGGTTATCACCTCGATGGGTTATCCCTTACCACCTTCCTTCTAGCTTTGCGGAGTGCTTCTCCTTCCTGCTCTTAAGGACTTGAATGAACCGGGGTATAGGAGCTTTTTACCCTTACAGGTTGTTAAAGCCCTTCTTTCCCCAAAAGGCAGCCGGATTCACCACAACCATAGCTCAACCCCTCCGTGGGCTCGATTTCATCGCCTGCCTTCGATATAAATTATGAAAATGGAACAATCACATATATAGAATAAATTATAAGTGTAAAGGTGTCTCCCGGCCCCGTAGTAATAAGAAGCAATATCTGAGTGTGGTTGTGTCGTCTGTGTGCTGTCTTTCTTAATTAATCAAAAGTCTCCCGGGCGAACGAAGGAAGCCCGGCACAACAAAAAGTGAAATGGAAAAACCAATAAGTAAGTATGAATCGTGCAAGTGGTTGGTTTCCAAACCCGTCCAATTTTCATGTGTAGTCTGGCTGTAATCAATCCAAGAAGGAAGTTCCGACGATCCCACATCACTACAACAACTGAGATGTCCAACCAAGGATGGGGAATGATAATGCGTCCGTGCCATGCCATGCTACCATCCAGCATGATAATTGTTCTAAAGGGAAAACCGCCTATTGTCGAATCGACCAGCCAGTCGGTCTGCCATCCAGCAATCGGGGGAGCAAGGGTAGCCTACAAAAGGTCCTCGGCTATTGGACCATCCAGCTGTGTTTCATAAGTTCAGGCTTTACTAAATAAAAGAGGGCAGTTCCGACGATCCAACCAACAGAGCTTATAAGATAAGTTCTATAGCAATATGTACATACAGAAAAAATACTTTCACAATAACAGAGCTCCATTAAACCAGCATACAATGATAGATTCTCATAAACCAACAAGCTACAGGTAACTATCATATTACAACCAAACACAGCAACAACTATGCATCTAATTAATAGCTAGTAACCCTATCTTCTTGGCCTCGAGGGCTCTTTATAAAGATACTGCATCTTGACCATGTCAAGGCAGTTACAAAGCGACTCAAAGTGGTTTTTTGCCATCATGTCAATACAACTATGGACGGTAGTGGCGATTGTACTCTAACTGCCGCATTGATTGCAAAAAAACTCCATCTTTCCTGGCCTGCGTTTACACTTCACAATCTTCCTTTTGCGCGTCTTCTATTCTTCACCTGCGTGTTGGATTTTGTTTGTTGATCTCTTACGCGATTATTGTTCGTCGCATTTCACTTTCCTTGGTAGAATGAGGAGTTCACCAAATAGAATAAGTCATGGCAGGAAAATAAAAAGGAATAAGAACTCTGGATAAGACTTGAAATAACTAAGTCATAATATAGATACAGGAAAAGCGCGCTTGCTCTTATATACGATGCATTATTTGCATTATTCCCCTTAATTGTTGGTTTCTGTTCTATTTCTATCGGTAAAGGTAGGGCATAGGTGGCGAGGGCAAAGCAGCTAGAACAACGGGAAAGGTAGCTAGGGCGAAGCCAGCAGAGACATCATAGTAAAGGCAAAGATAGCGGCGGGATAGGCAGGAATAGGACCAGAGACGAAGCAATAAGACATACATCGACCACCTGTGGGCTATTCACTGAAGGGCATCATGGAAGGTTACAAAAGCAAGCAATCTTTCTTGGTACTGAGGTTGACTCCCGGACTGTCGGACTCAAAATTGGCCTCACTAACCTGACCTCAAAAGACAATACTTTAGGCCAGGTCCTCATGGAGCCAAGTGATAGACCCTCTTTATTCTGTCGAAGCCCTCAAATGAAATCCTGTTGAAAGCTGCTTCAACCCTTTTTAGCACCCAAGACAAGTTGCAGTAAATAGGGGTTTGAGGGGGCCCCTATCCAAGTGTAGCGTGACCTAAGCCGAGGGTAGGCTGCAAGCGTCAGGAACAAGGGGTGCTAGCAATAAGGGGTAAGTTCCAATCTATCAAAGCAATCTCAAAGATCGATGTTTAGTCTATTTTCAGTGGGCTAATGGCAAGGGGAACTATTCATCCGGTAACAGGTTCAAGGGGCAAGCGATAGCGATCAACCACGGGTATTGGGTCTTGAAGGCAAGGCCTACGCAAGCTGATTGGAGCATGCTTGTCAAAATAAGAAATCAGAAAGATAAACTCTATAAGGGTATAGTTTATAGCGAAGAAAATCCAGTTGTATGATCTGATGATGGATTATGCCTCGTCCGCACCCCAAAAGCATTTTAACTAAAAAAAGCCTCCCCCTCGTACCTCAGGAGAGCGCCTTTGGTCCAAGAATGAGTAGGTTTTTAAAATATGTTGTATATTTTTAATTGAAGTTTACATTTCTAATTCCGATCCGGTTCTGGCAGGGAAGGGCGTATAATGAGTATCAATCCCTTCCTTTTGACTCGGGCGTAAGCGATCCATCCTCCTTCCTAGTGGTGTCCATCCTCCTTCCAAGCGGTATAAATCAATCCTAATAAAACCAAGGTTTCTTTCTCTTTTCTTTGTTGCACGCTCTGCGCCATGACTGGTCTGCTCAGCTCATTGTGCAGCTCGCCCCGGTAGGGGATCCCATGGGAAGGTAACCGCAAGCAATGTTCTGATGAACCCCGTCGTCTGCCTCACAATCGGCCTGACTCACCAGCTCTCTCTGACAAGAGCGTCCCTTCCCTGACAAGAGGTACCTTAAACCTGACCGACCAGATGGTGTATCCATCTTCCACTGGGCTATCGGGGCCATACCACTGTTTCGTGGTAACCTGGTTCATCCTAAAGTATGCAAGCGTAAGTGTCATGGGTTGGGTTGTGTATGGATGAAGCGATAGCGTTAACTCTCCTCCTAATGGGGGTGATACGCACCTCCCGAACAAAAGGATGGAGTAATAAAAACTTTATTGAATTCCCGGATTCCTGCCAGGTTGGGCTAAAAAGATAGATTTAAATAGAATAAAATGGCAAATGCGAGTGTTTTTGATTATAAGATCAAAGCTCCTATCTGTCCTTCCCCGTCCGCCGGATCCATCGGTCAATAGGTAAATCTCTATCTCCTGCCGTCCATCCAGCCATCTAGCCATAAAATAAATCCTTCCATCTCGCATCTGAAGGCTCCCGGAAAAGCGTCATAGTATCCCTGGCCATCCAATGTAAGCATCCTGCCAAAATGTATAAAGTTCCTTGCCCTAGGAAGGACAAACGGCTCCGCTCCTAAGTTATTATTTGGGTGGGGGGGGGCGTGCCTCGGATGAGTGGATAAATCCCCTGAAATGGCAATATTGAATAATAAAAAGTTCATTTTAGATCCCGCGATGACTCACTCACTACTAAGCTAAGTACCCCCTGAAAAGAAGATTTCACTTAACTAAGAATGTAAAATTAGAGCGTTTTGCGGAATCGGTATCAAGGCAATTTGGAGCTTGCTCCCGACGTAGTAGCTTAGTAAAGCGTATCCAACCTGTAATCCCCATCAAGATATAGGGTAACTGACATTATATATGAATATGATTTTTATTCTTTGTTCCCTTCCCCACGTCCTTATGTTTCTAAATATAATTGTTTGTTGCACGCGTAGAAGGGGCAAGGTTCGAAGCATCCAGTTTACTGGGTTATTTTTGGGTAGAAAGGCTATATGCCTGTACTTTAGTCCGGTATTTTGTGTGTGTTAGGAAGTATAACCACCCTAACCAGACCGCTTTACAGGCGCATATATAAACCATGCAGCATATATAAACTTAACCTGAATATTGTGTATCCAACCACCCACTGGGTATTGCTCACCCACCCACAAACTAACTGAACTGGTTGGTTCATGGTGCTAAACTCGTGTATTGCTCCTCAAGCACTCACTTCTTTCACCACTGGTTCGTTCTCGACTTGTGTATTGCTCACCAACTCTATCCTATCCACTCGTAGTCTACTTCAAATGATATAGGTTGAACCAACCATGAGGTGATCGATCAGGGATTGGTGTGGATCCACCAGCTCTAGCGGAACCAACCTGAAGCAAGCGACGGCGATCATGGGTAAGTGTAAATTAATAAATCTTTCCTTCCTTCCTTCGAAGCTCAAGGTTGAAGCTTCTGTCCTGATGCGGCGGGTTAACCACCAGGGTAACGCTTTATGGTAAAACAGGTTCAAGGGGTGAAAGCGATGGCAGTGTTGTGATCTAAGCGATAGCGCTCCTTCTTAATGGGGGAAGCGATAGCGATCAAACCTCAAGTAACCAAAGCAAGCCATGTCTGTCCTGAAGTTTACACCCGTCTGCCTGACTCTTGTTCTGACTCCTCACCTCACTGTATAAGCTTTTGTCCTGATTCCTCGCCTCACCGGGTAAGACCGGTACCAGCCGAGATAAGACCTTACCTTACCTTACCATATAGTCTATCTATTCACGGAAGGTTATAAAACTTATGTCCATAACGGGTTTAATCGGATAGAGCCTAAAGCAGTGGAAAGTAAGGCAGCAGTTGAAAGTAAATGTGTAATGGGAAGTTATAAAGCGTATTGAACTGATAATCTCGTTTATATCGCGTTCGAAGTGAAACCATTGTAAGGGAAAACGAAGTTGAGCGAACTCCTGTCATTTTTATAGAGTCGGGGTCGAGCATAGAGAAAGTTCCTTGCCCCCCCTTCTTAAGTTGTCGGGCAAGAGCTTAACGCTCCTTGCCCTAGGAAGGACAAGTGGCTCCGCTCCTATCCCATACGGTCGAGAGGATAAATCCCCTGAAATGCCAATTGTGAATAAGAAGAAATGCATTTTAGTCTCCGCGATGAGTGTTCCTTTCTTTGGACTTTCTAAAATAAGATTTATGTAAGAGAAAATAGCGAATTATAATCTTTTTTATATCTGTTCTACCCTAAGTTCTGGGCTGTCCCCAACGTTGTAGCTGAAGATGCCATAAACCCTAGTTGAATGTGCAGTAAAATAATTTGTTTGCATATTATATATGAGAATCCATTTTTTTGTTCCTCACGCTGTCCCTCCTTCTCGAGAATAAATATATATGTTTCCCGTCGTCTGGTAACTACCCCTTGGTTCCCCTGACCAGAAGCCATCTGTTCCCATAACATATAAATGATGTCGCACCGCCCGTTAACAGAAGCCATCCATGAACTGCACGAAGCCACCAAGTTGAAAAGCACATATCCCCCGTCTGTTTTGGGGTAACAGGTTATTTACCAGCCTCTTGGAGTTTTACCAGCTTCTTTGGGATGTCTCGTTTATCCGCGCGTTCTAGCCAGTTCGCGAGCAAGCCCTCGTTTCCTCTTCCAGCAAGCATGAAAGCGCAAAACCTAAAAGATATAAATTCATCCCGCCAAACCTACATAAATGTTTTGAAATGACCATGTTTATTAGGAATAAAATCCACTTTAGTTCCCCGATGAATTTGACTCGGCCCGCTACTTTGAAGAGATTTATTCGCCTCACCTGCCTGCTTGTTGGGGGCCTGCCTTCTTGAAACCACTCCCACGCCCAGCAACACTCTCGCTGGCGAACATAGAAGAAGCCGCTTATTCTCTCTCAATGACATAAGCTTGAAGCGATCTTTGCTCGCTCGGTTTTTGACACGGAAGGAAGGATGGCTTGCTCGACCGACAGTAGGAGGTCAAGGAAAGCAACATTAAAACTGCGTACTATAAGACCAAAGGCCGAGGAAAGCTAGAGGCAGATAGAAAGCTGACTGGATAAGATAATAGTGCCCGAGTTTCAATGGTAGGTGTAAATTACAATTAGGAGGTTAAAATAACTTGTATTTTCTGATTACGTAATTACATATATAGATTAGGAGATTTGATTACTGAGACGAGAGCACTTTATGACGGAGATTCTTTGTCTCAGCCCCTGTATTTGATCAATAAAAATATCCGTAATTCTATCTTTTCCGCTCTTTTCCGAACTAACTGAGGTGAAGTTGTTAAAGATGTCAAGCCTCGGTTAAAAGTAGAAAGAGGTTGTGAAAAGGACGTTACGGGACCGGGCTTCGCAGAACACTACGATAGGAGGCGAAAGATCTTACTTAGGTGGGGGGGTGAGGAATGATACTCTTAATAGCAGAAGAGGTGGGGAATTAGGGGGGGGAAGGAGACTAAAGATGGGGGAAAGGACAGATATGGTAAAGATAGCCCATACTGTTAGTAAAGAAATGAATGGTAAGGAGAAACCTTACTGTATAGAGGAAATCACTTTAGGAAAGAAAGACTGTGTATGAAGGCAAAACCTTTTATCCGCTTTTCCACCTCCGACTTTTGCTTCTTCCAGCGCATCTGCTTTTAATCACGATATTGACCTAACCTGTTTAGATTCCCTATATCTCCTACACGCTCTCGACCTTATGCATCCTCAATCTGATCAATTTTATTTATGCATGTCCAACCGAAGCTTCTCCTTAAGCGATCAGCCCCAAACTCACAAGGAGACTCTCCCTCTGGTTAAACCCCTATGTTTTAGCACATGCGCACGCTACTTACCTAGCTTCGCTGCAGGGGACTTCACTTCTCCCACTTTACCCTCGCGGAAAGGGGTTCCAGTCATTAAAACCACTTCTTATGCATTCTTATTATTGATAGCATTCCATTTAGCTGCTTTTCGTGTGTATGCTACATGTAATAAGCACCTGCCTCCTTCTCCACAATTTATGCGGCTAGGACTGGATTTGGATTTGAATAAACTGCCTCCTTCTGCACAGGTGGTACCTGATGAGTATACTGAGTCAGCCTGGGCTAGGGAAAATTCCTTCCCCGGCATGGCATGATGCTTAAGTCTTGTAGTAGGGTCTTCTTATGGTAGCATTGATCAATTTCTAGATGGTAGTTCGATCAAAATGGTCACTTTAGGTCGGGACGTGACTCAATACAAGTAGTGCTAGTGGCCGTATGTACCTGGCTGGTAGCCCCACATAACACTTCCCAATGCTAAACAGGTTCAAGCGCCCAATACAGACCACTAGTGAAACACTGACGAACGGCGACCCTTCCTTAAAGGCTTGACGATCTAGGTGCAATACAGTACTTGGTGGTGGGCCTTTAGTTACTATGCTTCCGACTGGTCCGCACAATTGGGTTCGCAGGTAAACAGCTGTCCTTTGCTTGGTGCCCGCTGGCTCTTTCTCGGTAACTGCTAATGTCTGCGTGCTTGTCTTACTGGCCGCTAATATGTACATAGCCATATAGTATTATCCCACTAGTGACTTTCAGCACATAACATCTCTTAATGGTAGCAGCGCTTCTTAGTGGCGGGAATAGGGGGATTGCTTCTTTTTTTCTAGCGCCTGCTAGCTAGCGCCAGGGGGTATATAAATTTATTATTCTTGTGCGCCTTAAGATATGGGTGGATCTGCGATTCCTGCGCCTGATGGTGGTTAATTAAGGGTGACAGACCCACGCCTGATGCTTCTTAATAACCTTCGCGTCGTCCTAGAAAGTGTAAGTTACATGATCTTATTTAAGCCTGCCCTCCCTTTCAGTAGTAAGGAAGCCTGCACCCCCAACATCAGTTCCAAATTCTATTGGCTGAGTGAGAGCATCAGTTTTAATTCGAGATCGAGCATCAAAAACAGAGGCAAAGGCCTAGGACGCAGGCTAATGGCGGATCATCACTTATAGGAACTGATCCTAATGCCGGGACATCACTAGTATAAACAATAGCGGATTCGGAGAAACATGGAAGGGTGCTCGCTGGTAAATAAGCTGGGATAGGAAGAGTTGCTTGCATCACCGGTGAAAAACAGCTAGATCTACTTCAACGTACTATATATGCTTAAGGCTAGAATGCGAGATCTAATAAGGAGGGGTCTATATCCGGTCGAGATCGAACGAGTGAGGAGGCTTCCGGTGCCATAGTAACTGCAGATTAAACTGCTTTTAATGCTCTTAAGGTGGTTGTGGATCAATAGGATCCGAATTGAGATATGGATCTTTATAAAGAACTGGATCTCCTACTCCAGTGTACCTTCCTGTGGACAGATCGAAGTGTGCCCGCGTGGAACCTTATTCCAAAAAACGACCTGGTTCCCTATAGTTACCACGGTTAAGTCCACCAGTTATAGTTTTATGTATATGGGACTGGGTCTCGAACTATCACTACGTGGTACACGACCTACATTGATTGGTTCACACTATGGTGTCGCCACACATTGATCAGTCCAAAACTAAGCGGTCACCACTTTGATCACTACATTCTATGGTAAATCTCATCTTCAAACCAGCCCCGGATCGCATGTTAATTCGTTGCTATCGGATCGGTCAGGCCCAGTAAGACATCAACGCTCGATACAGTAATATGCTATAGTCCGGGTCCAAACACTAACACTAGGTCATTAAGTGTGTACGACCATCGATGACTAGGATGACTAGTAGGTATGCCTAGTTCTTTCTGAGTGGGCTAAGTTATATGTCCAGGCGTACCAGTCACCTAGTTTCCGGGATCAATATTCAATTTATTAATCAGAAGTTGGAGAGCCATAGCCTCGCCCAGACACGGATCCAATTTAAGGTATGGATTCAGTGCCAAGCGCAGATCCATTTCCAGAGGTAAAGGTGAAGGCAAGAGTGAGTCCCTAGTTCCATATCCAGGAGCAGATTCAATAGATCCACTTGCTTATTACTTGTATAAAAGCGCTGCACTGTTTGACTCTCCAGTGGGTGGTGTTTTCCTTCGGTGGACCGGCTCTGTGCACATTGACCGGGGCGAGCGTTCTATAAAGATTGGTGCCCGGAGAGCGTTGCTTTTTGTGATTGTATGGCGGGCGGCGCACTTTCATGATGGTCCGGAGATCAAAAATAAAATATTTGAATTCAAATTAAAGACAAGGATTTTGAAAAGAAAGAAAATAAAAAGAAGATCTTTATTATTACTCCCTCTAGGAAAATCAGAGATTTCATAAACTGAGGTAGCTGCCAGAGAGTCATCGATCAATAGGAATCGTCGGACCCCGTAATAGATTTATCAATGTTACCATTGAGCCGGGGTGTCACCAATCCCTTCGTCTCTAGTTCCCGAGCAAGGTGGTGTTACGAACGAAGAAGGTACGGCGTCCCATAGAGAGGGCTGGGGCGGTTTTTTAGAGAAAAGAAAGCTCCCCAGATCGAGCTCTTATGCACTCATTACATTACCATAGAAGAAGGAAGTTGGCGAAGGAAGAGAGTTCTAAGATGAAGTGGCCCCAGCCCAAGCTTAGTTAGCGGATAGACCAAGCTTAGCTCTATTGACCTTCTCGTATCCACAGACCAATAGCGGTATCATAGATAGTAAGATAGACCAAGCAATTGTGCTCCCTCCCTTCTGTGTATGCTAATTAAATAATAGTAAACAGATCAAAAAATCGTGCAGGGGCATAGCATAGCCTGGGGTATAGCATGAGCTTCGTCCTCGTAGAGTTTCTATAATTGATAAATGGATAAAGATTTTTGCAAATGCGTAACCTGTAACCAACCCATTTATAATCTAGGTTTGTCTTCCGGTATTAAGGGATAAGGCCAAAGCCTCCTCCGAATGAGAACTTCCTTCGCTGATAAGGCCCGCTGCGTTCAAGAAATCAGGTTGGTCGCTCCCACCCACCCCTAACTGATACGGGGTTAGCACAACTCTAGATAGGGTCCGCCCCTATCCAATTCTTATGAAAGAAAGAACCTATAGGCCCGGGGTGGGAGTATTAAATTATGTACCCTTGCAAAAAAGGTGTTAGTCGCTCCTCACTCTATGGAGAATTAACGTCTGCCTCTGTCTTCTCTCGGGTCATGGTTCAAGTGGAGTAAAGTAAATGATAGCTCTAGGCTTTCCCTGGAGTAGAGAGGATTTGATGCCCCATCAATGTTTAATTGAGAAATCAATGAAAGGCGAGGGCTCCGCAGGACACCTTCAAAAGTAATAATAAAATAATAGGGATAATAGGAGGGGGAAGGAGAAATAAGATAGGAGAGGAAAGACTGCCCCAAGCGAGTTAAAGCAAGCGTTGAGGATAAAGGTGAGACAGATAAGGCAAAGGTAAGGTGGATAAGAGAAAATAAAGTTGAAAAGAGAGAAGGCTTGAGTTTTAAAGAAGGCTTGCTAAAAAAAAAAGTATAGAAATAACCCCATCAATCTCCCAAAGGCCCGAAGGGTCTATTATGGTGGAAAGTAATACAGAACCCGTTTAGGAAGGCAGGCCTAAGATAAGTAAGTACAATCCCCTACCGTTAATGTAAGAAGGTAGGCCCACATAAAATAAATCTATAGCAGGTCAGGTAACGTTTCTTAAGCAGATGAGGTAATGTTTGTAGATAAGTTAAGTAGTAATAAGGTATCAAGAGCAATGTACCCAACAAGTAAGATTAATAAATCAAGTATCAATATAGCCTTCGTTCTATAACACTTACTTAATTCATCTATATACTGGGTGGTACCACTATGTATGATGATTATCCCGGCCGAGCGTTGCCTGGCCAGAGAATAATTAATTATAACATACTGCTTTAGGAATAGACCTAAGAGACTTAGTCCCTTAACCCTTTTACCCACTTACCTATAAACCTTACCCCACTTTATTCCGCTACATCACCTACAGGAATCGGGAGCTATCTATGAACCCTTTACCCCCGACCTTTCCCTTGGTACCACAATACCAATCCACCTGAAGAACTAGACCTTTATCCCTATACCACTGAATGAATAAATCGCTTAGGAGGTAAAACTACAGACCTTCTCTTATCGGGTCAGGATAGGATTCACCCAGCCAGCTTAAAGAAAGTATAAAATACAGCACGCCATCACTGTACCCACCTTATTTTTACACCTAGAGAGATCTTTGACCCTACTTACCTATCACCTATTGCTGAAGCCAGGAAGGAATGCTTAGTTGTAGCTGCACTCTGGACGCGCGCTTGCTTGGGTTGGGCACTTAGAGCCAGAGCATTTGTATAAACTTTATATGTCTACAGGATCACTTCAGTGCGACCTACTTTTACCAATTAATGACTACTGCTTTCACCCAACAACCCTTGTTTATGGATGATGGAGTGCCCTTACTCACCACTTGCTGAAGCCAGGAAGGAACGCTCAGTAGGGTAGGCACTAGGATATTTATCCTTATACCCTATGATTCCTTATTAATTCTTATGTATGGGTGGTACCACTATTACCTTCTGGTTACCACATCTTATCTTCTGGTCCGGCCGAGCCTTGCCGACACAATGAATCCATTATAGCGGCATTCTAGGAATCAACCTACCTTCCTTTCAGGTAATGGAATGCCCGCTGCTACCCACCAAAATAAAGATAAGATCTGCCCTATACACTTGCTTCTTTAATCGCTGCTTAGTGCGTGGGGAATATACACTTCTCTTTACAGACGGGATCCACCCACCTTACCCAAACTTTCCACTTACTGCTTTCAACCTAGGAAATGGAGTACCAACTCTAAGCCAGGAACACCTTCGTAGGGGATACTTATCAATAAATCCCTTTACCCTACCTTTTTCTTACCAATGGAGGCACTGCTGCCCAACAACTAAGTTATGAAGCCAGGAATGCTCTGTAGGGGAGGCGCATGCTATGAACCCTCTTGGTTCCACACCGGGCGCACCCATTTACCCAATAAATAGCACCTGCCTTATACCTATACTCATTCATTCATCTGCCATATGCCTTCTCTTGTAGGGACGACGGGATTAACCTTACCCTTACCTTCTTCATACTACCCACCTGACATACCACCTGACATACTTTATCTTTAGGAAGCTGCCCTAGCACCATGCTTGAATGGGAATGCTAGAAAGACCTTTATCCGGATCAGATGCGATCAATTATGCGACTGGGATGAGGAGGTTCATGATACCTTACTTTTAAAAAGCTATAAACTTCCCTAAAATACCTTTCTCTTACAGCCAGCCCTAGCTACATTAGGGCTTTTGAGGGATTGCTAGAATAAGACCTTTGGATACCCCAGCCCACAGCCAGATATACTTTCTTTACCGGCCCTAGCTACTTCAAGTCTTACCAGCTTGAGGGAATGCTTTACAAACCTTTGATACCAGATACCAGCCAAGAATGCACGTAAGTCAGTGAGTCGATCATCTAGAGATCTTAGAAGCCCCCGGAGGATGGATCAGGAAGACCCTTACCCTTATACTTTTAATGCCGAACTACTAGGCTGGCTAGCACGAGGAGAGGAACCTTTCTTTTAACCTGGAAGGGATCGACTGGAACAACTTCTTGAGCAACTCACCCAATCTTAAGTTTTTACCTCACCCTTTCCTTCTTATAAGTAAGGAGGGGGCAGCTAGAGCGGGTGAGGCAAATAAAGAAGTAGCGGGACCCTGGTCCTTGGTCCCTAACGAATTTGATTGTGGGTGGGCCAAGGCAAATAAAAGAAGGGTAAGATTTCAGAGAAGTAATAAGTGGTGCGTAGCAATAGCAGGAGGGTAAAGGTAGTTAGTATACACCTGTCTAAGTGTGTAACCTTGTCGATCGTTGTTTCCCCAGCCTCCCTATTCTTATAGCTCTTATTGGAAGGTAATTTTGCTTTCTATCTAAGTACGGGTACGGACGGACAGCTTCGATACCTTCTTTGAACCCTGGCTTTCTATCTTCATGATACCCAGCATTATATAGTAGCAAGACAGGAAGGAACCAACACTATGAATTATTCCACGGGCCATCTTTGCCCTCTACAAGACACGAACAAATACTCAATATGGGTTGAGGTACCTATCATGAACAAACAGCCTTCGAAACTAGCACTTATGGGGCTTAGACAACTGGTAAGCTCTTGGGTTAGGGGCTTTTATACAGGTTATGTAGCATTTCATAGAGCTCCTACCGTACCTACCTGTACTCTTGGGTCTACCTTTGAGACTCGTACTCCTGCTACTGGTGCTCCTATCTACTACCTTGCTCTTATTTTGGTTACTTAGATATAATTCCCACTTAGTAAACCCCATCTTCCAACTGATGGCTTTCAAACTGGCTCAGATGCTCTTGATCACCTATCAAACCTTTAGTAATTACTCCACATGGGTCAAGGCACCTAATAAGACCAAACACCCTGCCAAACTAGCTAGTCCTTATGGCTTTGGCTGGCATAGCAACTCCCATTGAGACAGCATCATAATAATCCCAATTACCATTATCAATAGGCACTTAGTCACGAGCACCAAC
>Ga0233342_1000119_pt1 | contig 24422 bp, 18 predicted proteins | sample GEONDECOMP273_FD_180706 | JGI IMG/M metagenome (GOLD analysis project Ga0233342, IMG submission 180706) | Leaf litter microbial communities from Shasta-Trinity National Forest, California, United States - GEON-DECOMP-273 | ecosystem: Environmental > Terrestrial > Plant litter > Unclassified...
CATCCCAAAACGCAGATCCGAAAGCACCTAGCATGACTCAGCAGCTAGCCTCCGCCACCCATTACGCTGGGTTCTCCGCACCGACCACCTTGCCTTATATACGTAAATTATCGTACTATCGCTATCATCGTGATGCCAATCTTTGCCCATCAACACATTCAGCCAAACAACCAATGCCGAAACACCGATCTCGATCTACCGATGCCATGCCAATCGCCGATACAACTACACGCCAAAGCCCAACAAAGCCCAGCAAGCGAACAACCCCAACCCCATGCCCATGCCCAAGCCACATGCTCATGCCGTCCAATGCCCATGCCTATGCTTTCTTTGCTTTAACCTCTGCTGCCTCTATCTCTGCTGCTCCCTATGCTTTTGCCTCCGTCCCTGGAACCGGGTCAACTCAATCATCTGTATCTTGATCTATCTGCACCGGGAGGATACGAATAGCAGCACTCATAGGGCCCTACAGGGAATATAAAAAGCACCCTAAAGGGAAGGTGTCAACCTAAAGGTGTCAACGTCGATCGATGATTGTTATTTGTTTCAATGAGCTAGGTATCAGTGACGTGAGGTTGGTGTATAGTGCCAGATATTTCGGTATGTAAGCATGCTCATAAAGCCCAATAAATATGCGCGCATTTGTCTTATTATATGATGCACCCATCGAAGTTAGGGCTACCTGTTCTTAGTAATCGCTTGGGAATTCATACTATCTATGGTAACTTGGGAATCGCTCTTGGTAATCGCTTAGGAATTCTCTAGTTTAGGAATTGACAGACACTCAGTATCGATCAATGATTGGCGCTAGCGGAGATATGCTATAACCGCTTGTATGGGGTATCGACGACAGCGAAACCTGCTTTGTGAGGCCTGAATGAATTGGTCATAAAACGGATTTGATCGCGTCATTTATTCTGGACGATGACGAGGTAAATGTGTTACCCCGAGTATAGCGCAACGACTTTAAACGCCCATGACCTAGGTGCGTTTGGTTCTATCCCGGTCAGTTCCAATGTAGCATCGATAGCATCGTATATAGTATCCAATTTTACAGCATCAGTATTTTACCGAGTGAAAGCATCTGAGCCAGGACCAGCAACTGCAGAGACGGGGACATAGTGTTAAGAAGCACGAGCTAAATGTCCAGCAGCAGTGGTTTCAGCAGATCCAGATAGAGACCCAGCAGCCCTTTCTGTTGATTATGCAGTTGGTTCAGTTGACTGAGCAGTAGATTCTGTTAATTATGTTGACTCTGTTAATTCAGTCGATCCAGCCAATTTTTATCCAGCACCAGTAGCATTTGTTGAACCAGAGCCAGTTATTTCCCCAGTTTATTCACCATCAATAGCTATATGCAGATCATAAAATTTTATAACCAATGCCACCAGCTTGATGTCGTTGAAGACCCACTGATGGTTTCGACAGGTCGACAGAGTTGTTTGATAATGTGACGGTGAATGGAAGTCGAAGAAGAAGCAGGTGAAGGCCTAGGGACTGCTCAGATCAATGACGGACTGAAGAACTGCTTTGAAATACACATTTAGAAAACGAAAGGTGCGGAGCTCTTTCCCGACAAAGGAGGGGAAGGGCTTTTTAGCAAAGAAAGCTAGGTTTATTTCGGTTTTTGTTTTGCACTATTCTTTAAAGCTCTGTCATTGGCTATGGTTGATGCTCTTGTTGCGTGATTTGGGAGCATTTATGTTTGTAGCTTCCATGGTTGAGATTGCTTGGTTTAGAGCACTATTATTTTGGAGACTATTCTTTACAACGCTTTTTGGGGGCCATTTTAAAACGCTCCTCCATGAGATTGAAAAGAACGATTAGAATCTCTTTCGATCCTCACCTAGCCCCTATCTCTCTCTGTCCCGCTACGCCCCTTACTTCTGTGTTTACTTCTTACCTGCCCATCTAGAGACAGAATATACCACTTGTATTAATGAAGCGCTTAGGAGGTACCACTATAACTTGGATTTAAGAGGATCGAAGAGGCAATACGTTTATCGAATCTTGGCTGCTTAGGAGCGGAGCCTTCCGGATCAAACTAGATTGAGACCCCGTCCTCCATATCTTCCAGTAAAGCCAAGGGAATCCGCACCCGAAAAGTGGATCACCACAGTCCAGTAGACATGGCTAAGAACGCGGAACCACCATAATAATCATCATCTGAGCTCCTGAAGCCTGCAGCCGAGTCCGAAGCTGGAACATGCCGCCCCTGCCTGATTGGAAGGAAAATCACCTGACATGCTATAATGAATTGAGTTCCTTAAAGCCAAATGTGAGTTCGATACCCCAGTGGATGATTATTATGCCTCCGAACTCCTCCAAACAAGGATTTGCTTTATAAAAAAAACGCATATGATAAGCTTTTTTGAATTCACGGACGGACCAACTGGGACGAAGTGGTCATCTTACTTCTTGATCGGACGAGGGAAAGAATTGCTTCGATGGAAGAACTAGTTGTGGGGTAGGATCGTCAGATAGGCACTACCCTATGGAGGATTCAGCCAGAACTTATGAGACATGGTTGGATGGAGGATGGGTGGAGGGAGGGATGTGTGAGTAGCCAATAGGGTGATTGGTTTACCTTAGCTTATATCGTTTAACTGCCGGACCGGATGGCCTTGATTGGATTATGGTTCATCAGAGAAGATAAGAGCCGGACGGGCTTCATACTATAAGGAAATAATAAAATGCTCTTATAAAAAAACACTTGCCTTTAGGAATATTAGGAGGGACATCTATATGAATAATGCACTTAGTGAAGTACGTCGGGACTGCTATTTACCTTTAGAAGCACCAGACGAATTGTTCCAATAGAGAGGGTTTCCCTTTAGCATATATCGTTGAACGGATGGCTTTTGGTCCATCAGAGAATAGAGCCTCATTGGATGGACGGGCTTCACATAGAGGAGCTTTTGGACTGGTGGGCATACAGCTTTCAAACTTGCTTAAAGATCTGGGTACCCAGTATTATTGGTCCGGCCGAGCCTTGCTAATACAATATTATTCAGGAATCAGACAGACCCCTACCTGCCTTTCAGTTAATGCCTTAACCTGCATAATTACCCATCTATACCTGTTAGCTCTATACCACTTACTTCAGGAATCTTGGGAGGTACAGCTATAGACAGACCCCAGATGGGATGGCATGGATGGAATGATGGATCAAACTTACTATGAACTTATTACTCTTACTACTGCCTGAAACCTATAGGAGTATGGAGTTAGGCCTAACCCATTGGATGAAGCCAGGATAATCTATGTAGGGTACGGCACTATGAGAAGAGAAAATACCCTTTAGCCCTAATATTTCATTTCTAAACGAGTCCTCAAAGGAAGATGACTCACTATCAAATAATTCTGATGGTTTATCTGTCCCATTTATGGAGGTTATTTTGGTACTATGGGACCTCTTATGAGAATGACTCCTGAAGCTATTCCTAATCCTACTAGCATTGTTTCAATTTTTTCAATGATGCATTTTCCTCTGTAGGTATGCCAAACTTTGAAACATGGCTACATTCAGCTAGTTTTGTTCCTCCTAAGCTTTAATTAGCCTTCATTATCTACTTTGTAGCTTTGTAACTCCTCTCTTACACCACTTCTCATAGTCTCTACAATATCAAGAGGAGTTCCTTGGTTCCTACATCCATTAGACTCTGTCTACGCATTTCCATCTTGCATATTTTTAACCATGGCGCATCTATCTCAAATTCATAAGGGTCCTATGTATCCTTCATTATAATGGTTTTCTTGGCCCAACCAAGACCAAGGCTTTGCTAATTAAACTATATTGAATTGTGGCCTCTAATTTTCCTTGATATGAAACTATTTATGCAAAATTTTTAATACGATTACACTTGTTAGATGCATTTTATCCTCAAAATTTGTAGATAATTATTTTTTCATGCATTCTCGAAACTACCTACCCATATTTACATTTTTTGTCAAATTAAAGGCTACAAGCTCTTTTCTTCTGAGTTCTTGGATAATTCAGAAGTACTTCTCCATAACATAAAACTTAAAGCCTATTCTCCTTTCATATGAAACCTGTTTGGAACTTGTACAGACTATGAACGTACGAAAATTGAGTTGTGCATGTATGGATCGAGCCGTACAATTAAGTGCATGAAATCATTAGTTGCCAATTAGCTGTATGAATATACAAATCAACAATTTTGTGTAATTTGTAATTTTATGGCTTATTTTAATATAATAGATTGTACATTTCTTCAATCCCCTTTGCCTCTCCCTAATGTAACGTACCGCCACCACACACCTCTAGTTGCACTTAGAGTCCTTCCAGTCTTCTCTACCAACCGAAAATCGCTACATAAATCTTCCCTTCCTCGACACTCCTCCTTGATGCCAATCTCCAGATTCTATGTACTTGCCACCTGTTGTTACAACCAAGCACTTTTGTTACAACCAAGCACTTTCCGTTGTTTTTCTATAGCCAAACACAACGTTGTCCTGCACCACTCGCCAACAATCTGGCACCAAAAAACTACCAACTTAAATATATGCTGTTGCCCACACTCTTCATCGAGCATTCATCACAAAAAATAATATAACCTCCGCCACACAAAAAGAAGTTTTGTTAAATAAATAAATTGTATAATCAAGACATTACGAATATAATTTGAAAATGCTCACATGCCCGAGTACTACACCCTTCAAATCTGGTATGAATCATTTCTTAATGTTTTGCACACATTGAGAGTGGGCCTGCTATGTCGAAGTCTTCCTCACTTCTATGTACCAACGTTTGTGTTTATCTCCACTCTACTCTTTGTCGATTGTGCAACCACTCTACTACACCTGGCGCATCATTGTTGTCCATCAAGATCCCTTCACAATCACGCTGCTCTACCAAGTCTCACGCTTCAATTTTTGACCTATACTCGTGTTCCTACACCCATGTTCTATTCTTGCATTCCTATACTTGTGTTCTGTACCTTCCTATGCCCATGTTATGTACCTACATGTACTCGTGTTCCTCCACCAGTGTTATCCATTTTTGATTGTATATATGTGCAATGTCTCTCGAATGGCTTGGAAATGGTGGAGATAGTTGTGAAGGATTCTATTATTGGTACTACCTTATTGAATTATTTTTCTACTTGCTTGGTTAAGGACAAGAGAGCATGGTCAACTAAGGGTTTTAAGTTGTTTTCCTTATAAAAGGGTGTTGAGTCTTCCAAATTGTACAAGCACACAATGAGACTGCCAACTATAGTATCAATGGCAATGGGTGTGGCCTCCTTTGTTGTTTTAATCTTCTTCTAAGCTAATTCCTTCTCCAAAATAATGACTATAACCTATAGGGATTTACTAGAATCACTCTGGCTTTGTACTTCTGATAATATTGTATGGGGTTCTACAAGTTTTTTTGTGAGTGCTACATTTGCTTATTCTAATCTTAAATATATACCAATTCAAAGATATTTGCAAAACATATTTCCGTAACGAATCTGTTTAACCTTTGTAAATAATCCAATGAGTTTTTAATCACCACATCTTCAACTTCTTCATTATTTTTTATTTCTATAAAAAATTGAAATCCTATGGTATATACATGCAAGTCTTCAATTATGACTAGTGTTGGACACAAAGAGGAGGAACCTTGATGGAATATTCTCGCAAGTCTGGGTTAAAGTGAAACTTTATTAGTTGGAAGTGTCTCTAAGGCTAGTGTGATCATTGGTGCATTTGATTGTTGCTGCATTGTGGCATTGGGACTGGCTTCAATGGTTTGATGTTGTGTTTGGGATTCATGAGTGGAGGAGTGGGCGCAATGTCATCTATAAGTGGTCGAGGAAATAGAATGGTGCCGTAGTAGAATGGTTGATCGAGATAAAAGGCATTAGTTTTATCAGTGAAGGGGGGGGATAGGGGTGTGTGTATGGTGATGGCATGGTGGGGCTCCAAAGTTGAGATGTTAAGGTGGTTGAAAGAGAATGTAGGGTGCCATCAAAGTTGGTTTGGTGGTAGGTGGGGAGTGTAGTATCCTACAATATATGCTCTTTTCTAATTGTTGGAGGAGCAAAGGATTGAGGTTTTTGTAGTAGTGGCGGGAACAATTCATTGAATGTTCCTGTAACCCGGAGGATTCTTGCATGTGCTGGCATAAACATGAGCTTCATGTCACTTTGTAGGCTAACCTGGGGTGAATGAAAGAGGTACAACACAAATGATATTGACGCTCTTCAACTTCATGCAGATGAATGAGTCATGGTCACCCATTCCACAGAAAACAGAAAATAACCGATCAACATACTTATGATAGCTAGTCGAAGTATGACCCCACATACCAAAATAAAAGCATCTCATAAGTCATTTTCTACCTTGATTCTAATTCTTGTTCCATTTTAGAGCTTGATTCTGAGTTTGTGCTTGCCTTCAATTCTTTCAAAATGGTGGGGGCAGGTAGCATATATTCCCACTAGTGGAGAGTGCACTTCCTTAGGGTGATTTTTCAATAAGAAAGTTTTCATTGGTTAGTGGCGGTACATGGCAGAAGAAGATCTAGATAATTCTACATTGTGATTGTGTTTGCTAGACTATATATTGTATGGAGGAACATGTGTGAGTAGTATGTTGCTGACACCAACCATTGGAGAAATCATGTATGATATACTTTTGGTACTGGAACTAAATGCAAGGGACTGTGTGGGCACAAAACTAGACTACTTAGCTTCTTTAAACCATTCAATTGTGATTGCGAAAGTGTGCATAGACATAAGGGAGAGAGGACTCCCCAACCATGAACTTGTACCTTCTTATATGACATGATAAAACAAATTTTCTACCAACCTAATTTCTACCAACCTAATACGCGGTCTTTCATTTCTTTTATTTCCTTTTTTCGTTATTCTAGAGACTAGATACTTCCTCCCTCTTTACCCTTTTATGAAGTGATTCGTAAAATTGACTGAAACTCTTTTCTGTCATTTTGTAGTGATGTCGTTCAGTGATTCTTTCCATCCAGCTAACGGAGGAAGGCAATAAAGACCCCCATGGGACTGATACAAGAGTATTTCCTTAAGTAAGGCCTTGAAAGGGTCCTTAACGACTTACAAGCTTGATTGACTTTACTTAATTGGTTTTATTTAAAAAGCCTAAAACCGCGTTCAATGGCATTTTCGTGCGTTTTATCGCCACTTGAACCCCTTGAAGCTGTGTTATCCCATAAAGGTCCTCTTTTCTCCTTAAGGGTGAGATTGCCTTCCTTAAAGGTGAGGAAACAGAAATAAACAGAGTAAATATAATTATATATGATTATATGGGTGGGAGCTACACAATCGATCAAAGGGTGGAAAGATAGAATCTTTCCTTAAGAGGGAGGTTAGGCCGGGAGTACGGAATATTTCCTTCCCTATCTCTGCAAGATTTCCTTGGTTCCACTACTCGGGTTTTATAGATTTAATTCCAGAAAACCCTTTTCCGATATCTCTACGAGATTGAAAACTGACTCGTACTTATTGTGTGTGTTCAATTCCTATTGCTTTCTTTCATCTGACCTATTGGAAATAAATCCTACTGGGCGATGACCCCGGGATAGGTCCAGATGATGAGAAACGGCTATAGACTGATCTGACTCGCTTTCCGGGCAACCCCGGGAGGCTCTGAATAATACCTGGTTTGACAGGTTAAAAGAACATGCGTAGATCATCATCAAGAAAAGAGACGCATTGTTGACCGTAGACATGGCAACGAGAAAACACTGTTCTTACGGAGTACTTCAATTAGGAACAACACTCCCCCAATATCATTCGCATAGGAAGTGTGTATTTCTTAGGTGAATAATAAACCTGAATAACTGGTTAATCAATAAGGATCCGGTCTTACAGAGGGGAAGAGCCCCAAGTTTGTGGATGCAACACTTGGATTCAGCTCGAGCCGACCAAGCCGGCGGGGAGGTAATGGATGCGCGCATATATATATCTGGGCCGGGATAACCCATGAAAAGTATCGCGAGCCAATGGCGAATCCCGTCCATGCATGTAAATATGCGCATTTCCTACCCAAAGCTTTCGTCGGGCAGATGAGGACTTTAACCAGTTTACCAAAGGGCTGGTTGATCTCGTAGGTATACAAAGATAGAAAAATTGAATGGTCGAGCAGGCTTTTGCCTCCTCAATAATGGCCCGAAGAGTGAAGATGTGGTCAATGGTATGATATTCCCAGCAAAATCCTACCTATCCTTTGGCTTTGAGGTCCTCCTCTCGAGCTCATCTGATAACCACATATGAAGTATTGTGCTATAGAGCTTGGTAAAAGTGTGTCCAACCATGATGGCTCTGTGATTGTTGGGGTCAAAAGTAATCCTCATTTAAAAAAGGGGTGGATGATATGGTGGGACCAAGATGGAGGTAACCCTGAAAAAACCACATGATTAAACAAATCAGCAATGTGAGAGTCAAGAGAGTGAATACCATGCTTGAGGAACTCGAACTGAAGGCCTTCCTCGCCCGACCTAAGAAGGGCGAGCCATCCTTCCTTGTCAGCGACCTTGTTGTTGCTCATGAATCGGACAGCTCTCCTGATGTCGCCATGGGAGAACATATTACAATAAGAGGGAGGAGAAACAATGTGGACATGGGGTTGCCTAGGGACATGGTAGAGAGTAGCAGTATGTGAGAACAAGCACTGGTGATCCAAGTTGGGAGGCAGGGCCACATGGTTGGGAAAAGGGGCGCACCAAAAGGCTTTTGGCGAATGATAAAAGAACGGAAGTATACTTATAAAAAGATGTGCAGAGTCCGGAATATAAACCAGAAAGAATCATGAGCATCCCATAAGCAATCCACGCAGAAGACAAAGAATATATTTGTTCAATATTGTATGCTTCAAGAAGAATAGGTACAAAATTGAGTTGCAACTCAGTGGTTTTTTCATTTTCCTTCGATCCTGAAGAAGCTCCTTTTTCACTTACTTGTTGTTGTTTATTCCTCCCTAATTCTACATCCGCTCTAGTCGTTTTGAGTATAATTGGCTAAGATTTTGCTACTTGTTTCTGGTTAGCATTCAGTCTTGGTATGATAACATACTTATGCTATAACTCTACTTGCATAGCATAAACAAAAATCCTATACTGAGCAGATCATAAATCTTCAACCTCTTCTTGTGGTGGTTTGGAGAATTGGTTATTTATAGCCATGGATTCCTAATAATCTTCTTGAGTTAAATATGTATAATTCCCTTCTCCTTCTAGCCAATTCATATCCAGTGGTGGATCTTAATCTTAAAACAGTTCTTGTTCATTATCCTCCTCAAGAACAAACTCATCCACTACATTGTTATTTTTATTCCTTAAAGGAGGTTTAATTGGAGGTTCCTTAGCTCTTATCTCTCGAGTAATAAATTGAGGATTGAAAGGTCGCCTGTATGGTACTTGATTTCTAACTGGAAAGTTCTTATTTTTCTGACTAATATTTTGAGGTGCCTGAACCACAACTTTGTTTCCCATTTGTAGTATAGTTCTTTTATTAGAGAGTGCTCTAATCAACTTGGCCAGTTCATCAATCTTAGCATCTTGGGGATTTGAAGAAGAGGCCTGAGCAGGAGGATCCTCTTTCTGCTTTTTCTTTTCTGCATTATTAGATTTAAGTTTTATTTTACCTGAAGCGGCCATATTACTTTCTATGTCCACTACATCATTATGCATGTTATCCAAGGTGGTAGACCTCCTTTCTCTCAACATCATAGTGAAGTCAGGATCATGAGCAGCTACATAAGTGACCTTTGCAGCTACTTGCGAAGGTCTAATATCCATTGGAATTCTATTGTACAAATTGTTAAACCTTTTGTTAAACTCCATGGTAGTTTCCCCATTATTTTTCTTTAGAGATACAAATTTAGTTAGATAGTATTGATGGTCTCTTTTCTCTCCCCATTGTCACAACGATTGGGATCAACGAGTCCCTACAGTATTATGGGCATCTAGGACTACTTGTAAGAGGCTAACAAAGTACAATCCATTCCAGCTGGTGTACGGGGAAGAAGCGGTGATGCCATTGGAATTTGTAGTACCTAGTCTTAGAATTACAATGACGACACGGATGTATGATGACCATTCAATACAATAGAGACTCAATGAACTAATGGAGTTGGAAGAAGATAGGTTTATTGTAGGCTACAATCAGATTGTAGAGAAGTAGCGACAAAAATAATGGCACGATCGCAACATACGACGAAGGACATTGGAACCTGGTTCATTGGTGTTCCTCTATGACAACAAGTTTATTAAGCACCCAGGTAAGCTTCGGATGAGGTGGATGGGAATGTTTCACATAGCATACATCACAGAGGCTGGTGCAGTGAAGTTAACAATGTTGGATAGCAAACCACTCTAGGGTCTCATTAATGGTATTTGGTTGAAGGCATACTATGGCCCTCAAGGGTTGGAGTAGCCCCACACAGGTGATTTTACATTGTACCATAGTAGTTTAGTAGTTATATAGAGTGCATGAGTCACAATAAAGTATTTTTGGCTATTGTGAAGTTGAAAGGACAGATAAGTACATAGGAAGTGAAAACCAGTTAGTATCATAGATCTATGAAAATTTTGTTTGGATTAACATAATAAAAGATAGCAAGGGAATACAATGATGTGTTGGGTCGACAGTGGAATGAAAGTAACGACAAAATGGGAATAGAATCGATAGTTGGCGCACAACATGTAAGAACAGAATGTTTCAAGTAGAGATTACTGAGAGAGTTTAAATCTCGTGGTATTTATTAATTTTGGAATGGTTTGAATCTAATGGAAACTAAGGCTCATTAATTAGTGGACAGAGTCAATTTATTATAAGAAAGAAGTAAGTCGCATTGTATTGCCATCACACCTCAATAGAGAACTAACAGAGCGCTAAGTATTGAGCAAGTAAGTAAGATGTGAGTGTCATGGCCAAGTTTAAAGCACAGACAGTATGTCAACGCCCACTTCACCCAAGTTGTAGCCGAAGGCAAAATCGGTGAAGGAAGCTCAGATGCCGGTGGTAGAGATCCATGTGAAAGTATTCATCTAACAGCCACTGCAAGGGAAGGTCCCTAGCCTAAAGTTTATGGATTTTCATTTGCAGGACGTAGTGCAGTTCCCCGAGTTATGTTTAAACAACTATGCCATGTTGATCATCACATCAGATGGCATGGAGCGCGTCATACCCAAGGAGTAGGCATAGAATATATACCAGTTGATCATCATGTTCCTATTATAGGTGCCACATTTCGGTCATATCCCAAGCATCATGAGCTACATAAAATGTTTGTTGAGTAGGTTGCATGGAGAATACCTCTAGCTAGACCATGCATACCCAGTCGATCTGGAGACTATGCACAGGGTATCGAGTCTCCCTCGGTCGAGTGAATATCCGGCTGAGGCCATCTCGGTGTGTGACATTAAAGCAGATAAATTTTATCATAAGTATGGCACACACAAGGTATTTTGTGGCATGATGATCTCAACGATCCAGGAACCAGAAGTTAGGTTTTCCACGCAGGTGTTGGCTGGAAAACTCATCAGAAAATGTCAGAAGGGTGAGTGCCTTGTGGGAGTTTTGTTTTCCATGGAGAGGTGTACACAAGGAATTGAAATGTGATGGGCTCAATACCTCATGAATGAGTTTATCCAAGATTGCATGGAGGTTCAGGAGTTCCACTACAGTTGGGTTCTCCTCTTATTGGAAATGATTTTATGGAAGGCACCTGAAGGGAGGGAGTACGATACAGAAGTGAAAAATTAATTCCCTATGTCTAAGTTCAACATTTGGCAGCATAATTCCAACAGAGACGTACAGCAAGATACCAACTTGGCATTTCAATTTTGGTATACCGAGATGATCCAGGCGACTGGCGAGTCCTTTCATATTCCATAGCACCTGGTGGATAAGTATGATTACTATATTTCATTTTAAGTAGATTTGCATAATGTATTTATAACCCCTCGTGGAGATCCACAGACTCCGGTGGATATTCTTCCCTTTTTCATAATTTAGGAAGATATCCAGAATGCAATCGCGTAATGGCCAGAGGAGTTGCACCCTCAACTAGAACTAAATGTGGAGATTTTGAATACACTAGAGCGCCGATAGAATAATAAGAAATACAAAGCTACCGGGGATCCTAAGGCTAGCACAAGTATCAGGGAGTCCCTTAGATTGTAAGCATCCAAGTGAAAGCATGAAGAGGAAGAAGAAGCTAAAGCTGCGCAAGAAAAGAGAAACTGAGCGAGGTAAACCATGGAACACTCATCTCCATCACAAGAGTCCCATGAGGGAAAAGGAAACAAACAACCACCCCCATCAGATTTAGAACCCAGGGCATCAACCCATACAGCTGAAACCTCCAAGCCACCGGCTAGAGGAATAATTTGAACACAGACTGTGAAGTCCACTACAGACATAGAATCAACATCTCAGCAACCCATTAAAAGGCCAGTAGTAGTACAGACCATTGTCATTGCCCTTCATTCTAATATGGAAGTTAAACTTTCTGGGCATGGCTTGACTAATAAATTGGATGAATTGTGTTCAGCCCTCCAGTTAGTCAAACCAGCAGAAGCACCTACTTCACCCACCCGTCCTACCACTAGTTCAACACCAAGATCCTCCTCACCAATCTTTAGTCCTAGCTGAAGTGTATCATGTGGCACAGAGAATAGGGTCCTTCAAATCAATTGTCTGTCATTCACAACCCATAAATCCATAGTTACCACTATAGATCCACAAGCACTTCCATATGTGGAGATCAAACTCTCACAGTTGTCATTGCATTAGCTCCAAAACTATATGGTAACCATCATGGATGATTTGGGTGACCGTCATCGGGGTCTTGGCTGCACCTACTCATATTTGTAGTGACCTCACTAGAAGGAAGTTGCTTCCCATGCTTCCTTTGCAAGCGCGGTGGATGATCTATACTTATGCATTCCCACCGATGAGACAGAAGCCCCAGAAAAGATACCTATAGAAACCAAGATTACTAAGGTCCAAGCAGTGGTAAAAGTATTGAAGACTCAGAGCATCGAGCAACAGGAAAATTGAAAGACAATACCTACTCCAGGGAAGATTTAACTTGAGCAATGGTGGTGCAGCAGCCAAAGATTTTTTAAGAAGGTTAAAGTTGGCGTAAAGGGACGTTCTAGTCTCGTAAACTCCAGTTTTATCCTCTGGATGCACCTCCAAGACGTTCCATAGATGCATACAATGGATGACAAGATTAAATCATGGTAAAACAAAATGAAAGAGAATAAATAGTCTATGTCCAAACTTCCCATGTCTGCATGGAAAGATTATTTAACACATATTTTTTTTTCCTGATAAATTGCATCAGCCAGGACAGATTAGCAGAAGCTATCCTCCAAAGTTATGACATTCGAAGAACAAGTTGAGCATATATATTCAGTTTTCACTGAGGTACAGAATAAAGCCACTAAAGCTATTAAATTGGGAGAGACAGTGAAACCACAACCCCAATCGGCTACCAAAGAGGACGTCACCTAGTTTACACAGGAATTGGATATGTTGCTTTAGTCATTTTTCAGACTTGGATTCTAAGTTTCAAAACTTTGTTGGATAGTTGTAGCAGGAGCTCCTATCAGTGAGCATATTTTTAATATGTGAAGCTCATTCACTTGAGGGTGAGCCAAAAATAGTCTTGGGGGCCTGTTGGTGCTATATTTTTGGGTTGAGACAATGTGCCACAAAGTAAGACTGCACGAGACTACGGATCTCCAATAGGATCTGTATCTGCACCTGGATCTGCCTTAACGGATGAAACAACTGCTGGGAGTGCTGCTTCAACAGACTCTACTGATGCATCTACTGCCCTTGCTTCTGTTGCTCCTTCTATACTACTAGACGAGGTGCTTCCACCCTTACTTCTGCTGTCCTAGCTTTATTTCCTCTTCCCCTGCTGCTGGTAGATCTAGTAATGGACTTGGATCTACTTTGGCTTCATCGACAGGATCTGCTTCACCCGGGTATGGATCTGCTCGTGCTTCTGTCTGTGCTACTAGGAAAGCTACAGGGTCTTGGTCATGAACAGAAACTACTGCTTCTTAATTAATAATCGTTCAAGTTGGCTGGCTCTGCTTACTCTGTATCTGGCTTTGCTCTCTTCACTGCTCCATAAACTTATGGATCTACAGAAGAATCTACTACCGCAGAAAACCGGTTTTGCATTTCTTGATCTCTTAGCCTGTCCCACACGTCGCTTAGCCCCCCACACATCGCTTAGCCTGTTTGGCGCCTTGGGTGGGTATCCATTAGTCTATTAAGGTAGTTTACTTCCTTCCTTTACCAGGAAGCACCAGCACTCGTCCTTAAGTGTAGCGAAACCAAACATAGTGGTCCATTAGGCACTGGCACTTTCACTTATTAAAATGGGAATAGGTCCATCCACATGTGTTATAGTTAGATCCATCAGGCAATGTCGGAGTTTTGTTATTAGCTTTTTTTATATATGTAATTTATTGTATCTTTGATTTATTCAAAGCCCGCTTGGGAGGGGTAGATGCGAGAAAAAGAAAAAGACATAGCCTCTGTAGGATCCGCGTCCGTATCTTACTTTGCCGTAGCCTCTATCTCTACTGCTGGTAGTAGTGGAACTGCTCGCTTTGGTTCTGGTGCATCAACAGAATTGACTGAGTCAACAGAATCAGCTGCTTAACCAACTGGATCAAGATCAGAATAAATAGAATAATAGCTGCTATGTTCTAAATTGCTGCTCAGCCCTCCCAAGGGGGTATGGGGGGGTATAGCGTTCGTTCCAAATTAAATAGCACCTCCCTGACTATCCGTTGAATCTCCATGGGTGGTTTATTTGGTTGGGCCAGATTCCAAACCTTCGCCGCTCATTTGGTTTATTGCTTGCTTGACAATAGGAGAGCAAGGAAGCGAAGCACGCTCTAAATGAAGGAGAGGCATTTTTCCTTTGGTCACAATCTCCTTTTTCGGTTCAATCTGAATCCTACTCATCTGGGATATAAAAATGAGATTCTTGTGAAAGTCAGGGTAAGGTTGTTTCATCCCGATTCCGTCCTGATAAGAGAAAGGCAAATAGCAGTACCTACCTCCTAAGCGCTTCATTCAATAAGTGTAGGGCTACGTGGTATAGGGCTAACGGGTCTAGTTCTATAGGTGGGTAGGTCTATTCCTAGCAATGTTGTTGGTTCAATTTACTAAATTGTATATCGGCAAGGCTCAGCCGGAATAGATAATGTACCAGCTTAGTTAAGCAAGTGTGATGATTCCTTTCAGGCCTGTGAATGCTGTCTGGAAGGCGGTCCGAAAGCTCTACAACATAAGGCAGAAGGTTGAGGCACGCAGTGAAGGAATAAAAAAGGCAAGGATTATAGAAAATATAGAGGATAGACGTTTCAGCCCACCAGCCAGCGAGACCAGCCAGGCACAAACAGTCTGTCTCATCTGACATCCGATGATCGCGGATAAATGGAGTTCATGGGACCCACACACATTAAATAGCCAGTGAAGTGACTGGGCTCTCCTATATTATTTATGATTCTATGGCTTCAAAGGCAATTTGCATATCTGATGACTTGGTCCTTACCTTACGAAGTTACTTATTGGGTGGGGACTTTGGTCGAATCATTCTTATATATGTAATTACGCAACTGATGTGTCCTGCTACGCCCGGAATAATAAATGAGTGAACAGGCCGATCGGACGGGCTTTAGAGAAGAGACTTCTTTTTGCTCCGCACCTCACGAAGGGAAGCCAGAACCTTGGGGCTTAACGTGCTCGAGAAAGAAGATGCTTTTACAGACAGACCTTTTAGTTAGGAACCCTATGCCTACTTTATTTTTATCTAGACCTTAGAGCAAATTACTGTTTGCTTTAAGTTGGTTGGTAGGTGCACAAGGCAAAGCTTAGACAGGCAGACTTTTTAAGAAAGAAGGAAGGGGTTTACCTATACACAGACTTAAGGTACCACTCTATTTCCCCTTACTTTTTGGAGGGCATGGTTCAGCCGGAAAGAAAGATTACAGTAAGTGGGTGGTACAGTAAAGAAATAACCTGTTGTTGAATCGTCAGATAAATCCTCTTTTAGAAACTATTGCCAGAAAATAAAGAAGGGAAGGATCGGCACTTAAATTGTATTTACTTCTTAAGCCTACCGTTATATAGTTGGTGTTATGCTACCAACAGTTGAGTTGAGTTGTGTTAACCACCCCTTCAATACAGGCCAGGCTCTCGGATGAAAGCACCCAGGCCGAAGGCGCAGGGAGGGAATTGAAAAATTCATTGAGCATAGATTGACAAAAGCTAGTTTGATAACCCAGATGAATAATAGACTCGGAAACCGGTCCTCTACCGGGGTCTCTAGCTCTGTTGTTTATTTTGGTAACTCGCTGAATTGCATAATTACCTGGGCCTTCCGACACTGGTCCCCCGCCCGCCTGATGTTGATTCTCGTCTGATAAAGGCAATATTACCACTAACTTTGTCCTTGAAGCAACATATAAAAGCCATGCTGATCCGGTCAATTTCGAAAAGCTTATCAGATGCAGTTTTTCCGGTATAAAACCCTCATCCTCGTACCTCAGACAAGTCCCTCCGGGTCCAGAGTTGTCCTGGTTCGTAGGCATAATCATCCACCGGGTATCAAATTCATATTGAAAAGTAGAGCTTTAGCTTCTTTAAAACTTTAAGGTTATCCCCCATCAGTGAGCATGATATACTCACTATAAGGATACTTCTTTGACGGCTGGCTCACCCTAGTAGACCTTCTCAACTGAGGTACAACTGGTGGTTCTTTAGGGGGCTGCTCCTCTTGCTCACCAACGTCATCATCTACAGGTGAATTCTCACCAACCACTTATTCTTGACCTTCTTTTACATCTCCCCCATCATCATGTGGCACCGTAGGTAGAGGAAATAGGTATGAGATAGATCGTAAGAAAGGCTCTCCGCCGATCGTTATGGCGGAATAGGCGCACAAGCAGTAGCAGTAGAGGCAAGGTAATAAGTATCATAGGCGAAATACGGGAATCGGGTAAGGCTAGCGAAGTTTAGTATGCTAGAAGAGAAGAGGCACCACCTATGCATGCGACCGAAGCACCTCTTTCAACAACAGCAGATCTAGCAGCCTAAAAAAGAAAGTCGTTTATCGCATTTTATATCGCATTGGAAGAGAGCCCTAGTAATCATATTGCACCAGAGGACCGTGAAAGTCAAGTTATTTACTATTAAAATGGCCTTTGCAAGGATTCAATCAGAAGCCACCTTCAAAAGAGCCAGTGACCGAGACCGAGGAGCGGAGAGCGAAAAGATATCTTTATTTACTGGACTGGTTGGACATCTGAGCAGGGAAGGCTTTAACAGGACCAATTCCACAGATAAAGAAGACAATAGCAGTTGTTGTGGACGCAATAGCAGTTTTTGTTTACACAATAGTTGCTGTGGACAGTGTGGTGGACAAGTGGTGGCTCTCAAAGGCCTCGTGTTTATCTGATATCGTACCTTTTTGGACCGAAGACTCCACTCGAAAAGGCCCCTTCTACTAAGCTAAAATTGACATAAGGAGATAAGCAACGTCCTTAAAAAAAGGAGAGCTACTTACTGCCCCTTAAGTAAAGAGCTAGTAGTACTATCAGCAAAGGATATCGTAACTATGGCGAATACGTTTTTCTTGCTTGCCACATACCCGGAATGCGAACTAAACAGGAACATGTGAACTAAGCCCAGGGAATGATCTCGGATTGAAAGCCCGAGGCATTATCCTGGATTGAAGGTCTGGAATTGTGGAAACAGGGCGGAGGCATACCAGGCTTAAAAACGACTAAAGACCATTGGACGACCGGGAAATAGCACTGAACAAGCAGGGGCTAAAAGCTTTTATACCCAGTATTCTCCCATAGGCTCAGAAGAGGGTAAATACGATCCCTTTTATAAAGAACAATAAATTAAACTATCAGAGCCATTGCGGGTGATTGCTACTTCGAAAGCCATGAGCCCCATTCACGAAAGCCTAAGGAACAAACTTGCTACTTTTGATTAACTCGTCGCTACTTCTGATCCCTCTACGTACCCTCTCTTTATCGATCTGACCCTTCCATGTACCCGACACTGATTCCCAAGCAGAGGGAGGATAAGGAGGATCTTACAACTACATCATTTATTATTACAAAATCTTAAAACAAATAAACCAATGAGAATGACAGAAGCCCGCTAAACAAGCACAGAAATAGGTAAAGGAATGGACGTTCCTCAAAACAAAGGCCTATTTTAGATCGATAAGCCACTTTATAGATTCATCAGTTATACCTACCACCTCTATATATTACAGGAACCACCTATTTAGAGGAGGAATAAGAGATAACCTTCTCCTGACCACTCTGTCTGCTTGCTGTAAAGTAGTTCCGAACAGGTTCTTTCAGTCGAGTTCTGGACAAATCAGCTTTTTGCTGGTAATGGCTCAATCTATAGATGAGAGAGCCTTATGATGGATGGGAAACTATAACGTTAGGTTTGGAGAGAGAAAGATGGGCTGATATTTATAGATAAAGAACCTTTATTTTATAGGTGGTGATCAAGAACACCCAACCATGAGTTATTTTCCTTCTAACTAGTTGTATCCCTTTTCAAATTATTTCCAGCCGCGACTCAACAAAGGGGTATGGTTGGTTCCCTAGCCCTCTTGGATAGATGGTGATTCCAGTAACTTTCAGGACATATCGTCCAAGATGCACCTTTTAGACACCATCATTAGATCCAATGTATTCTATAGCTCGTAAGTTTTGGGACCCAACTTATTGTTTCAGGTTGATGGGGCTCGGACGGAAAGAGTGCAATCCCTTATGCTACTACGCATCATTCGGTACAAACGGATGATCCCCTACTCTAACTAATCTGAATGGATAACCTATATGATAGGAGATAAGGTCATAGTATCATACTAAAATATGCAGACTATTTATATGCTAAACCAAGTACCACTTCGTATTTATACTTTAATTCTTAATTAATAAGCCTAAGCTACAGTCCTAGTATCACACTGTATTAGTCACTTTTACGTGCAACTCATATAAATTAAGCAGCAATAGGTGCATCATGCTACTATAGTGTTAACCCAAGTAAATCAGGCTGGCTCGTTGTTGTTTTGTTGTTTGTCGTTGTTGGGTTCGTGGGGCAGGTGGTTCAGTGGTAACGGTAAAGGGTAAGGTAGGCTGCAAAGTAAAGGTAAATAGTAAAGTGCCTGCCGTACTTTCTAAGCATTCGTCAAATGGTTGGTTGGGAAGCCCATAAATGCTCAAAGTTCAGGTCATGAAGCCAGCCGGTATAGAAGGGGTTTACGCCAGGTGGATAGCATGCACATAAGTAAAAGCAAATAGGCATAAGGTCTATTTAGCGAGGTACCCAAATACAATTATTTCAGCAAGTGTCTAGGGCAGGTTTAGTTATTAAGGTAAGTTGTTAGAAGAAAACACTTCAGTAAAGGGTAAGGGTCTGTCTAATCGATCCACCGGGGTATCGAACTAACATTTGGCATTATAAACTTGATGATTTACAGTGCCCTCCCCTAAAGCAAGTGATTTCTAAGGGCATAAAGAAAGCACTCCATGCACTTACTAAGTAGGATGAAGCAGTTCAAGTAAAGGGTGGTTAACAGGCAGGACAGGTTGTTTATAAAATTAGGTAATGTATGGAAGTTATAGAGTTCGGCAAGGCAGAGAGCATAGAGGGAGGGTTGTTAGCAAGTTAGGCGATTATGGGCCAGTTCCAGTTGTGGATCAAGCAAGAATTCCCCTATATGCGTTCTAGCTTCAATCCATAAGAATCCCTTAACCAGCAGCCATGCCCTAAAGCAATAAGTAATCCCAGCCATGCAATCCACCCATCCATAGGGGTACGGTACCTCTGGTTTATTCAACGTTTATAAATATCTAACTTGTAAAAAGAAATAAAATCATATATAAAGCACCCACCTTATATCAAACAAAAGGTGAGGCCGGAACAGGAGAGTCCATGCCACGATTCCGTGTTCAGAAGGCAGTCAGGAGTATAATTCGGGTTGGGTAAAAAGCATAAAAACCTACCTAGACCCTTGGTCTCGTCCGATCAAGCAAGAAGTGCCCTAACCGTCCAGCTTCATGCAATAATAAAAGTTGCCTTGCCATATCCCCACCCAAATCCCAATAGGGGTATGTTTTCCACTACCAAATGGTTTATTCGAAGCGATTGAGCCAGTTCCAAATGTTTTTATCCCGGTCAAATTCCCTCCCTTCCTTTTAGGATGTGCCCGGAAGCGCTGAATCTGGCCTCCTCTCAACACGCTCGTTTAGCGATAATCCCTCCCTCCCTACAGCAGCCTTTTTCAAAATGTCCCCACCCACCTGTTATAGCGTATTACAATAAAAGTGCTCACTAACTAATAGTATTATTCTACAATTATTCCATCTGGCTATCCGCAGATTCAACCTTACTATTTTAGCTATTTATGAATGGATGAACAGAGGAATCGATGACCCAACATCCGCTAAATGTTTGCTACAGCAGCTCAATTATATATATATGTATTACCTGGCATACCCGTATTGAAAAAGGAAACAACTTTTGACACGAATAACGACGCAGTAGAGAGAGAGAGGGACGAGCCACGAAGAACAAGGTATGAAGAGGGTTGAGGGGAGTCCGCCGATAACTTAAAATATTTATCTTGGTTGGGCTACTTGGCCGGGGGGATACTCTTAGCTTAGCTACTAGGCCGGATACAGTCATTGACAGAAGGTTTTATTTGAAGCCAGTCTTACAGCAGAAAGACAGGGCATAACATAAGGTCATTGCCAATAGACAATTTTTCCGGTGGGTCCAGTAATCTTAGCCAGGGGGATAATAGCAAGTTGCCAGTAAGGAGGTGCTCATTGCAAGTCTCATTAAAAATTGCATTAACAAAAATAAGAAGGTGATTGCCCCAGAAAGCATTGCTGCTGATAGCCGCCGGTAGTAATTGAGGGACTGGGTCCGCTTGATTACTCAGATTGGCTTGGTTACTCAACTTTAATACTTTAGCTGCAATATCTTGGATAGTAAATATTTGAAAACTGCCTCAGTCACTTTTCATTTATTTATATTCTACAGTATAAAGCGGCAGGCTCATGCTTTGGACTAAAAAACCCGCTTTAGACAGAATAGCGAAAGGCGGCGTCCATGGAACCAGGCAAAGTAATTCTAAGCTACATACGGCTAGTAGTACTGACTTGTTTAATAGTCGCTTTCTATAAAGCTTTTGACAATCTTCACTCCTATGCATATTGAGTAGTTCTGTCTCTTCAGCTTAAGACTCTACCAAAGAGTGCATGGAAAAAAAGACTCTCTAAAATTTGATATGGACCAACAAGGCAATAACTTTAGGACTTATTGAGATGAATTATAAATTGAGGAAGATAAGGTGTCCTCACCTTTCCGATGGTCAGGTGAGCCCTACGCATCTGGGGATGGTAAATTTGGGAAGAAAAGGTATAATTATATAAAGATTATAAAGAGTATTAAAGCCTATTGTACTTACTTTTGTATAGTAGTTTTGTATATACAGCTTAAGACAGTATTCACTCAGATCAAAGTGCATTTAAGGCTTGGACTTTCCGGTCCATCATAGGACTCCAGGCAGTTGGAACAAAACTAGTATCTTTAGGCTTGTCCAATGAGCTCTTCCTCTCCAAAGCTCACACAGCATCTTACATAATTAATTAGTGGGGAAACTTCTTTGCATGAAACTCCAACAACATTTGCTAAGGCTAGTCATCAGTTAAAGTATAAAAAGTTTTTGTTTTATTGGTCATATCTGATGATGGTAAATTAAAAAAAAAATATTACTCTCCATATATGTTACTCTACGAAGCCTCCAACAGAGTTAGTTCACCTAATAATATATGCATATATTGAATGAAAGCTTTGAGGACATGTGAAGCTCCAACAGGATTTGTGATAAATGGGCATCTTTTAATATCATAACTTGAAAATATTCTTCTCCAAAGATATATTTTTATCCAATAAGCTTTAATTAAATATTACTCTATGAAGAGCTCTTACTCTCCGAAGCTTACAAAGAATGGTTGGTTGTTAACAGCAGAATTGTAAGTTCAAGCTTTTGGAGACCAGTAAAAAAGTGCATTCCCCAATAGGACTTATGCATATCAAAATAGATATAAACAAGGTAATAGGGGTGTTTAAATGTTTGGACTAATGAATATTACTCTCCGAGACTTGTTTATATAGTATTTATTTATATAAAAGAAAGCTTAAGACTAAAGCTAATGTCTTTGGACTTACTCTGTACATACTAGTAGGGCTTACTAAAGGCTTTCACTCAATGTAACTTAGTGCAAAAAATAGAGTCTCTTAAGGTTTGTTTATTTTAAACTGGTCAATTGAGTAACAAAAGGAGGCATTGGTAGATGATCCAACAGCGGATCCAGGAGACGTGTCAATGCATAAAGGTGCATATGGGGATGGTAAATGAAAGACTAAAAGGGGGCGGGACTAGTAAATCAATCCAGTTCTTGTGTTCATAGTACAAGATATTGGTTTTATCTTCCGCGCTTATTGGGCTTTACTCCTTCTCCGAAGAGCTATTAAGAGCTAAATGTCAGATAAATACAGGCCCTTTATGACTTAATCATTTGGGCGTAGCCTGCGCTTGGGTCAAATAGCTAGCTCGTGTACCCGTGCCCCCAGCGGCGGACACGCACTCTGTATTTCATGCACGTAAAGTAAGGGCGAAACAAAGTTAGGTTCGTTAGCTTGCACGGGCTTTCCCAAGACTTAGAGAAGTGTACGCCAAACTACTTTACAAAGCCTATTTGATTCCCTCAAATCTGATTCTAAATAGAATTTGTTGAACTTATTGTTGCATAATTACATATATTTGCATAATTACATATATAGATAACAACCGGTTCAAGAAGCTTTTTTTTCTTTTCTTTTACGCATCATTTACTGGCTTTGCCTTTGCATCTGTGGGGTCTACTGCTCCTACAGGAACTACTACTGACTCTCGATCCGGAATAGTATCTGGTGGGACTCCTGCCTTTTCCCGCTGTGGGCGCTCTGGTGCTGGATCTACTGAATCACTTGCATAATACACAGGGGTCTTTGGATACCGATCTCAATCAACTGCTGAGACTACTGGATCAATAAGGTAAGCTGATGCTGATGGTGCTGCGGGCTCTAGCACCCGAACTGGAAGGTATCGTGGTCGGGGTTAAGGCTCTTGTTTGGGCTATATAAATGGGAAGGTATGCCATGAGCTCTAGAACGTATGCCTATGTATCTTTACCTGGCTTTGCTAAGGTCAACAACTAGGCGCTCTGCTACTGGGTCTACTGCTTGCTTAATCCGGACCTTTCACTGTTCCTTCCACCTTCGCTACGGGTACTTCTGGTTCTCTAAATGGAAGGTATGCTGCCTATACCCTTGCTCCTGCGGAATCGCGTCTATTAGCCAAGACAGAGGGGAGAGGTTACCTTTAGGCAGATATATATCGTACAGAACTGAAGCTGATATCGTCGGAACTACCTTCTTGTCATTAACGTCTTTATTTTAAGAACTACAGCCGGAACACTCCTTTTAGTTTATTCATGGAAAGAATAAACCTTACATGCCTGAATTAATACAGTTGGCTAAAGATAAATGCTAGTTCGAGAACCGGATGGAGCAATACTACTCTAAGGCTTTAACTCTATGGGGCTTACTGCTATGGAAGGGTCTAAATCTCTCGGCAGACAGAACAACCCTTCTCTTTGTGCCAAACCCCTTCCCTTCCTTTGTCAGGAAAGTCCCTCTCCTTTTAGTCGAGCAGCTCCGCCCCTTTGTCTAGTAAGTCTCAAATAGAGAATGTCTCTTTGATCTAACTATGAGAAGCAGTAAATGAGCTAGTTTGAATGCGTCTAGTTTGAATCTAATTGAGTTGGAATGCTGCTAATGAAAATGCTGCTAATTCAATGGGTTATCCCTGAGGTCATAAGGTAAGTGGAGATAGTGAGATAAGAACTAGGAAGAACTGCTAAGAATCTCATTTGGAGTGATGTGTGTGTTTTAGGAACAAATGAATGAGCCCTTGAGCTTTGTGATCTGAACTTGGACAACTTGTAGAATGTGAAGTACCAGAGCTGGGACGTTTAGTAAGTAACATAACCTAATGGGACTTGTATTGTCTTGCCTCAATGCCTACTAGTATTGAACTATTACGATGTTTGTTTGGAGTATTGAACTAGGTAGATTTGAAGTATTGAACTAGGTATTGTTGTGTTTCCCACATTTACAAAGACCAGTTTGGTGTAGTGTGACCGGCCGGAGACTAGTGAGGAATTATCAACTAACTACTGCATTCTAGGAAAGACCTACCTGCCTTCTAGTTACCCACCTCCTAGAAAAACACCCTACTTACTGATAACC
>Ga0233342_1000120_pt1 | contig 24373 bp, 15 predicted proteins | sample GEONDECOMP273_FD_180706 | JGI IMG/M metagenome (GOLD analysis project Ga0233342, IMG submission 180706) | Leaf litter microbial communities from Shasta-Trinity National Forest, California, United States - GEON-DECOMP-273 | ecosystem: Environmental > Terrestrial > Plant litter > Unclassified...
AGACGCTCTCTCTAGACCCTGTGTGTGTGGGAAAAGTGGATTTGTTGGTACATAAGTAATAGACTGGGTGTAGTGAGAGTGAAGAAGAAGGGGATTATTTGATTGCCCCCCCACCCAATTAATAAATTTATTAATTAATTAAATAACATCTTATGATAAAAGCGTTACCGACCCCATCTTATGGTAGAAGCGTTCCAACTAAACCGCCAATAGCACGTACCCTCCCATACCCGCGTATCACATACCAATAATTACCTTAATAGCGTTCCCACCGCCACCTTCCTGCCCAGGACACTCACCCAAGAAGGCCCAGGAAGTATTCAGTCCGCATTACCCAAATTCCCCAGAATGCTGCTTTAAGTCTCCAATCCTACAGCACCAATACGCCCAGTCAGCCCAAGTCCAAGTAAGGCACCCGCCAAGTACACGTCCACCAAGTCATCAGATGCCAACCTTTATGTAATCAAGGACCTCTCACCAGAAGTATTTAACCCCTTAAGTCAAGTCCATCAGATGCCGGTCCCACAGAGATAGGCCTTTTACCTATCACCTTTTGTCATAAGAATATTGTATACAAAGATAAATAATATGGCCCTATGTTCTCCAATTTGAAGTCATAGCCAGTCAATCAGAGTCAGAAGGAGCCAATTATAGCCACTCATAGACAGCTGGGTCTTTTCAGTAAGTCATTGCTTATCATTAGACAGTAAGTCTCATTGTCTGCCAGCCAGCCAAATAGCCATTGTCAACCGGTCTGCCGATAAACAGTCGCCAGGAAGTCATTGTCATAGGGTCCTCCAATTGAGATAAAGTCATTTCCACCAGTCATAGTAAGGAGGTTATAGCCGAGAGCAGCCATATATAGATCTTGACCTCTATCTCAAATCATCACTTACCCTACGGAACAGAAGTTACTCCATTTTATGGATTATGATGCATTAATTATGATCACCTAAGGATGAGGATCATCGACAGACACAGAGTTGCAGTCACACTATTAAGGTAATATCTGTCAGGGAAGTGGATCCCAGTGATTTATATATTGACAGCCTACCTGGTTCGGCCCAGGCTATAACTTTTTGTTAGAAAGATTATAGGTAAACCTTCTAGTTCTAGGTTTTTATTGAGCAACAACTTGTTTTGATCGGAGCATTTCATTTTTTTATACTATATTTTTTATACTGAAAGTAATTTATTATTTAATAAGATCGACATTTCAAAAATTTTCTATATAATTGCCTGGATGGCATCATTTGCTTTTAGGTTAAGCGGTAACCTCAACAACGCTTGCTGGGTGGGATAGGAACCCAGCTGTTTTCTTTTTTGCATGGGCCAACCGAAGGAGCTTTTCCACCAGGCGAATAACAGCTCATGTCTACCAATAGATAAATAAAATTAGTTCCCCCATCCATAGCCACACTTACCGCTACAGAACAATGAAAATGTTCTTACCTAGGCTAGTAGATGGAAGGAATGATGGATGATGCGTTACATACGTTATTTCACAAGAAAAAGGTTCATATGCCATTCAGACATAGTCAATATGCCAGACATACCAAAAAGTCTATTTATAACCCTACGGGATGGCAGGGCCGGAAAATAAACAGGCGGGCTGATCCAAGAAAACCAATATGGCGGGCTGGTTGAATCCCGGCTGGTCAAATAACCCCTGGCTGGTCCAATAAGCGCACCAGCGGGATAGGATTACTTACATTATTACTGCTTGCCTGAGATAAAACTATTCCACCTCCTGATCTATCCCTCCTTGAATGTAATCTTCACCATGATAACTTGGACATCGCTGCCTTCATAAACCTTATTTAGACCTCGATTGAGAATCGTTTCTATCCCTTAGATATTTGATCTTTATACCTGTACATCTCTCTCTATCTTTCTGCCCGGATTGATCTATCTTGTGAACTGGAGACAATTAACTTGAGGGGCATTGCTTTATGAAGAACCCCGGATGGAATGAATCCCCCGCTGCGTGCTTTGACGCTATAACCCCGCTGCAACTGGCTTAGAGTTTGTTACTTTAAGGGTTACCGGCTCTGATTAGATTACTGCTGGCTGGATTAAATTGGCTGGTTGAATCAACCCTGGCTTGCTGACTTGCTGGTCCTGCTTAGTTTCAGTGATTGCTACCGCCATTTTAACCTTCTTTCCTTCTATCTCGCGTATAAAGGGGCCTTATATCTCGTGTATGGAGTGAGGGGTACTTACCTTTTGCATATGTTGCCAACTTCACATATTGTTGATATCACATATGGTAACAGCTTTTAGAAATGTATTCTGGTGAGCACATGGGAACATGATCAAAATCTCTCGTTCGTTGGATCGATGGGGGTTATTAGTGGGCATAGGACTTCCGGCAGAAGACTCATAATCCAGCTCCTCTCCCTAACGGTCGAGAGCTTAACGCTCCTCAAAATAAATAATCAATTGGACTATCTCTGCTCCTAAACAGGTGCATTGTAAGTAATATCGTCCAGAATAAATCTCCATCGTTTATTCTTAAGCAAGTTTCTCTATAATTTGCGGAATGGATTAATTGACTGGACGGGGCTACTAGACTGGGTACTTTGTTGGGCTTATTGACTACTCGGCTTTGCTACCGGGCTCCGTTGGGCTACTTCGAATAAGACCAAGTCCAACTTAAGCCAGAATAAATTGGTAAGAAGCCAAGCCAAGCTCACCAAGTTATTTATTGATGTGTGTGAGTGAGTGAGTGATTTTATTTATTGCCAGTTGAGGGAGAGCGGTGTTCAGAGCCCACAGATAGAGCCCCGACGAATGGAGGGGCAAAAGCAAGGGAGCAGACCTGTTTCCAGGAATGGACAGGGACAGGGCGAGATAAACAGCCTGGAGGTAATTGCCCTAGTATAGCATTGCCAACCATGTCCACCAAGTTCCACAGATGCCATTAGACGCCCACCAACCAGTCATGCTGTTACCTATGTTGATTCAGCATTTGAGGAGCAGAGTATAGTTCAATCAATGTAGAGGAGCTGAGCCCATGATTATGTATCAGGTAAGAACATCCCATCTGGTCCCGAATTAAACTTTGTATTTAGCCAAATATTGGATTAATGCATTTATGATTCTTTATCCCATCCAATATAAGGGGCCTAGGTTTTAATTCATCAAGCCTATAAGGCAGTCCTAGCCTTAGAGGAATTAATTAACTTAACTGCATGAATTAAGCGATTTTACTATTGAAAATTGCGAGTTATATAACCTCCTTATCCAATACCATTCAACAAAGTTTATGAGAAGGGCTATTTTTTACCGATTTCAAAGGCTCATAAAAGGTCTATTTCACTGGGCTCCTCTTTCAACAGCTGCTGTTCTAAGCTAAGGTTAAGTCTATTCCCACAAAAGGCAGTATGGCCTGGATAGCAATAATGCATGCCCTTTAACTACCCTGGACCCAAAAGATTAATTTCCGGGTGTTGCTCTAATGCTTCAAGTTGCTGGTTAGGAGCAGCAGGCTAGGGTCACCATTTGCAAGAGTAAGGAGGATAGTATAGCCGGGTAGATTAAATATAGAACATCTATGTTACGCAGGTACGTCTGGTAGTATCATTCATGCAGGCAGGTAAGGTTGTTTCCGCCCAGTCTTATGAGTTGGCTGGCCAGTAAGGGGCGGCCAAAGGTGACCTTATCAGTCTTCTGGAGCTCGTTGCATCTCGACGTTGAACTTTACTAACAGGTAAAGGTAATTTATTTCCAGCATTCATTATGTGTAGGTGCTCCTCGCAGATCTACCAACCTAGGGCAAGGAAGTTTATCTATGATCAACGAGATGTTTCAATTGCTTTGAGGCTCGACAAAATATCCCCATGGCTTTACAAACAAATACACCGGGAGCTGTTCGAACACAAATAAAGGCTGGTTAAAAAAAAGAAAAATAAAAAGTGCTATCCAATTCATTAAAAGGTGCTGGTTTCTGATCCTCGGATAGCACCCGCTTCATGAAATTAAAAGTGTTTAGTCAGCCCTCATTTTAATAAGGAACTAACTATATAATCTTTTAAAAAGCTCGCTCGACTATTGGAATTTACTAGCGTAAAGGCAATGAGCTCATAATAACCTTCACTCACAAAATATATAGTTAAGGGGTCTCGTATAGTTTTAAGGGTAGAGCTTCAATAAGTTGCTGTTCCATAGCCTTAGTTCCCGGTCTTTCTGCAGTATTTCTTTATTGCCCTAAGACTAAGATAATAGATATATTATAGAGCTTCCAAGTAGTACTACTAGCCCGAACTACTAGTATGTTTTATGCTCTAAGATTCATTTTCAGATTACTTAGGCAAAGTTAAACAAATATATGCACGATATCCTATGTTAAAACGTATAGATGCTAGTATCATAATAAGTTGTATAATCTTGTCCAACCAAAGCTGCTATTCTATCTATATTATAAATATAACTTCTTCTTATTTAAATAATTGAATTACTTATTGCAACAATTGGGACTCTCAAAGTTGTTGCACAACTGAACTACAGTGTAATAGGAACATCATGAATAGAACCAGGTGTTACTAAATGGGAAGAATAATATTTAGAGATTGAAACTTATTCCATCCAACCATTTAAATAGAAGTTGGAACTGCAGTTGGTATGTTCCCGCAGTGCTCAAAATAGTCACCAAGGTGCGAAGCCGCTTGTCCTTCCGAGGGCAAGGAATAATAGATATTTATTATCCTAGTAGGTAGTCCCAGAGTCTCCTTGCCAATCTAAGTATCTTTCGTGCAGGGAAATGGGGATACTACACTACTAACTTTCTCGGGGGGTATGTTGGCTTGAAAGGGACTTATCTCCACATAAACTTTGAATGGGTGTGGATCAGGAAGGAAAAGGTCATGTTCAGAAATTAGTATTAGCCTTATATGGAAAGGCCCTCTGAACTTACGGTAGTCTCCCCCCCAAGGTCTTAAGAGTGGAAAAAAGCCATTAAGGTAGGTCACTCCGGCATTGACTGCATAAACTAGCGGCTATCATCAATGATTGTCTCTGGGCTGACCGGCTTGCTGCAACGATATCCCGGCAATGACGGAGCTATAATAGGTGGAGATCGAGGTCAAGGGTATAAGGCAAGAAGGGTATAATTAGAGGGGCTTTTAGGTGTCAACTCGTATTGGGACGTGAGATGAAATCAAGTAAGAAAGCTAATTATTCAGTTATTAAAGGAGCCGGTATAATTTATACCAGTAACAGCACCTACTAGTTGCATAAGCCTTGGCCTTAGCTGAACTAAGATAGTGAAATCTCTCTCTATCTTGCTGTTCTATAAGAATGATTTAAACAAAACCACTGGAGCTCAGGTTCCATAGTGAGAAATATAATTTACATTCTAGGCAAGTTTTCTATACTAAGAGAGGTAAGGCTAATTGACATGGAATAATGCAATGGACTAGGCCTTGATTGCACTACTACGGACAAGTTAAACCCTTAAGGTTAGCTTATTGGGGGGGGTACCTCGGAAAAAAAGAGCTAAACGCTCCTCATTTATTCAACCAACCGGGGGTATACCAGCAAACAGCAATTTATAGATCGATCAGCTCTTTGGTTTGCTCCTTCTCCTCCCCCTATCCCTTCTTTCGGCTTAGAAAAACAAATGGCCCGATTGATTAGATTGAGGGAAAACATATACCGCAATGGGTGGCCCACCGGACGGTACACAGCTAAATTACCTCTATATCTACTCTATACCCTACCACATACTCGTCCGCCATCACGCCATACCCGAAGAGGCCCCCCATGCACGAAACTAAGACCTCTATTACGAAACAATTGTTCCTACCTCGAATGGATGGACAATACGTTGTTACCATATGTGATTAAAAATTTGAGGAGCTATGGAAATGGTTAGTCGTTGATATCGTATATGTTGAGTGACATAGGAAACTACCGGACCTCCCTGACTGACTGAATGGCACTACCTGACCTGCCTTAATGGAAACTACCGGGCCTGCATGAAATAAACAAACTGACCAGCGTGAATGTCTCTATCTATCCCCTCCCTGAATAATAACCTAGCCCCTTCCTTACCTGATTACTCATTGCGTATGATCTTCAAATGGTGAATCAACGTAAGCATTGTCATAGCATCTAGTCAAGGTAGTACCTCACGGTTCCTAAGATGTAAGTTTATTGAGGTTTATGGGGGCCGCGCCATCTCTATCGGATATGGCTGTTTCACGGGGTCCGGTGTTTGAATGGGCGTTTATGATTGAACGGTTCCTTCTCTCTCATCAGTTGTGAACTGGGGAGACATATTTTCTCTCGGCTGTTTATGTGGTCCTTCTTTCTTGTCTGTTGTCAACTTGGAATGATGAATAGGGGATATGCTCGTAAGTAAATAATGCCAGGGGTAACATAGCATTTTCGTATTCTGTGTCTGTCTGTGAAACGCGTAGGGTAGTTAATACGCCTAGCTTTGACCATAAATAGGGGAAAGGATTATAATAACTGAGACGATCAGACTCGAACCGAAACCAAGAAAGCAAACCTGCTGTCGTCTCACGCACGGACAACTTTTGATATTAAAGGGAAAGCCCTTGAGCAAATATAGTGAAACAAAATCTTTGTTAGTTATTCAAAAAATGGGAAAGCAAGTCGCTTTAATATATCGGGTCGGATGTCGCGATTCATTCGTGGTAACTAAGTGACGCCCAGCCAGATGCCAAATCAAATCTATTTCCGCTGGGGTAGGTGGGAACAATTAAAACGGTTTGGTTTCGTTAGGTAGGTTTTTAGATCCGGAGGTTGCTGGCTGCTATGCCATTGGTGCGTCAAATACGCCTATAATAGCAACTACTTACTGAACAATAAATAAATGACTACTTTATAATCAATATGGTAAAGCTCTCAAATAACTGATAGGGAGTTTTTCCTCCTCCCTGCTGGTGATTGTAAAACATGAAATTGCTAAATAACTGCAGAAAGTCTGTCTGTGGAGTTCTATTTGGTGAATATTTGTACATTCGATGGTATTTGTGTGCCGCTAAGGCAATAGCAAGAAGAGTGGCGGAAATGCGCTTGTGGTCTACGTTGAGGTCAGGTGCCGCGAGTAAGCACATCAAGGTCGATATCCTTCTGAATTTGGGGACAATAGAGAGTGGGATGGGTCCATCATTAAGTGGACTTCGATCACGAGGTATTAAATACTAGAACCGGTACATTTACGCGCTTTACAAATACATCCCCCAGGGTTCCCCAATTGAGTGGTGCAGGGCCCCCTCGAGTATTCGAAGGAGATGCGTAGCACCAATTGAATTGGCCCATTGCATAGTATATATTGTGGGGTCGTCACAGTTATATATCCATAGTCCTCCCCCTCATGTGCAGCGTAGAATTAATCTAGTAAGCACGATCATGACAATAAAAGCACCGAACCGTATATAACGATCATTAATCAGGGATACAGCATAACCTTCACATGCCATTAGTCCTGGCGTCATTCCCAACACCAGTTGAACAAACAAATCAATAAAGGTCGGATTCCATCTCATCAATGTAGACCGTTGTATGGGACACATATGGCGTGGCAGCGGGGACTATATAGGGTTATTTAATAATAAGGGGGCAGTACCTATTATTATGTCTAAATGTATGGCGGCGTTACAACCCTGACACAGCGGCGTACTCATAAGGACACTATGCACTATGAAAACAGCATAGCAGTTGAAAAAAAGCAATTCAATCATCAATCCCAGGAGCAAGCACAAAGATTTATTAAAGTATAAGTTGAAACGGGATTACCAGTTGTTGAACCCTATAAGCAGTTCCATCAGCGTCATGATTCCCAGCTGGAGCAATCCTAGCAAAAGTGGTTGAAAGAGCATAAGCAGCGGTTGGATCAGCGGTAGGGGACCGAAATAAGAAGCATTTGAAATCATAAATACCAGTAGCAGCAGTTCCCGGAGCAGCATTACCGGCATAAGACAATAGAAAATAAAGGATATAAAGTAATTTCCATAAGCATTATTTGAACCAGGATCATTTTTAGCAAAAACACCAATTGAATCTGGGGCCGCCCAAGCAGCAGCCTCATCAGCATCCCCACCAGAAGCAACACTAGTTTAATTAACATCAATTGAATAAGTTTATGGGTCATTTCCAGTCTCCTCATTACCAGGAGCCTTCCCATAAGCACCAATTGAATTAACATCAATTAGAAGCTTTTTAATGTGATAAAGTGCCAACTGCGATGGTCTTTTTGAGGGGAAAAGATTGATTCAATTTTAGGGATCCACAGCATTATGTATGTATGACTCATCGGAAGTACTAAACTTAACCTTTTATTAAAAAAAATGTATATTTTGTGCTCCATTTGGTGTTTTGTTGGGACACATTGTGTGCATGCAAGGACTCACGGTAGATCCTGTGAAGATCACCATCATTGTCAACCTGCCCCCACCAAACTCAGTAAAACAGCTGCGCACAACACTTGGACATACGGGTTACTACAGAAAGTTCATCAAAGGATATGCGCAGATAACAGTGCCCATGGAAACGTTGCTGAAGCGCGATGTAAAGTATCAGTGGACAGAGGAATGTAAGAAGAGTTTGGATACATTGAAGGAGAAGATGGTCACAGCTCCCATCCTTACATTTGCAGATTGGAAGTAGCCCTTCCATGTGCATGTGGATGCGTCTTCCATAGCACTGGGTATTGTGTTAGCACAACCAGGTGAAGGTGGAATTGACCACCCTATTGCATTTTTCAGCAGAAAGCTCTCCTCAGCATAAAGGAACTATACAACAACTGAGAGAGAAGGATTGGCAATGGTGTATGCCTTGCAAAAATTAAGACACTACCTGCTGGGTGCCCACTTCAATATGTTAACAGATCATTCATCTCTGAAGTACCTGGTCAACAAGCCAGTGTTAGGGGGGAAGATCTGCAGGTGGTTACTCCTTTTTCAGGAGTATTATTTTGAGATTATTGTGAAACCTGGAAGATTGAATGCAGGCCCTGACCACTTGTCTAGGTTGGAGTCAGGCGAATAACCAACTAGTCTGGAGGATAATCTGCCAGATGCGCAGTTATTTTCAGTTCAGATCGCAGATGACCATTTCCAGGACATCATTGAGTTTTTTACTACGGGCTTGGCACCAGCCGAGTACACTACGCAGCAGAAAAAGCACTTGGTTTTCAAGGCGGAAGACTTTACCTTGATTGCGGGTCAGCTATATAAACTGGGACCAGACGAGGTTTTGCGAAGATGCGTGTTGATTCCAGTTCCTTGTGTTTACCAGTTCTGTATACTGAGTAATTGCTTCCTTGTGTTTGCCTATGATAAATAAGATATTCCTGAACTAAGAATAAGTAATGCTTCTATTTCCTGAGGTAATAGTGTGGTTAACCTGAGTATGAGTTCTTATGCTGTCCTAGGTCAATAGTCTTGTTCTATCGATGTCTAGGGAAGGTTGGGTTTGTGAGTTCGAACCTTAGTATAAGTGGCTGTGGAATTGAAGCCAAAGGTCAGGTACCGTAGCTGAGTTGATCGTGGCATTTGTATAGGTAAAGTATAAAGGTTGATACATTGAGTTCCTAAGCTTCCTTAGATAGTAAGAGCTCCTTGAGACAGTAAGAGTTGTTCCTTGTTCTAGCTTCCTTGCTTGTGTTTACCTAAGTATAAGTGTTGTATATTGAGTAATGGATTCAATTCCTAAGAATACAATAAGTAATATCTGGTATAGTATTGTTAACTGTAGCATAAGCTGTCATTCCTTGGATAGGAAGTGTATATCAATGGATCAGGTTGTAAGGCTAGATTTGTTGGTACTTGTATTAGTGACAGTGGCTTTTTAAATGAGTTATAAGGGTGAGGTACTATAGCTATGGTTGAAGTCCTATTCTTTTTAGGGATAGTTTATGATTCATCACTTCTAGTTCCTTAGTTTATTATATATTTGTTATTTCTGTTATTAGTTGATAGTAATTAGTAATGAGTAGCTTCTTTATCCTTTCCTTATAGAGTTCTATCTTCTTTATATACCAGATAATCATCTCTTCTTTAGCTTCCTAATAGAGTTATAGATTAGATAGTGAGGAGTGAGCTTATAATAAGATACATAGTATATTCCTTAGTGTTCGGAGTTAGCTAAGTAAGAAGGAGTAAGTAGGAGAGTGCATAAGATACACCTACATGGTCTATTGGTTCTCCTTAAGCTATAGTGTATTTGTATCGATGTCTGAGGGATGGTAGGTTTGTATATAAAAAGTACGCCGTAAGAAGCCTAGTTGAAGTGAAGTCGAAGGTCAAGATACTGCATACCTGGTTTAAGGCCTATTGTTTATAGGTAAAGTGATGACTCACCATATATAATAGTATTCGAGTATCTTATGGCTTCCTGTTCCTTCTCTCCCCCTAATAAGCCCCTCTTTACATACCTCTGCTTCCCTTCCAGATCTAGTTGCCTGGGCTTGCTCCTGGTGCCACTGCACTCCGGGGGTTGTTAGGGGGGAATCCTCGATAGGTTAGCTTGTTGGATGAATGATGGTAGTAGCTAGCCTGTGAATAGAATATGGTATAGGTGTAGTAAGTAGCTTCTGGTACGAGTGTATCCGATTCGAGATCCCTAACCCACTACGTGGGTGAGCGTCTCGAATCGGGCTGTCCTGTTGCTTGCTTCTGATCCAACCAATCTATCTAGCTAGTTTAACCAATAATCCATCTGTCCAATATATAGGTCCCTTCCTCTAACAACCATTCAACCCCCATCGTTTGTGTATAACCTTCGCTTCATGGGTAGCTTCTATTGCTAGTAAGCTTGCCATATGCCAGTATAACTGAGTCTATCGGTCCGTCAGCCATAAGCTTCCCTTCATAGATATAAGTCTAGATTGGTTAGATTGGTTGACACTGCTGTTAGTCCTTGGGAAGGAGTGACAGTAGTGTGCTGTGATCGTTGATTAGTTAGTTAGACCATGAACTGTTATGATACGAGATATGGTTGTTGGTTGTTTCTGTGGTAAGTTGGTAAGAAGTAGATGAAGAGGATATAGTTGATTCGTTGTTCGATATTGGTGGAGTAGGAGGATTATATACCATATCTGTTATAGTACAATGCACCCTTCGTTGTTCTGATGGTTCGAGAGATAGTTAGGAATAGGTTAGTTCGTTCGAGATACATTAGTGAGTTCGAGTAAGGGGATAAGTTAGTTATAGCTTGGTTCGATATGGTTAGAGGTTAGGTTGTTGTTGTAGCTTGTTCATTAGAGGTTGATTCGATCTGTATTCCCTCTCGATACAAATCAACTGTTAATAAGACGATGCATGGTGATAAGTTATGGCTAGTTAGGAGTTAGATAGTTTGACACTTGTTATATACTAGTATATTTTTTTTTATAGTTTATAGCTTGTTCGTGATAGGTAGTTTAGTTATAGTTTCGTTAGAATTTTATTGTTTCCTATCGAGGATAAATACGCATATCTGTTATTATACGATGCATGCTTCGCACTTCAATGAGATACCTCTAAGTGATTGAATAACCGAAATTTATCATTCGTTGGTCCCAGCTCGGTTGGGAAATGCGTTTGCTCTTATTATACGAAGCATATCTCACACTTTGATAATAGGGGCATAGAAAGCAGTGGTTTACGGGCATTTCTTGGTGAAATGGTCACTGGTGCTGGTAGATAAACCCTTTGTTTCAACAGTTTAGCCCATGAGCTAGCTTGTGTGTGTAAACCTTGCCTGTGTAGCCAGTAAAGTAAGCCTTGCCTCGATGGCCTGTGTCTTTAGTCCTAGCTCCAGCTTTGTGTCGATAGCCCTAATCCATATTCCGTAGTTAGCATCCATTACAGTGTTTACATCCGTGTATCTTGCTTGTTTAGCGCATCGATCAGAGATCATGACATGGATTCTCTCGTGTAAAGCCCGCACCCGGGTTGACCTCGTAGTTTTTTTCTTTACTTCGATTTCTGCCGGTGGAACTGGAGTTCGAGAAGCAGTTCCATATCCCGGTGCAAAGGAAGGAGCAGGAGCAACAGAGGCTAAAGCAGTAGCCCTTTCACCCGTTGATCTCATAGGAGCAGAACTATTTTTGGATAAAGTTTGAATTGGTTACCCAGATCAAGTATACCCCGTTCCTGGTTAATTTCCGGGCACAGATCCAATTCCTCTGTTTTTGTTGCCCCGGCTTTTGAACCTCTGCTACTGGCTCTTGAACAGGCTATAGCTCTATAACTCGGTTTCAAACTGTTACTGGGTATCGATCTTTATTATATGATGCATCCGTCCCTGTCTCTACTCCAGCTACCCTTACTTCTGCTGCTATCTTAGCTACCGGTAGTGCCTCTGTCCTTGTCTTTGCGATTGGTGCCTATTCTATTATAGATAAACTCGAACACGAAGGTCATAAGCACGATAACAAAGGTCAGAATCTCTACCAGCTGAGGACTCGATACCAGTATTAGACTATGACGCACGAGCATAAGAATCTTAATCTCGATTACGAACTGTTCCAGCCACCTCTGTCTATGCTACTGCTTGCACCTATGCCTTAGCTTCTTCCATGGCTACTGGCTCTAGAACAACTGCATCCTCAACCGGTGCCATTGGTGCTACTACTGAATTGGTTAGTGCTGCTGAAACGGCTGCTTCTTCAACGGCTTATTCAAATAATTCCATTGACTGATGATGCAAATAGGATGGAACTGATCCTGGGAAGAATGCTCTTTCAACTGCTGATGGGAATGCCGTTGGTTAAACTGCTCTTGGGAGCCCCTTCGACTAATTATGTCAATGTTGGTTCAACTGTTGACGCTGGGAATAAGACTGGTTCAAATGGTGATCCGGGAACTGAGGCTGGGAATAATCATACTAATATTGGTTCAACTGCTGATGATGGGTCAAATGATCCTGCAAATGATGGAAATTCTATCGGTTCAACTAATTCAAATAATCTTTTTGCTGGTCGTTCTGCTGCCAGGAATGAGGCTAGTTCAATTGATGTTGATGGGGATGCTGGATCAACTGATACTTACTGGGAATGAGGAAGCCGGTTCAACCGGTATTGCTTGTGCTGCTGGGAATGCTGGGAATGAAGCTGGTTCAACTGTTCCTGATGGGAATCATTACGCTGATTGGAATTAAGCTCCTTCAGCTGATGCTGGTGCTGCTTGGCCCGGTTATGCTAATGGTTCAACTGGTGCTGATGAGAAGGCTGCTGGGTCAACTGCTCTTGGTAATGCTGGGAATAAGGCTCCTTCAACTGGTGCTGAGAATACTTGTTCTGCTGCTGGTTAAACTGATGCTTCTTATTTGAATGATCCTGGTTCTAATGCTTATGCTGGGAAAAATGATACCGTTTCAACTGATGATGCAAATGCTCCTGCAAATGATGGGAATTCTATTGGTTCAATTGCTCCTTCAACTGCTATTGGGAATGAAGCTGGTTCAACTGGTGCTACTGGTGCTATAGGTCTCATAAAGATCAGATTGTGGTGTTCAACTATATGAAAAGACTTATAATGCCCGAACCGTTCTGAACTGTGCCAAGGAGCGTAGCCCTAAGCTAAGGCTTGCACGCTTTTTTTGCGGAGCCTTTATATTGGGTGCACCAATGAGGAGTGATTGATTCGCAACAGACGGACAACAACCATGACCTTGTCCATATTTCCACAATAGAACAAATAAATAGGCAAGGAACTCCTGGCTGGGACCTACTATGAGAGAATAAATATATGAGAGAATAAATATCTATTATTGGTATCCATGGGAGCTCTAATCTGCTATAATATAGAGGGAGGTGAAGTCTGCGTGACTATTTGGAGCAGCACTTCGGGAACATACCCCCTACTGATAGAGGATACTCCGCTAAGTCAATGGGAAAATAATATCCATGGTAGCTATCATGTTTGTTGGTGGGATAAGCCGAGCATTGACATAAGGTGGTCATTATGGAACCTGCCGCCATAGAGACGATACCGGGGAAGTTACTACCGCATTATAGGTGTTTACACTATCAGGTGAGGTGAGTAGAGGGTGGCCCATTAAGTGTGAAAAGACCTTAAGAACCCTAAGTCACGCAGGGGATTTTCAGTAAACAAGAGTGGCCTATCCAATTGGTAAATCTGCTAGTGAAGGGGTGAAGACCTATCAAGTTATCCTACGTGAACCTGGTTTTGAACCGGAATAGCAATTCTCCAAATCTTGGACTTCGGAGCAAATAAGGATATAAAAACCAATCTCTGATCTTCTCCAATTAGAATAAATAGCCTGGAGTCAGTTGCTTGGAGTATTTTTATATGAGGCCCTCCCTTAAGTCCTTAAAGCCCTGGAGCCACCAGTAAGAGGGACGAACTGAACCAAGTCTACTAGTTCGAAGACTCCGTCCCTAAAGCTAAGGAGTGTTCTTGGTGGGAAGAGAGAGGTCTGAAGGAAGGAGGTCTATTTCTTCTTGCTTTCCCTAGAATGGAATGGCTGAGCCAACCTGGTGACTGGTGTATTAGTTATGCTTTGGTTGATCTGCGCTTAAAGATGAAAAGAACGTAGTTTAGTCCTATCTAAATGGGTGAATGGTTTCAGGGCGGCCCAAAGACCTAATCAATCGCGCAAAAGATAGACTCATTTTTCCTTGTCTCACTTCTGATAAGTGATTTGTCTAAGTACAAGTAAAAGTATATGTATTCCGCATAGGTAGTTAGAGGTGGATAATGGAGGTATGGCCGAGCCTTCCTTCCATGTACTCATACCGTGTACCCATACCGCTACCCCACCTTCTTCAGTTTATTTCCTGAAAACACCCTATGCTTTTTTCTGTTCGACATGGAATGCGGGCTTCCATAAAAGAATACAGTAAAGACAGGAAGGTAAAGACCTGATAGGAAGAGGCACGGAGTGGTTGCTTGCCCTTGTCCTCCCTATTGTTTGTTCCCAGAGTTATTGGTGTATGATAGAAGCAGTAGAAGGGGTTATGGCCCATGAAGTAGATCAGAGATGACCACAAGCCAACTAGCTAGCGAGGGAGAGAGTACCAGCCTATAGTTTTTTATTAGGATGCCTACCTTATAATGTATCAAGGTCCGGAGCCTTCTTCCTATTTCTAGACAGGTCCGGAGCCAGTTTATCGAGTGAAAGCAAGTGCATTTGAACTAGTCCCGGCTTATTTCCCAGTCGCTGACTCGCTTCGGATGCCAGCACCCAAGCAAGCTAGCAGCATAAAAAAAGCAAGCACCCGATTTCTAGTTGGTTAAGTTCTTTTTCTGCTCCCGCACTTTAGGAGTAAGCGGGGTAGCCACGGCCACCTCTATTTTGGGGCCCCACCACCCATTCCCTCTCATATTACTAGAAAGCTCCCTTCCTCGTGTCTCCCAGCTTCTTTTATCTCCCATCAAAAAGGCTACTCACGAGGACAGTTACAACCGATCAAGCAAAACAACCCAGCCTGCTTAGTCCGACGAACGAGCAAGAGTCAGCCAAGAAGGAATGCTCACTCAGTAGGGTAGGCACTAGGATATTAACCCTTTACCCTAATACTGAATCTTTACCTTATTAATTATTCTTTGTAACACTAGGATCTTCTGGGTATCACATATGAACTATTGGTACGGCTGAGCCTTGCCCATGATATTAGTTAGGAATTATACAATACTGCTATAGCATGAGACCTTTGAGAGAGACTTAGTACCTCCGAGCAACCCTTTTACCCACTTTACTTTATGTTATAGATCGTTTAATCGTCGGATCGGATCGCTCCGCGCCTATGGATTCATTCCTCACAGCCAGAGCCTTTAGCAGAGATCGTTGAACTGCCTGCCCCAGATATATTAGCAACAGCCAGAACTGATGACACAGAAAAGACATGGATGGCTGGATGATGGGATGGGATGGGGATGGGTCAAGTAGCCGAGAGATAAGGTTGACCTTTATCATATATAGTGGAACGGATGGCTTTCTTTTATTATGGTTCATCGGAGCGTTGGACGAGCTTCAGACATTGATAGGATATGCCCAGACAACCAGTAAGGATATGTTTTATAAAAACACTTGCCTTTATAACTACGCTTAGGAGGTACCGGGGCATAACACTTTACTTACTTACTGCCTTGCCCTATGAGAAGTCTTCCGGGTAACACATATTATCTTCCGGATACCACGTATGAACTTCTGATTACTACTAAAACTTGGATTTAAGAGCCTTACCAATACAATTCAGGAATTTGAACTCACCGCATTCTAGGAATGAATACACCTACCTTACTTTATTTTTTAATGCCTACACCACCTTATGAAAGGTGAATCTGAAATTAATCAAGTTTACTATTGTTAGTTCTCGACCCATATGGAGCATACTGCTCGGACACCCTACAAACAAGGAAGGTTTCTCTTTATCAAAAGCGCGTTTGAAGACCTTCTTAGGATTGACCAGACCAATCCCCAATAGCATCTTCATCAAATGGGATTCTATTTGTATACGCCCCCCAGAGTTTCTTATTCTGGAGCGATGGCCCCACCTTGCCTTCACTTGAGGATGAAGGTGCCTGACTACAAGCTATGGGAATTAGGAAATTCATTTAGTTCATTGCCTATAGATAATAGAGAGTTCTGGAACCCAAATAGAAAATATGTATATGAACCCGTCAAAACGAAATCTTTATTTATTTAACGTATATTTGGAAAGCTTTTTTAAGTGGCACAACCAGTAGAGGAACAGCTTTATCATTACGTGGGAACTTTACTTATGGATTCAGCCAGAACTGATTAGAAACGACTGGCTTTATTATCGATTCGACGAGGAACGGAGTAGCTAGCTTACCTACCTATACACGATTCTAGATGACATGGCCTAGATTACATGGCCTGGTGGCGGGATGGCTGGATGGATGATTGATTAGCCCAGGAAGAACTTTTATTAGCATACTCCTGCGGGTGGGGATGGATGGGATCAATGGAAGGATTTCATAACCTTATATGTATGAAATACTCAATTTGCCTACTGAACTGTGCTAGTTACCAACCTCGGTGGAACCCATTATGCCTTGAACCAAGGAAACAACAGGTTAGATTATAAAAAACACCTCCTCTGATAAGGATAAGCTTTTTCGGATCCACCTTAATCACCCGACCTGGGTGCCTTAACCCTAGTGCCTTAATATGGAGCTATTGCAGGCACGGAGTTAACAGGCCCCAAAGCGGGACGATCTTCTTTAGATAGGAATCACTCTTATTACATATAGAATATTATTAACTTTTCCTTTCGTTTTAGAACCACTCGGGTCGGACGCGTGCCAGCCTTGAAGTCCACCCAGAAGAGCTGTACCATATGGATGGCATTACATTCCACCCACCCTTCTTACTCTCTTACCCTCTCAAGACCAGAAACCTAAGCGCCTCAAGTAACCACTCTATCAGCCAGCCAGGAATACCCAAGTAGCCAGATATGCCATCTATGCAAGAAACACTCCCTTGGTTCACTTACCTGCACGAACTAGTAGATCTGGAGCTCTAGACCTAGAATCATGTAGTGAGTTAGGAGGGTATACCTGATAAGCCGAGGATGGCATGGAATCGTTGAATCATTGGATGGGAATTGGAATCGAACATAGGAATCGATCGGTTCATGAGACCTTAGAAGCCCCCGGTTTATGGGAGGGATGGAGGGAGTCACTTACCAACCCAGGAATTAGACCAGGAAGATCAGTACCAGTAGGGAACAGTATCAGAATCCCTTACCCTCTTTCTACCGTCATCCTAGAGCATGGCATGGAGGGACTGTTGCCCAACCTCTTCTGAAGCCAGTAAGGAAGACGAGGGAAGGCTAGCCATGTGGCATGCTTCCTAGATTTTATAGACGTAATTATCGCGATAAATCTTTTCTTTTTATTCTATTTACCATACAGAATTTCGGCTCCGCTAAGCTATTTGAGCTGGTTCCCTAAGGATAAACACGCAAGTTCGAAACCCAATGGAGCTATATGTCTCCGAACCACAACAACAAAACTGGTTTTATGTAGGAAAAACAGCATATGATAAGCTTTTCAGGAAGCCTCTTTACTTTAGGATTAAAGCGCCCAGGCCAAGGGCAGAAGGACAGTTACTAAGTAATCGACTTGCTTACAGACAAATGCAATTTAGAGACCCAGTGGAGCGAAGCCTCAAATACCTAACCAACACTGGTTTTATATATATAAAATCGCGCATTTCAGGACGTTTTTCGGATCCACCAGAAACCCACCCCCACCAGGTGCCCCTATTTCAGATGGGGATCTTCAACTCCGTGCCACTTTAGATCGGGCTTTCTTATAGTTCATTTCAGGCAGGCTTCATATAAATCCAGAGTGTAAATGGCATTCTCCAATGGCAATATTGGTTCACATCATGAGGATAGTTACAGTGGTTAGACTACCACTCACTAGAGTTGTGAGGACAAAAGCCAGACTCCTTACTTTGGAGAGTACAGTATAGTAGCGACTGGGATCCCTTCAAGATCTATTAACGTTCGTTCATGCGATAATCCCAGCAGCAGCCAGCCTTTGAATGACCTACGCACTCATCACATAAATAGGGATAAGGTACCCCCACGACCGGTTCCTTCGAAGCGATTTCCCCAGATCCAAATGGCTCTGTTCCCCCGAACTCCCTCCCTTCCAATCTCAGAGTTCAGGTCTGTGAGCCAGGCCAGGTATGTAAAGTAAGGTACTACTACGAAGAAAGAACTCATGGTGTAGGCGGATGATAATAGCAATGTTCGAAGTGCCCACCCAAGCAAGCCCTCCATCCCATCCATCTATCTATCGCGGGTACCTTTACTCGCTAGGTAGGCATGGACCTCCCTCCTTTCTTTGATACGCGCGTAAGTAAGCCAGTAAGTAAATAGTCCTGGCATTATTACGTCTATATAAAAATGACCATTCTTTCTATGCCAGACTTCAATAATTTCTGGTGAGTCAAATCATTCCCTGGATATTTGGCTGGAAGGTTGGTTAACAAACTGATAACCTCCCCTCGCTACTTAGCTTCCTTCGCTCGCCCTTATTGATCGAACAAATAAAGATAGAAACGGCCTGACTCTTCAATAAGATCAAGTAAGTCAAGTAAAGAAAGATACGTGTAAGTCGAGGAAGCCGCGTAAGGAAAGATAATATCAAGTATTGTCCACGGGGGAAAAAAACTGTGTATTTAGTATAGGGAAATAAATGAATTATAAAATGTCCCTCTGCCTTTCATAATGAATCGAGTTGGCTATAGATAGACAAATGTGAGTTCGAGACCCTAATGGGTGAATATGACTTGAATACCGGTAAGCTTTTTGCAATTCACGGACCAACCCAACCAGGTGTAAGCCCCCCCACTTAGTGCCTATTTCATACTGGGATCTTAAAACAAAGCCTAACCGGTTTAGATCGGATCGGATCAGGCCTTTATAGACACTATTTATTTATACCAAGAAGATTCAGGCGCCTAGGCCCAAGGCACAGGGAATTCTGACAAGAAGCGAATTGACTCTTTTCAAATGTAAGTTTGATATCCCGTTATGGCGATGATGCCTCAAATACTCCACCTACACGGGTTTCATATAAGTAAACCCAAATATGAGAAGCTTTTGAAAATTGATCGGACCAATCGTGTCGTGCCTTGTCTTTATCAAATACGACGCGGTTGGATACGGTTTAAATAAATTATTTGCCTTGACTTTCCAATTAAGGTGTCCAGGCGCGTAGCGGAGGAACCATTACTAATGAATCGAGTTTACTATAGAAAAATGCAATCTATAAAACCCGGACCCATACCTGTCAGAACCCACGCAACCCCCGGCCTTACATAGATACAATTTTGCATCTCAGAATGTTTTTTCAATTTGACCGGAACCGGGCACCCAAATCAGGTATCACAAAACAAACCCAGGCAGAGGAGAGGGAACATTACTAATTAATTGATTTACCTAATGCCCTGTTGAACCCGCTAAGCTAAAGCCCTCATCAGTGAAAAACTAATAGAAGTCGTCTAAATACCAGATTGGCAAGTTTACATTGCATGAAAGGTCAATCGCTTTCGATCGATTCGGATTCGCTGAGAGCACTCACTTTGGTATCTAATCCCCTCGTCTGTTGACATCGAATGAAAGGTCAATCGCTTTCGATTGATTCGCGGAGCTGCTCCGGAAAGAGGAGCTTCCCAATGGAGAAGAAATCAGTATGGGAGAGATTAGTTATAGTGATCCAGCGAACAATAGATGGGACCCATCAAATAGGGGGGGGGGAAGGGATAATCATCCTATTAATCCCATTGCTAAAAGAGAAGACATACGGCAGTAGCTACTAAGATTCATTCAGCGATTGGTATAGGGAGAACATATCTAGTTAGTTCTGGCAGGTGGGTAGGTCTATGTCCTTGCAGTAGGTTCTTATAATGGATTCAGAGTCTAATCGTAAAGCTAGCAGCATGAAAAAAGCAAGCACCCAGGAGACTTATAAAAGGATCAGTTTTTTTATTGCCCGACCTCTCAGCTAAAGCCCTTGCCTCACTCTCACTCCGTGCCAGCCTCGTAGCTAGCTCTCTAAGCTATGTTTAAGTACCCATTTCGACGAACATGCCTTAGTTTGTTTTCTCATCAAACGATTCTCCGAAAGCAGGTTTAGAAGAGTTTAAATGCTTTCCCATCTGAAGATGCATGCCTCCAATCAAAAGATTTTTGAATCAGCCGTAGGTTCCATCAGAGTATATCCGCCCCTCAAAGGGGGCTATAGCATATAGGTTTTCATTTTTCATGCTGAGAATGGGACCCAGACATGATGACGCCTTTTCCTATCTCCAGGTCTCGCAGACTCTCGGATTTACGATTCCAGGAATCACCCACATCTCCTCTCCTTTTAGTCGAGACCTCCTTCCGTCGGACCTCTATTGCACTATTGCACTTTGTCATTTGGATACTGAAGAAACGTGGCGGGAACGTAAGAAATGCAACATAGGTTTATTCCCTACCAGATCTGGCATAATAACATTCTAAATATGGAAGAGGACAAACGCCGAATGGTAGGTGATTCCAGTTTGTCCGGATCTAGCATAATTACATATATAAAAGAATGAACGGAATACGACTCACACCGCAAAGCAATCTCCTATTTTCTCAATTATGAAAAGCGTAGCGTAATGACATATATAAAGAATGAATGGAAAACAACGAACCCATACCGAATCTAGCATAATGTCTAGTTTTCTTCCATACCGAGTCTAGCATAATGACATATATAAAGAATTCCTGGAAGATCCGGCAACAGCTCAATAGTCAAATAGGCCAAGGAAATCAGTAAGTATACTTCGTTACACTAAGGCTAAGGCTTGGCAAGGCGGGGGTGAGTTAGCGGAGGTTACCGTTAGGACAGCCATCTCCTTATATTCCATACTTTAGCCCATCAATAAAAGGAGGTGGGGAATACTTACATAAGGCATGGCTCCCAGTTAAGGGGCCTTTAAAGTCACGTTCGGGGTGAATATATCTAGGCCTTTCAAGGTCCTATTTGAAGATGAATCCTTCCTTCGTTCGATAATAAGGCCTTGAAAGGGCGGGCCTCCTAAGCTCTTATTTAATGAAAGATTGACCTAAACAAGGTAGGTCTAAAGTCTTCTTTTTAAAGGCCTATCTAGTAGGGTTGGCGAAAGGTAGGTCTTATAACCTGAATGAAAGGTCAATCCTTCTCAGAAGATAAGGTCCTGAAACGCAAAAGGTAAGGATATCCCTTGAGCAGAGCTCAGGCTTTGAAGGGAATAAATATAAGTAGCCGCCGGCAAGAACAAGTCTCTCGATTCAGCCAGCCCAGCAAGGTGAAACCTATCGGTTATACCCCCCCTATAGTTGAGGGGAAGGTAGGTCTCGGTATAACCTTGCGGACTCTTCAAGTCATTCTTGAGAAATGAAAATGAAAAGGAAGCAGAAATGAAAATGAAAAATAACCAATTAATTTTCGAATATTCGAGAGATACTTTACCCAATAGATGGGTACATAAAATGGAAAGATCGGAACACGAAAATATATCATATACCGATACGGACTACCCATTTCAATTGTTATGGTTCCCGAAATATAATACCTATACGCGTTCCCAAGTTTTGATCGATATCCGCGGAGTTGATTATCCCTCTCGAAAACGAAGATTTGAAGTGGTTTATAATTCACTAAGTACTCGGTATAACCCACGCATTCGTGTACAAACCAGTGTAGACGAAATAACACGAATATCTCCGGTAGTCAGTCCATTTCCATCAGCCGGTCGGTGGGAGCGAGAAGTATGGGATATGCCCGGTGTTTATTCCATCAATCATCCAGATCTACGCCGTATATTAACAGATTATGGTTCCGAGGGTCATCCATTACGAAAAGACTCCCCCCTGAGTGGATATGTGGAAGTACGCTACGATGATCCGGAGAAACGTGTGGTTTCTGAACCAATTGAGATGACCCAAGAATTCCGCTATTTTGATTTTGCTAGTCCTTGGGAACAAATGGCGCGTAGCGACGGATCGGATAATGAATAATATAGGGCGGGCAAATAGATAGGAAATGCTAGAATGAACCCATCCACCAAGCCCTTCTACTTTTGAACCGGCATAGACACACACATCTAGGCTCGGAAACTGACTCCACTTTGCATATCAGCTGGGCGACCATAGGAGCAAGCAACGGCGAAGGTGTTGCCCTATTTATTGGATTTACTCCGCACAGAGGAGGCACGGGAAGGAATAAGGTATGGTGAAGTGGTGCACCAACCCTCCTCTGATCGTATTCTGTTTCCAGTGGAGATTACTCGGGTGGAACAAAATTATGGCAACTATAGTTGGGAAACTGGTACGTTTTAAAGGTAAATAGTTGGGAGTACAGGGTAGAGCTAGCGTACGCGGGTAAATACTTGAATCCCCCTCTCTACCCTTTCTATAGTGGGGGCATTAAGTATAGCAATTGAAGAAGAAATAGATTGGTTCAAGTCCTACCCATACCCAGTATCAGATGAAGGAGTTGTTGGATCACCGGGCGTTGGCAATACTTCTTCAGTATGCCCAGGGGCTGGACTCGCAACACTTAAGTCGAAACTTCCCTAGCTTCTTTCATCTCATCCCGTGAACTATAGTTATCTATCACTTTGGGACCAGCTTTTCTCGGAACTGCGACAGGGAGAGTACATGGTGCTAAAATTGTTAGTTGAGTCCACCTCCATTTTTGACAGGGATTTTTACCCCTCCCTACAAACCCCTTTCTAACTTGTAATTAACAGGGTCATTTACTTGGTCCTTCGGACCCTTCTTGTGGTTCAAGTTGGCTAGGGGGAATCCTTGGTCCTTTAGGAGCTCATCCACCTTGTTATTGTCCCCTTGCTCCTCTATCATATCCAAATATACAAAGGAAGGGACCCCTTACTATTAATTAGAGGATTTTAGTGGTTTCTTCTTTTTTTTATGGGATTCTATCATCTTTAACACATCTACAAAAGGAAATGCCTTTTTATAAACTGAAGAGGAGGGGCCTCCATGGTAGGAACCCCCGTCATGGCCACACTCGATCTTCTGGGGCTCACTCTAGGGATACTTGTTTAGTACCTATCCTCCCCTACCCTGAACCTTCCCCGTTACCGGCCACACACTTTCTTTTCAAACCCGCCCCCCCACTGATGACCCTGAAAACAACTCCGTAACCTAAATTCCCAGCTCAGCCACGGCAAACCAGTAGGGCAAAAAGAAAGCTGGGGGCACCAAAACCCCTGGGCCTATCGTAGCTACCCCAACCATCGTTCGCGTTCAGATTACACCTCCTTGCACCTTATGTTACGTCAACGGCCATGCCACCAACCTTTTGTAGTTCGCTTCGCCACACAGCTTTTAGCATGCAAGCTTGTTATAAAGTGAAGTAAAGATGAGTGCCCAGTTGGAGTTATTCATGCACCTCTATTGGATTAAAAGGCAAATGAAGTAAGCCAGACATGTATCTCCTCAGAACTAAAATATACTGAATGCCATGTACTAATATCAGAAAGCAACACTACAGATACAAAGGTTGTGAAATCCCAAAGGTAAAAGAAACCAGATCTATGGAATACCAGTTGGTAAGAACAGAAAACAGACTAGCGGATGCATTGGCTGTTAGATCCCAAAGCTCAAGAGGACTAGAATACAATGTTGATAAATTTGTCACTATTAGCACTTGCAATGAGCCTCTAGAAATTAAGTTTCTTTATTCTGAAGAGCCAAGAACAACTTCTTGCGTTGAAGCGAGCTGGCTTCTTATTGGGAGAACACACTATGGAAGGGAGGGACTCCTCATTTGTTGCTTTGTTGCCCACCCCCGAGAGTCGAACTGGCTTAGGCTTAGCCTATTGTGGGTGGTGAACTCTTTGATCCTCTGCGCACAGCGCATTGGTGGCG
>Ga0233342_1000121_pt1 | contig 24086 bp, 18 predicted proteins | sample GEONDECOMP273_FD_180706 | JGI IMG/M metagenome (GOLD analysis project Ga0233342, IMG submission 180706) | Leaf litter microbial communities from Shasta-Trinity National Forest, California, United States - GEON-DECOMP-273 | ecosystem: Environmental > Terrestrial > Plant litter > Unclassified...
CCGAGAGAAGGAAGAGAGAAGGAAGGAACACATCACTGGTCGAGAGAGTGAGTGAAGGTTCCCCAATACCCCCCGGAAAAGAACTATGCGCATGCAGTGAACGACGGCTATGTGCAGTGAACGACGGGGGGGCTATGCGCATGGGACGATAGTGGCGGCTATGTGCAGTGAACGACGATGTGCATGGGACGATAGTGGCGGCTATGTGCATCAATGAACAGTGACTATTTGCAACCCCGGCACGGTACGGCACACGGTACAGCACTATGATCGACACCGTGAGTGAGTCACAACTAGCGATACCATAACGCACATAACAATTTAACACAGTATAAGATAAGATAGGAATTATTTAGTAGATTATAAGATAGAAATTAGGAAGTATGATAAGTATAAAAAAGAAATATGTATTTTTTAGTGTATAGACTTGTCCTGGATACTAGCGCGCTAGTAATAGAGTAAGATTAAGCTTTTAATCTTTTGGTGCTTCAATAGATTAGATAGGAAGCTCTCTAGTATGTACTTTGCTCATAGTAGAAGGTGTCTCAATATTCTTTTTGTCCCGTAGAGACCAGTCTTAGAGGCAGGGTTACATGGAATGTTACATTCTATTTTGTTATGTTTATTAACTAGAGCTCCTAAGGAATAAAAGGAAATAGAAAGTGACGGAAGTAGTTGGTCTTTTTTTAGTAGAACAAAGAGTAGGAATCAGATAGAACTAAAGGCTATAACTCACTACTCAGACTTACTAACTCAAGGATTATATTCCTTACTAGAACAGACCTCTTACTTCTTCGCCTCTTCCTGATAACTACAAGGGATTACTAATAGCATCTAGTTTTGCCACTAGAACTTATGACTATAGGAATATAAAACTAATTCAAAGCTATTACTAACAAATAGAACTAGCTGAGGAACTATAACTAGAACTCTTATATTACCAAACTTCTTATATCTTCGGGTCCTATTTACTTTTTATGCTGAACTCATCAGACTATAATTTATTTTACCATGTTGAGGGAATTTACCTTTGGATCAAAGTGTTGTTCGCTAACCTGTTTCAAGTGTTCTTTTCAAACAATAGCTGCTGGTTGTTAGAAAACTATAGGGATTTGTATTAGTACAGGAACCAGAAAGATACTCCTTATAATCAGGTCATGATCAGGTTGTTTGTCGCGTTGAAAGGAACTAGACACCAGGATCCGGATGTGGCTCAACCAAATATCATGCTAGTTAAATTACATCTTGCTCAACCGTATATAACCACGATCCTGGATTTTAGATACTAGATTAGATAAAGGGTGTATCACAGGAATTTGTCTCTGGGGCTAAGACTGAAATGATGGTGCAAGATCGAATTCAGAGGTTAAGCGAAAAAAGAGGGGGTTAAAGCTTTTAATCTCAGCCAGGGTAAGGATTATTTTCTCTACATTATATACTTCCGTTAGGAATTTTATAGGATTTATATTTAAAGATTTATTGTGTATTAGGAATTTTTCTTTATAGTAGGAGAATATATAGATAATACTTTTTATAGAAGTTGGATTAAGTTATAGAGATAGAAAAGGAATAGGAAAGATAAGTAGGTAGGAATATAACTCCTTATGTTTAGTTGGTCTTATGATAGTAAGTAAGACAAGAATTGTAGGTATTAGAATTTAGAGAGTAGATAAAGAATAATAGGAAAGTAGATATTAGAGAGAGCCTGGAGAAGAGGAGATATTAGTTTCTTGCTTGGATACGCTAAGATAGAGAGAGCGCGTCCCTTACCCTCGACCCCACAGGAGAGCGGCTCTTTTGAATATATTTTTTTTTTTTAAAAAAAATAGGGGTCTTTCCAGGTGGATCAATTCCCAGGTAAGCCTTCATTACTAGCTCATAGCTTATACAAGAACTTATAGAAACCCAATCACTTGAATACTGAAACTAATTTGTACAGATAAGGCCCCACCATACCAACCATTTCTTAGGTTTATCCACCATATGAGAAGGAGACAGGTGTCACAACCCGCAGTGGGCCTTTTTGTATTGGTACTTGAGGAAGGATATTGGTATTAGAAGGATACAGCGGTAACGTGCTGCTGGAACTATGTTATCCCACTTCTCTTTGGTATTGGGGTCTGGAAACCATACCATATATGATAATTGAAATACCAATATGGAGTTCTTGCCTTATTACTTGCCTTATCGGGTTGGGTTCTAGTCGGGTTTAGAAAGCCAATAGCAGCCGTAGGTAATCTCTCAGTCTGAAACATTGGATTCGCTACCGCTCAAAAAGGCCAAGGAAATAGAATCAGTGTGCGCAATACTGAGCGATTTGAGGGGAATATTATTGATAGCTTTGGATATTAGGGACAACAAGATAAGGATGAATGGGAGGCGCATTAAGCGTTAGTCCGTCAATAAGAGGGCAGTGGGTACTTTTCATATAGAATATTGCGTTAGAACAGCGGTAAATAAAGAAAATAATAAATAAGTAAAATACTAATTTAACCAGCGGTATAACGCATTTTTTATTATAAATATGAGCATCGACCAGTACCAACATTAGCTTATCCAAAAACACCAATAGCAGTAGACCTGGCACCAACATTAGCATATCCAGTAGCAGCACCTATACTAAAAGCAGCAGCCCTTGATGCAGCCATTGTTTTTTCTGTTGACTAAGCAGTTGTTGGTTTAGCGGTTGAGCACCAGTAGCATTGTATATAGAGACATAAGCAGCAGCACCATCTTTACTAGACCAGCATCATCTTAAGACCCAAGGCCCATAGTAGAGCATAGGTTTTAGGAATAGAAATGGCGTTTAACCAACAGCAATGATTAAAAATGATGAATAACCCAAGCACCCATTGAAAAGCGTAATTACTTATATATGAAAATGAATATAAAACCCCTCATACACGCTATGCTCAGATTGCTAAAATACCTGGGAATAGCATACGTTTTAGGAAGATTACTTTTGTTCTTATATCGCATTCTCTGCATGTTGCTAAGGCGTTCGTTCATATTCGCAAAATCGCTACTGATACGGTTGTCCCTAAAATTGAAATATATAAGTTTACGATCCTTTCCGTTTGTTTCCTACCTAATTGCCATCATAGGTTACATAAAGGTCAGGTTAAAGGTAAAAAATTCCTTGTTTAGTTATAGTGAAGAGTCAGAGGAAGAGATAGATGATAAAATGGAGAGGTAGTGGAAATAGTGCTTTAGATGGAAAGGTAGTGGAAATAGTGCTTTGGGGTTCTATTTTGGGGAGCATTGCTATTGGATTCGATTCCTGGGATCTATTGTTACCAGCCAGTCAATATATGCTTCGGTTCTCGCCTGCTTCATATCACCAGAGTATACGTACCTAAAGTTCCTGCCTGACCTGATCTCGCCCTCCTCAGGTCAGCACGTTCTCACGGTATATTACTGCCCGCTCTCGATACATGTTTCTTTCTAGGGCCAATATCTATCATATTTAGAATCGGTGTGCGCAATGCTAAGCGATATTTATTCCCGGAAAGATTTATTCCCGGAAACTGGTATTTTCCCCTTAATAGCCCAAGCAATATTTATTCCCCTCAACTAGGTTGCGCCTGCACACTGCAAATAAAAGGGCAGTTAAACAGAAGGAGCGCTATTGTAAAGGAGGGTGCATTATATAGTTTCTTGAGGGCTCTTCCTTCCTTATAGTGAAAGCTTAATTTATTCCCCTCAAGTAAGTAGGGTTCCCGCAGAAATCCCTGCAAGAGCATGGGTAGGATGTTTCCCCATGAAATCCAGGTAGGTGTGCCTATAAAACCTATCCAATCCTTCTGGTTCCATCAATCTCTCTCCAAAAAAACAAATCCTAATCCCCTAATTCTCAACCAAAAAAAAGGTGCTGTTTCTCTATCCGATCCAGTTCTGTGCTCTAATCCTCCTCGATCCAAAACCGTATTCCCTAAACCTCCACCCTTATTCCCAAATCCTCCATCCAATCTAGTTTTGTGCCATCATCCTCCTTTACTCTAAGTGGGCTCATAAAACCAAAGCTATTTGAAAGGTGAGAAAACCTCACGCCCTAAGAATAAGCACTAGGTCCTTAGATGATTAAAAACAACGATTCTAGGAGCAAGTATAAAGTGAGGACAAGTCCTAAGAGCAAGTACAAGGCGGGAACCCCTTAAGGTACTAGAGATTCTTATCAGAAAAGTCCAGGATTCTAACCTAGTTCCAGCCTCACAAGTACTGGGTTCCTAGATGAATAAGAATAAAAAGTACTAAGAGCTATTCTCGAATATGAATAAGAATAAAAAAGAATAAGAGCTATTCTCGAGGTAAGGGAACCTAATACCCTAATAAAAAGACCGGGGGCCCCTTCCCTTATGATATGGGCAAGCCCCCTCCGGATCCAGAAGATTTCAACTTTTTCCTTGCTAATAAAAAGGATTATTTTTAGGGGCGTATGCATTTGGAGACTCGAGGGGTTATTTTTTTATTTCTCTAGATAATGATGGATGAATAAGCCTTCAACCGCTGGTGCTTGTTGAACTGGGAGGCCAAGGGGATCTCCTTGAACTCTTATTGGGGATTGGGGTCGAAGTATGTTTGCCTATTATTTCACTCAGATGCTGCAGCTTGCCATGTGTTAGTGGGAACCTGGAATATGACTGGGTCCCTTGCCTATGTTCAGTCTCAGAGGGAAGATTTCAACCCGGAGGATTGTGGACAGGCTCATTATCCGCTTTTACTAGAATTCCCAGCCCTGCTTGCTTACATGCACCCATTTATTTACCTGTTTACTCGTAGATTTGGCAAAGATATTATCCTCGAAGGCCAATGGAATTCTTTCAGGGTGAATCTGAGGGTTTGCGTGGAGGTGGATTTGAAGTGGAAGTCCCCCTTAATTTATGTCTGCACCATTGATGGAGTTAGGTAGCAGAAGGTTAATTACCTAAGTCTTCCGAATGCCTGATTTGCCTATCATGCTCAGGATCACTTGGTTAGATATTTCCCTCTTCATAGACCCAAGCCGGGGGAGGCTGCGAGTACGGGTGTTGATGAGGCTCCTACTTCTTAAGGCGTAGGGACAGGTGGCACCTCTGTGGCTTCAGGTAAGGAAGTCGGGGGTGACGGCCCCTCTATGGCTGCTAGTGCAAGGGTAGGTGGTTCTGCTACTAGTGGCTTAGGTGCAGGAGCAGGTGGCTCTTCAGCCGGTGGTTCAGGTACAGTTTAAATGCGGGGTTATGGTGGCCTGGCGGTGCAACCTAAGATTAAAAGGTATTCCTTGGTGGTGGGGCAGCCTCGAGTGCACTGGAACCCGGACCCTGTGATCAAGGGTGGTTTGGTTCACTCTAGGACCAACAGGATACAGATTTCACCAGGATGGCAGGTTAAGTCTAACAAGTGGAAGGAGGGTTCCTCCCCTGCTCATGTGGACAAATAAGTAGGATATTTTAGCCCTAAGCCACAGGTGAAGTCCTATAAAGATGCGATGGTTCACTCACCTGATCATCGTATTTTCAAGCTCCATGTTCCTAGGAGTCTAAATGCATTTCCTGATTCTTTAGCTTTAATAGTCTTGGATTGGCATTTGTCACATATATAAATGAATCATGCATGTAAATCAAAATGTAAAATGACAATGACATCATTTTATATAGAATAAGCTAGTAAGCCAATGCTTATATTAATAGATAAGGCGATACATCATATACAAAAAATGCGTTTGTTTATATTAGTACAAAATGGGCATTAAGACAATCAGAAGCTTAGTCTAATCCTGAGGAGGCCTAGTTGTAGTCCTGGTCTACACCCGGACCTCCCCGAGCTTTTTAACCAACTACTCCCATAACTACATGACACAGAAGTCACTGCCATAAAGGTGGTACCCCCACAGTGTTCCATTGTCAATCTTAATGGACATCACCCAACCTAGTCACTCGGAGTCGAAGGGTCAACCCCTCAAGGTTATTCTGTACCTCTATTAGTAAATCTCCAACATCTCCTAGATCAACTGCTCTACCAGGTGTAGCAGCTTATCGTGGCTATGCCTCCTCATCCTCTCTCAGTAAACATTTATTCCTGGGGAACCTAGCCGGTCTTACAACCTCGACATATATTAATAACAAAAGCTAAGACTTTTATGACACCAAAAACATTCAATTTGAAAAGAAAATCCAAAAGCAAAAATATTACCAATGGGGAACCACTAAGCTCCTGTTGGTAGCAATAGGTCGGGATCATTTTGTAAGTCAGTGCTGACATAAGGGTAATTCTGGATAAAAATGCATTGATCAGCCCACCATCGAAGAATGTGTCATTAAAGGCATGCTTTACCTCACCGCCACCCAATCTGTACATCAGATATGTCTACATAATAATCCTTTTTTATTTGGGTGTTGCAGCTTGAATTCCCACATGAGGATGGATCGAAGGTAATTGCTCGAAGGAGAATAAGCAGAGGATACTGCTATATCCAAAGGGATTTAGAACCCCAGTCCTGCAAGCTGTCAGTTAAACCTTCAGGTTCACCCGGACTACAGAGCTCCAATCAAAGATCTCTCAACCTATGCATCTAATTGCCACATGCATATGGATCCAAGATATGTGGTGTGCTGCAATAGAACTCGCCACCCGAGGAATGGTATAGGCTATGGCCTAGAGAGACTCATTTGCGATCCTTTAATTGGAAGCCGATCATTTACTTTCTGAGTGCCCTCTATTTAGTACTGATCAATATAATGTTGTACGCTTCTAGTAGAACCTACATGCCCTCCTCCTTTAAGGATTAACGACTCTGATCACCAAGAGAATCCCGTAAGGAAATATATGTTGTCCATAGTAAGTTCGAGGACTTCATCCTCAATTCTGAAGACCTCAACCAAATTCGAGTTTCGCGTTAAAACCCTAAGAATAGAGACGCTAGGATTCGAACCGAAACAAGGAAAGCAAACCAGCTTTCGTCTCTCACCTGCTACTTTCCTTTCTCCTGCTAATTAGGAGGGGCCGCCACCCCAACGACCTCAGATAGCAGCAGTGCACAGGCTCATTCCTGACCTCAGATCTACTCCAGGCCGTGGGCTACTCATGTCATCCTCTGCCTCAATGGACTTGATAGCTTATGCTGTGGGCTGGTTGTCCGGACACCAGGAGATCTGCCACTGGCTACTGTGTTAAACTTGGCACCTATCATCTAGCAAGAAAGAAGCCACTGTTTATAAATCCAGCACTGAGCTAGAGTACCGCGCTATGGCCTCTGTTTGTAGTGATAAAGTTTGGATTCGGGCTCTTCTCCAGGACATGGGCTTGCGCCTTACCTTACCTCTCCGACACCTCTTTATTGTGAGAATTTTACTATTCAATTTGCTTCGAATCCAGTATTTCATGAACGGACGAAGCACATTGAGGTGGATTTTAACCTTGTTCGGGAGCGGCTGACAGCTGGGATTATAACACTTCCTCACATATCTAAAGACCAGCAGACAGCAGATTTATTTACTAAGGCTATGACGTCTTCTAGCCATCAGCTCTTAGTGGCAAAACTTTCCCTTATTGACTTACCTTACGGTAGAGTTTGAGGAGGGGCTGGCGTGTATATAAGTGTATTTTTACATTTCTTTCTTCTGTGTGAGGGCAGATCTGTTATTATATTGAGTGTTTAGGTCCCTTTTGCCCTATATATATATTAGGGGCATTTTAGTAACTTTTGCCTTCTGTATTTGTAAAGTTTCCAACACAAATGGGGAGGTGGTTGTTACTTTTGGAACTCACTCTAGTGAAACAGCAGGGTCTCCTTTATTAAGGGAGGGCAGAATAATAGTCATTGTCTCAAGAGGTTCCACTGTGGTTGGGGTGGGACCAGACAACAACAGGTTGGGTGCAGGCCAGTTTGCTTGGGACTTATGATTACCAGGATACCCGGGATACCTAACCAGGAGACCTAGCCATAATAGATATTGATTCCTTGCCGATAGTTCCTTGTCATAGTTCCTAGTCTATGATACTACTCGCATATCTACGTTTCACTTGTTGTCTATTTTAATGTGAAGATGAAAAAATTATTCCTCTTTAAGTTGGGGGATTGAGCAAGCCAGGAGCTGTGGAAGCCAACTCATTTCCATTTAGTGTTTGCCCCATTCATTGTTGTTGAAGCTGTCTAGTAGGTGTTTGATGCAAAAGACCCACCAAGAGGTGGTTGTTAGTGCCCACTAGTTTAGTTTAAATGGACACCACCTAATAATAGAGAGTTTTACTCACTAGCATATCTACGTGTTGCATATCTACGTTTCACTTGGACTCACATATATTATACATTTACCTTTGCCATTGTAAGTTAATTGTAAGTAATCTGAATTGCAACCCTTCAGTGCATGAAGCTAGTGCAAAGTAGTCAGTGCTTGTTAGAAAAATAGAATCAGGCATACATAAAAATAGTTCTATACAAAATGTATATAGTTACTAAATGCATATAGTTCTCTACAATGGGGTATAGTTTTCCTATATCTTCTTAAAATAATAGAACAACAAGAGAAATAGCATTTCATTTAATTCCACATTTTGGTATAAAAACAAATCGTACGGAAACATACTAATTGTAGTTAGTAGGGCTAGTAGTACTACTTGGAAGCTACTACTAATAGTCTATATCTCTATAGCCTTATTGTGGTGACCCACCATGCCCATATCTCCAGTCATATTTCATTCCCTATGAACTGGACTAGTTCTCTCTTCAATAGGTCTTCCATTCTATATTTTGTCTCCATTCCAAGAAAAAGAGATATGAAAGCCTTAATTCAGTCTCCATTCTTTGTTTTGAGGGATAGTTCAATTCCATGCATTCAGTTCCATGGCATAAGCCAACATAGACTATATGATTCCGTGCACTTAGTTCCATGGAGTTCAATTTCCTTCCGTGAAAGCCCCTATACGTGTAAATAGTCAAAATAAAGTATCCATTCATTTCAAAAGAAAGAGAAGAAAGAGGCCGGTCTGGGCTCTCCATAAGGTAAGGTAAGTTCCATGTTCTAATACTGTATTGGAATCTGCTTATGTTTATGCTTATGCTGCTGGCCGGTATGAGCGTAGGCACACGTAGTTCTCCCCAGTGTATGTAAGATGCACCAATTACCCTAACAACTTCTCCATGCATTATAAAGAATAAGTTGTATCCATTCCCAATGGGGTTGACTCCTCCTGTGATCCAATGGGGCATAAACAAGGGGAGGAATAATATCCAAATACAATATTGCATATCTACGTGTTTAACTTGTCTCCATTTTAATAGGTGATTCTTACCCTTTCATCAAGTTTATCTCTGTATAGCCAGGATGCTGCATGCCCTTTTACTCCATGCCGGTAAGTGTGATCCAAGAGTCATTTCCAGGTAGGTGTTGCTCCACGTGTTGCTCCAAGTTGGTGGACCTATTGAGAAACACAGCCTTTCAACCTCTTTCAACTTGGTGTATGGGGTAGCCTATTCTCTTTTCCATGGGACTCTGCTCCTATAAACTATGCTCTCTATCTATGAAGAGGCCTATGTAAACTATGCTGCTGCTATTGGTAGGTTGCCTACCTCTCTGCTGCTGTAGAGTAAAGCCCATGCGCACATTAGCCTGACATATTGCTATGTTCTCAATTGCTTGCTCTGCCCTTCCGAGGGGGGGTTTATATAGCGCTCTAAAGTCAATAAGAAAAGGCAAGTCATCAAAGTAAAGTAGAGTCTCTAGTGCACGCTAGTTTTAATTAGCAGTAGTTAATAAGCCAACTTATAGTGAACTGCCTTAGGTCCATGTAAATAAGTCTAAATATACTAGCCACCATAGTCTCCCAATTTGTTAGTGGTAAAGAGGTGCCTCTGTTAGTGTTGTAAGTTCCGATTAGTTAATTAGTGAGAAAGGCTCCTTCCTTTGCGAGCGAGTATTAGGCTCCGACACAATTAATTGGTGAGGTACGAGGTTTTCTCAGTGTGCAGCTCCGACAAGATTTGTTAGTAGTGGGGTTAGAGCCTCCGACAACGACGAATTTAATGAATGAAGATAAAAAGCCGCCTATACAAACTTCCAAAAGGTGTGTGTGGGTACATCATACAAAGAAAGTGTGTGTCTTATGGGAAAGAGGGAACTGCGAATCGGTTCATCAACCCTTACCTTACCACCTTGTACCACCCACCTGCCTGAAAGGAATGACCATTCTCTTCACAGCCCTAGCTACCACATGCTGACAAGGGGGAATGCTAGAAGACCTTTAGAAGTGCCGGATCGGAACTGCCCTATGAATTCAGTGCTGCCAGAACTTATGAGATCAGATCATTGGGTGGGGGTTCAGCACTTACAACCTTAGACTATGAACCCTTTACTATGCTGTTTTACTCTTATAACCTGCCCACCTATAGACCTTTCTACCTATACCACTTGGATTCATGAATCTGAGGTACAGCTACTTACTTTCCCGGAGAATCTCATTGGCCTAAAGAAGCTTAATCGTGGTAATTCGGGGTGGTAATTCCCCACGCTAGTTGGTGAATAGAGTGAGTAATGTATGTGACAGGAAAGATTCATTTCTTTGGGGAAAGCCATAGGCATCAGCATCAAGGCAAGCAAAGTACTATGGTGTTCCGATATCTAATGCCGTTACCACATTTGCGTTAGAATAAGAGTGTGGATTGTAGCTACTGGGAAGGACTTGCTGCGGAAGAGTGTTAGAAGAATTGAAGGTTGCCTAATAAAATGGTAGCAGACCCAGTGTAGAGGTGCTGCGTGGAAAAGAAGACTGCTGAAGGTATGTCTCTGATGATTTGAGATTATGAAGATGTGAATGCACCTCTATATACAGCTTACACCAATCCCCTGCCCGCCTCCCTTTCTTTCTCAAAAAGTAGAAATACTAGAACTAAGAAGAAAAAGATATATATATGATATGCCCGGGCTAGCGCCCGGAACTACACACTCCATATATACCGGGCCATAGCTCGGAACTACTAATTTCATTGTATCTTTTTATTATGCTTCTTGGGAAAAAGGGCAGAAAGAAAAAGAGAAGATGTTGGGCTAAAGCAAATAACTTCCCCGATCCATAGGACAACATGCTTTGAGCACTTGTGCTTATTGAGGTAAAGCGATCTGAAATCGAAGAATAAGGGTGTAACGCTCAACAATCATATGGTGAGGACATTTGATGCTCTTTGAACCAACAACTGGCCTCTACCCCGTCACGTCAATCTATTGCTTGCTAGCACGACCTACAGTAACGGGGAATGAATGATAGGGCCATATCAGAGCAGGAATGAATGGGACGAGCTAGAGGAATGAAAGGGAAAAGCTAAGTAAGGGGTCTTAACTGCAACTGCTAAGGGCCTTAACTGCAACGTGGGTATCATTTCTGGATAGCTGGTTGGTGGAAGAATACCCTAATCTGTGAATGAAGAGGTTGCGCCATGAAAGTGTGTGAGGTTTACGGCATGCTTATCACCTGCCCGTTGAACCTTATGGGTTTATATAGTGTCCGAAAAAACCAGCCCCTACCTATATAGCCAGTGACAAGCAGGACCCACCTTTGTAGCCGACGAAATGCAAACGAAGATCTTGTGTGTTAAGTGAACGAAGAGATTCTAGCCCCTATCTCTGTACCGCTACTTAGTGCCCTTTATACCGCCCGCCTAAGCTTCTAACTGCCCTTTCTAAGCGGGGGTCTCGCTAAGCACCCTCTAACTGCCTGCCTTAACAATGCTGGCTATGCCTCTGTATCCGGCGCTGGACCAACTGATGGGTCAACCTAGACTATTGGTATCTCTGCTATTGCTTATGGCTGCTATGGGTTTGGATCTTGACCGGCGGTGAAACTAGATTTGAATCTATGGGATACGATGCTTGGATTTATGACAGGGGAACAACAAGAAAATAAGGTCCTTATTTCGGGGTCGGATACCTGCCCAGGACCCCCTAGTGTGGGCCTCTATTTTGCAATAAACAGTGACTCTATTTTCGGCCCTGCCGGCGGCTGATCCGTGAGAACCAATATTCCGAGCGCGTAATCCATCTTACTTAGCCTCTTATGAGGGCTCCAATACCAGGTATGGATCTGAAGGAATAGCCTAGGGGTTGCTTGATGCTCGCGCGGGACTCACATGCCAGAGTTATTGGGGGTGGTTGTTTGCATACCCTGCTCGTTGGCCGTTACTCAGCTTGCTTTTTAAAAAGAGAAGCTGCGGTATCTTAAGAGGGTGGAAAACGTGGTCCAACGGACGAACGGAAACATAGTTTGAACTGGAGCGCGGTCCAACGGACGGATCCATCGGCATGGGAAGAAGGAAGGGGCTAACAGAGCCAGTCATAAACAGTGCTAACAGTGTTAGTCATTCCAGTATAACCAACTCCACAGACTTAAAACATTACATATGATACTCGCATTTCTACGTGATACTTGCATTTCTACGACCCGAAGGTTTTCACCCTCGTACCTCGTGTGAAGTTTTACTTTTCCGTTTCAATGTGTAATCTATGCAATCTGAAGATGAAAGTGAAATGGGACTTTCAAATTGTTGAATAGAATCCCTGGTTTGGTCCTGCTGATCCCGCCGCCTTACTGAACGCTCGCTGATCTACGCCAACTTACCGCTTTGACCTTCCTGCTGAGCTAACCGGTCAGCCAATAGCCAGTCTCTCATCCGCCAGTCACATTGTCAGAACATCCATAATATATGATATTGCATATCTACGTTATTTTCATTAATAGGGGACTATAACTAAAAGCTGAGCGTAAGTGGCCCGCTATGTGATGCCCCAGCAGCTACAGCGAGTAAGCTTCTTGTTGTCTCCTTTGCTTACTAAGAGTACAATCTATGAATTAGAATGTGTGTCCCAGTAACGTAAGTAAGATACTAGCTTCCTATAGTCTCCATTAGCTTTGAACATGCACTAAGTTCCAAGTGAAAGCGTAATAGAAGCCCCTCTCCTTTTAGTCGAGCGACTCCGTCCCTTAAGCCTCCATTCTTTGAAGGAGAGGTAATACAAATTGAGAGAGGATACTATGCTAATTGGGAATAATCCAATGGGAGGAATAAGCAATGGCGATACTCCTATGGGAGGGAAATAAGCAATGGGAATAAGAAATCCAGTGGGAATAATCCAATGGGGAATCCATGGGAGCCACATCCCCTAGGCTCCGCTGCTAATAAAATGGGAAGAGATAGGGCATTCATTCTGGACGTACGTTGATGCATATTTGATGGTTTCCCAGGATGGTTGAAGCCGCATTCAACTGGACTATTCAGCTTAGCTATTCAGATGGGATGGGGACTCATCGCCTAGAAGCTCTGCTCAGTGTTGCAAGAGATAATCTCAAATATTGGTTAATTACGTATATAACAACAGCTTATGGAGGATCTTTATTTTCATATTTATTTTTTTTTTTAGGTCTCCTGATTACTCGAGCCAGCCCAGATATTTTACATGGCAGATTGATCGATGAAAATCTTATCAGTTTAGGTTTTGCAGTAAAATATTCTTTTCTTGACCCGACATGCGCAATCTATAATCGGGCGGATAAAACTAATGGTTTTTATTATGAAAATTGGAGCGAAGCCGCTTGTCCTTCATAGGGCAAGGATGGCATTTCAGAGCATTTATTTCTTTTTTACAGCCTGCATGCAATCGGTTTAGCTACTCCTTTCCACCCTATCAATACCCTTTGACCTTTGACTTTCAAGAATGATCTACGCCCCATGAAAGTCACATACCCGCATGACGTGAAATATGCTTCAACCTTTGAAACTTTATTTGGAACCTCCCTGGATGCTGTTCATCCACATACGGAGCTTTATGAAAACATTAGAGGTCTGGAATAGAGGACCGCAATTGAGGCCTGGCCCTAGACGTGGAACATGAGCAAGGAAAACCATTAGGTATGGAACTTGAGGCCTGGCCATTGATTGATACTTCCCCCATGAGGTTTGAGCGCTACCGATCGAGAGAAGAGATACACCCCAAACCCGGAAGATATAATAGACCTCCCCCATTGGATGAGCGAGTTGAGAACGAACGAGTATAAACTGCTTATAGCCAAGGTGAAAACAACGAACCTGTTGAAAACGAATCAGTTGAGAACAAGTGGATACAGTGATATATGTGGTCAATACCTATTCAATTTTCCAGGCCTAACCAGCAGGCCTATTCAAGTGTCCAGGCCTTAAGTTTCAGGCCTCTATTGTGGTCCAGCAAACACCAAATGTTTATGTGGCTCGGTAACGCCCAGCATGAGTCCGTTTATCCTAACAACTTCTCCATGCATGACAAGGTAGGTGCACTGACAATAAAGTTTCCATTCTTTTTTCAATAAAGAGTGTAAGCCCCCCCTAATAAGTACTAGCCGGACTTCCATAAGGTCTTAGGCCATGGGAGAGCTCTGCTCTATAGGTGGTTGGGTTGTCCGTGCGGTACCTACCAGTTATGTGAACAGGATGGAGTTCTACTACTGACCGAACGCCTTACTCCTTGCCTGCCTTACCTTACCTCTGACACCTCACCTTGCCCTATTCCCTCCCATAAAAGAGACCTTTCCTTCAATTCCCCCTACCCTGCCCATATTCTGACAGTTCTATAACCTGCCCGAACATGTCCTGTGGAGTAATGACCAATAAGCTCTCTAGAGATTAAGCCTTATAGAGATTTTCCTCTTAGCAGGATGCGAAGCACGCTCGACCATAAGGGAGAGGGATTTGTCTAACTGCTCCGCAAGGTTTTGTTCAGAGAACACAGTTATTTGTTGAGAGAAAAGAGAAATGCACTCCGCAATTTGATTCTTATAGGTAGGGTATGAAAAGGACTATACTAGAAAAAGGGACTATGAAAAAAGGTCCGGAGGGCTTGTCCGCATCGGGCAAGGAATGTGCATATTTACTTTGGAGGGAAAATGCCACCACTAGAAAGAGGAGGATTGACCGCTATACCGACCCCCTGATGCTCGCAGCCCTCGGCTTAGGTCACAATACACAGAGAAGCCTTGCCTCGGGACACCTAATACCCCTAATGCAACTTTTATTTGATGCTAAACAGGGTTGAAGCTTCGAATGAGGTTGCTCTTTTAGATACTTTACCGTTATAATTTTAGCGTTTTCACTCGGTTAAAATAATCCACCTTCCCACATTAGGCTGGAAACAGCGCTGCTTTACCCTTGAGCTTGCTTCCTTTTTTAAACCCATTAGCTTTATTATATGGATATTTATACCTTCCCCTTAGCCTCACGCTTCCTTCAGAACCTCCTTAAAAATACCTTTGATCGATATCGCTTGCCCCATGAGCAAGAAAGAAGGAGCGCGCTATAGACCAGACCCGGCATGGCATGATACAACGTTCTTACCCCCTGAGACCTTACTTAATGTGTTTACAACCTACCTGCCCACCTAGACACCTATACCTTCTTTACTTATTATAACACTGAATTAATGAAGCGCTTAAGAAATTACGCTATTCACCTGAGCAGAATGGATGAATGGCATTGCAGGCATGATACGATACAACCCCCCCTTATGTATGTGGTTACTCACTACCTGTGTACCTTCAGACCTAGATCCCTATACCACAACTGGCATGAGGCGCTTAGCAGATAGAGCTAGGAACCCCTCCCTTAGAACTGGTATCAGCACCAAATCAGACTCATACTTACTCTTGATCTTACTACCCCACATACATATCATATCACAGAGCCCCAGAACTTATGATCCCTTTCTTGTACCTCTTAGCTTATGTGTTGACTAACTACTTGCCCTATATCACTTGATTATTCATGAAGCGCTTAGGATAGACTTATATGAACAACCCTTAGAAGCTGGTATCAAGATCGGATCATACCACCTTACCCTAGCCTTACCTTATTCATGCTTCAGATAAGAATGCTTCGTAGTGGATGGAGGGGAAGCATCATGCTAGTCACGAACCCTTTACCGCTACGCTCCTTACCTTTTAGTGTTTACAGACAATCCACCAACCTATCCACCGGAAGACCTAGACCTCTTACTTAATCAACTTAGGCAACAAGTACGGTCGGTACAGCTATAGAAAAGAAAGAAGACCCGAGCAGAATGGCATTGCATTGCGTGGCATTGATCGCATGATACAACCTTATTACATTTCTTTATGTTTTTACTCACCACCTGTCTATCTATAGACCTGGAATATACCACTTGGATGAATGAAGCACTTAAGAGCTACTGCTATTTACCTATTCTCAGAACAGCATTATACAACCCTTCCTTTTACCTTCCAGTCCATATAACCTACCCGCCCCCTTTCATTTAATGCATGCAACCTATCCACCTGAAGACCTAGACCTGTACCTATACTGAATGAATCTTAGGAGGTACGGCATCTATTTACCCTTTACTTACGAGCATGCTATCCACCTACCTTACTTTACTTAACCAACTTAGGATATGGAGGGAGGGGAGAATGGATGGAGTGCTGCTTGCTCAACCCATTGCTCTGAAGCCAGTAACACCTTCTCGTACGGGAGGAACTATTCACTAACCCCCTCGGTTCCATACAAACTATTTTCCCCACCAGAATCACTAGACCTGTTCTACCCAGTACCACTTTATTAATGAATGCACGCACTTAGTGAATTGGTACTGCTACTTACCTTCTCTTAGAAACCAGATGGGATGGATGCATGACATGACTGCTGGATGGATGGGCGGGCGATTAGTCGAGCACTTTTATTAGTAGCATGCTCCTGCGGGAGTGTCTATTAGCTGATAGGGTTCGCCTTTAGCTTATATCCCTTTAGCTTAGATCGTCGTTTAACTGCCCCGGTTAGTTTGAGAATCTACAGACAGCACTTAAGAGACATGGCTGGATAGAATAGAATGGGTGGTTGACCTTTAGCTGCTGAGATCGTTTAACTGCCGGATGATGGGATGAATTATCAACCATAACTTATTAGATCAGATATCGGATTATTGGATGGGGTTCAGCACTTACAATCTTTACTGGCTACCTACTTTTACCTTTTTTATTTATTCTTACCACTAACCCTGTTCCTAAATAATACTTACTGCCTAGACTTACTGCATCGGAGGACGGGATGGGATCCAGAGAGAAAGAAAGCTGGACGCGGGCTTCATACATTGCCAGGATAAAGAAAGATGCTCACACTTGCTTAAAGAATGCTTAGTTTGTATGGTTTATCTTTGTCTTACCTTTGATGTACATAAAATCTATCACCTAAAGAGCTAGGCTTTTTAGCCCTAGACCACTTGGATTAATGAAAGGTACTGCTTAGTCCCGGCTCTACTAATCCCAATGCTATGAGGTCCACATGGGTGGCGTAGTGAGTAACGAAGGTAGTTGGGTAAAGATGGTTTTTCAATATTTGATTTGGGGTTCGTTATCTAAGTATAATATAAGGAGCCTCTGCTAACTCGAGATAAAGAGAGAGAGGATTGATTCTTTCAGTGTCCTGCGGAGCCCGGACCCGGCGTGAGCGATAAGCCATACTGCTCAGGCATTCTCTCAGCCATCGACTTGCCTATATCTGTAATTAGCTAATAATTTGATTATCGCCGAGAGGATAAATTCAAATCATCGCCGAGGTGTTTTCTTGGAAGAATTGAAAGTGGAACCCCAATTGATAAGCTCCGTCGGTAAGCAAAGCATAATCTGTCCTACCCCAAAATGAAAGAAACGGAATTACTTACTTGCTTTTATTCCTTGTTACCATACGACCTATCCACCGGAAGATCTAGACATAACGTTCGGAACTATACCACTTGCCGGAATTAATCGCTTTGTCACTCACTACTGCTATTAACTTCTTATAAGCTGGGATCAGGACAGAATCAGAATAACTTACCCTAGCGCACTTTTCATGCATCAGCTATAAATTATGCTTCGTAGTGGATGGAGGAGAGGCATGCATCTAGTCATTCGCCCTTTACCCTTGCCCTTACCTTTGATTAAGTCTTACCATACAACCAACCTATCCACCTGAAGACCTAAACACTGGCTTTTACTGCGTACCACTTGAATTAATCGCTTCATGGCGCTACTGCAGCACTATTGCTGACTCTGCCTACTTGCTGCCTTTAGTTACTTCTTCCGGGTACCCACGTATTACCTTATTGGTCTTGCTTAGGAGCCTTGCCCATACGATTCTGGATTTGAATCCACTGCATTCTAGGAAAGAATAGACCTACCTTACCTGCTTTTCATTTAATGCCTGCTACCAACTAACTATCCCTCTTTACCCACCTGAGTACCTCTACCTGTTTTCTCCCCTATACCACACTTCCTGAATGAATGCTTAGTGGCTACTGCACTAGACTTCTCTTATCGGGACGGACTGGTTCAGCTGACTGGAAGAAGAGCTTTTAGACCTATTGCTACCAACCCATGTTAAATACCCCTTATATACTTAATTTACTAAACTTAGTGATTGAACGGGCTTGCCTAGTAGGCGGGCGCACTTAGACCATTCATTCAATAAATCCCTTTTCCTACTTTAGTTATGTCAGTTGGACAGGTTAGACAGCCACTGGATGGTGTGGCATCGTCAGAACTGCCGGATTCCTTTAGGAACTGAACTACTCCCTGCGGAACTTAGATTGGAACTGCTTGAATTGGATTCATTACGGCCAGGCGCATCAAAGATGGATGGAAGGAATAAACTTCAATGCTATAATGACTTGATTTCCCTAAATAAAACCCCGAGTTTGATACCCGGTGGATGATCCATATCCTCGGACACCCAAGAAACGAGGTTTCAATTATTTCAATACGAAGTTGGCGAAGGTTTTTCGGATCGATCGGAACCACCCAACCTGACTGGGTGCCTGAATACGGAGCCCATAATAATAAATTAGTTAACAGGTTGATCGGATGGGCCTTTATATATATCTCATTGATTGATACCACTAGATTAAGGCTGGCGCCCAGGCCCTAGACAAAGGGAGGGAATTCGCAAATGAATTAAGTTCCCTATAGAACAATGAGAGTTCTCAACCCCAATGGAGGAGCGTAGCCTCAAACCCACACGAGGAATTTATTTAGAAAACACTTATGCGTCTGGGAAGCTTTTTGGGACCGGCCGGAACCCACCACCATATAAAACTTGTTTATTGGGTACCCGATTTACTTTGACTTCATATCTCACCCGCTGCGCGCCTCTAACTGCTGCTCCGCGCCTTGGTGCAAAGTGGAAAATTAACTACTAAAAGATGGCCATAGGAAATACCCCACCTAAGCCTCTTATGCTGCCCTGCCACCTGCCTTATTAGAATAGGAATCACCTTAACTGCTTGCGCACATCGATTTGACTATTGAAAATGCGATTTATCCCGGATGGATGAATATGCTTCCGGACCCTCCACGAACAATGGGCCGTTTACTTGAGGAAAAACCGCATTTAAGCGAAGAAGGTTTTTGATCGTACAGCACTCTTCTTCCTATGAACCATCAAAGTTAGAAGGGTGGTTGCTTTTCTTGGTTGGAATCCTCTTTCACGACTTACTTAAACCCCAGCTACTTCAGTGTTTACAGAATCCACTAACTTTTAAACAACACATGCTCGGATTGCATTGCATGGAGAGAGGACCTTGCCCTACTTGAGCAGCCATTTCTTTTTTACAGATCACACCAGTAAGCCGTGGGATCATCGGGTGGGGGTGGGTCAGAACTGCCTGCCCTGATTGATTCGGTACAGCCAGACTACATCTTTTTACGGACAGCTTGCTTAGTAGGCAGGCACTTAACCTTACCTTTACTTAACTGTTACCAACAATACTTTTAGATTTACCAACCAGACTTCAAAACCCTACTTACTGATGATGCCCCAACCTCTTCTCTTACTTCATGAATCTTTAGGGAAAGGGTATTATAACTATTTTCTTTATTGGGCTGGGCGGGCTTAAATCCCAGATACGATTGATTCATTCTTACAGCTTTGCTATTTACTTTAGCCTGCAGGGTTACTGAGGTACGATGACCTACCAACCTTTCGTGTTCACTACCCTTCTCTACTTACGTGCTTGAACGTTGGGTACGTACGCACTTTTACCTTTCGTATTACTTTTATAAGCCCACTGAATTACTATAAGTGGAACAGGAACAACCTGGTGTGTGCTGGGATCGTAGGAACTGCTCTCTTGCATTAAATACTGCCTTATTACTATGGATGCCATTCCTTGCCTTGCTTTAGAGCCAGGAATCCTAGTTAGTCAGTGGTACCAGAGCTTTCGGGGAGACAGGCTTATAGCATATATCATTCATTAATTTAGACACGGGACTCCTATTTACCTTTCTTTCATTTGAGGACCTGCTACCAATCCCACCTAGAAAACCTTACCTTACTTACTCTACAACTCTTGCTGAAGCCAGGAAGACGAGGGGAGCATGCTATTCCCTTTATTTACCGAGCATGCAATCCACCTGGGGTTACCAGACTTACCCCTTAAACCTACTTATTCTAATATGGAGAGAGGGGAGGAAGGAGTAGAGTGCTGCCTTACCAACAACCACTAGAAACAGGTTAGTTCTCCCAGCAGCAGGTATCAGTGAACCGGGATCAGTAGCACGGAAAAGCATAATTATAGTAAGGATAACCCGCATAATCATACTCAGTGGGGGAAGCATCAATAGTCCAAGCACTTTCATTTGTGTGAAGACCGTCTTAAGCTTTGAGTGAAAGCCTAATATAACTACTTGCCTATCCCTTCAACTGATAGGCCACGCACTCTATAGCATCTTTACAATCGAGAGAAAGAGGCTAGCCCTAAGGAAACCGACCCCCTTGACCTGGGGATATCCCTGCTGGAAGGAACACACTATGCTCGACAAAGAAATCAAACGAGGATAGTTTAAATAAATTGAAGCTGGTTGAGTGATGCGAGAACGTGGGGTAGTGGCTGCAGACAAATTAAATTATCAATCCGTGGAACTAAATTGATATGCTCGTATGGCAGCAACATGTCTCAAAGTCTTTTATGGTGGTAACGATGGGGGCAGAAAGAAAGTAAACGTGTACAAGTGGGATAGCAAGATCTATAAAGCAAGAGACCTACCTTCCTTCTCTCGGGTCTGTATTGACTGTATATCATTTGTATGTCCCCCCCGAAAAGAGCAATTTTATTAGCCAAATACTATTCATTCTTTCAGCACGTGACCACTAATAAAAATTAAGGTAAATGAGCCAATCTGATTGGTAAACATTCCAGGTGGTAAGTAGCATGGGACAAACATTTCTTCAGCAGGCATCAACTAGCGTTCCTAGCAAAGTAATAAGTGCCAACCCCAGCCCTTACAATATAAGCATTAAGACAGTAATAACTAAAATAGGGCTTACTGTTAACACGACTGGTTGTAGCTGTTAAACTGAGAGTCTTCCAGAATAACGAAAATAGGGCTGGCTGTTAACACAACTGGCTGTAGCTGTTAAACTGAGAGTCTTCCAGCTTACCTAGGTCTTCCCCTCCCTCCATGCATCTATGCAATCCGGGCATGTGTTGAAGTTGTTTGAGGCATTTCTGTAAGCACCTAACCTTCCTTTCCTATTGACTGGACCCATACCAGTGAGTGTGCTTCTGAACCAATAACCCGATCGAACCACCAAAAGAGCCCTCCTGCCGCGGGTTGCCTTTGAAAATCCCCCTCCGCTTTGCCATCTGTTTTTTTGGAAGTTGGGCCACATAGTGGGAACTCCTCTCTCGAAGATCTTATTCCCCTTCATTACATAAGCTGTGGGGGACTAAAGCTGCTCCTGCTCTAATCTATGCACCTTTATTTCGCTTGGTAAACTGGATCCGGGATTGGAATCGAAATTGATCATTTGATTCAGCGATATTAAGGAATTTATTTATTGAATAATTTATTTACCACACTCCATTTTGCTAACAACTTCCAACATTAAAAGTGACTCCACCAAGGAAAGGTATTCCACAGGAAGAAAACAGAAGGGAATGGAAGTAGGGCACGGTGGTCTCTAACCATTCCTTTAGCCCTGTATTTAATTAGAAGGGATAAGCCATAGAAAAAAGAGAATAAATAGCACTATTGACCCACTACTTTTATCACCCGCTGATGGCCCACTTAAACAATTACCGTTACGTCTTGCTTTTACCGTCGTACTGAACTAATGGTAGGTAACAATCTTTATAGGGGGCTGGTGGTAGCATTCCTTCTTTCCAGAAGAAATAAAATCAATATAGAGGCGGGTAGGTGTTAAAGTGTACTTTAGTTTATCCCGTCCCTAGTTATTGTTATTCGGTAAGTAAGCAAGAGACAACCCTTCCTTCGCTTAGCTCAAGCTAAGCACAGATATAGCTTTCACTACAGCTACTGAACTACTAGTCGTTATACAGCTTCTGAAATACAGCTAATCACTACAGAGTTAGAAAGATAATTGAAATTGAACTACTTTAATAGAGAGACTATTTGAACTAGGTTTAATCAAAAGGGCTAAGGCAAGTAAAAGACTAAGGCTATTACCTTTGGGCTAGTTATGGAACTTATGAAACTTACCTTATTATTCTTCGCTGTAGCTCAGATTCATTCAACCTAACTTGAACTCTTCGCTTTGTTTAGATTAAACCTTGAACGGGAGCTTAGCTCAGGGAGGGAACTATCTTCTTCGCTTACGCTCTTATAAGTGCATCTTTATTTCAAAGAAGAAGTGGATACAACTTATTATTCTTTGCTTTGCTACGCTTTCACCATAAAAAAGAAAACTAGGGAATATCTCATCAAGTTCTTCATTCAAATAAGGCACTTACACTCCCCTATCAGGTAGTAAAGCTAGATAAAACCCGTAGTTTTGAGTACAGCCTTAATACTTAGATTGTAAGGAGGGTAGGGGATTGGCACTTAGAAAATTACTATGAACCTTAGCTTACTTGCTTTACTTAAGTACAAGCCTATCAACCGACCTTACTAACCTATAGTTACTCCTTACCCCCACTTAGTCCCCACACTTACTCGTTGGACGGCGGGGTTTCCCATAGAACTTTTGGTTGGACCGCTTTCCATACATAAAGCATTCACAGGCAGGTCTGAAATAACACTTACTTAATTAATCTGCTGCTGGGGACCACTATTACTAGTTGTTCCGGCCGAGCTCAGGATAGGTAGGATACATTTAGTAATTTGAAACCACTGGCTAGTAAGAGCCTTACTTCACTTTTATTGTATATATTCTTACAACCCACCCTTACTATTTACCTACCTCATACTCACTTACCCTACCTCATTACGCACCAACCTAGTGCTTCAGGTAGGAATCCTTTGTCGTAGCAGCACTATATTATTTAATGAATGCTTTCTGGGTACGGCACTTAGAACTTGACGAGAAATCGATGGCGGCTCCCGTACCTCGTACCTCGCCCCTTTACTCAGCTGCCTATTTACCTTATATTTTATTATACTTTTACCATTTAAAGGGACCCACCTTACCTTCAGTTGAATATTCAACGGGGACTCTTCTTGATAACCCTTCTTATTGCTATTATTTATACTTCACCCTTACCAACTTTGTGTAAGCCCCCCACCTGCCTTCATACGGGAGGGACGCAGTCGAACGAAGCCGGTTTATCTTAGCAGGCCTTTATATACGTCATTTAAGGCAGGCTTTATATTTACCTTTAGTCGGAAAGGAAGGATTACTTAAGTTTTACCTATTGCTACCAACAACCTAGCGTGGCGTCTTCACAACCCTTTATACACCGGCTCACTGACCTTAACTTCAGAGATTAGATGGGGGACTTTGAGCATTTATATTACCCCTATAAGCTATCAGCCAGCCTACAGGACTACTGGACAGCTACTAACACAGTCAGTCTTGGATCGTTGAAATGAATTAATCTTAGGGAGGTACAACTATAGACCCGGCATGGCATGGATTCTCATTCCCCTTGGCGCAGTTAGTTTTTGTATGGGATGGATCGTCAGAACTGCTTGGATTTAGGAACTACAGCCATAAATTATGAATACGTGCTTGGGTCGGCACTTTGAGCATTGCTATTTACTTGTAAGAACATCAGCCTACACGATGAAAGGAAGAGGAACAACCAGAGTAGGAGTTGGATCATACGTGGAAACTTATGGATTCAGCCAGAACTGATGAGATCGAATCAGGG
>Ga0233342_1000122_pt1 | contig 24032 bp, 21 predicted proteins | sample GEONDECOMP273_FD_180706 | JGI IMG/M metagenome (GOLD analysis project Ga0233342, IMG submission 180706) | Leaf litter microbial communities from Shasta-Trinity National Forest, California, United States - GEON-DECOMP-273 | ecosystem: Environmental > Terrestrial > Plant litter > Unclassified...
GTTACCCATTCCCGACATTATGGACAAGTGATCAACCCCAACCCCTAGATCAACAGAAGGAATACCCCCTATTTTAACTAGGGCTGGACCGTTTAGATCCGTCAACGGTGGATGAAAATGAGATGGTTGACTTTCGTCAATCACTTCAATCTCAGGCGGATCAAAACGTTCAAACTGTGGAGTTTGTTTGTGTGTGGTGTAGACAAGATGTGAGAGTCAAACTCGAATGTGGTAGGCAAATTGATTGAAGAATTAATTCTCCTTCGTTGAGCCGGTGGGCTTTCAAATTCTGGTGAGGCTCCACACAATAGCTTTTAAGGTGAAATGAGTTGTTGGTCAGCCACGATGGCAGATGTGATATAAAAAATAAAACAAAATGACTCGACCTAGGGCCAACTAGTCAACAATCAACAAAGAGCACACCCCTATAAAAAAGTGAAAAGAAAATATTGAAACTAGGGGGGAAAAGTGGTAGTGCCTTGATTCCCCGCTATCTAAGCTATCTAAAGACTGCATCTTCCCCACTCTACAATTCCTCCCCGCTTTATCTATGAGTAGTCTGATGAAGTTTTATCTTCCCCACTCTATCAAGCTCATCCCCTTTATCCAAGAGAGTTCTCTTACTTAGGTAAGCTGCCTCTCTGCCCAGCTTCGATATCACCCTAAGACATGAATTCTATTGTTAATTCTATTAAGGTGCGTAGCGCTTGTCCTTCCGAGGGCAAGGAACGAACTCCATAGGGATGTGAAACTTATCCATAGATGTCGTGAACGATGGTGGAACGGAGTAACGGAACCTTCCTTAGCAGTAGGGAGAGGAACGCAAAGACCTATAGTAGATATGTTACGCCTAGCTTTAAATATACCTACCCTTATCATTTTCACTCGATATCCTAACCAGGATACGGCACCCTACCTACTATATGCCAGGCCCAGGCTAGGCACTACTGCATGCCTATAACACAAAGATATTACTTACGAGCATGTCCTATCCCATGATAAAGATTATCCCAGGAACATTGTGATAAGAGGGACTCACAGAAGCAAGTTAGTGAGTGACCGGGGATGCTTTGACGATTTAATACCGCCTAAGTGCCAATCCTCTATATCTTTGCCTTTCAATTGGTAGGGCTCAGCTACAATATTGGTAGAGTCAATATGCTCATATTTGTTGGATTACTGCATGTTAAACAATTTGGGAAGGCTTATTCCGGAGGGTGGAACCAGAGCATTTTCAATGGCTGCTTTTTTATTGGTAAGCCTAAAGTAAAGTAGTGTTTCTCTAGACCCTTCCTTTTTTTAGGGGCAGTAAGGTTGTTGGGTAAGTAAGGTCCTGGTCTGCTTACCCAGTCAGGTCCTTATCAACCCTTCTCACAGCCCTTCCTGATAAATCATGAGAATCATTGACCTGTTAAGTGATTTTGAATAGTCCATTTGTATACGATATTATGCTATTAGGGTATATATTATGAGAGCATATATCCCATACGATGCTAAAGCGTAATTACATAATATATAACGAACTTTATGAGAAAGCTAATTTTGAGATCCCTCATAAAGTGTGATTAATTTTTATTTGATGTGGTGCGAAGAAGATTCAAACTCTGCATCACCAATAGTGTTCTCCCTTGAAAGGGGGGAGGATCTTTCGCGGTAAAGGGGGGAGGGTGCTTTCGCGGTAAAGGACTCCGCCGCGGGAACGATGTCTTGAGAGGAAACAGTCGAAGAAAGGAGCTGGTTCTTGCAACCAGGGTTGGGTAGGTCAACTAATCTAAGTATTCCTCTCCCGATCTCACCTTCCTTATGGGTTAAAATTACACCGGCTGTATCTATATATGCTGGTGGAATGGGCAATAGCCCCGGCAAGGGAAGACCCCAGTGGGGTTCTGTGATCACACGTTTCACTCCAGTAGGTAAGGCGAAGGCGGCACGCCCAGCAATGGACGAGCCAGCATGTCGGAATCAACTCACGATCTCGAGCGATTCGTACACGCTCCCGACCCGACATGTTCTCCGTGGCATACATAAATAACTATATCAGCATTCCAAAGCAATCGACTATATCAGCACTCTTAATCCATTTAGCTTAGGCAGCATGTAGGTCAAATGATACCTTGGTTTATCCATTCAGGTAAACTATGGTTTCTCCATTAAGGTCAAAGGATACATTGGGTTTTTCCATTTGGTAGGCTTAACAGGGGTCTATATAGTCATTCTATTCATCCACCTTAGGCTTTGGTTGTTCTACAGAAGTTACCTTAGGCTTGTCATACATTATTGACCTTAGGCAGGATGCTGTTGTTGGTCAATATCTTGGCTAATTATTTCTTATCTTTGCTGTCTCCTTTCTTATTGTCTTTATTGGGGTATCTTATTGTCTTCTTAGGTTATATTCTCGTCTTCCTAGGCTGGAGACCACTTCCTTCCAGTCCCACTTAATCCTTCCATTCCTACTTAATTCAATCCCCATTTCCATTGTATTTCTCATTTCACTCTAGTCTCTATTGAGAAGTCAAATCGGGACTTCAATCAACATTTATAAATGATTTATTTGTTAGGTGGTATATTTTTTTATTTGTTTCTTGGTAACCTTACATTATATTTTATTGTTGTATCAGCTGACCTCCCCTTGGGTAGGGCAGGTTCAACAGATTCCGTGGCATAAATGTGCACATGAAAGGACTCCATACCTACTATATTATTGTATTCTCTACGGAAAGCCTAACTCTCCACAAAACAACAAAGTGCGGAATAAACCATTACTACCCTCTTATTATCTTAATTGTACTTACTAGCATTGAACCAACAACACTTACATTCAAACCAATACAAACAATTAGTAAAGTACAACCCATTGACATGGTTGTCGAGAAGCCCGCCTTCTAGGAAGGAAAGTACATAAGCTCCTTTGGGGAGACACTTCTTAATGATGTAAGGTCCTATCCATCAGGGTTTGAACTTCCTGGGATCGATTTTAGCTTTCACTACATGGTAAGCGAGCACTAAATCACCTTCGTGAAACATACGAGGGAATACATGGCAGTTATAAGCTGCTTTGGAGCAGTATTTCATGGCCTCATTATGCTGAAGCGAGGTGCGCCGATCTTCATCGATCCATTATAATAGGAGCAATCGTTGTTCCAAAGCAGAGGTATTCGAGAGAAGGTCGATTCAATTTTGTAATGTGGGGATCTCACATTTGATGGGCAAGACGACTTCCTCTCCATGAACTAAGTGGAATGGGGTAAACCCGGTGGCCGTTCTGACAGTGGTACGATAGGCCCATAAAGCTGAGAATAGCATATTATGCTGATTGGATCAGTTTTTGTTGATGGTCCGTTGAAGCATGGTTTTGAGGATCTTGTTGATAGCCTCAACCTGGCCATTGTCTTGTGGGTAATAAGGGGTGGTGAACTCGTGCCAAAATCCAAGCAATGAACAAACAAGTATTAACCCCGCTTTTACGCTGATGCTTTTTTTAAGACTGCTGATGGAAATATTCCATCTTTATACGGGTTTACTTATGTAAATATTCTATCCCCTAAACTATAGCCAATCACAACAATTCACTTTGAACAAAACAGTACCGAGTAGAGGCGAAGACTCGTGCTCTTAATCTCTTTCTATAGTGATATATGAGAATTCCCCATATCTCTAATGGAATGGACGGTAGCTAAAGGAAAGGTGACTAATTCAAGATGGGATGCCCTGCTTAGTAAATCTAGAAAGGATGGGCCCACAACATCGAATCGGAAATAGATATACTTTAGTATAATGGCGTTAACTTCAGCTTTAAGCATCAACCTTGATGGACAAGCATGCTTTCATATATATATATATTATTAGGCGCAGAGCCTTTATTTATATGTCCTATGATAAAATAATAAAGTAGCGAGAAAGAAGGTAGCATCGGGGCACGTGTAAGGTAGCAAAAGCAAAGGTAGCCTCAGCATCAAAGCGAACAGAAAGAAAGGTTGCAGCACCTGCTGTTTTTGTTGACCTAGCTAACCGAGTTGATTCAGCAAAAAAAGCCATAAACGGAAGTAGATACAAAGGTAGGAGCAAAGAGAGCAATTGTTTAACCACCAATAATTGAAGTAATAGCAGTTACTATTTTCGCAGTATAGGTACAGGTAGCAAAGCAAACAACGGAGCCGATTGATCCCGCGGAAGCACTAGCAGCTATTGACTCGGTGTCAGTTTACCCAGCATCAGCAACAGTAGCTATTGTTCTAGCATTTCCTTTTGTTCAAATAAGTCATTTCAAGTTCACTCCTATTGCTTTTGTTCTTGCATCTGCGAGTTTTCCTACTTTATATGCGAGCTTAGTATTTACCCACATAAATTAGCTTCTATTTTTACTTGCGATGGATATGTTTCTAATTTTTAGTGTCCTTACCCTCTCCTTTTAGTCGAGACCTCCTTCCTAAGGACCTCGGACCACAGCAAAAAGCATCATAGCATAAGCCAGCTCTGGTATTGCCTTCCTATTCTTATGGCTCGGAAATCAATTGAAGGGCAAAGTATAGTCTTTCCTTCTTAGTACAGTAACGATTAAGTACATGGGTATAGTTTGGTTCTTGATATAAAAATGATAAATAGATAAGTAAAACTAACCTAACTTGATAAGGTACCATTTATTAAAAGAATTGATTGAAAGCCCATTCACATAATTTCACGCGGCTACCCTACACTGAAACTAAGGCTCAAGCGTTAAGGTCCAACTGGATGGCTGTATTAGGTGGTCTTACCCACACCTACAGTACTTAATGCTACTAGAAGTGATCTTCCCACATATGCATTTGTTCCTATCCGTTAGGTGAAGGGGCTTTTATAGTGTTCAAAGAAGTGATGCTCCAATATCTCGTGTTGTTTCTAGAAGTGGAGTTACGACTATTGGAAAGGAGTGTAGTACATTCGGATCTGTTTCTATAAGTTACGTTCTCACAAGTTATAGTGTTCCAATTAGTAGTATAATTCCAAATATCCAGTAATGTTTTTATAAAACTAGTTTTTTCATTGCCCATTGTTTTAGTTGTTTGCCCAATTTATTAAGAGCCAGTGAATTCTCAAGCAGCAAATTCAGGGGCAATAGATTACGTTCCAATTCTGAATGGATATTTCTATCCCGAAATAAGGTGCGTAGCTCTTTCCCGACAAAGGAGGGGAAGGCATTCTACTTGCAAACCTTCAGTCAGCGAAGCGAGGAGGCATGTCAGTGGCTTGCCTATTCGTACTAGCTATTGGGTTACCAAAGCCAGTAGTAGGGCTCCTTATATTAGGCTCTTCATCACATAAGGAATTCACCCTTCTCTTACGTGACTAATTAAAACAACGAAACATTACCTTGAAAGAGGCACAGCGTACCCTACAAGGGTTTAAGTTGCGATACAGCCCAGAAAGGAAGCCTGCCTAACGCAGATTGATCCAACGGTCATGTCATAAAGGGGCTTTCTACTTGGACTTGTTATAAGCATCTTTAGACAATCTAACAAGGTGCGTAGCTCTTTCCCGACAAAGGAGGGGAAGGATATTTAGACATAAGTAAATATAACCAATAAAGAACGAAAGCCCCTCAGACAATCATGTGCTGTGGTTAAACCACAACCAGATAGAAACAGAGGAAGCACTTCCCTTATTTACTCCCTTCTAAACCGGGAGAGCCTTAGGTCGGGCCTTAGGTACCTTCTTCTATACATTCTACTGCCTGGTCGGGCAGAGTTACAACTGCCTTAGATACTGCCTGGTGGGGCTTTCTTCTCATTAGGAGCAAGGTACTATTCATGAGCATGAGCTATTTGGGATAGTAGGTATAGTCGAGATAGTAGGTATAATATACTGCCTTAGAGACTCCGGCGTGCCCGTATTAGGACTTAGGTGGGATATTCTATACATTCAATAGCTTAAACGGGATCACTAGCGGGGATCACTAGGGTTACAGTAGTGACAGGGTAAGTACTCATCACTAGCCTATCCATTAGTATACAATAGATAGAATACACAGCCGGGTGAGCCAACGAACCAAGGATCACTACTTTGGAGTGCCTCGGGTACCGAAGCCATCCATTCGGGTACGCATCACTAGTTAGTGCCCGATGGGGCTAGTCGGGCAACCAATAGATATGCATCCGTTAGCTACGTTAAGGAACACATAAATAGAAAGGAGATACATTATCCTTAGGAACGAGATAAGGACCATATAGATCTTGAGCAACGAGATACGTTATAAAGTGAGGATCTTGATACATCCGTATACAGCCGTTAGTGGGGCTAGTGGGGCAAAGAACTATTGGTATAAAGTGAGCCTTTACGTTTCAGTGAGCTTCTTTATACATCCCTTAGTGCCCGTTTCATAGGATATTTAAGGAAGGGATAACTGCCTGAATGAAAGGAAGGCACGCCTTCATGAACAGACCAACGCAGGGAGACTCCCAGATATGCCTGACTCAAAGGAAGGGAGAACTACTTACCCGAAGGGATCAAGTATAGTCAACCGGGTGCACTGAGTCAGCCAAGCCAACTCAGTAATCTCCAGTCAGCCAAACCAACGGGTGCACTGAGCACCGAAGGGCAGCAGATTGCACACACTACGAGCCTTAGCGAGGAGCCCTAGCTAGTAGTAGTGGAAGGCGGAGCCTTACCTAGACAGTGACAAAGCGGAGCCTTACATCACACTCCCGGCACTAGACAGGAGGAGACCTTGGATATTCCGAGCGGGAGCAAGGAGCTAGTTTCCAGGCGGAGCCGCACCTAATCGAGCTTAGCAAGTATTCATTGGAAGGCACAGCCTAAAGAATATCCTTCCTTCAATGATTAGTACCTGCCCACTATTTATTCAAAGTTGCCTAAGCTTTACCTTTAATAAAGTAATCCTTCGTGATTGTATATTGTTTTCTAAAGAGAAACGCCAGATGTGGGTCCTATAGATGTATTGTTCATCTGGATCAATAACTATCTATTTAGTGCGGTTAAGCCTGGGACACGTAATACGGAAGATCGAGGCAATAGCTATGTAAGACGTAAGATGGAGGCCCAGTGGAATCCCCTTACCTTATAGATTCTATGAGTTACCTTTCAACTTAACGATTGGTAATCTCCTGGCTATCACAAACCACCCCTGAAGAATGTAAAATCCCCCTGGGGTAATGAGCATGTCCACGGCTATGTCTCTGAGTGTTGACTCAGTTGATGAGCTTTCACACTTTAAGTCAGGTCTGTTAAGCATATCCGCATCACCCTGTTCTGGATATGATATGCGACATTAATCCATCCTTGCGTAATACGTAATATTTTGAATAGCTACGACTAAGACGATGGATTCCTCAGATGGATACCTGACTAATGAATAGAGACAGATAGGTATAAAGGAATGGAACAATACGCCTACGACGCCTATTGAATTGGTCTAAAGAAAGAGCTAGGGTAGGGCGGACCTCTGTTGAACGTAGCGAGCCGCGCAAGTGAATTGTCCTTTCGACAGAAGGTTGTTGTATGGTAAGAAAAGAGTAAGGATTCGGTAGTTTCATCCGACGATCCCAGCAGTTCTATAGCAGTACCTCCTAAGCATTCATTCAGGAAATGTTCTAGGGCTAGAAGGTCTAATTTTTCAGGTGGATAGGCGCAGAGCGGTTAGCAGGTCCTAAAATGAATAAGTATGGCTCTTCCTAGCTGGTGGGTTCAAACTCCTAAAGATATTCTATCCTGAGCTCGGCCGGAAGAATAAGTAATAGCGGTATCCCCAGGAGGTAATAGTTATACCCAGAATATCCTAGTTGGTACCAAGCATCTGTCAGCAAGTAGTGATTCCAAGCCTGCCAGTGAATGCTGTGGGCCCATCCATCCAACGAGGTTCTCTGATGGACCATAATAAAAGCCATCCGGCAGTTCAACGATCTAAGCTAAAGGGAAAAAGCCTCTCGGGACCATCATCCCCGCAGAAGTATGCTACTAAAAGTGCTTCCTTGGCTAATGACCTCCATCCAGCCGCCCCGCCATATCATCCAGAAATCGAGGGGGAGCAAGGTCCGTAGGTGCTTGTCCGCATCGGGCAAGGTGCGAAGCTCTTGCTCGAGAAAAGGAGAGCAAGGTAAGCTACAAAAGTTCTGGGCGCTATTTGACCATCCAGTTGTGTCTCATAAGTTCTGGCTGTTTATAATCTATCCGCCGGGGTGGGTAGTTCCACGATCTCTACTGAAGTTACCAGGATCTCCGCTATCCGCATGAAATCGGAAATTGATACTTATAGGGGGCCTATTTGACCTAGAAGACTATGGAGGCTCTTCTAGTATATGATAATGGCATGGCTCCAGTGTATGTACCCTGTAATTCATGTTCTAGCTATAGACAAGGCCTTAGCAGCAGCCCCAGATCTTCTTAGCCTTAGTCCACCAGGTTGAACCGCATCTAAACGTCCTTGTCATCCGATGTGATAAATCCATATCAAAGAAATCTTGAATGAATTGAATTACTAATGTCAGTTAGTTCTTCCGTGGATAGACCCATCATCGTTAGAGAGTAGAACCCCAGAGTGGGTGGTATGTCACATTGACCAATAAGGTCTCGAAACCTGGCCCGGGAGACATACTAGGGCTTTTCTAGCAGGGTAGGAACCATACATAGGAGGTAGTTCTTTAATGCAAGTCATGTAACTAGGGTCCTATATAGGGCTTCTAACGCGGATCTCTAGGGGCTCCTTATCTAGGGAATCTATACAACCATACTACCTATTGATCCTAGTGTTGATGAACCTTATCCCATGTTTCCTACCCTATTCGCTCTATTTTCCTTGTCCCGTTCTCCCTAGTTTTCCCTATTCGAGGTGGTTGTATCACATTTCTATCATTTAGTGTGCTGTTCTTTCTCTCTATTAGCTCCAGGATTGAGATATTGAGATATCATCCCTGGTCCTTGGGACGGCTACTACGGCTACATAGCTTCCCCTTCGTCCTGGTTCCACGGCTCACCCTCCCTCCCCTCCGTCCTTGGTAATTCACCGTCCTCAGTCAATAGCTTTCCTCCGACCAATAGCTCTCCTCCGTTCAATAGCTCTTCCAATAGCTTTCCTACGTTCCTTGTTCAGTGAGGGGTATCTCCTCTCCCTTTGGTCGAGCGACTACGTTCCTCTTATCATCTATTCTTCTTTGTGCATTGGGTTTCCCCTTCTTGCAGCTGCGGCAGTGTGTTTCCCCGCTCCTTGCCCTCAGAAGCGCAAGACCTCCGGACCTTTTTCACTTTCTTTTTATAATATTGTGTTTTAACAGTCTCAATCCTGCCAATGTTTCCGTCAAATTTATTCATTTTGAAAGGCTCGATATGTTTCCTATAGATAGTTAGATGGCAAGGGCCGGGCCATGATACTATTACCCATGGAGTAACCATTAAATGAAATTTACTTGCTTCGGATCTCCCTCCAGCCAATCATACTGCTTGCTGGTTCCGTTATAGTCAATGTCAGATGCTATAATAACTGTTTAGATGTTGTGGAGGAGTTATAAGTGAGACCACCACTACTGCTATTTGAGGGAGATACTTATCTGGTCCTGGAAAAGGTGGAGTACATACACACTCCCTCCCCCTAAAAAGAAGTCTATGAATTGGTGCTCTTCGCTCATTTTATATAAGGATTTATCTAATAAGACCTAGTGCTTGGAAAGAGGTATGCCATAATAACGTGATGGATACTTTTAGGTGTAATTCAAAGGTCTTTTTATTCTTAACGCAGGCATAATTACATCTGGTGCAACCCTGATAGCATAACGGTGTGTAGGTGTAGGGGAAATGAATTTATAACTGGAGCTATGGTGTTACTTAAATAGATTGGAAAATTCCTTGCCCTCAGAAGCGCAAGCACCGTAGGACCTTTTATCAATCAAAATCCATCCACCACCCTAGATATAAAGTAAAGAAGCAAGCAGCTTCAGCCGCGGATATATTTACTTTTTAAGATCCAATTGTGGATTTTGTTATTGAAAAACCAGAAGAACTAATTGATTCATTTTATGAAAAACCAAAAATAGAGCATGCAGAGGCAAGGGTGGTAGTAGCAGTTGGATATCCCTATAACCACCTATTCGCCATGTGTCGATCGACTAGTCACTTTATCATTTGGTAAGGAGCGTACCTAGCTCGGTAAATGCTGGGTTTAATCTGGAACTAACACATTTTATAAGGTACATAATTAACACTCACCAATCTGTCTGATTCATATGCTCATGTTATGAAACTTCTAGCTTATAGCCTTAGGTGAAGCTTACAGATGAATAAATAGGCCTGTTACGGATCCATTTTCGGTTGATCCCACGCCAGTTTACCGGGTTACAAGAGCAGAGTGCCTAGTTTACCTCTATGAAAGAGGTACGAGTTGCTCGACCATTATGGGCGAGGTACGAGGGACATTAAGTGACTCGACCAATAGGCCACCTTTTAGCTCTGAATTCCCCATCCCGTTGGGTCATGATAGGCCACCCTTATAGAGGACAATTTACCATATATAAGGCCAGGTTACTAGAGGTCCTTAGGAAGGAGGTCTCGACTAAAAGGAGAGGATAATTTCCCATCCAAATCAAAATGAATTGGAACCCATAAAGCTGGATCCATCTCGGCAGCCCCCCTACCCCCAAATATTTGTTTTCCTCACCATATGAATAGTGAGCCACGATGGCGGCCCTCCTTGCCCTCCTAACGTAAAGCTTCGCCCCTCCTTGCTCTCCTCTCCCTACTGGTTCTTCGTGTTCAAATCCTTTTGTCAAGCCTGCTAGCGCATCCCGCCTTGTTAGAATTGTTAGAAGCCCTGGAGCCGGGAAGAGGGACGAACTGAACCGAGCCTAGTTCGAAGAGCTTAACCCTCAAACTAAGGAGCTTTGCGAGAGAAGAGGTCCAAAGGAGGGGGGATATGTCTTGCTTGCCTCCTATAATGCTGACCTGGGGCTGCTGGTGTCTGAGTTCTGCTTTGGTCGATCTGGTGGGGAAGGAAGGTGGCCTATGCAAATAAGGTAAATTGGGTAGTGAGAAGGGCTTTTTGCAAGGTCCTACGGTGCTTGTCCGCATCGGGCAAGGGGAAAGGGAGAATGTCTTGCCGAAAGCAAAGCTGTACTTCCATTCTATGAGTTACCCGCTCTAAGGCCTGAACCCGGACGTAGGTCGCATCAGGTCAATAAGATTGGCTAGCGCCTTCAAGATATAAATGTCCTAATCGAAGCGTGAAAAGATAGCGCCATGAAAAACCTTCCAGCCTAATATGTGTTATATCTTAACTATTTCTTTTATTACCCGCAAGGCTTGAACTATATCTATGGCCTGATTCTGAATGGAGACAAAAAACCTATTATTAATTAAGTAAGGCTTATTCGTTTAAGGCTAGTTAGTACCTAACACTCTCTATCTTTATCTTCTTCAAAGAATGGAAACTATCTATTAAGGCTTTAACTCTATGACCTTAACAATGGAGACTATGGCTAGTACTAAGGCTAGTTCATACAACTTGAACATCATGGAACTAAGGCTAAGACTAAGGCTATTACCTATGGCAGTCTAATAGGGGACTAATTGCATGGAGACTAATAAGGCTAACTGATCCAATCCGCTTGGCTAATACACTGGCTCGGCTAATACACTTGGCTACGCTAGGATACCCCGATGATACAATCCGATCCGCTTTTATATTGATTGAGGGCCTACCAGGCTCTTATTCGGCGCAGGCAATAACTGAAGACATTGAGCATGTTGTTTACATAATGAGCATATCTAATTGAGCCATGTTACCAATAGACGAGATTGATTGAGGAAGCTGGAGGAGTCTTACTTACCCAAAGAGCCAACCGATCGATCCTACAGATGCCAGGAGTCAACAGCCACTAGTGTCTATAGTGCTAGTCCATCTGGCTAGTGTCCATGAACCTGGACTATAATGGCTAGTACTTACTGTGCAGTCTTTATAGCTAGTGTCGGAAGTCCATAGTATAGTACTTACTGATTCAGACTACTGCTAATAAGACCTACTCTACCGCTACTACTCTACAACTATGAATTCTACTCTACAGCTTCAGACTACTGCTATAACAGTATTTACTATATAGGACAAGTAAGAAATAAAGTGTACATAGGGCTAAGACCGAAGCTAGTCCAGTTCTGTGTCTCTTAAGGCTACTAGTTTCCATGGAACTGACTCTACAGACTAAGGTACTAGTACCTCTTAAAGCTATACCTTACCTAAACCTTACGTTGATTCACAATGAGAGGAGCATAGTCAGTCCAATCGATCGATGTTGAGGAGCTGAATATTATTAGGGTTCTGCCCACCACCGGAAGTCTTCTACCAGGAGTATGCTGCCCACCATTAAAGAGGTCGCCGATAGACAGTCTCATTCCCAGGGGGTGCCATTGCTAGACGGTTGATAGCCAGTGGTCGCCCAGAGTCATCAGTCGCTGGGAAATAATCTCGATAGACGCTAGTCGATACAGATGGTGTATTCATGCATTCTCGGTACTCGCTGGAGGCCATGTCAGGTCTCAATGTCAGGTACTCGATCCAGGTATCTAAATAAAGTGTCAATTTTCATGGACACATTAGGATTCTAAGATTGGTTGTACTTTTCTATCATACATAATTGACATTATTATATTGGTTCTATTGTTTTTATTGGTTCAATTCATAAGGAAAAGCTGCTGTAATCTATAGTAATGGAAATGAAAGGGTTTCAGGGAAGCAGTTACAAAATGGTGGTTTGCCTGCTTTTTCTTCCCGGGACTATATGTGATAAGCAAAGGGGAAAGAGAAGAAGTTTGTTGTTCTGGATATTGGTGTTCTCCAGATGGTTCTTCCCTTTCCCAACTATATAAATGCATGTGCTGCAGGTTTGCAGCTAGTGACTTTGGAACTACTATTATTTCACACGATCTAGGAACTTCCGTTAAGTTCAGTTTGGTAACCTAATTGCCATTCACAACCCCGCCAGCCTTGAAATCAGGTTTGCTCTTACCGATGGAGGTTGTACTAATACATAGCGACTTCGAGGTTGATTGTAATTGGCTTGGCAATAGCGATGGCAAATACACATGACCCTTTCTGTTTACCTGCCCAGGAAGCATTCTGTATCTGCATTACCGCTTTCCCCATTATTTTCAGGTCCGGAGGGCTTGTCCTTTTGAGGGCAAGGGATCGCTACCGCAATTATACGCCTCGCATTACCCATACCCGCCCATTACCCACTTTAGGGCACTGGACACCACCATAGCTAAGTACGATATACTTTCCACGATCCTTCTGGAAGCAGCTCACCACTGCTTACACTTATTTGGGGGTATAGTGAACGGGGACTCGCTTTGGTATGCCACATGCCCTCCAGCCTCGGCTCAAAAAAGGGTATGGTTCCCTAGCCTTCATCGAGATACAGTGCTTCCAGAGCTAGTTTAAGTCAATATTGTCCAAACTCTACCTCATGGAGACAATTAGAAGACCCACGGTTCTTTATGGTTCTGAGATCTGGGGGCCAAATTGATTACGGTTAAACTGGGCCAAGATGGATAGAGTCCAGACCCTACTTTCATCCGATGCAAGCGTACGGTCCCGCAGCCCATCTTTCAGGTAGAGTTCGGTGTCCACCCTTTCCGCCTCGAGGTCACTTTTCGCTTGGTCTCTTTCCTCCATAGAGTCAGGTCTTACAGAGATTCTATCATCGGGAGAGAGAGGTATTATTATCTGGCACTTTGCTCCTCGGAAGCCCTGGCTTCGTACCACCCCACAGGTCGAGTTTGTGGTTGGTTCTCTCGCCGGCAAATCCAGTTTTGCCAGCAATATAAGACTAAGAGATGAAGGGGTTAAATCCGGGCTAACTGAATAAACTCTTTTAGATCTTCCGCTTAGTCGCTATTTATCCCTTACACTCACCCATGAATGGCATTATCAGTCAAGCTATCTCTAATGACCTTCACTGCTCTTTCCGCATCCTACCATTCCCGTCCACTCTATTGCTTCCGTATAGGATCGGTGATGAGCCAGCTTTCGCTGCTATGCCTCCCAAATCTTCTTATCCAGCTGTAAGAATCAAATGAAAGGACAGGAGAGCGATAAATTGAGCATCTCAGCACTGGTTCCACTGGCAACGATCCTATCCCTGTCAGGGCGGGTATAGAATCAGATCTAGCTCGATGGCTTCTTTGAAACTAAGGACGGGGAATTAATAAGAAAATAATAATAATGCGTACATTTTGCTTTTTATATCTGCGGATGGCAGCGGCGTGAATCCACTAAAAAAAAAAGCTTCAGGTTCTTCCCGACTTCCAACCATACTTTTTGATAAGCCCACCCTCTGGCAACCAGTGCATAATACTTTCAATAAATGACCTGAAGTCACATCGTACATTGCCCTCCCAGCTACGGGGCAATCCATAGTGGTACCAGATTATAGTGGTATTCAGGCCGGAGAGGATAGTACTAAATTATAGTGGTGGTACCAGATGAAATGATAGCCCCTACTATAGCTAGTAAATAGGGGTGGGGTAGCGACCATAACCTGCTATAACTACTCCATACATCAGCACGTTTGAGGGAATAAATGGCACTCGACCAATTGACCGTACCACTTTAACCTCTCTTTATCTATCCAACGGTAAGCTTATAGAAATGAGGCTGGCTTGGCTCACCATCTTCACTTTATTTACTTTATACTTTTGACTACGGCAATTAGAAGTGCTTGCTGACGATGCATTTAAGGGTGCATCCGCCTCATGACCGCTGTTCATCGCCCGCTGTTCATCATCCGCCGCATGACCGATGTAAATCACTCGTCCAGCGTGTACAGAAATGCCAGCGTCCATCGTGGGCCTATAGCACTTGTGTTCTTATAATTGGCTTAGTAGGGGAGTATTAATGCTCCAATAAGTTGAAGTAGCCTATAAGGTAAGGGAACTCGCTGTCGTTTAGGGGTTTAACCCTATTGCGAGCGCTCCCCAACTCACTAAGCGTAAGCAGGGCTCCGGTCTCGCTAGTGCTCTCCTTACCCTGTACCTAAGAAGCAAGGCAGCCATTTGATTCGGGACGTGAATTGGTGGAACGAGCCTTGCCCGATGCGGACAAGCACCTACGGACCTTCAGTATTGCTGAATTGAGAAAAGAGTAATAATAAAGAAAGTAAATAATACGTTACGGTGACTTCTTTTTTGAGGACTGAAGGCGGCGGCTTACTTACGTTCCCAGCTCAATCAAAGTGCAGAATAGATGGATCACCTCTTTTGCTTCGCTGCCATGATACTTATTATTACATCTAGAATAGCTAACACTACCGTTACAATTATTCGGTATCACCCCAACCCCTACTCCTCTGGTCCCGGTTTTGGCATTACGCTTCAGTGATAAGTAAGGTGTTCAGATCGTGATGTGTGCTGGGCGGGGCTATGTGTGGAGTCGGTTTAATCTTATTAATGCCCCCATTTCCATATAAGCCCACACTGTATTGCTAACACGGCGCCTAGGTTTGCACTATTGGATAGACAAGGCGCAGATCCGATTCCTACGCTCACCCCCAACGTGCTTTCAATCTTATTCCTACGTACATGCCACATTTCCATATACTTCTAAATTAATGAATAAGCTCCCCCAACCTTTAATGATGATATAGCCTCATCATAGTGAAAATAGCGTTCCCGATTGATTCTCGTATATATATATATAACTCAAGGTAAAAATAGTAATAGTAGTGAAAGTAGCTTGCTTCGCCCCCGCTAAAGGTGCTGAAACGTCTGCTGCTGGTGATAATGCTTGCTTGGGAACCAGTGCTTCTGTGGGATCAACTGAGTAAACGTAATCTGTTGCCGGAAGTTATGGATCTTTACCTGGAACTCACACTGCTTCTCGATCTTGATCAACAGGATATACGGGCACTGAGTAAAGAACTGAGTCAACAGGCTATGGTAATAGATCTCAATCTCGATCCGGAGCTAGAAAGGATGTCGCGGGCTATGACCTTGGAATTGGAGGGGATGGCACCTATACCCCTGCCTCCGCTTATAGTAGTTTTTAACCGATGCCATCTACGGGTCTCTCTTACATCTACTAGTCCCCCCGTCACCTGGCACTGGGTAAACTTAGTCAATTAGGTAAACCGGGGCAACTGGTTCAATGGATGAATCAAAGGGTGAATCTTCAACCGGACAAAGGGAACCCGGGACTGCATTTCGATCTTGATCTTCAACCGTGGATGGGTGATATCTTTGCTCCCCCCGTTTCAATATCGATTTGGAACCGAGCGTAGGTCTTAGTTGCTTATTCCTGCCTAAACGTACTGTCTGTACTCATTTAATGCTAAGGACCTTTTCTTATTCTGTTGTGCTTAGGCTTATTGCCCCTGTTACCTTTGCTTTTTCCTCTGCAGGATCAACGGATGCTTCTTCTGGATAAATTCATTATTCAAGGTGCTACGCTCTTTCCCGACAGGGGAAGGTAAACGACTCGCTTCGGATCTGTAACTAGAAGGGGTGCTGTACAAGATAGTAATGGATAAGCTGGGAAAGGTAATGTGGCGGCACTTGAAACTGGAAGGAGTGCGGAGCGAGATGGATTTGGATCCGCTGGCTTTCAAACTGATGAATCTTTAGTCAAATGAATCTCCACCCGGAAGGAAGCAGGCGTTGCAATTGGATATTAAACTGGGTAAGCCGCTGGATCAATTGGTTTTTTCACGGATGCTTCGACATTTGCTTCAACGGGTGCGTCATCTCGGTAAACTCAATTAGCCAGAGAAATTGAAACTGGAACTGGACCCCGGTCTTATCGTACGCTTTCAAAAGCCCCTGATTTAGTACGCGCTCACTATGGACCTTTTCATGTACACCTGTAATGCACTTTCATATTCCTGCAAGGGACCTTTTTGCAAAATCCCCTTATCTCTTACGCATGCAAGGGTAAAGGCCTGATCTCCACGTGTCATGGGGTTAGCTTTCGGCTAATCGGGGTGTTTCACCAAATTTGGATCGAGGGGCGCAGCCCTCCTTCTGTAGTTGGAATTCCGGATGAGCCCAATGATTTTGTTGATTCGGTTTATTTTAAGGGTGATAAAGCTCCTGGTTCGGAGAATTATGATCCCGAGTATGTTTATCTGAGCAAGGATCCTGGACCCCGAGACGAAACCCCAATACTGTTTATCCGCTGCTTTCCAACGGCTCTTCTCGTCCGAGTGTCCTTAGTAAAGGTGCCGGCGGGTGGCTGCCATGAGCTATGATTTATATGGTTGGAGCTGTTTCCAGCGTGCTAGCGGTGCTTCCTTTCTGTTGGTTGTGCCGCTGCCCGACGCACTAGTTATGATGCTGTCTGTTGGGCCGTATCCTACACGCTAGCGGTGCTTTCGAATGGAACTAAATCTGCTAGCTCTGAGTTTCGATCTCGATCTCCCAGGTCACGAACTGCTGCATTCACCCCCCCCCTGCCTATAAAATACTTCATAACACCCACCTAATAGTTTTTTCTATAATAATGCACCTACCAAGGAGCATTTGAACTAGTTCGAAATTGAGTATACTCCACAGCAGAGGTATCAAAGCAAGCAGCATCTCATCCATTAGCAGATCGGTATCCAGATCAATATAGAGAAGTACAATTAGCGAAGGTAGCATCAGAGCAAACAACAAAGGTTTAAGTTTACCGAGCGAATGAACCAGAGATCACCAGCGGAGGAACATCCGGTCAATCATGAACTCATGTCGAAACAGTTAACACAAAAGTAGCTACAGCATACATAGCTCATGTGATCACAGTTCCATCAGCAACGGATCCAGCCGGAACCACAGCTCTAGCCTAAGCATTTCATCCAGCGTAAAGGTATCATACGAAACGTGCCCGTGTGCTTGGTCTGATGAACACTCATTTAGTATCTTTATATAGTCATGATGAACGAAATAACTAAACTCTTTGAATAGCGAGTAAAGTTTGACAAAAGGTCCAACAGGGCAAGTCCTATGACATAATCTAGCATGATCAACCGAACCTCTCAAATTGCAATTTTCGTAACTAATATCGAATGGGAAACGAGTGATTATGTATAACGTTTTACAAGCGCGAAGGTAGGACTCGGGGTATAGGATTGGAAATGCCATAGAGAAACACTAAAAACAACTTATAGAGATAAATAGAATTCACCCATAAAGTTAACCTATGAAGGTCCTACATAAAGAAAACAGCTGCTTTTTCGATCCGGGAGGGGAGCATAAACCCCGTAAATTTGACAGCCATGCCGTGAGGAAAGTTGGTCAAAAATGGATGTCGGTTGCAGAAGCCAACAAACGTGAATGGAAAGAGGTAGTGTGAAGCTTCTCTGCTACCTATGCGGGTTTGGCACATCTTAGCAAGAGATCATACTTTTCATAATAAATAACGCGTTCGTTGAACACCTACATTATTTACCCCCTCCTAGCAATTAAGTCTCTTCGGTCCCGTGCTGTCAACATGCTACTCAACACCCTTACGGGCTACTAAAACCTATTGACCCCTATAATACATTCCTTGGAGGCCAAAGAGCTATCCGGTTCGTGCTCCGATGTAATATTGCTCTTTTCAATTTGAGCCTAGCTCACCTTAATAGCATGCCGATCACTTTTTTTTCTCTTTTTTTTATTATTTCTCTATTCCCACCCAACCGATCACCTTCTTGCTATCACTGCAAGTGGAATAAAGCATCCTCATAGTTCTGTGCGCTTCATCAGTGAGTATTGCGTACCACATATGGGGCAGTTGGAGGGTTTAATGGAGATTCTAAAATTAAGAAGATGGCTAGGTTAGATGGCTACCAAAGATTTACTATTTGTGATTGGTTCTTCCATTTCGATTTGGTGTAATGGCAGCAAGAACGAAACTGAATTTCCACATATATACAATGCATCCTTCTGCTGAATCCGCTGCTGGTTCTACTTATTATTCCATACCAACTTAGTTTCTTTCTCCTGCAATTGAAATGGGCAGCCCGTATTTGTTAAAATGGCAAGAAACGGTATATGCTGCGGACTTTATTGATGGGAGTGAAAACACTTCAAGTTGTATGAAAAACGTTAGATGTTCCCCTGGATTAGGGTTGAAGAATCAGTAAGCAAATGGGCAAAAAAGCGCTGCTGGCGCTGCATGGAGGGGACCAACTTTGTACCCACTTAATATTTGTTTTATCAATTTGCATATTTCGGATCTGCTTTTTGCTCCCAGGGAGGGCAATACTTGGAGCAGACCCATAAATTGGTGCCGCAAAGAATTACTAAGTGGGGGTTATATTGGGTAGAATAATAATTGAGCAAAAGCCCCAGCAGCCATAGAAACCCAATGCAGTCCAACTTTTCACTCCAAAGGCGCTCCGATTCAAGGGTAGATTCGGCATGTTACTACTCCTCGAATTGCTTGTCTCCCTAGGCATAGAAGCGCAGCTACATGCTATCCGATAATGAAACGAGTTTACCCAGTGATACTTTATTGGTGAGATTGAGGAGAATCAATTTGACAGACGCCCTTAGCGAATGCCCTGTAAAAAGACCCAATGCAGCCAACTTTGAAACTAAGTCGCGTCATTCCATCATCGGGGCGATCTGCGCGAGCTGTTTGAAAAGTAATGGGTTCTCTCATATCTAGTGCATAAAAAATTAGGCCCGTTGCTAGAAACATCACTGATGCCTTGCTTGGTGAAAGATAAATAGATTCCCACCGTTCTAAGCACGCCGAACCTCGTGAAGTACGCACATATTAATATACGACGCATCATTGAACGAGACAATATTTTACTTTCGGGGCTAGAGCTTGCATTATAGTGTTAGTTGTGTTCAATTAGGTGTGTGTCCCAAAAAGGGACACTAGGGTGAGCGGGGTTCGAACCCGCACAAACTAGATACTCCAGCAAGGACTTACCCCCCCCTTCTTACACCAGTAGCAGAAAACCTTCTTCTAAATAAACTTATTACTTTATTCAAGATAAAGCAGTTCAAGTTTTATCTTATTATATTTCCATTATTAATCCAAAAGTTGACCTGCCCAATCAATTGTTTGAAAGCCCCAGCATATATAGTAAAGCAGCCGCTATAGTGATAAAAGCCATTATAATGGTTTTTTCCACTACCTATTTCTCTAGGACTTTTACTAATGCTGCTTATCTTTAGGTAGCTATGGCTTACATGAAGGTAGCTCACACGGTGATGGTTTTTAGACTACCAATAATAATATGATTAGATAAAATAGAAATGCTTTTCTGACTGCTGCTACTCTATTATAAAACCAGTAGCTTAGAGATTATGAAGATTTAATGTAGTACGCACATCATCTCTATAAACGATGCGCTATACGATCCACTACTATACGATGCATTTGACTCTCGGAGCTACATTTATTAATCAATGTTTTGTGGGGACCGGCCCCGGAGCCGTCACAGGATAACTACCCATGTCCGGATTTCGCTTCTGATAAGCACACCTGTTTCCTGAAACCTCGTTATTTAGAAGAAATAAAAGATAAAAATCCGAGAGTCACCAATAAAGATCCAGAAAGAAAATAACTGAATCATCATAAGCATCAAAGCATGAGCATTAATAATAGTAGTAGTATATACAGTAGCAAAAGCCATAGGATCCAAGTTCCAAACATGGGCTTTCAAAGCACAAAAATCCTCAGACACGATATGTGACACATTCAATTTGAAGCAAAGAGTAGTGGGAAGATCCACAACATCTCCAAGTATCATACTGGATGTAAATAGATCCTATCCAGACTAGCCTAAACTCTATAAAATGCTCTCCTCCTATTATACTAAGTGTACCAACCCTCGAAATCTAAGCGCTTTCTCTGCTAATTAACATAAAATTTTGAGAATTGGGTTGGCATCTAGCCCTTGAATCCCTTTATTTCTTTATTTACTAGTAATAATTGAGGCCAATCCACTTTCCCTATCTCCTTCCAACTCAACTATGTTAAAATCACCAAGAAGTCTCCATTCCGCATCGGGGAGATAATTAGTGAGTGAATTCCATAAGCAGACATGGTATACAAGGAGAGATGGAGCATATATGGAGCGGAAACCAATCACTCTACCAGTAAGCATGCAAGTAACCCACAAACACCTATGATTTGGGTCCTTGCACAGATGACCACAGAGCCCGTCCATCCAAGGAAGGAGCCACCCCAAGCACAAGACCTCCAGAACCTTGCTCATGATTAGTGCTCCAAAACAGTCCTTGCAAACAAAAGGACATCCTCATATGAAGGTCAAAGCCAACCATCTTTACCTCCTTATATAAACATAGTAATCTAGTTTGCATCACAACAAGATCGTTCACTAGCATCTTATTGGAGGGGAGAGTAATCCCCTTCACATTCCAATATATAAAGGAGATCTTAACCCTGAAACTGTGAATGCTTTCCAATGCTTCAAATGTATTACGAATCAGCAACTCATCATAACCACCTTAGTTGTACAATGTTTTACCAGTGACCACATCCTTATAAGACATTCTTTTTTTATCCCCATCCACTTTATACTATTTGGGGGGGGCAGTGAATACTCAGGAGACTTTGCGCGACCTCTCCAGACCCAATACTGTCATACCCATTACTTCTTTCCTTAAATCTATCATGACTGCTAGAGGCAAGAAGTGCCAGGAAGGCTCTCCAGTTTTAGAGCCTATTGGTGGTATATCAATGAAACAGTGTCCTCCCACATGACCAACAGACATCCCACCCCTCTGAGGCCCCAAAGGTGGTCCTCTCCTTACAGAGCACTGCCCATTGGGTCCGGTTAAGCAACCAAACTTCCATAATGAGGTTCTTCAACTAAGCCTCAAATGTTAGGATAGACAGGTCATTTCACTCTACAGCTCTTCCCAAAATTGCATAGCTAGGCACACTCAGCCCTTAGTACTTACGTTATTAGGGGTTGCATTGGTCCTTCACTTTGATGGACACGGGGGCATTTGGGTTTGTGCACACACTTTCCTCTCCATCTTCCCTACGCATCTTTCCTCTCCATATCTACTCTCGAACTAGTAGCGGGATGGGGGTAGATCTGCCTAGTCTTGGCCTATATCTTTCCAGCTAGTCATGAGGCAGGATATTTATTATTTGTGGGCCATCCCAGTAATTCCCTGTATCCCATTCCTGTCTCCCTTTATCCCTTTATACCTCGGGTGATATATATTGGATGGCAAACAAGTGGAATGGCACCCTTATTTTCACACTATACTTGCTCAAAACAAAGTAGTCCAAGCTTATTCAATAATGTTTTAATCCATAATGCCCATGTCCCGCTGGGGAAGCAACATTGTATTTGGTCTCTGTTGAAGACTATCCCTCATCCTATTTGCCTCTTACTTGACCAAGCAACAAGACCTATGCAAAGACCTCAAAGTATTGAATAGAAACAGATTGTTAATGTCATACTTATAGTTCCTATTTAAAGCTTTATCAGCAAAAACAAAGGACCCGGAGGTCCGGAGGGCCTGTCCTTTTGAGGGCAAGGTCCGGAGGGCTCGACTAAAAGGAGAGGAACACCTGTCTAAAATTGAGGATAAACCTAATGATGGCACCTGTATATCTCTGAGTATCTGTGTGATGCTGACAAGCTGCTATAACATGTCCCAGATGGACCAGTAAGAAATGTACGGCAATGAATGTACACAGTATAGAGCTACCAAGTATGAATCGTCGTATGACTAGTCCTGCAAGCAAGATGATATACCCCGTATATATCTTAAAGTGGTTCGTGAGAATAAATAATTCAGTGAGATACCATGTACCAGGTCTCAACTATCAAAGCGTACATTACAATGTTGACTAAGATACTATAACCTTCTCTGGGGTGGACACGGAATAAATCAAGGCAGTAAAGTGAATTGGCTTAGATCCGGGTGAATAAATAAAGGTGTAGGACAAGGGGACTAAATAAAGGTGTAGGAAGGGGGGTCACCATAAAAAAGTTTATGTAAACAGAGAAGGATGATGAAGTGAGATATCTTCCCTTCGGAACCATAGCAGACTCCTTTTTTCTTTCTTTCAATTTGATTTGCATTCTGCTTTAGCTCTTTTCTTTTTCTTTTTCTTTTTTTTTCATGGCTTATTGGACTGACTGTCATGGCATTAGCCTCCGCTGCTCGCGAGCATCCATAGCCCCGACGGAGTTATCACTGACAGCGATAGGTAGAATGAGCTAAGTCACAAAAATACCCTATATTTTACCAATATAGCCATAGAATTAGAAAGTCTGGGTCTTAGGAGGGATAAGACATTGCTTAACGGTAGCTCTTCCTTACTATTGGCAGCCGACTACAGTGCTCTAACCTGAAAGCTTCCTGCACTGAGGAGTTGCTACAACATCAGAGCCTTATACACAGTTCATTAAAGCACCAGGTGATAGGTCCACAGAGGGGATAAAAAGAGTCAGACACTTCGTTCTAAGCCAATGGGATGAAAACAAGGAGCCTTCTCTGAGAATGTGATCCATCAATAGTGAAAGCATGGGAAGCAACTAAAAGTCTTCAACTAATGGACCACCCACCATCTTGCTCTATTCTGATGACCCATAATTGAGCTATAGCAGATAAGTTAAACAATATAAGTGAGCTAACAACCAACCCTATAAGGCTACTGGATTATATCGCAGGCACAACATATGGATCTAAATCTGCTTGCGCCTGGGCTGCTCGCTCTGGTATTGTTACCTATGCACCTAGCTTTGCTCTCTATGCCTTTGCTGGAGATGATGAAACGGCTATGCCTTTGCTCTAGTTAGCTATGCTCCCTACTCTGCCACCTATATCTCTGCTGGCTATGATGTCTATGATGCCTATTATATTGAAATGCATACATTGTTATGGGTAATATGGAAGCGCCCGGTTGGCGCGGGGGACACGCTTTTGGCTTTTCGGTAAGTGCCGTGCTTTTTACTGTTGATAAGCGTTTTAGAAAGCTATGCACAATCCTCTCCTTTTAGTCGAGACCTCCTTCCTAAGGACCTCGCTAAGATCAGAAAGTTTGGGAACTGCTGCCTTTGGTGTCTCCCATTTATACTTACTAACTTTTTCCCCCG